>Ga0307497_10000015_pt1 | contig 31581 bp, 27 predicted proteins | sample 10_S_MG_FD_201366 | JGI IMG/M metagenome (GOLD analysis project Ga0307497, IMG submission 201366) | Soil microbial communities from Populus trichocarpa stands in riparian zone in the Pacific Northwest, United States - 10_S | ecosystem: Environmental > Terrestrial > Soil > Riparian zone > Trees...
TGGTCATCAATTCCTCCATCGCCCGGTCCTTGGGCGTGAAAATTCCGGAGTCGGTAATGGCTCGTGCGACGCGCATCGTCTCCTGAGCGAGCATCGACAAATGGCTCTGGGCGTTCTTGCCGGCGTTCAGCGCAGCGACGAAAGGAAGTGACCCAGGTCTTCGATATCGCTATCGGACAGCGTGCGCGCCACCGCCGCCATGTTGCCGGCATCGTTGGTACGGCGGCGGGCCTTGAAGTCCCGCAATTGCTTCACGGTGTAGTCGTAGTACTGCGCGCTGAGGCGCGGAATCTCGTTCTGTCCCTGGTAGGCGCCGAGGTGGCACATGGTGCATAGCGTCTCTTCCGCCTTGAGCTTGCCGCGCGCGGCGCGCGCCTCGTCCAGCTTGAAGTCGGGGGAGCGCGGGCGCTGCGCAGCGAAAAAGGCTGCCAGGTTGAACATGTCGTCGCGCGACAGGTCCTTGACGAACGGCTCCATCGTGGGCTCGCTGCGCCGGCCTTCCTTGAAGTCTCTGAGCTGAAGGTAAAGGTAGCGCGCGGTCTGGCCGGCGAGAATCGGAAACTGCGGCGCCGGCGAATTTCCGCCGACCCCGTGGCAGGCGGCGCAGGTCTCGGCCTTCTTCCGGCCGGCCTCGAGGTCTTGCGCAAGCGCGGGCAGCGCTGCAACGAGCAGCGTCAGCCAAAATAAAGAGGCCGCCCGCAGGCGGCCTCGCCCGGAAAACTGCACCTCGTCAGTTTACCGTGAACACGAACACGCTATTGCCGCGCTTGAAATCGAGCTGGGTATTGCCGCCGCAGCCCATCGCGATGTACTGCCGCTTGCCGACCATGTAGGAGACCGGCATGGCGTTCGCGCCGGCGCCGCAATTGAAGCTCCACAACTTCTTGCCGGTGGCCGATTCGAGGGCGTTGAAGCTGCCGTTGCCCTCGCCGAAGAAGAACAGGCCGCCGCCGGTCGCGAGTCCGCCGCCGATCAGCGGCTGCGCGGTGTCGTGCTTCCAGGCCAGCTTGCCGGTATCCACGCTGACGGCAGCGACGCGGCCCCATTGCTTCTCGCTCGGGATCACCTTGAAGGCGCCGCCGAGCCACAGCTTCGAGCCGCCGGGATACTTGGCCGCCTCGACGTGATAGGTCATCGGCTGGTGCAGGTTGAGCGCGATCGCGAGCCGGTTCTTCGGATCCCACGCCATCGGCGACCATTCCACGCCGCCGTTGGCGCCCGGCAACATGCGCGCGCCTTCCGCGGTCGGCAGCACCCACATGTTCTCCTGCGGCACCATGGCCTCGGAAAAGCGGATCAGCGAGCAGTCCTTGCGGTCGTGCACGTAGACGTGCCCGGTTTTGCCGCCGTGGAGCACGCCCGGAACCATCTTGCCGTTCTTGTCCTTCACGTCCACCAGGATCGGCGGGCTCACCGCGTCGAGGTCCCACACATCGTGCGCCACGTACTGGAAGTGGCACTTGTAGGTTCCCTTGTCGAGGTCGATCGCCACCAGCGAGTCGGTGTACAGGTTGTCTCCAGGGCGCTCGTCGCCGTAGAGGTCGGGCGAAGGGTTGCCGACCACGAACCACAAGGTCCGCGTCTTGAGGTCGATGGAGGGGTTCATCCAGACGCCGCCACCCAGCGTTTCGTAGAACGAGCTGTCCTTCGCGAACGCCTCCTTCTCCTTGCCGAGGTCGCGCTTCATGTTCCGGCCGGTGGCGTCGTTCGGCGCCCATACGCCCTCGTGGCCTTTCTCCGGAATGGTGTGGAAGGTCCAGACGAGCTTGCCCGACTCGGCGTCGTAGGCCTTGACGAAGCCGCGGATGCCGTACTCCCCGCCGTTGGTGCCGATCAGCACCTTGTTGTCGATCACCGTGGGCGACATGGTTTCGCTGTAGCCCTTTTCGGGGTCGGCGATCTGCGTCTCCCACAGGACCTTGCCGCTCTTCGCATCGAGCGCGACAAGCTTGGCGTCGAGCGTGCCCATGAAGAGCTTGCCGCCCGAGATGGCGACGCCGCGGTTGTTGGGGCCGCAGCAGAAGGTGGTCACCGGCCCCATCTTGTGCTTGTAGTGCCAGAACTCCTTGCCGCTGGCCGCGTCGATCGCGTACACGTGATTGAACGCCGTGGTGAGGAACATGACGCCGTCGATGACGATCGGCGCGGTTTCCATCGACTCGACCACCTCGGTCTGGAATACGAACGCCGGGCGCAGCCCTTTCACATTCTCCGTGTTGATCTGCGTGCCGGGGTAGTAGCGGGTCTGCGCGTAGTTGCCGTTCGTATGGAGCCAGTTCCTGGAGTCGCCGGTTGCTTTGGTGAGCTGGTCCTGCGACACGTTGAGCTTCTTCGGCACCTCTGCGCCCACCGTCGCCGGCGCCGGCTTGATCTCCTGGGCCAGCGCGAAGGTCGCGAGCGCCAGCGAACCGAGAGTGGCGGCAGCGATTGCGAACGAACGGGTAGAGTTCTTCGTCATGGTCGTCTCCATTGGGCTAGTTCGGCTTGCAGGCGCACGGCGCGGACGCGCGCGTGGCATTCGATGCGTGGGTGTTTTCTCCCCGACTCCTGCTATGATTTCCTCGAAGTCTACGCCGATCAACAGAAGGAAAGCGAATGTTTCCCACGAGACTGTTCGCCGCCCTGTTCCTTTGTGCGCTGCACACGGGCGCCGTAGCGCAACAGCAGGCCATCAACATCAACGCGGAGCTCCTGCAGGCGGCGCGCCGCGGCCAGGAGGGAGCGGTGCGCGCGCTGCTCGACCAGGGCGCGAGCCTGGAATCGCGCAACCGGCTGGGGGACACGCCGCTCAACATCGCAGCGAAGAACGGCCACACGCGCCTCGGCCTATACCTTGTGGAGCGCGGTGCCAACGTCAACCAGAAGAACCTGGCCGGCGTCACTCCGCTGATGAGCGCGGCCTACAACGGCGATCTCGAGCTGGTGCGCGCGCTTTTGCGCCGCAAGGCCGATCTCGCGCCCGTCGACCGGATGAAGAAGACCGCTCTACTGTACGCGGCGGCCAACGGGCATGCGCAGGTGCTGGGCGCGCTGCTCGAGCAGGGGGTGGACGTGAACGCGCGCTACGACAACGAGCTTACGGCCCTGATGTGGGCGGCGGGCTTCGGCCAGGACGATGCCGTGAAGCTTCTTCTCGCTCGCGGCGCCGAGCGCGATGCCCGTGACAATCGCGGCAAGACCGCGCTCGCGATCGCCGAGGAAGAGGGCCGGAAGGTCACCGCGGACTTGTTGCGCGCCGCCGGCGCGCAGAAGTGAGCGCGCGGTATAGCGGCACCGCCATCGCCCTGCACTGGCTGGTCGCCGGCCTGGCTTTCGGGCAGCTCGCGCTCGGCTGGTGGATGATCGGCCTGCCGAAGAGCCCGCCGGGCCTGCGCGCGGACTGGTTCAACGTCCACAAGTCGATCGGTCTCACCATCGGCCTGCTGATGCTGGCGAGACTGTGGTGGCGGGCGCGACACCTGCCGCCGGTGCTTCCCGCCTCGCTGCCGCGCTGGCAGGTGCTCGCTGCCCGGGCGAACCATGCGGCTCTCTATGCTTGCGTGCTGCTGATGCCGCTCTCGGGCTACCTCGGCTCGGTGTTCTCGGGCTACCCGATCAAGTACTTCGGCATCGGGCTGCCGCAGTGGGGCTGGGCGTCGCCGGCGCTGAAGGAGTTCTTCAGCGGGCTGCATTTCGCCACGGTCTGGGTGCTCATGGGGCTCATCGCGCTGCACCTGGCCGCCGCGCTAAAGCACCTCCTGGTGAATCGCGACGGCGTATTCGCGCGCATGTGGCCGGTTCGCGCGCGCCCGGCGTGAAGCGAAGAGAGTTCCTCAAGGCCGGCGCGGTCTCGATCGGCGCGGCGCTCGGGCTTGCCGCAGAGGGCGGGGCGCAAATCCTCGGAACCGGAACGGCGGTTTCGCTGCGCGAGGTGCGCAGGCTGATCGTCGAGCGGGTCGATCCGGTCCTCGGCCGCTGCCGCTACCTCGCCGACACCGGCACGATACGGGTCGCGCAGCCGATTCTGCTCGCGCGCCGCGGCGAGCACTTCGATGCGCTGATCGAGAACGCGCTGCCGCAGCCGACCACGGTGCACTTTCATGGGTTGACGCTGCCCGAGTCGCAGGACGGCGCGGGGTTCGACCTGATCGCGCCGGGCGAGCGGCGACGCGTGCGCTTCCAGGTGCGCAATCGATCCGGCCTTTACTGGTTCCATCCGCACCCGCACGGGCTGACCGCAGAGCAGGTGTACGCGGGTCTCGCGGGGCTGCTGGTCGTGGTGGACGAAGACGATGCCGCTCTCGACGCCGCGCTGGAACTGGCGCCGCGCAACCGGCTCGCGCTCGCGCTGTGCGACGTGCGCGTCGCGCAAGGGGCGCTGCGCCCGTATGCGCCGGGACCGGCGGAATGCCTGCACGGCTGGTTCGGCAACCGCGCGATGGCGAACGGCGTCGTCGATGCCTCTTACGCGGTCGCGGCCGGCTGGGTGCGGCTGCAGCTCCTCAACGCATGCAACGCACGCGGGTTGCTGCTCGCGTTCCGCGACGGCGCGACCCAGGTTCCGTTCCATCTGGTCGGAACCGACGGCGGGCTGCTCGGCGCGCCGCGCGAGCTCGAACGCGTGTTTCTCCATCCGGCCGAGCGCGTGGATCTCGTCGTCAACGCAGGCGGCCGCACCCGGCTCGACGCCGTGAGCCTGGAATTCGATCCGCGGCAGCGTGCCGGCAGTGCGCTCGCCGGGCATCGGCATCCTGCGCGCGGGCGTTACGCTCCTCTCGCAGGCGAGACGGTGTGCGAGGAGCGCGAAGCCGGCGCGACCTTGCCCGACGGCGCCGAGCTCGCGCTCTTTTCAGTGGCGATCGAGGAGGGACCGCGCCGCGGCGTGCCTGCGCTTCCTGCACAACTGTCCGCGCTCCCCGAAGCCGAAGCGTGGCCCGGCGCGCCGCTGCGCAGCATGAGGCTCGATTTCAGCGAGCAGCAGGGTTTTCTCGTCGACCAGACGCCGTACCGGTCCGACGAGATTGCGTTTTCCATCGCGCGCGGGTCGCGCGAGGTGTGGGAGATCAAGAACAGCCCGATCTCGAGCGCGCATCCCATGCACCTGCACGGCTTCGGCTTCCGCGTGCTGCGCCGCCAGGGCACGTTCGGCCCGGCGCGCGCGCTGGCAACCGAGACTGGCGGGAGATTGCCGACCGATGTCGGCGTCAAGGATACGGTGACGCTGTGGCCGAACGAGACGGTATGGCTCGCCGTAGATCTTGCGCTGCCCGGCGATCCCGCGTTCCGCGGGCGGCAGCGCTACATGTTTCATTGCCACAACCTCGAGCACGAGGACGGCATGATGATGCGCAACTTTGCGGTCCTCTGACCGCGTCAATCGAGGACTTGCACGCCCCAGGGGGTCTTGCCCACGGCGATGTCCTTGACGCGGGCGTTCTTCGCGGTGTCGATGACCGACACGCTGTCCGACCTGCCGTTGGCGACATAGAGCTTCGCGCCGTCGCGGGTAAGCGCCATGTTCCACGGGCGTTGTCCCACGGCGATCGTTGCCGTGACCGTGTCGCTCGCCGTGTCGATCACCATCACGCTGGCCGCGCCGCCGTTGCTCAAGTAAAGGCGCGTGCCGTCGGGGTGCATCGCAAGGCCGTTGGAGCGAAGACCGGCCTTGATCGTGCGCAGGATCTTGTGGGCGCGCGCGTCGAGCACGTACACGGTGTCGGCCCGCTCGCAGGCGACGTACGCCTTTGCACCGTCGGGCGTGAAGGCGATGCCGCGCGGCCGCGCGCCGACCTTGAGCTGCACGACGAGCGCTCGCGAAGCGACGTCGATGACTTCGAGCTTGTCGTCTTCCTCGGCGCCGACGTAGACGAACCGGCCGTCGGGCGAGAACACCGCGTGCTCGGGGTTTTCGCCCTTGATCTTGACGCGGAAAAGCACGCTGTCGGTGGCGGTATCGACGAAGGCGACGCTGTTGGTGAGCTCGACGGCCGCTGCCACCAGCTTGCCGTCCGGAGAGATATAGACCCCTTCCGGCGATTCGCCCAGGTCGATCCGCTTGGCCAGCCTGCGGTTCGCGAGATCGATCACGAGCAGCCCGTTGTTGGGCTGGTCCGAGACATACGCGAGCTTTCGGCCGGTGTGGATTGCGGTGCCGCGCGGCTTGCCGCCGGTCTTGATCTCGCCGATCACCTCGTCCTTATCGGTGTCGATGAGGGAGAGCGAGCCACCGTTCTCGTTGCCGACGATCGCAAGCCCGCCCCAAGCCGGCGCCGCGAGAAAGCAGAAGCCGGCCGCGACCAGCAAAGCACGCCCGAAGGTCTCCATTGCCATGCCCCCTCCCCGGGGCAGCCGCAAATATACGACTTACCAGTCCGTCAAACGAATCCTGGCGATCACGCTGAAGCTCTCGCCGCGCTCCGGCCGCACTACGGCAACCTCGCCTTCGGCGAGATAGGGCGGACCGGCAAGCGCGGCGAAGGGGTTGCCGTGGCTCGAGATGACGCGGTTCGTGCCGCCCGGGACCGGGGACGAAAGCAGCCTCTTGAGAGCGCCATATCGCGCCGCTTCGACCGGTCCGCCGCGCACCTCGTTCATTGCAGTCGCCTTGCCGAAGGCCAGGCGCGCAGTCTCCATCGTGCGGCAGAACGGGCTCGCGAGGACTTCGCCGATCGGAATCTTCAAGCGCTTCACGTGTTCGCCAAGAGCACGGGCCTCGGCGCGCCCCTTGTCGGTCAGGTTGCGCTGGGTTGCGCAGTCCTCGAAGCGGGTCATGCGCGAATCGTCCTGGCTGAAGTCGGTGGAGGTATGGCGCAGGAACAGGACATAGCCGCCCTGGCGCAGCTCGGCCAGCAGCTTCGCGTCGGGCTCGGCGGCGGCCGCGCCGGCGAGCAGCAGGACCAGCAGTAGAAGCGCGAGGCGCATTCGGGGTAGCCTAGCAAGCAAATGAAGAAAGTTCTCGGGGGAGGGTTGGTGCTCGCCGCCAGCGCGGCGCTGGCGCAGGAGGACGCCGTCGTGGTGACCGCGACGCGCCAGCCGCAACCGAGCCTCGAGATTCCGGCGTCGGTCGACCGCCTGTATTCCGACGAAATCCGCGAAGGCCGGCCGCAGGTCAATCTCTCCGAGAGCCTGGGACGGGTGCCCGGCATCGTGGTGCAGAACCGCCAGAACTACGCGCAGGACCTGCAGATCTCCTCGCGCGGCTTCGGCGCGCGCGCGACCTTCGGCGTGCGCGGCATCCGGCTGATCGCCGACGGTATCCCGGCGACCATGCCCGACGGGCAGGGGCAGGCCGCGACCTTCGCGCTCGGCTCGGCGGAAAGCATCGAGGTGCTGCGCGGACCGTTCTCCAGCCTTTACGGCAACGCCTCGGGCGGCGTGATCCGTGTCGAGACGCAAGACGGCCCGCCGGCGCCGACCGCCTGGCTCGACGTTTCGGCCGGGAGCTTCGACACCTGGCGCGCGGCGGCGAAGTTCGGCGGCCAGTGGGGCGCGGTGAACGGGATCGGCGACATCTCGCGCTTCGACACCGAGGGTTACCGGCAGCACAGCGCAGCCACGCGCGACCACCTGAACGCGAAGATGAAGGTCGATCTCGGCAGCCGCTCGTCGTTCACGCTGGTGGCGAACAGCCTGCGGCAGATGGATACCCAGGACCCGCTCGGGCTGACGCGCGCGCAGGTCGACCAAGACCCGCGCCAGTCGATCGCCAACGCGTTCATCTTCAATACGCGCAAGACCATCATCCACGAGCAGGCCGGTGGCACTTACGAGGCGCGCTTCGGCGACACGCAGGTGCAGGCGACGGCCTACGGGGGGCAACGCTACGTCGAGCAGTTCCTGGCGATCCCGCTCGCCACCCAGGCGGGGCCCACGCACTCCGGTGGCGTGGTCAACCTCGACCGCAACTTCGGCGGCGGCGCCCTGCGGCTGTTCCACCAGATCACGCCCGGCCTGCGTGTTTCGGGCGGCATCGAATATGACGTGATGGCCGAGCGGCGCCGCGGCTTCATCAATAACAACGGCGATCCCGGCGCGCTCAAGCGCGACGAGGACGACACGGTATCGAGCACCGACCTGTTCGCGCAGCTCGAGTGGAAGTTCCTCGAGCGCTGGTCGGCGCACGCGGGCGTGCGCACGAGCGACGTGCGCTTCCGCATCGAGGACCATTTCATCGCTCCATTGAATCCCGACGACAGCGGCGAGAAGAGCTACAAGGCCACTACGCCGGTGGCGGGAATCGTGTTCCGCTCTACGCCCACGACCAGCTTCTACGGCAACCTCGGCCGCGGCTTCGAGACCCCGACGTTCGCCGAGCTCGCCAACCAGAACCCGCCGGCCACCGGCCTCAATTTCGGCCTGGAGGCGAGCCGCAGCCGGCACCTCGAGGCCGGAGTGAAGACGATCGTGCCGAATCGCGTGCGCGTGAACGCGGCGCTGTTCAACATCGTCACCGAGAACGAGATCGTGATCGACCAGTCCTCGGGCGGGCGCTCCAGCTTCAAGAACGTCGGCCATACCGACCGCGACGGCCTGGAGCTTGCCGCCGAGACCCTCGGCGCCGGCCCGTGGAAAGCGCGCTTTGCTTACACCTACTTGAAGGCGGTGTTCCGGGAGAGCTTCACCACCGTGTTCAACACGCCCGCGGTGCCGGTGACCGTCCCCGCCGGCAGCCAACTCCCGGGGGTACCGCGCAGCCAGATCTATGCGGACCTGCGCTACCAGCGCTCCTGGTTCTACTCGCAGCTCGAGGGCCTCTACCGCGCGCGCGTGCCGGTGAACGACCAGAACTCCGAGTTTGCAGACTCCTACGTCACGCTGAACATCGTGGCCGGGCTGGTGCAGCAGAGGCGGGGCTGGCACATCTCCGAATTCGTGCGAATCGATAATCTCGCGGACAAGAGCTACGTCGGCTCGGTGGTGGTCAACGACGCCAACCTGCGCTATTACGAGCCTTCACCGCGCCGCAGCATGACCGGTGGCATCCAGGCAAGCCTTCAGTTCTAATAAGCACTTCCCAGAGGAGAGACCCCCAATGAATAAGCTGATCGCATTCGCCGTGACCGCGGCGTTCGCGGCGCCCGCGATGTCCCAGCAGCAGCCGCCGATCTGGCACCAGGGCAAGCCGCCGGCGCAGGCCGAATCCAAGCTCGCACCGCACGCCGGCAAGATGACCGAGACGCCGGCGAGCGAGATCCCGATCGACAAGCTCAAGCTGCCCGCCGGCTTCAAGGCCGAGATCTGGGCGAGCGGCCTGCCGGGCGGCCGCGCCATGGCGATTTCCGAGGACGGCAAGAAGGTCTACCTCGGCACGCGCGTCATCGGCCGCGTATACGAGGTCACCGACGCCGGCGACAAGCGCACGGTGCGCGTGGTGGTCGACAAGCTGACGCAGCCGGCCGGCGTCGCGATGAAGGACGGCAACCTGTACGTGTTCGCCATCGACAAGGTGCTGCGCTTCGACGGCATCGCCAAGGACAGCGACGTGAAGCCGGTCGACATGACCGCCAAGTTCGACCTGCCGAAGGAGCAGCACCACAACTGGAAGTACGTCGCCTTCGGCCCCGACGGCAAGCTCTACGTGCCGTTCGGCGCGCCCTGCAACATCTGCGAGCCGCCGTCCAAGGAGTACGCACAGATCCGGCGCTACAACGCCGACGGCTCGGGCAAGGAAGTCATCGCCACCGGCGTGCGCAACTCGGTGGGCTTCGACTGGCATCCGAAGACCAAGGAAATGTGGTTCACCGACCACGGCCGCGACTGGGCGGGCGACGACGGCCCGCAGGACGAGCTCAACCGCCTCGCCAAGCCGGGCAACAACTATGGCTTCCCGTACTGCCACGCCAACGGCATCGCCGACCCTGACATCAAGAAAGCAGATGCCTGCAAGGGCGTGACACGGCCGGCGGCGCTCATGGGCTCGCATGCGGCGGTGATGGGCGTCAAGTTCTACACCGGCAAGATGTTCCCGGCCGAGTATCAGAACACGATGTTCCTGGTGCGCAAGGGCTCGTGGAACCGCACCAAGCCCAATGGCTTCGACGTGGTCAACGTGCGCGTCGGCCAGGACGGCAAAGCCACCTATAAGCCGTTCGCCACCGGCTTCAACCAGGGGTCCGAGAGCTACAACTTCTGGGGTCGCCCGGCCTACGTGCAGCAGATGCCCGACGGCGCGATGCTGCTGTCCGACGAGCAGACCGGCGCCATCTACCGCATCAGCTACCAGCGTCCGAAAGCCGCCGCGAAAAAGCAATAAGTGCCGGAAATGCTCCGCAAGGGGCGGTGGGCAATCATGCTCACCGCCTTTTTTTCTGTTGTTGTTTTTTCGCAAGAAAAGACTCAACTCTGCGCCGCGTGCCATGGGCCCGACGGCAATTCGCCCGACCCGAAGATCCCGTCGATCGCCGGCCAGCCGAAGCTGTTCATCGAGACCCAGCTGGTGCTGATCCGCGAGGAGCTGCGCAAGTCCGAGCAGATGCTGCCGATCGTGAGGGGGATGAAGGACCCGGAGATCATCAAGCTCGCCGATCATTTCTCGAAGCTGCCGTCGAAGGGGATGGAAACGGGGGCCGCCGACCCGGCCCTGCTTCAACGAGGTTCTCAGAAAGCAAAAGAGCTGCGCTGCGGGATCTGCCATACGGCGGATTTCGGTGGCCAGAAGCAGGTCCCCCGGCTGGCGGCGCAGCGCGAGGCCTACCTGGAGGCGGAAATGCGCGCCTACCGCGACGGCAAGCGCTCGGGCGGCGACACCATCATGGCGGCGACGTTGTATGGCGTAAGCGACGCCGATATCCGGGCGCTCGCCCACTTCCTTGCGCGGAGCAAAGCCCCGACCGGCCTTCGCTGAGGTCCCGGTCCGCAACTTGCTGCATGCCGGGGGGTCGAACCCGCATGTACCCGATCTTCCTTGGCGGCGCGGCCATCGGCTTCGCGCTCATGTATTTCCTGGACCCGAACACGGGCCGCCGGCGCCGGGCGCGGACGCGCGACCAGGTCGTGCACGCCGCCCGCGTGGTGAACGAGAGCGCCCGGGTGACCGCCCGCGACACCGTGCAGCGGGCGCAGGGCGCCTGGTTGGAAGCCAAGCGCATGTTTGCCCATGAGGAGGTCTCCGACGACGCGCTCATAGGCCGGGTGCGTGCCGAGCTCGGCCGGGTGGTGTCGCATCCGCACGCCATCGAGGTCGCCTCGACCGGTGGCCACGTCACCCTGATCGGGCCGATCCTGTCGCACGAGGTGCGGCCGCTGCTGCGCGCCGTGCGCCGCGTCGGGGGCGTGCGCGCGGTGAGCGACCAGCTCACGGTCTACAGCGAGCCGGGCAACGTGTCGTCGCTGCAGGGCGGCGAGCCGCGCACCGGCCCGCGCTTCGAGCTGCTGCAGGAGAACTGGTCGCCGGCGGCGCGCATGATCGCCGGCGGCACCGGCGCGGCGTTGATGTTCGCGGCCACGCAGGCGCGGGGCGGGTTGCGCACGCTGCTCGGCGTGGCGGGCGGCGCGCTGCTGGCACGCGCGGCGGCGAACCGGGGGCTGCGCAGCCTGGTCGGGCTGGGCGAGGGCGGCATCACGGTGCAGAAGACCATCTATGTCGCCGCGCCGCTCGAGCGCGTGTACCGCTTCTGGACCGACTATCAGAACTTCCCGCGCTTCATGCACAACGTGCGCGAGGTGCTGCAGGTGGCCGAGAACCGCTCGCACTGGGTGGTGGCCGGGCCGGCCGGGGTGCCGGTGCAATGGACCGCGGAGATCACGCGCGTGGTGCCGGGGCAGCTGATCAAATGGCGCTCGGTGCGCGACTCGGACGTGCGGCACGAAGGCGACGTGACTTTCGCCGGCACCAGCGACGGTGGCACGCGCATCCAGGTGCGGCTGTCCTACATCCCCTGCGCCGGCGTATTCGGCCACGCGGTGGCGACGATCTTCGGCGCCGACCCCAAGAGCGAGATGGACGCCGACCTCATGCGCATGAAGAGCATGATCGAAACCGGCCACCCGCCGCACGACGCGGCGCAGCCGCCGCGTCCGCGGGAAAGTTGAAATCGGGGTCTGGCCCGATTTCTGAAGGCAGCTAGGCCGCGGCTTTCGCGGACGCCGGGTCTGCGCTCATCAGCTCGCGCAGGACGAAGGGCAGGATGCCGCCGTGCTTGTAGTAGTCGACCTCGATCGCAGTGTCGATGCGGGACTTCACCGTAATGCGCTTCTCGCCCGCCGAGCCGTTGATCACGACCGTGATTTCCTGCTGAGGAGCGAGCGCTGCCGGCAGCAGCACGTCGACCGTCTCGTCGCCCTTGATGCCGAGCGAGGCAGCGGAGTCGGCACCCATGAACTGCAGCGGTAGAACGCCCATGCCGACCAGGTTGGCGCGATGGATGCGCTCGAAGCTGCGCACGATCACCGCTTTCACGCCGAGGAGCTGCGTTCCCTTTGCCGCCCAGTCACGCGATGAGCCGGTGCCGTACTCCTCGCCGCCGAACACCACGGTCGGCGTGCCGTCGGCGATGTACTTCATCGCGGCTTCGTAGATCGGCAGCTTTTCAGTGCCGAACAGAGTGAGGCCGCCCTCGGTGCCGGGCAGCATCAGGTTCTTGATGCGCACGTTGGCGAACGTGCCGCGCATCATCACCTCGTGATTGCCGCGACGTGCGCCATACGAATTGAAATCCGCCACCGCGACGTCGTTCTCCTGCAGGAAGAAGCCGGCCGGCGAGGTCGGCTTGATCGAGCCCGCGGGCGAGATGTGGTCGGTCGTCACCGAGTCGCCGAAGATGCCGAGCACCTTCGCGCCGACGATGTTGCCGACGCTGCCGGGGGTCATCGAGAAGTCCTTGAAGAACGGCGGCTCGGCGATGTAGCTCGACTTCGGCCAGCTGTACACCTGGCCGGTCGGCGCCGACACCTTCTTCCACATCGGGTTCGCGTTCGCGAGGTCTCCGTACAGCCTGCGGAAGGTCGGCGCGTCCATCGCGAGCTTCATCAGGCTCTTCACCTCGTCGGCGCTCGGCCAGATGTGGCCGATGAACACGTCCTTGCCGTCCCTGGATTTCCCAAGAGGCTGACTTCTCAAGTCAACCAGCATCGAACCCGCGAGCGCATACGCCACGACCAGCGGCGGCGAGGCGAGGAAGTTGGCGCGGATGTTCGGATGGATGCGCGCCTCGAAGTTGCGGTTGCCGGACAGCACCGCCGCGCACACCAGGTCGTTCTTGACGATCGCCTCGTCAATGGGCTGCGCGAGCGGGCCCGCGTTGCCGATGCAGGTGGTGCAGCCGTAGGCCGCGACGTTGAAGCCCAGCTTCTCGAGATAGGGCAGGAGCCCCGCCTTGGTCAGGTACTCGGTGACCACGCGCGAGCCCGGTGCGAGGGAGGTCTTCACGCGCGGGTTCACCGTGAGGCCGAGCTCGACCGCCTTCTTCGCGAGCAGGCCGGCCGCCAGGAGCACGCCCGGGTTGGAGGTGTTGGTGCACGATGTGATCGCGGCGATGAGGACGTCGCCGTTCTTGATCTCCATGCCGTCGAAGGTCTTGTACGGCTTGCGCAGGTCATCGGGCTTCTTGCCGAAGCCGTTCTCCTTCACCGGCGCGCTGAACAGCTTCTCGAAGGTGCCTTTGACCTTGTCGAGGTCGATCCGGTCCTGCGGGCGCTTCGGCCCGGCGACCGAAGGATAGATGGTGGAGAGGTCGAGCTCGAGCACCTGCGAGTAATCGATGTCGCCCGCTTTCGGCATGCCGTACATGCCCTGCGCCTTGTAATAGGCGACGAAGCGCTCGATCTCCTCGTCGGTGCGGCCGGTGCCGCGGAAATACTCGACCGTGCGGTCGTCGACCGGGAAGAACCCCATGGTCGCGCCGTACTCCGGCGCCATGTTGCCGAGGGTGGCGCGGTCGGTCGCGGCGAGCGACGCGGCGCCTTCGCCGAAGAACTCGACGAACTTGCCCACCACCTTGGCCTTGCGCAGCATCTCGGTGACCGTCAGCACCAGGTCGGTCGCGGTGCAGGCGGGATGCAGCTTGCCTTTCACGTTTACGCCCACGACGTCGGGAGTCAGAAAGTAGACCGGCTGGCCGAGCATGCCGGCCTCGGCCTCGATGCCGCCCACGCCCCACGCCACCACGCCGATGCCGTTGATCATCGTGGTGTGGCTGTCGGTGCCGACCAGCGTGTCCGGATAGCACACGCCGTCTTTCGACTTGTGCACGCCGCGCGCCAGGTACTCGAGGTTCACCTGGTGCACGATGCCGATGCCCGGCGGCACCACCTTGAAGGTGTCGAAGGCCTGCATGCCCCACTTCATGAACTGATAGCGCTCTTCGTTGCGCTTGAACTCCAGTTTCATGTTGAGGTCGAGCGCGTTCTTGTTGCCGTAGTGGTCGATCTGCACCGAGTGGTCGACGACCAGGTCCACCGGTACCAGCGGCTCGATGGTCTTCGGGTTCTTGCCCATTTTCTGCGCCACGCTGCGCATCGCCGCCAGGTCGCAGAGCAGGGGCACGCCGGTGAAGTCCTGCAGCAGGATGCGCGCCAGCACGAAGGGGATCTCCTCGGTGCGCTTCGCGTTCGGCTTCCAGCTGGCGAGCTCGCGCACGTGCTCCTCGGTGACCTTCTTGCCGTCGCAGTTACGCAACACCGATTCCAGCACGATGCGGATGGACACGGGCAGTCTTTCCAGTTTCAGATTCAATTTCCTGGAAAGCGCGGGAATCGAGTGAAGCTTGCCGTGCTTGAAGGACTGCAGTGTGTTGAAAGGATCCATTTGATCTACCCCTGATGATCAGACCGCGAACAGGTCGACGAACTCGTTGACGGGCATCGCCTCGAGCCTGGCCGGGTCCATGCAAACGTCGAGAATGGTTTTCTGCTGTTTCTGCGGGAAGCGGCGCGCGAGGTTGGTCTTGAACTTCTCCACCAGGATCGGCATCCCTTCGGCGCGCCGGCGCTTGTGCCCGATCGGGTACTCGCACACCACTTCCTTCAGCTTGGTGCCGTCGTTGAACTCCACGGTGAGGGCGTTGGCGATCGAGCGCTTCTTCGGGTCGTGGTAGTCCCGGGTGAAACGCTTGTCTTCCACGCAGGCGATCTTTTTCCTCAGCAGGTCGATCCTGGGGTCCGCAGCGACTTTGTCTTCATAGTCTCCGGCAGTGAGCCGCCCGAAAATCAGCGGCACCGCCACCATGTACTGGATGCAGTGGTCGCGGTCCGCCGGGTTGGCGAGCGGTCCCTTCTTGTCGATTATGCGGATCGCCGCCTCGTGTGTCCGGATGCGGATTTTCCTAATGTCGTCAGAGGTTTTGCGAAGCTTTTTCATCTGCTGAAAAATGCTCATCGCGCATTCCGCCGCGGTCTGCGCATGGAACTCGGCGGGGAAGGAGATCTTGAACAGCACGTGCTCCATCACGTAGCTGCCGAACTTGCGCTGGAACTTGAATTCCCTGCCCTTGAACAGCACGTCGTAGAAGCCCCAGCCCTTGGCGGTGAGCACCGAGGGGTAGCCCATCTCGCCGGTCTTGCTGATCAGCGCGAGCCGCACCGCGCGCGAAGTCGCGTCGCCCGCCGCCCAGCTCTTGCGCGAGCCGGTGTTCGGCGCGTGGCGGTAGGTGCGCAACGACTGGCCGTCGACCCACGCCTGCGAGACCGCGTTCACCACCTGCTCGTAGGTGCAGCCGAGCATGTTGGCGACCACCGCGGTCGAAGCGACCTTGACCAGCACCACGTGGTCGAGACCGACCCGGTTGAAGCTGTTTTCAAGAGCGATTACGCCCTGGATCTCGTGCGCCTTGATCATCGCCGTCAGGACATCCTTCATCCGCAGCGGCGACCGGCTCCGCGACAACCAGTCCGCGGTGGCGAGGATGCCGCCCAGGTTGTCGGACGGGTGGCCCCATTCCGCGGCGAGCCAGGTGTCGTTGAAGTCGAGCCAGCGGATCATCGCGCCGAGGTTCCACGCGGCCTGCACCGGATCGAGCTGGAACTTGGTGCCCGGCACCCTGGCACCGCGCGGCACCACGGTCTCGGGATCGATCGGCCCCAGCAGCTTGGTGCACGCCGGGTATTCGAGCGCCTCGAAGCCGCAGCCGAGCGTGTCCATCAGGCAGTAGCGCGCGGTCTCGTAGGCTTCGTCGCTGGCGATTTCGTACTTGGTGGCGTAGTCCGCGATGAGCGTAAGCACTTTGTCCGGCTTGGGCCGGACGTTCGAGATGGGGGCAGACATCGGAGAGGGCTAGCTGTCTTTCTTTTCGGAGTTGTCGTCGACGCCGAAGCTCCATTCGTAGCCGCCGGCGGGCTCGAAGGTGTGCTCGTTGCCGCCGGCGCGCGGCGCATGGCGCATCGAGGGCACCGGGGCGCGCTCGTCGCGCGTCTTGTCCCACCAGATGGCGCGACCCTTGCGCTGCGACTCGACTTCCTCGGGATGCTCCTCGAGGAACTTGCGCATGAATTTGGTGATGTCGGATTCGTACATCAACGGTCCTGGAGCGGGATCCACTGCATGTTCTCGGGGCCGGTGTAGTTCGCCGCCGGACGGATGATCTTGCCGTCGGCGCGCTGCTCGATGACATGCGCCGACCAGCCGCTGGTGCGCGAGATCACGAACACCGGCGTGAACATCGCCGTCGGCACGCCTAGGCGGTGGTACGACACGGCGCTGTACCAGTCGAGGTTGGCGAACATGTCTTTCTCGCGCCGCATCACGTGCTCGAGCCGCTCGGCGATGTCGAACAGTTTCATGTTCTTCGCCTGCTGCGAAAGGCGCTTGGCGACCCCCTTGATCACCTGGTTGCGCGGATCGCCGGTCGTGTACACCGGGTGGCCGAAGCCGATCACGATCTCCTTCGCCTGCACACGGCGGACGATGTCGGCTTCAGCCTGATTTGGATCCTTATATCTGGACAAGACCTCGAACGCGAATTCGTTGGCGCCACCGTGCTTCGGGCCGCGCAGCGCGCCGATGCCGCCGCAGATCGCGCTGTACATGTCCGAGCCCGTGCCGGCGACGACGCGGCAGGCGAAGGTGCTGGCGTTGAACTCGTGCTCGGCGTACAGGATGAGCGACGTGTGCATTGCCCGGACCGCCGCTTCGCTCGGCTTCTTGCCATGCAACAGTCTGAGAAAGTGGCCGCCGATGGAGTCGTCGTCGGTCTCGGTGTTGAGGCGTTTGCCGTGGTGGCTGTAGTGGTACCAGTAAAGGAGCATCGAGCCCATCGAGGCCATCAGCCGGTCGGCGATGCGCTGCGCGCCCGCCTTGCCGTGGTCGTCCTTCTCGGGCTCGATCGTGCCCAGCACCGACACTCCGGTGCGCAGCACGTCCATCGGATGCGCCTTCTTCGGCACCCGCTCCAGCGCGGACTTGAGCGCCTTGGGCAGCCCGCGCATTTTTCTGAGCGAGCTCTTGTATTTCTTCAGCTCATCGCGGGTCGGCAGCTTTTCGTGCACCAGCAGGTAGGCGACCTCCTCGAACTCGGCCTGCTCGGCGAAATCGAGGATGTCGTAGCCGCGATAGTGCAGGTCGTTGCCGCTGCGCCCGACCGTGCACAGCGCGGTGTTGCCCGCCGGAACGCCCGACAGCGCGACCGATTTCTTGGGTTTAGGAGCGGCCGCGGGTAAAGAGCTCATCCAGCTTTTTCTCGTAGGAGTGGTAGTTGATGATGTCGTATAGCTCTTCGCGGGTCTGCATCTCGCCGATCGAGGCCTTCTGCGTCCCGGTTTTCCTCAGGTTCTCGTAGGCCTTCAGCGCCGCCTTGTTCATCGCGCGGAACGCGGTGAGCGGGTAGAGGATCATCGCCACGTTGGCCGAGCGCAGCTCTTCGACCGTGAACAGAGGCGATTTTCCGAATTCGGTGATGTTGGCGAGGATCGGCACCTTCACCGCATCGGCGAATTTCTTGTACATCGGCAGGTCGGTGATCGCCTCGGGGAAGATCATGTCCGCGCCGGCCTTGACGCAGGCGACTGCCCGATCGATGGCTTGGTCCAGGCCCTCGTTGGCCAGCGCATCGGTGCGCGCCATGATCACGAAGCCCGGATCGGTGCGTGCATCCACGGCCGCCTTGATGCGGTCGGCCATCTCGTCCTTGGAGACCAGCTCCTTGCCCGGGCGGTGGCCGCAGCGCTTGGCGCCGACCTGGTCTTCGATATGCATGGCGGCGGCGCCGAACTTGACCAGCGAGCGGGTGGTGCGCGCCACGTTGAAGGCGCTCGCGCCGAAGCCGGTGTCGACGTCGACCAGCAGCGGCAGGTCGCACACGTCGGTGATGCGGCGGATGTCGGTGAGCACGTCGTCCAGGTTCGAAATGCCGAGGTCCGGCATGCCGAGCGAGCCGGCGGCGACGCCGCCGCCGGAAAGGTAGATGGCGCGATATCCGACGCGCTTCGCCATCAGCGCATGGTTCGCGTTGATCGTGCCGACGATCTGGAGCGGCTTTTCCTGGCGCACCGCTTCCCTGAACTTCTGCCCTGCACTCATGAAAAGAGCTGCTTCACACTGTCCCGTTCCTCTTGCAGCTCCCTGAGCGTGGCGTCGATCCGCTTGCGGCTGAACTCGCTCACTTCGACTCCCTTGACCACCTGGTACTGGCCGCCGCGGCAGGTGACCGGATAGCCGAAGATCACGCCTTCAGGGATGCCATAGCTGCCGTCGGACGGCACGCCCATCGTCACCCAGTCGCCGTCCTTGCTGCCCGCAACCCAATCGCGCACGTGGTCGATGGCCGCGTTCGCCGCGCTCGCGGCGGAGGAGAGGCCGCGAGCGTCGATGATCGCCGCGCCGCGCTTCTGCACCGTCGGAATGAAGGTCTGCTCGAGCCAGGCCTGGTCGTTGATCATCGGCCAGACCTTCTTGCCGTCGACTTCAGCGTGAAACACGTCCGGATACTGGGTCGCCGAATGGTTGCCCCAGACGATGACCTTGCGCAGCGCGGTCACCGGCTTTGAAATTTTCTGCGCGATCTGCGAAACCGCGCGGTTGTGGTCGAGCCGCATCATGCCGGTGAACTGGCCCGGCTTCAGGCTCGGCGCGTTCTTCATCGCGATGAGGCAGTTGGTGTTGGCCGGGTTGCCGACCACCAGCACCTTGACGTCGCGCTTGGCGACGCGATCGAGCGCCTTGCCCTGAGGCGCGAAGATCTTGCCGTTTGCCTCGAGCAGGTCCTTGCGCTCCATGCCCGGGCCGCGCGGGCGCGCCCCGACGAGCAGCGCGACATCGATGTCCTTGAACGCCACCATCGGATCCGATGCCGGCACCATGCCCTGCAGCAGCGGAAACGCGCAGTCGTCGAGCTCCATCATCACGCCCTTGAGCGCTTTCTGCGCTTTCTCGTCCGGGATCTCGAGCATCTGCAGGATCACCGGCTGGTCCTTGCCGAGCATCTCGCCGCTCGCAATGCGAAACAGCAGGGAGTAACCGATCTGGCCGGCGGCGCCGGTGACGGCGACGCGCAGGGGCGCTTTGGGCATTTGGAATCTAAGCTCCGGGGAACGAGAGTCGATTTCATTATAATTGTGGTTGCCCGGAATTAGGGGCCGGGCGGGTTCCATGGCCAGCGCGTCTGCGAAAAAGATTCGTCCGAAGTACCTCAGCCTGCCCGCGCTGCTCTTCGAAATCCGCCTGCCGGTCCCGGGCTGGGTTTCGATCCTTCACCGCATCTCGGGCGCATGGCTGTTCTTCCCGTTCGTCGCCTGGCTGCTCTACCTGCTCGATAAGAGCCTGCAGTCGGAGCAGGGCTTTCAGTACGTGAAAACGCAATACCTGGCCCTGCCGGTGGTGAAACTGTGCCTCCTGGTGTTCATCTGGTCCTTCAGCCATCACTTCTTCGCCGGCATTCGCTATCTGCTGCTGGATATCGACAAAGGCGTCGACCTGAAGACCGCACGCATTACGAGCTGGATCGTCATCCTCGCCGGGCTCGCACTCACGGCATTCTTCGGCGCGAGGATTTGGTGAAGAGACTGGTCGTCGGAGCTCATTACGGGTTGCGCGATTGGCTGGCACAGCGCATCACCGCGGCCATCATGGCCGGGTACACGCTGATCCTCGCCGGCGTCCTCCTGAACAAAGCCCCTATTACTTATGGTGTGTGGAAGGACCTGTTCGCGCAGGGCTGGATGCGCGTCGCAACGCTGCTGTTCGCGGCGAGCCTTGCCTGGCACGCCTGGGTCGGCGTGCGCGACATCCTGATGGATTACATCAAGCCCGACGGACTGAGGCTCACGATGCAGGTTGGCACGCTCCTGCTGCTCGCGGTTTACGTGGGCTGGACCGTCCAGATCCTGTGGCGATGAGCATCCCCATCCGCAAGTTCGATGCGCTGGTGGTGGGAGCCGGCGGCTCCGGCATGCGCGCGGCATTGGAGCTCGCGCGGGCGAATTTGAAAGTCGCCGTCTTAACCAAGGTCTTTCCTACGCGGTCGCACACCGTGGCGGCGCAGGGCGGCATCGCCGCGCCGCTCGCCAACTCGACCGAGGACAACTGGCACTGGCACATGTACGACACCGTCAAGGGCGCCGATTACCTCGGCGACCAGGACGCGATCGAGTACATGTGCCGCCGCGCGATCGAGGTGGTGGTCGAGCTCGAGCACATGGGCATGCCGTTCGACCGGCTGGAGAACGGCAAGATCTACCAGCGGCCGTTCGGCGGCCACACCCAGAACTACGGCACGCCCAAGATGGCGATGCGCGCGTGCGCCGCGGCCGACCGCACCGGCCACGCCATGCTGCATACGCTTTACCAGCAGAACGTGCGCGCCAACACCCAGTTCTTCGTGGAATGGATGGCGCTCGACCTGATCCTCGACCCGCAGGACGGCGCCTGCGTCGGCGTGGTGGCGCTGGAAATGGAGACCGGCGAGCTCAGCATCTTCCAGGCCAAGGGCACGCTGCTCGCCACCGGCGGCGCCGGCCGGATCTACTGGGCCACCACCAATGCGTTCATCAACACTGGCGACGGCCTCGGCATGGTGGCGCGCGCCGGACTGCCGCTCGAGGACATGGAGTTCTGGCAGTTCCATCCGACCGGGGTCGCCGGTGCCGGGGTGCTGATCACCGAGGGCGTGCGCGGCGAGGGCGGCTACCTGCTCAACAAGAACGGCGAGCGCTTCATGGAACGCTACGCGCCGAATGCCAAGGATCTGGCAAGCCGCGACGTGGTGTCGCGTGCCATGACCACCGAGATCAAGGAAGGCCGCGGCTGCGGGCCGGACGGCGATCACGTGCTGCTCAAGCTCGATCACCTCGGGCCGGAGGTGATCAACCTGCGCCTGCCGGGAATCCGCGAGATCGCGATCAAGTTCGCCAACGCCGACCCGATCCGCGAGCCGATCCCGGTGGTGCCCACGGTGCACTACCAGATGGGCGGCGTGCCCACCAACTACATGGGGCAGGTCGTGATTCCCGAGGGAGCGAGCAAGGAAGCCATCGTTCCCGGCCTCTACGGTGCAGGCGAGTGCGCTTGCGTCTCGGTGCATGGCGCGAACCGCCTGGGAACGAATTCGCTGCTCGACCTGCTGGTGTTCGGCAAGGCCTCGGGCGAGCAGATGATCAAGGACATCCGCGGCCAGCCGAGCCCGCATCGCGCGCTGCCGAAAGGCGCGGGCGATGCGACGCGATCCAGGGTCGCAAGGCTGGACAGCGCAACTGCCGGGGAGCGCGTGACCGACGTGCTGAACGATCTGCGCCGCACCATGCAGGCGCATTGCGGCGTATTCCGCTTCCCCGACGATCTGCACACCGGAGTGCACAAGATCCAGGAGGTCGCCGAGCGCGCCGCGCGCATCTTCATCGCCGACAAGTCCAAGGTGTTCAACACCGCGCGGGTGGAAGCGCTCGAGCTCGAGAACCTGGTGGAGACCGCGATGTCGACCATGGTTTGCGCCGAAGCGCGCAAGGAGAGCCGCGGCGCGCAGGCGCGCTCCGATTTTCCGAATCGCGACGACAAAAACTGGATGAAGCACACCCTGTGGTACAAGGAAGGCAACCGGCTCGATTACAAGCCGGTGCACCAGAAGCCGCTGTCGGTCGAGACCATGGAACCGAAGGTCAGAACATACTGATGAAGCTTTCGATTTACCGGTACGACCCGGACAAGGACGCGAAGCCTTACATGAAGGACTACGAGGTCGCGCTCGAGGCCTCGGACCGCATGCTGCTCGACGCCCTGGTCAAGGTGAAGGCGCAGGACGACTCGATTGCCTTCCGCCGCTCGTGCCGCGAGGGCGTGTGCGGCTCCGACGCGGTCAACATCAACGGCAAGAACGGCCTCGCCTGCATCACCAAGGTGGCCGAGCTGCCCGACCACGTGACGATTCGCCCGCTGCCCGGCCTGCCGGTGATCCGCGACCTGATCGTGGACATGACGCAGTTCTTCAAGCAGTACCACTCGATCAAGCCCTACGTGATCAACACCGACCCGCCGCCCGAGCGCGAGCGCCTGCAGACGCCGCAGGACCGCGAGGAGCTGAACGGCCTGTACGAGTGCATTCTGTGCGCGTGCTGCTCGACCGCGTGCCCGTCGTTCTGGTGGAACCCGGATAAGTTCGTCGGGCCGGCCGGCCTGCTGCAGGCCTACCGCTTCATCGCCGACACGCGCGACCAGGCGACCGCCGAGCGCCTCGACAACCTCGAGGACCCATACCGCCTGTTCCGCTGCCACACGATCATGAACTGCGTCGACGTGTGCCCGAAAGGCCTCAACCCGACGCGCGCCATCGGCAAGATCAAGGAAATCATGGTCAGGCGCGCGGTCTGATGGATCGCGTCTCTCACGACCGCCTGTACTGGAAATGCCGGCGGGGGCTGCTCGAGCTCGATCTGGTTTTGCAGCGCTTCATTCCCGCATTGAAAGACGAAGACGTGCAACCGCTTCACTGCCTGCTCGATCTTCCGGACAACGATCTCTGGGACATCATCATCGGCCGTAGCGACAGCTACGACCGCAGTCTCGAGGAAACCGTGGCACGACTACGCGCCGCCTAGGACGACGACATGGCTGACAAGACCGCAACGCTGAAGCTGCCCGACGGCAAGACGCTCGAGTTTCCGGTGCTGAACGGAAGCGTCGGACCCGACGTGGTCGACATTCGAACCCTTTACGGCAAGTCGGGCTGGTTCACCTACGACCCGGGGTTCCTCTCCACCGCGAGCTGCAGCTCGTCCATTACCTACATCGACGGCGACCAGGGCATCCTGCTGTATCGCGGCTATCCGATCGAGCAGCTCGCGCAGCACTGCGACTTCCTCGAGGTCTGCTACCTGCTGCAATACGGCGAGCTGCCGAACCGCAAGCAGAAGGACGAGTTTGTCGACATCGTCACCCACCACACCATGGTGCACGAGCAGCTGGCTCGCCTGTACCAGGGGTTCCGGCGCGACGCGCACCCGATGGCGGTGATGGTCGGCGTGGTCGGCGCGCTGTCGGCGTTCTATCACGACGCGCTCGACATCAACAACGAGCACCATCGCGTGATCTCGGCGTTCCGCCTGATCGCCAAGATGCCGACCATCGTCGCGATGTCCTACAAGTATTCGATCGGCCAGCCGTTCGTCTATCCGAAGAACGATCTGTCCTACAGCGCGAATTTCATGCGCATGATGTTCGGCGTGCCGACCGAGGAGTACAAGGTCAACGACGTGCTGGTGCGCGCGATGGACCGCATCTTCATCCTGCACGCGGACCACGAGCAGAACGCTTCCACCTCGACGGTGCGCCTGTGCGGCTCGTCCGGCGCCAACCCGTACGCCTGCATCGCGGCCGGCATCGCCTCGCTCTGGGGCCCGGCGCACGGCGGCGCCAACGAAGCTGCGCTGCAGATGCTGGAGGAGATCGGCGACGTCTCCAAGGTCGACGAGTTCATCAAGAAGGTGAAGGACAAGAACTCGGGCGTGAAGCTGATGGGCTTCGGCCACCGCGTGTACAAGAACTACGATCCGCGCGCGAAGCTGATGCGCGAGACCTGCCACGAGGTGCTGAACGAGCTCGGTCTGCGCAACGACCGCATCTTCAAGCTCGCCATGGCGCTCGAGAAGGTCGCGCTCGAAGATGAATATTTTGTAAGTCGAAAATTGTATCCAAACGTCGACTTCTATTCCGGCATCGTGCAGCGCGCGCTCGGTATCCCGGTGGCGATGTTTACCTGCATCTTCTCGCTCGCGCGCACCATCGGCTGGATCGCGCAGTGGCAGGAGATGATCACCGATCCGGAATACAAGATCGGCCGCCCGCGCCAGCTCTACAAGGGCGCCACCCGCAGGGAAGTGAAGCCGCTCGACAAGAGGTAATGGCGATGTTGAAGGAATTCCTGAACAACTCGTACCTGTTCGGCGGCAACGCGCCGTTCATCGAGGACCTGTACGAGAAGTACCTGGTCAACCCGCAGTCGATCCCGGAGGAATGGCGCGACTACTTCGACCGGATGCAGGTGCTCCCCGGCTCGAGCGACAAGGATGTCGCGCATGCGCCAGTCGTCGAATCGTTCGTGCAGCGCGCGAAGCGCGGCGAATTCGCCGCCGCGCGCACCATGCCGACGGAGCAGCTCACCCCCGAGCGGCTGCAGGTCGCGGCGCTGCTGCTGGTCACGGCCTACCGTATCGCCGGCTCGCGCTGGGCGAGCGTCGATCCGCTGAAGCGCATGCAGCGGCCGAACATCCCGGAGCTCGAGCCGGCGTACTACGACCTCAAGGAGTCCGATCTCGACCAGGTGGTCAATGCCGGCTCGTTCGTCAGCCTGGAACGCACCTCTCTCCGAAACCTGGTCCAGGCGCTGCGCGACACGTACTGCCGCAACGTCGGCTTCGAGTACATGTTCATCTCCGACCGCGCGCAGCGCCAGTGGATCCAGGAGCGCATCGAGCCGGTGCGCGGTGCGCCGAAGGTCACGCCCGACGAGCAGAAGAAGCTGCTGCAAAAGCTGACCGAGGCCGAGCACCTCGAGCGCTACCTGCACACGCGCTACGTCGGCCAGAAGCGCTTCTCGCTGGAGGGCGGCGAAAGCGTGATCCCCTCGATCGACGAGCTGATCCAGCGCGCCGGCGGCGCGGGCGTGCAGGAGATCGTCATCGGCATGGCGCACCGCGGACGCCTCAACGTGCTGGTCAACGTGCTCGGCAAGATGCCCAAGGACCTGTTCGAGGAGTTCGAGGGCAAGCACGCCGCCGAGCTGCCCTCGGGCGACGTCAAGTACCACAACGGCTTCTCGTCCGACATCACCACCCCCGGCGGGCCGGTGCACCTGTCGCTTGCGTTCAACCCGTCGCACCTCGAGATCGTCAACCCGGTGGTCGAGGGCTCGGTGCGCGCTCGCCAGCGCCGCCGCAGCGACAAGACCGGTGACCAGGTGCTGCCGATCCTGGTGCACGGCGACGCGGCGTTCGCCGGCCAGGGCGTGGTGATGGAGACCCTCAACCTCTCCGGCACGCGCGGCTACGGCACCGGCGGGACGGTCCATCTCATCGTCAACAACCAAATCGGTTTCACCACCTCGGACCCGCGCGACGCACGCTCGACGATCTACTGTACCGACGTCGCCAAGATGGTCGAGGCGCCGATCTTCCACGTGAACGGCGACGATCCCGAGGCGGTGCTGTTCGTCACCCGCCTCGCGCTCGACTTCCGCCAGACCTTCCACAAGGACGTGGTGGTCGACATCGTCTGCTTCCGCAAGCTCGGCCATAACGAGCAGGACGAGCCCGCGGTGACGCAGCCGCTGATGTACAAGAAGATTTCCCAGCACCCGGGCACGCGCAAGCTGTACGCCGACAAGCTGGTGGCGCAGAAAGTGATCGCCGAAGGCGAGGCCGAAGCGCTGATCAAGAAGTACCGCGATACGCTCGACGCCGGGCAGCAGTCGGTGAGCCCGGTACTGTCGAATTTCAAATCGAAGTTCGCGGTGGACTGGGCGCCGTTCCTCGGCTCGAAGTGGACCGACGCCGCCGATACCAACGTGCCTTTGGAGGAATTGAGGAGGCTTTCCGAGCGCATGACTTCGGTGCCGGAAGGCTTCACCGTCCACCCCACGGTGGGGCGCGTCATCGAAGCGCGCAAGCAGATGGCCGCCGGCAAGGTGCCGGTGGACTGGGGCATGGCCGAGACCCTGGCCTACGCCTCGCTGCTTTCCAACGGCTACGACGTGCGGCTCTCGGGCCAGGACTCCGGCCGCGGCACCTTCGCGCACCGCCACGCCGTGCTGCACGACCAGGACCGCGAGCGCTGGGACCAGGGCAGCTACATCCCGCTGCAGAACATCGGCAAGGACCAGGGCGACTTCGTGGTGATCGACTCGGTGCTGTCGGAGGAAGCGGTGCTCGGCTTCGAGTACGGTTTCTCCACCGCGGAGCCGAACGCGCTGGTCATCTGGGAAGCGCAGTTCGGCGACTTCGCCAACGGCGCTCAGGTGGTGATGGACCAGTTCATCAGCTCCGGCGAAACCAAGTGGGGACGGGTATGCGGCCTGGTGCAGCTCCTGCCGCACGGCTACGAAGGACAGGGGCCCGAGCATTCATCGGCGCGCCTAGAGCGCTACCTGCAGCTCTGCGCCGAACACAACATGCAGGTCTGCGTGCCCACCAATGCCGCGCAGGTGTTCCATCTGCTGCGCCGGCAGATGCTGCGCCCTTTCCGCAAGCCGCTGATCGTGATGACGCCGAAGTCGCTGCTGCGCAAGAAGGAAGCCGCTTCTTCGATCCAGGAGCTGGCCAACGGCTCGTTCCAGACCGTGATCCCGGACACCACCACGGTGGACGAGAAGGGCGTGAAGCGCATCATCGCCTGCTGCGGCAAGGTCTACTACGACTTGGTTTTCAAAAGAACAGAACTTCAAAAAACCGATGCGGCAATTATTCGTGTCGAGCAGCTCTATCCCTTCCCGCACAAGCAGTTCGAGGCGCAGACGAAGCGCTACCCGAACGCCACCGAGGTGGTGTGGTGCCAGGAAGAGCCGCAGAACCAGGGCGCGTGGTACCAGACGGCGCACTACTTCCGCGAGAACATGCGCGACGACCAGAAGCTGTACTATGCCGGCCGGCCGGCTTCGGCTTCCCCGGCGGGCGGATACAAGGCACGGCACGACGAGCGGCAGAAGGCGCTGGTGGAACAGGCTTTCGGGAAGTTTAAGTAGCTTTCTAGTTAACCCGGCGCGTTACGCGCCTGGCTTTTCTCAACCCGGCGGATGCTCAGCGGAAACCGGGGAAGAGCCTAAACGGGAGAGGCGATGGCGATCATCGAAGTGAAGGTACCGCAATTGTCGGAGTCGGTCGCCGAAGCGACGCTGCTCGACTGGCACAAGAAGGAAGGCGAGCGGGTCTCGCGCGACGAGAACCTGATCGACATCGAGACCGACAAGGTCGTGCTCGAGCTGCCGGCTCCCGCCGACGGCGTCCTGGTGAAAATCATCAAGAAGGCGCGCGACTCGGTCGGCTCGGGCGACGTCATCGCACAGATCGATACCGAGGGTAAAGCTGCTGCGGCCGCGCCTGCTCAGGCGAAGCCGGCCGCCGCCGCGGCTCCTGCCCCTGCTGCCAAGGCTGCCGTGATGCCAGCTGCGCAGAAGATTGCGGCGGAAAAGGGCATCGACACGTCGAAGGTGCAGGGCACCGGCCGCGATGGCCGTGTCACCAAAGGCGACGTGCTGGAAGCGAGACCACAGGCGCCGCTGCAGCAGCCGTCGCCGCTGGTCAATATCGACCACCTGACCTCCGGCCGCCCGGAGCAGCGCGTGCCGATGTCGCGGTTGCGCCAGCGCGTGGCCGAGCGCCTGGTGCAGTCGCAGTCGACCGCCGCGATCCTCACCACGTTCAACGAAGTGAACATGGCGCCGGTGATGGAAATGCGCAAGCGCTATCAGGAGCGCTTCGAGAAGGAGCACGGCACGCGCCTGGGCTTTATGTCGTTCTTCGTCAAGGCCGCGGTGCACGCGCTGAAGCGCTATCCGGTGGTGAACGCTTCGATCGACGGCACCGACATCGTCTACCACGGCTACTTCGACATCGGCGTCGCGGTGGGCAGCCCGCGCGGGCTGGTGGTGCCGATCCTGAGGGACGCCGACCGCATGAGCTTCGCCGAGATCGAGAAGAAGATCGGCGAGTTCGGCAAGCGCGCGCAGGACGGCAAGCTGACGCTGGAGGAGCTCACCGGCGGCACGTTCTCGATCTCGAACGGCGGCGTGTTCGGCTCGATGCTGTCGACGCCGATTATCAACCCGCCGCAGTCGGCGATCCTCGGCGTGCATGCCACCAAGGATCGCGCGGTGGTGGAGAACGGCCAGATCGTGGTGCGGCCGATGAACTACCTCGCGCTCTCGTATGACCATCGCATCATCGATGGCCGTGAAGCGGTTTTATTTCTGGTATCGATTAAAGATGCTCTTGAAGATCCTGCCCGCCTGATCCTCGAGATATGAAGTCCTTCGACGTAGTGGTGATCGGCGGCGGGCCGGGCGGCTACATCGCCGCGATCCGCGCCGCGCAGCTCGGCCTCAACACCGCCTGCATCGACGAATGGCGCGGACCTGACGGCAAGCCCGCGCTCGGCGGCACCTGCACCAACGTCGGCTGCATCCCGTCCAAGGCGCTGCTGCAGTCGTCGGAGAACTTCGAGCAGGCTGGGCACCACTTTGCCGACCATGGCGTGAAGGTGAAGGGGCTGGAGCTCGACCTGGCGCAGATGATGAAGCGCAAGGACAAGGTGGTGAAGTCGAACAACGACGGCATCGTCTATCTGTTCAAGAAGAACAAGATCACCTTCTTCCACGGACGCGGCAGCTTCGGCAAAGCTCCGAACCAGGTCGTCGTCGGCAAGGAAGCCCTGGAAGCCAAGCACGTCATCGTGGCGACGGGCTCGAACCCTCGTACCCTGCCGGGCGCGGAGTTCGACGAGAAGCTGATCCTCAGCAACACCGGTGCCCTCGTGATGGGCGACGTTCCCAAGCGCCTGGGCATCATCGGCGCGGGGATCATCGGCCTGGAAATGGGCAGTGTCTGGCGCCGGCTGGGCGCCGAGGTCACGATCCTCGAGGCGCTGCCTGCGTTCCTCGGCATTGCCGACGAGGCGATCGCCAAAGAGGCGGCCAAGGTGTTCGCCAAGCAGGGGCTGAAGATCGAAACGGGCGTGAAGATCACTCAAGTACAGAAGAGTAAAACCGTTACCGTTCAATATACTGCGTCAGACAGTTCATCCAAAACCTTGGAATGCGAGCGGCTCGTCATATCGATCGGCAGGGTACCGAATACCGAGGGTCTGAACGCCGCCGGCATCGGCCTGAAGCTCGACCCGCGCGGCTTCATCGAGGTGAACGAGGATTGCCGCACCAACCTGCCCAACGTCTGGGCGATCGGCGACGTGGTGCGCGGCCCGATGCTTGCGCACAAGGCCGAGGAAGAAGGGGTAGTGGTCGCCGAGCGCATCGCCGGCCAGAAGCCGCACCTCGACTTCAACACCATCCCGTCGGTGATCTACACCAGCCCCGAAATCGCCTGGGTCGGCAAGACCGAGCAGCAATTGAAGGCCGAAGGCGTCGCGTACCGAGCCGGGGTGTTCCCGTTCTCGGCCAACGCGCGGGCGCGGGCGTTGGGCGACACGAGCGGGCTGGTGAAATTCCTCGCCAGCGAAAAAACGGATGAGATTCTCGGCGTGCACATCATGGGCCCGATGGCCGGCGAGCTGATCGCGGAAGCCGTGGTGGCGATGGAGTTCCGCGGCTCGGCCGAGGACATCGGCATGATCGTGCACGCGCATCCTTCGCTGTCGGAAGCGCTGAAAGACGCCGCGCTGGGGGTCGACAAGCGCTCGCTCAACATTTGAGCCAGGACGTCGTCTCGGTCTACGAGCAGAGCCTCAAGCGCCGCGGCTTCGTTTCCGATTCTTCCCAGTGGCGCGCGGTGGAGCGCCTGCAGCAGCTGCACGAGGAATGGACCGAGTACAAGAAGAAGCGAAGCTCGGCCCTGAAGCGGCTGCTGGTGAAGCCGCCGCTGCCCAAGGGGGTCTACCTGTGGGGCCCGGTCGGGCGCGGCAAGAGCTTCCTGATGGACGCGTTCTACCTCTGCGTGCCGCTGGTGCGCAAGCGCCGCGTGCACTTCCACCACTTCATGCGCGAGATCCATCGCGAGCTCGACGAGCTCAAGGGCACCGAGGACCCGATCGCCGCGGTGGCCGAGCGCACCGCCGAGCGCTACCGCCTCGTCTGCTTCGATGAATTCCACGTCTCCGACATCGCCGACGCCATGATCCTCGGCCGCTTCCTCGAGCAGACGATGGAGCGCGGCGTCGAGTTCGTGATGACCTCGAACTACCATCCGGACCAGCTCTACGCATCGGGCCTGCAGCGCGAGCGCTTCCTGCCCGCGATCGAGCTGATCAAGTCGCACCTGGACGTAGTGGGCGTAGATAGCGGCGTCGATTACCGCCGGCTGAAGATGGAAAAGGTGCAGGTCTACCACCTGAACGACGCTCCGCTCGCGAAGATCTTCGAGGAGCTGAAGGACGTCGAAGAAGAAAAGCAGCCGCTCGACGTCGAAGGCAGAACAATCCCGTACCGCAAGCGCGCCGGCGGCCTGGTGTGGTTCGACTTCGACGCGCTCTGCGGCGGTCCGCGCTCGTACGCGGACTACGTCGACCTGACGAAGCGCTTCCACACCATCATCCTCTCGGGCGTGCCGCGCATGTCGGCGAAGCAGTCCGATGCGGCGAGACGGTTTACCTGGCTGATCGACGTGCTGTACGACGAGCACATCAAGCTCGTGCTGTCGGCCGAGGCGGCGCCGGAGGACCTGTTCACCGAAGGCGAGAACGCCGCGGACTTTCAGCGCACGGTGAGCCGCCTGCACGAGATGCAGTCGGCCGAATACCGCCTATTGCCAGTAAGGCGGGTAGCCGGAGCTGCCGCTCTCGGCGGCCAGCAGCCTTAGCATCGCCGGCCATTCGAGAATTCCGTACGGCCGGCGCGTGCCGGGCTGATAGAGATGCGCCGTTTTTGCAAGAATTTGCTCCGACGGCATCAGGAGCTCGGTGCGCGCTGCCATAGCATCCACCTGCGCGCGGCACGACATCTCCAGCTGGTACATGGTGTTGAATGCCTGCTGGATCGTGGCGCCGCAGGTGAGGAGGCCATGGGAGCGGAGGATCATCGCGTCATGCGGGCCGAGGTCGCGCACCAGGCGCTCGCGCTCGTCGAGGTCGGTCGCCGGCCCTTCGTAGTCGTGATAGCCGATGTGGCCGACGAAGCGGATCGAGGTTTGCGTGAGCGGAAGCAGGCCGCACTTCATCGCCGAAACCGCCATGCCGGCCGAGGTGTGCGTGTGAAGGACGCAGGCGACGTCCTGGCGTGCACGATGGATGCAGCCGTGGATCACGTAGCCCGACTTGTTGATCCCGTAATCGGTATCGGGTTTCCAGATGATCTCGCCGTCGAGGTCGATCTTCACCAGGCTCGACGCGGTGATTTCCCGGTAGGTCAGCCCGTACAGGTTGATCAGCAGGTGATGCTCGGGGCCGGGGAGCCGCGCGGTGATGTGGTTATAGATCATGTCCGTCATGCCATGGCGATCGACCAGCCGGTAGCACGCGGCGAGATCCACGCGCGTCTGCCATTCCTCCGCACTGACCTCGCTGCGGATCGAACGGAAACTGGCGTTGGT
>Ga0307497_10000016_pt1 | contig 31445 bp, 32 predicted proteins | sample 10_S_MG_FD_201366 | JGI IMG/M metagenome (GOLD analysis project Ga0307497, IMG submission 201366) | Soil microbial communities from Populus trichocarpa stands in riparian zone in the Pacific Northwest, United States - 10_S | ecosystem: Environmental > Terrestrial > Soil > Riparian zone > Trees...
GCGCGCCCAGCGGCTCGGCATCGCGCGAATGGATCAGCGCGAAGGCGCTGGTGCTGTGGAACAGGCAGTGCCGCTGGCCGAGCATGCGCGCGAGCCGGGGCTCCATGCGCCCTTCGATCGCGGCCGCACCGCGCCGCCAGGCGTGCTGGAACAGGTGGTCGAGCACCGCGCGCTCGACGCCCTCGTGCGCGTACATCTGCAGCACCTTGCTCATCGTGGCATTCAGGTAATAAAGGAACCAGCCGGCGATGGCGCCGCCCGGCTGCCGAAGGAGGCAGGCCTGGAGCTCGCCGTGGCGGCGCTTCGCGCGTGCCTGGCCGAGCAGCCAGTCGAGCGAAGCGAGGTCGTAGTGGGGGCCGAGCGCAACGTGGCGCGCGGCCTCGTCGAGGCCCTCGACCAGCGCGGCGGCCTCCAGCGGCTCCTCGATCAGGCCTGAAGGGCGGCGCAGGGCGCGGTAGTGCGCGGCATACGCGTCGGCGAGCACGGCGACCGGCGTGGCGAGCAGCGCGGCGGCGCGGCCATGCGCGCTGGAAGCCCGCTGCAGCGCCGACTGCGCCGGACGCAGCAGGCGGCGCCATTGCAGGCTGTAGAGCGTGGAGGTCAGGCCGCCGAGCGCCTCCCACATCTTGCGCGAGGTGTCGTTGGCGCCGTCGCTGATCGTCAGCGTCTGCGGCCCGGCCAGCGCCTTGCGCAGCAGCTGCGCGGCGGCGACGCCGTGGCGCTTTTCCTGATCCACCAGGAGCTGGGTGACCACCGCTGCCTGCAGCGGGCGGCCGCGCAGGCGCATCGGGCGCGGCATTACGCCGATAAACCCTACGGCGCGCGCGCCTTCCGTGGCAACCCAGGAGGGCAGTTGCGGCGTCACCAAAGGGTTGGCGAAGAAGGTCTCGTGGAAATACGCCTCGCATCTCGCCGGCGAAGTCCAGCGCCTCCCGGGATAAACGCGCGAGAACAGCTGCGCGACTGCGGGGATATCCCCGGTCGCGAGGGGGCGGACGCCTGCCATGCGGGCATTTCATCCGATGCCGGTGACTTACGACGCCTCTTCCGGGTGCGCCCAATGGCTGTCATGGATTGCACGACCCCGGTCGCGGCGCAGCTACTTGCGGCGCGAGCGGAGGCGGGCGGTAGAATCATTGCGCCCCATGAAACGAGCGGCGGTTTACAGCAGGTCTGGGCGCACGTCGGGAAAATTCGGGGTTCCTCCCCCGCCCGCTGCGCTGGCACAGGCGCAGCCGCCGGTTTCCTGGCGCAAGCGCCACGCCCGGCGCCTGAAGGTCGCCGCCGGGGTGCTTGGCGGCCTGCTCGCCCTGACCGTTCTCTGGATGATGCTGCCTTCGGGCGGCATGACCCCGCCGCAGGTCGAGGCCCTGGTGCAGAAGGTGCTCGATTCCCAGCCACCCGCCCTGTCGGTCGCCGACGCGTACGAAAGCATCCTGCCCTCGGTGGTGCACGTGCGCGGCCTGCCCGACGCGCCCGACGCCGACGTCGAGTCGGGCGGCGAGGTGCAAAGCGGCACCGGCGTCGTGATCGTCGACAGCGGCGTGATCCTCACCAACCTGCACGTGGTGAACGGCGCCAAGGCGATCAAGGTCGTGTTCCACGACGGCCTGGAATCGGACGCGATCGTGACCGGCGTGCAGCCGGAGCACGATCTCGCGGTGCTGCAGGCGAAGACCATTCCCGACGACCTGGAGGCGGCGACGCTGCGCTCGACCCAGGGGCTGCGTCCCGGCGAGCCGGTGGTCGCGATCGGCTTTCCGTTCGGCATCGGCCCGTCGGTGTCGGCGGGCGTGATCTCCGGCCTGGGGCGCGAATACCAGAATGCCGACGGCAAGCGCATCCTCACCAACCTGATCCAGTTCGACGCCGCGGTGAACCCCGGCAATTCCGGCGGGCCGCTGGTCACGCTGGAAGGCGAGGTGATCGGCATCGTCACCGGCCTGCTCAATCCGACCGAGCAGCGCGTGTTCATCGGCATCGGCTTCGCGGTGCCGATCGAGAACGCGGCCGGCGCCGTCGGCCTGTCTCCTTTCTAGAAAGAAGCCATGGACAACAACGTCGCCACCTTGATGGAAAAGATCCTGTACGAGGTGAAGAAGGTGGTGGTCGGCCAGGACCACTTCCTCGAGCGCGTGCTGGTGGCGACGCTCGCGCAGGGCCACCTGCTGGTGGAAGGCGTGCCCGGCCTCGCCAAGACCCTGACGGTGAAGACGCTGGCGCAAACCATCCGCGGCACGTTCCGCCGCATCCAGTTCACGCCCGACCTGGTGCCGGCGGATTTGGTTGGAACGCGGATCTACAACCAGAAGACCGGCGACTTCCACACCTCGCTCGGACCGGTGTTCTGCAACCTGCTGCTCGCCGACGAGATCAACCGCGCGCCGGCCAAGGTGCAGAGCGCGCTGCTCGAGGTGATGCAGGAGCGCCAGGTGACGATCGCGGGCGAGACCCACCGCGTGCCGTCGCCGTTCCTGGTGATGGCGACGCAGAACCCGATCGAGACCGAAGGCACTTATCCGCTGCCGGAAGCGCAGGTCGACCGCTTCATGATGAAGGTGCTGGTCGACTATCCGACCGAGGAAGAAGAGTTCGTGATCGTCGAGCGCGTCACCGGCGTGATGGCCGACGCGGGCGCGGTGGCCACCACCGAGGAGCTCGGCGCGCTGCAGCGCGAATGCCGCAAGGGCTACGTCGAGCCGTCGCTCATGCAGTACGCGGTGCGCCTCGCCGCGGCGACGCGCGACCCGGACAAGCTCGGCATCAAGAACCTGGCGAAGTACCTGACTTACGGCGCGAGCCCGCGTGCTTCCATCAACCTGATCGAGGGCGCGCGTGCGCTCGCGTTTCTGCGCGGGCGCGACTACGCGCTGCCCGAGGACGTGACGGACCTGGTGCCGGACGTGTTCCGCCATCGCCTGGTGCTCTCTTACGAAGCGCTGGCCGAAGGGCTCGCGGCCGACGAGGTGGTGAAGCGCGTGATGCAGCACGTGCGCCCGCCGGCCAAGCCGCTCGAAACCCATGTCAAAGTCGCTGCCGCCGGGAAATCCTGAGGCGGTTCTCCGCCGTCTGGAATGGACGGTGCTGCGCCGTCTCGACGGCCTGCTGCAGGGGGACTACCGCACGCTGTTCCGCGGCTTCGGCCTGGATCTCGCCGACCTGCGCGAGTACCAATATGGCGACGATGTGCGCCACATCGACTGGAACGTCACCGCGCGCCTGCAGACGCCCTACGTGCGCGAGTACCACGAGGATCGCGAGGTCACGGCGTGGTTCCTGCTCGACCTCAGCGCATCGGTCGACTTCGGCTCGGGCGAGGTGCGCAAGCGCAACGTGGCGGCGGATTTCGTCGCGGTGCTCGCGCGCATCCTCACGCGGCACGGCAACAAGGTGGGCGCGCTGTTCTACGGCGAGGACGTCGACACCATGATCCCCGCGCGCAGCGGGCGGCGCCACGTGCTGCGCATCCTGCACTCGATGCTCGAGCGCCCGGTGCCCAAGCGCAACCAGCCCACCGATCTCGGCGCATTGCTTGCCGGCGGCGCGAACATGATGCGGCGGCGCTCGCTGGTGTTCGTGGTGTCGGACTTCATCAGCGTACCCGGCTGGCAGCAGCGCCTCGGCCAGCTCGCGCAGCGCCACGAGATCGTCGCGGTGCGGCTGCACGATCCGCTCGAATCCAACCTGCCCGACATCGGCATGCTGGTGGTGCAGGACTCCGAGACCGGCGAGCAGATCTTCGTCGACACCAACGACCGCGGCTTCCGCAAGCGCTTCGCCGCCGCGGCGCAGCGGCGCGAGGAGGGCCTGCGCGCGGCGTTCCGCGAAGCCGGCATCGACGCGCTCGAGCTCTCGACCGACGATGACCTGATCGACGCGATCCGCCGATTTGCCGACATGCGCAAGCGCCGCAGCCGCCTGTCGTCGGCGGCACCGATGCCTTCCCACCTCGAGGTCGCCTGATGAGCTTCCTCTGGCCCGAAATGCTGTGGAGCCTGCTGCTGCTGCCGATGCTGGTCGCGGCCTACATCGTGATCCTGCAGCGCAAGAAGAAGCTCGCGGTGCGCTACGCGAACCTGGCGATGGTGCGCGAGGCGATGGGCGCGAGCCAGCGCATCCGCCGCCATATCCCGCCCGCCTTCTTCCTGCTCGCGCTCGCCGCCATGCTGCTGGCGCTGGCGCGGCCGCAGACCACGATCACGCTGCCGACGCAGCACGAGACCGTGATCCTGGCGATGGACATCTCGGGCAGCATGCGCGCGACCGATGTCGAGCCCAACCGCCTGGTGGCGGCGCAGAACGCCGCCAAGCAGTTCGTCTCCGAGCAGCCGGAGAACGTGCGCGTCGGCGTGGTCGCGTTCGCCGGCACCGCCACCGTGGCGCAGGCGCCCACGCGCAACCGCGAGGACGTGATCGCGGCGATCGACCGCTTCCAGCTGCAGCGCGCCACGGCGATCGGCAGCGCGATCATCGTCTCGCTCGCCACCATCTTCCCCGAGGCCGGCATCGACGTCGGCGCGATGATGTACGGCCAGGAAAGAAAGGCCGACAAGTCCGACAAGCCGGCGCTCAAGCCGGTGGCGCCGGGCTCCTACGCATCGGCGGTGATCATCCTGCTCACCGACGGCCAGCGCACCACCGGCCCGGACTCGATCCAGGCGGCGAAAATGGCCGCGGAGCGCGGCGTGCGCATCTACACCGTCGGCGTCGGCACGCCGGAAGGCAAGATCATCGGCTTCGAGGGCTGGTCGATGCGCGTGCGGCTGGACGAGGACACGCTGAAAGCCGTCGCCGACATCACGCGCGGCGAGTATTTCTACGCCGGCAACGCGGTGGATCTGAAGAAGGTTTACCAGGCGCTGAACGCCAAGCTGGTGATGGAGCGCAAGAAAACCGAAGTGACGGCGCTGTTCTCGGGCCTGGCGGCATTGCTGGCGGTGGTCTCCGCGGCCCTGTCGCTGGCCTGGTTCCACCGCATCCTTTAGAACCATACCCGGAACGCACGCGGCAAGAACTGCGGCACCCACAATGCGGTCAACCGATAACACGGTGCTGCATGCGGCGCGTTTCGCTCTATAGCAACTCTCCCCGATCGCGCGGCGTCGCGAGCCCTGCAGCTGAGCCCGCCGCAGAGAGTCCGGAAAAACCTGTCGAAGCGCCGGTTAAACGCCGGTGGCGCGATCTCTACAGCGCGTACGAGCGCCAGCTTCTGTTCGGCGCGATGGTGCTCCTGTTCCTGCTTTCGATCTCGAGCCACTTCAGGTCCGAGCCGCTCGCGCAGACGATAACCCCGCCGGCGGCCGATCCGTCACCGGTGGCCACTGTGTTCAACGCGGTGCAGGGCGCGATGGTGCGCATTCGCACCGCGGCGGATGCGCTCGAACAAGACCAGCCGCTGCAGCGCGGGAGCGGCAGCGGCATCGTCGTCGTCAATCGCGGCACCATCCTCACCAGCCTGCACGTGGTGGCGGGCGCGAGCCGCATCCGCGTGACGTTTGCCGACGGCCTGGAATCGGAGGCGAAGATCGTGAGCCAGCACCCGGAGAACGATCTCGCGGTGCTGCAGGCGGAAACCGTGCCCGACGATCTCGCGGCGGCGTCGATGCGGCCCAAGGCGGACCTGAAGCCGGGCGACGCGGTGGTCGCGGTCGGCTTTCCGTTCGGCATCGGTCCTTCGGTCACGGCGGGCGTGGTGTCGGGCCTCAAGCGCCAGTTCCGCACCACCGCGGGCGCCACCCTCAGCAACCTGATTCAGTTCGACGCGGCAGTGAATCCCGGCAGCTCGGGCGGTCCGCTGCTCAATGCCGCGGGCGAGGTCGTCGGCATCGTCACCGCGATGCTCGACCCGGGCGGCGGCGGCTTCGCCGGCATCGGCTTCGCGGTGCCGATCGAAACGGCGCGGGGCGCGGCAGGCTCGGCGCCTTTCTAGGTGAGCTTCCTTTCGCCGGAATGCCTGTGGCTGCTGCTCGCGTTGCCGGCGATGGTGGCGATTTACCTGCTGGTGCTGAAGCGCAAGAAGCGCGCGGCGCTGCGCTATACCAACCTCGAGCTGGTGAAAGAAGCCATGGGCAAGGGCTTGTGGTGGCGCCGGCACCTGCCGCCGGCGATCCTGTTCGCCGCGCTCGCCGCGATGCTCACCGCGATCGCGCGGCCGAGCGCGGTGATCACGCTGCCGGCGCACCATGAAACCGTGATCCTCGCGATCGACGTCTCGGGCAGCATGCGCGCGAACGACGTGCAGCCTTCGCGCATCGAGGCCGCGCAGGCCGCGGCGCGCGCCTTCATCGCGCAGCAGCCGCGAAGCACGCGCATCGGCGTCGTCGCCTTCGCCGGCAGCGCCGCGCTGGTTCAGGCGCCGACCAGCAACCGGCAGGACTTGCGCGCGGCGATCGACCAGCTGCAGCTGCAGCACGCCACCGCCGTCGGCAGCGGCATCCTGGTTTCGCTCAAGGCGCTCTTCCCGCAGGAGGATTTCGTCGACGTCAAGAAGAAGCCGGAAGGCAAACCGGTGCGGCCGGGCTCGTACGCCGCCGGCGCGGTCATCCTGCTCACCGACGGCCAGACCACCGCGGGCCCGGACCCGGTGGACGCGGCGCGCGTCGCCGCGGATTACGGCGTGCGCGTGTACACCGTGGGCGTGGGCACCGACAGCGGACAGCTCCTCACCGGCGAAGGCTGGTCGATGCGCGTGCGGCTCGACGAAGAGGCGCTCAAGGCGATCGCCGACCTGACGCGCGCCGAGTACTTCTACGCCGGCAGCGCCGGGGACCTGAAGAAGATCTACGAGTCGCTGCGCGCCAAGATGGTGATGGAGACCAAGGAAACCGAGATCACCTCGCTGTTTTCCGCCATAGCGGCAGCTGCCGTGCTGCTGTCTGCATCGTTGTCTCTGCTTTGGTTCAATAGGGTCCTGTAAAATTCGGCGCCTTTATGGCGCTGATTGTCCAGAAATACGGCGGCACTTCGGTCGGCTCGGTCGAGCGGATCCGGAACGTCGCGCGCCGCGTGGCCAAGTGGAAGGCCGCCGGCCACGACCTGGTGGTGGTTCCCTCGGCCATGGCCGGCGAGACCAACCGCCTGATCGCGCTCGCGCAGAGCCTGCAGCAGCATCCCGACCCGCGCGAGCTCGACGTGATCGCCTCGACCGGCGAACAGGTGACCATCGGCCTGCTCACCATGGCGTTGCTCGAGCTCGGGGTGAAGGCGCGCAGCTACACCGGCTGGCAGGTGAAGGTGCTCACCGACTCCGCCTTCACCAAGAGCAGGATTATTTCGATCGATGAAAAGGGCCTGCGCCGGGATTTGAAGAACGGCCTGGTCGTGGTGGTTGCCGGCTTCCAGGGCATCGACGACAAGGGCAACGTCACCACGCTCGGCCGCGGCGGCTCGGATACTTCTGCAGTGGCGCTCGCTGCGGCGCTCAAGGCCGAGGAGTGCCACATCTATACCGACGTCGACGGCGTCTACACCACCGATCCGCGCCTGGTGCCGGAGGCGCGCCGCCTGCGCACCATCACCTTCGAGGAGATGCTCGAGATGGCGGGCGCGGGCTCGAAGGTGCTGCAGATCCGCTCGGTGGAATTCGCCGGCAAGTACAAGGTGCCGACGCGCGTGCTCTCCAGCCTCACCGACCCGTCGATCCCGGTCGCCGAGGAGGGGCAGTCGGGCACGCTCATCACTTTCGAGGAAGACCCGAACATGGCGATGGAAAAGGCAGTGATTTCCGGCGTGGCGTTCAACCGCGACGAGGCCAAGATCACGGTGCACGACGTGCCCGACCGTCCCGGCATCGCCTACGCGATTCTCGGCCCGATCGCCGACGCGCACATCGACGTCGACGTCATCGTGCAGAACGTCGGCCACGACGGCATGACCGACATGACCTTCACCGTGCACCGCACCGACTACGCCAAGGCGGTGAAGATCCTGACCGAGCAGGTGAAGCCGCACATCAAGTGCCGCGCCGTCAGCGGCGACGAGCGCATCGCCAAGGTGTCGATCGTCGGCATGGGCATGCGCTCGCACGCCGGCATCGCCGCGCAGATGTTCCGCACCCTGGCGGAGGAGGGCATCAACATCCAGATGATCTCGACCTCCGAGATCAAGATCACCGTGGTGATCGAGGAGAAGTACACCGAGCTCGCGGTGCGCGTGCTGCATAAGGCATTCGAGCTGGACCAGGCGTAAGGAGCGCCGGGTAGTAGCTCCGCTCTGCGGACAGGACGGCGGGACAAGCATTAGCATAGCCTGTGGGCTATCAGACCCGAGGCGTTTAATGCGTTGTCCTCAATGCGCGCACGGGAATGCACCCGCGAGCAAGTTCTGCCAGGAGTGCGGCGCCGCCCTGATGGGCGCGCCTGCGGGTAGCCCGGCACCGCCTGCCGCCGCGGCGACCCGGTATGCGTCGCCCGAGGCGTACACCCCAAAGCACCTCGCCGACAAGATCCTCACCTCGAGCAGCGCCATGGCCGGGGAGCGCAAGGGGGTCAGCGTCATGTTTTCGGATGTGTCCAACTTCACGGCGATGTCCGAGAAGCTCGACCCGGAAGAAGTGCACGCCATCATGGATCGCTGCTTCGAGGTGATCCTGAGCGAGGTGCACCGTTACGAAGGCACGATCAACCAGTTTCTCGGCGACGGCGTGATGGCGCTATTCGGCGCCCCGGTCGCGCACGAGGATCACGCGCATCGCGCGCTGAGCGCCGCCCTTGCGATCCAGACGGCGCTCAAACCGCTGGCCGACGATGTGCGACGAACGCACGGCATCGAGTTCCAGATGCGCATGGGGATCAACACCGGCTTCGTCGTGGTCGGCGCCATCGGCAAGGATCTGCGCATGGACTACACGGCCGTCGGCGATACGACCAACCTCGCGGCGCGCTTCCTCGGCCTCGCCGCGCCGGGCCAGATCGTCGTCGGCCGGCGCACCCAGCATCTTAGAGACGGATTCTTCGTGTTCGAGGACCTGGGCGATTTCCAGGTCAAAGGCAAGGCCGAGCCGGTCCGCGCGTACGCCCTCATCAGCGAGATCAGCGGGCGTACGCGGCTCGAAGTTTCACGAGAGCGTGGCCTCACGCCGCTGGTGGGGCGCGAGCGCGAGCTGGCCTTGCTCAGCGCAATCTATCGCCGGGCCGCCGCCGGCCAGGGCGCCATCGCGCTGCTTTCCGGGGAACCTGGAGTGGGCAAGTCCCGCCTGCTCTACGAGTTCGTGCGGCAGCTGGACGGCGCCGGAGCGCTCGAGCTGGAGACGACGTGCGCCTCGTACGGCCGCTCAATGGCGTACCGCCCGATCGTGGAATTGCTGCGGCGCTATCTCGGTCTCGCCGAAGGGACCGGCGGCGATGAGCTCCGGCGCCGCGTGGCCGAGCAGCTTCACTTCGTCGGCATGGAGCAGGAGGAGCAAGCCGTGCTGCTCGCGCACTTCCTCGGTGTGTCCGCGCCGCCGGAGTTTCTGAATCGCCTGTCCGGCCCTCAGTTGAAGGAGCGCACGCTCGGCGTGCTGCGCGACGTTTTCCTGCGCGCGAGCGAGTCGGCGCCGCTCATCCTGATCGTCGAGAACCTGTACTGGATCGATTCGGCGTCCGAGGAATTCCTCGCGCACCTGGCGGCGGGCCTGCCCGGCCATCGCGTCCTTCTGCTGTTGACGACGCGGCCGGGCTACGCGGCCGCATGGGTGGCGGCGACGCCAGCGCAGACCATCAGCCTCGAGGGGCTCGGCACCGGCGACGTGCGCGGCATGGTGCGGACGCTGCTCGCCGCGGAGGAGATCTCCGCGCAGCTTTTCGACCTGCTGTCGGAAAAGAGCGAAGGGAATCCTCTTTACGTGGAGGAGATCCTGCGCCAGCTCCAGGAGACCGGGGGCATCGCGGTCGAAGCCAGGACGGCGCGGCTCAGCCGCGCGGACGTGACGATCCCGGCGACCATCCACGACATCATCGCGGCCCGCGTAGACCGCCTTGCGGAGGCGCTGAAGCGCACGCTCCAGGTGGCCGCGGTCGTGGGGCGACACTTCCGCATTTCGCTGGTTTCTCGCATGCTCGAGCTCGCACCGGATCAGGTCGCGGCGCACCTGCGCGACCTGCATGGCTTCGACTTCATTTTCCCGAGCGCGCAGGAACCCGAGCTGACGTACACCTTCAAGCACGCGCTGACCCAGGACGTGGTCTACGCGGGCGTGCTCGAGCGCCGGCGGCGAACGTACCACGCAGCCGCGGGGCTCGGTCTCGAAAACCTGTATGCCGGCCGCTTCCACGACGTGGTGGAGCTGATGGCCCATCACTTCGCTCGCGGGCAGGTATGGGACAAGGCGGCGACCTATCTCAGACAGACCGCGGTCAAGGCCCAGGCGAGGTCGGCGCACCGCGAGGCGCTGGCCAGCCTGCAGGAGGCGCTGGCGGCGCTGGGCCACTTGCCCGAGACGGCGCAGACGCGGGAGCAGGGTATCGATGTGCGCCTCGAGCTGCGGGGCTCGCTCTACCCGCTGGGCGAGTTCGAGAAGATGCTGCGCTACCTGCGGGAAGCCGAGACCATGGCAAGCGCGATTTCCGATTCGCGCCGGCTGGGGCTGGTGTCCGTCCATACCGCCGAATACTTACGCCAGACCGGACGCTTCGCCGAGGCGCGGGCGCTTGCCGAGCAGGCGCTGGCGCTCGGCGACAAGCTCCACGACGCTCCGTTGCGGCTCTACGCGAGCCATTACCTTGGGCTGGCCTGTCACGGCCTCGGCGACTACCGGCGCGCATCCGAGGCGTTGCGCGCCGTCGTGCATTCGCCGCCAACCGGGTGGCGAACCGGCGCGATCGGCGGCATGGTGCTCGGCTCCTGGCCGGCGTTCCAGTCCATGAGCTTCGCCTGGCTCGCACGCTGCCTCGCAGAGCGTGGCGAGTTCGAGGAGGGGATCGAGGCCGGCCGCCGCGCCGTAGCCCTCGCCGAGGATCTCGGCAGCCCCTACAGTCTGGCCGCCGCTCACATCGGACTGGGCTACGGCTGCCTCGTGCGGGGAGACCTCGAGGCCGCCGGCGCTGCGCTCGAGCGGGCGTGCAGCATCGCGCGCGACGCGAACCTGACGATCCTGCGTCCGCAGGCCACGCGGCTGCTGGGCGGCACTTATCTCACGGCCGGGCGGATCGAAGAAGGCGAGGCCCTGGTGCGAGCGGCCGTGGACGAGGTCGAGTCCGGGCGGCTGCTGATGCAGCAGGCGGCGGTGCTCGTGTTATTGGCCGAGGCGTGTCTCGTCGCGGGTCGCATGGACGAGGCATCGAATGCCGCGCGGCGTGCGCTGAGCCTCGCCCGGGAGCGAGGGCAGCGCGGCGACGAGGCCGCCGCGCTACGCGTGCTCGGCGACATCGAGGAAGCCGAGCGCCACTACCTCGCGGCGATCACGCTCGCTGGAGAACTGGAGATGCGTCCGCTGCTCGCGCGCGCGCAGCTCGGCATCGGCCGGTGGTACCTCCGCGCAGGCGACCGTGCCCGCGCGGAGGATTACCTGCTTACAGCGAGGCGCCTGTTCTCCGAGATGAAGATGCCCGCCGGGTTGCGGCAGGTTGAGCAGGCTCAGTCGTCATCGTCGTAATGCGAGCCCCGGACAATGTGGATCGAGTCCTCGCCGCGGAACCTTACGTTGGAGCGGGTCTGACCCGTCAGCACGGCAACGGCGTCGTCTGCCGGAAGCACCAGCTGGCGCTTGTCGAAGACGCAGACAAGATCGGGGATGCCATCCCGGTTCACGTCCAACGCCCCGCAGAGGTGGACATTGCCTAAACGGATCACGCGGGCGCCACTCAGCTGCACGGTGTCGGGTTTCACCTGAGTGGCATTGAAGCCAGAGCTCCCCAGTATCGCGACCGTCAACGGAATTAAGGAGTCGAGGTTCACGATGTTGGGAAATCGGGCAGGCCTGATGTCGATCACCACCGAAGTCTCTACGCAAGCCGTGCTTTGGTCCGGGTTGGCGACGCTCGGGCAGTTGTCCAGCAGATCCGGGATGCCATCGCCATCGCTGTCGACGAGTCCTTCGTCGGTCCGGGTATGGGCGACCGGGCACGAACCCGAAGTGCACGGATTGCCGGGCGGCGCCGCGAATCCCAGCTCGTCCTCTTTGTCAGCGAGGCTGAGGCGCTCGCCGTCGGCAATATCGAGCGAGGCGCGCACGTCGTACTTCAGGTTCGCCCAGTCGTCGTAGCCCGCGAGGAGGGAAGGACCATCGCCCGCGCAGACGGTGCCGCTCGAGTTGACGATCTGGTTGAGCAGCGGGATCGACAGGTTCAGCGTGATACTGGTGGCGTTGTCGCGGTTCCAGTCGATCGGCCCGGCCGTGCTGCGAACGATGCCCCCGCCCGGCCCGAATACGGTCGCGTCGTTGGGCACTGCACCGATGCCCGCCTGCTCGTTCAGGTTGGTCTTGTCGAGGTCGGGACGCTTGCTGCGCGAGAAGTCCAGGGCCGACGTCTTCCACTGCGTGGTCGAGAGCGGCGCGCCCGGCAGCTGGCGCGTGTAGTTCATGACGCTCAAGTAGTTCGGCTTGCACCCGACGAAGTCGGCGCCGCCGTGGCGCAACCCCAGAAGGTGGCCGAGCTCGTGCATGAAGGTACCGGCCTGCTGGTCCTCGCTGCCGACCGCGTGCCCAAGGATCGACGCGCCGGCCCCGAGTGTCACCACGCCGTCGTTGCCGTGCACCTCGGCCGCTCCCGAAGACCCGCCCAACCCGTCGAGCAGGTGGCCGAAGATCATGTAGCGGAACGCCTGGCGCTTGGCGTCGAGCGCCTTCGGGCTCGTGCGCTGGGTCGCCGTGCCGAAGTTGTTCTTCTTGAGTTGGTCGAAGTCCAGCACGCCTGGCGCTGCCACCGCGGTATAGGGCTCGAAGGCGAGCAGGCCGTTGGCGAAGGCGTTGGTACTGTTATGAGGGATGACGGCCCCGTTCGCGTCCTTGAGCGCCTCATCGATCAGAACGTGCAGCCGGATACCGGAAACACTGGTTGCCGTTGCCGGGTTGACCGGGTTCGCCACCGGGGCGCTGTCGAACCGGGCGATGACCCGGTTGATCGCGAACTGGTTCGGTCTGTGACCCTCCAGCCAGTCGATCTCGAGGAACACATCCTTTCGGTACGGGTTGGCGCACACAGTCCCCTTGCCGTCGCCGGAATCGACGCACAGCACCAGGTCGCAGACGCCGTCGCCGTCGAAGTCGATGCAGGGCTGCCCATTGGCGCCGGCGCTGGCGGGCGAAGGCCTCTCCCAGCAATCGAGCAGCCCGTCGCCATCGGTATCCGTCGTATCCGAGCACAGCGGTCCCGTCGCCACGGGGACCGGGCCGCCGCAGGCGCCACGCGCCACCTCGACGGCAATCACATTGTTGTCGTGGGCGCCCTTGGTCCACAGCACGTCCTTTTGCTGGGCGGCGAAGGTCACCGGGTCGCACTCCAGATCCTCGGTGCGTACCTGGGGTGAGCCAAAAACTTCCAGCACCGCCCCGGTATTCTTGTCCACGCGGTAGATATTCTGCGTATCCGCGCATCCCATGTAGAGGTTCTGCCCGCTGATTGCCACTCCGCTTGCGCCACCCACCGTGACTCCGTCGCGCAGCGTCGGATTGCAGGCCACGGGCACTGCGATGCCGGCTCCGACGACGGCGCCGGTTTCGCTGAAGCGGTAGACCGTATGGAACACGTCGGGACTCTGATAGATCCGGTTCTCGACCGTGTCCCAACCTATGCCGTCGCAGATCGGGAATCCGTACCCGGGTTGCGCGCTGAATAGCCTCACCGGGGTCGTGCTCGGGAACTCCGCCGTGGCAAAGCTCTTCGAAAGTGGAATCCGGTAGATCTCGTGCGTGCCCTCGGTGAAGGGGGCCTGGTTGCCACATCCGACCAGGTCGCCCTTGTCGGTGCGCAGCGCCAGCGCGCCCCAGCCGCCGATCGGCGTGAACGTCGTCGTGAGCGTGAAAACCGGGGTCGCCTCACCTGCGGTCGGACGGAAGAAAAAGAGCTTCGACGCTTGGGCCTGCTCGGCCTCCCCTCCGAAGTTAGAGGCGTAGCAAGAGGTCACGAGGAGCACCGGCTCCTGCGGCAGGCCCACCGCAGCGCCCGGAACGATGGCGACCGAGGTGCCGATGCCCGAGAGGCAGAATCGCGAGGCTCCGTCGCTCACCGGGAGGACCACGGTTCGGATCACATCGCCGACCGCGGCGAGAGCCGCGGCGGGAGCACCGGCCAGTCCTGCGATCGCGATTACGAGAGCTACTGCGCGCCGGACAGCCGGCACCCGCTGATATGACGTTCCCATCGCTGCCTCCCCTCGCAGTCAGCGCCGCGATCCGCTCGTCCGCCCGATGATTTAGCTCACTGCGCTAAGGCGTCAGACACCTCTCCACTTTGCCCGTGGCAGGGGTGAAGAACTCTCCCCGGCACTTCGCCACGGTGCCCGCGCACGCCTGCCGGCTGAAGACGTCCTCGTCGATCGCATTGCAGCCGGTTCCGTTGACGAACGAGGGGGCGCTCTTATCGCTCGCCTGCCTGTCGTCCGTTCCGTGCCGCGGCGGCGTCACCCGTTCCCACACCTGACAACAGTACTCTGTCGATTTCCCTGCGCCGAGTGCAGTCGGAGTTCCGCCGGCGCCTGCGTGCGCAACTGCTGGAAGGAAAAAAGACATGACTGCGGATAGTGCGATACACCGGCGACTGACCATCTGAGCCTCCCGTCTAGACTCTGCGGCTTGTCCAGTAGTACTGCGGCGAGTGTGAGCGCGCGTCGTTTGGCTTGTCAAGAAGCCTATTGCCCCATGCTAGTGTGTGATCCGCATGGGGAGGATCGCGTCGCTCGACGTGCTTCGGGGGCTGGGAGTGCTGGGCATGCTTGCCGCCCATATCCAGCTGTTCGCCTTCCCGAGCCTGGCGAGGTGGAACCCGACGGCTTACGGTGATTTCCGTGGCCTGAACTGGTGGGTTTGGCTCGTCAATTCAATACTTGCCGACGGAAAGTTCATCTCGATCTTCGCCATGCTGGTCGGCGCCAGCATCATCATGATGGCGGGTCAACCGGCGTCCCCCGGCGTTCCGGCGTGGCGTCCGCACGCCCTTCGGATGACGGCGCTGCTGGTACTGGGCCTGCTGCACGCCTACCTCCTTTGGTACGGCGACATGCTCGTCGCTTTGGCGCTCTGCGGCGCGGTGGTGTTTTTCGCCCGGGGGCTCTCCCCCCGATCATTGCTCCTCGTCGGCGGGCTTGTTTTCGCCAGCGCATCCGTGTTGTCGCTCGCGCTTACATGGTCCACGGCACGGTCCGATCCGGTGGCGCTGATCGTTTGGAGCGAGCAGTGGACGCCGCGACCCGAGGCGATCGCCCTCGAGATCGCCCAATATCGGGCCGGCTGGACGGGACAGATGGCGCATCGGGTACCGGCGGCCTGGGAGTCCCACACCTGGTCCTTCGCGACGCGCGTCTTCTGGCAGACCACGGGTCTCATGCTCCTCGGCATGGGGCTGTTCAAGCTCGGTGTCCTGACCGCCACGCGTTCTCGTACGTTCTACCTGCGAATGGCGGTCGTGGGCTTCGGTGGCGGCATGCTGCTGATCTCGGTCGCGCTGTGGCGCAGCTTCGCCACGCAATGGGACCTCCTCGACTACGTGCTGGTAAGCCAGGAGTTGAGGTACTGGGGAAACCTGCTGGTGGCGCTCGGCTGGACAGCGCTCGTGATGCTGATGTGCCAGCGCGACTGGCCGCTTCGCCCGCTGGCAGCCGTGGGACGAATGGCCCTGACCAACTACCTGCTGCAGACGCTGATCTGCACCACGATCTTCTACGGGCACGGCCTCGGCCTCTTCGGGCGGATCGACCGGGCCGGCCAGTTCGCAATCGTGCTGGGAATCTGGGCGTTGCAACTGCTCGCGTCCTCCGCATGGCTCAGCTACTTCGCGTCAGGGCCGGTCGAATGGATGATGCGCTGGGTCATCTTCGGACGACGGCCGCGCTTCTTGCGCTTGTCCCCGGCGTGAATACCGGCGACCTCTGCTTCATTCCCGCGCACCAGCTGGTTCGTCTCTATCGCGCACGCAAGGTGTCGCCGCTCGAGGTGATGCAGGCGGTGCTCGACCGCATCGACGCGATCAACCCCGCCGTGAATGCCTACGTGACTGTGGCGCGAGCCTCTGCGCTGGCGGCGGCGCGTGCGGCGACCCGCGCGCTCGGCCGAAGGGGCGGCACGCTGCCGCCGCTGCACGGCGTGCCGGTGTCGATCAAGGACCTGACCGCGACGCAGGGCATTCGCACCACCTGGGGCTCAGTTATCTATGAGCACCATGTGCCCGACGAAGACGACCTTGTGGTGCAGCGTCTCAAGGCCGCGGGAGCAATCGTGGCGGGCAAGACCAACACCCCGGAATTCGGCGCCGGCGGCAACACCTTTAACGCGGTGTTCGGCGCCACCCGCAATCCGTGGAACACCGCGCTCACCTGCGGGGGCTCGAGTGGCGGCGCGGCCGGAGCGGTAGCCACCGGTATGGGTCCGATCGCCGAGGGCACGGATCTGGGCGGGTCGCTTCGCGCGCCCGCGGCGTTCTGCGGGGTGGTCGGTTTCCGCACTACGCCTGGCCTTGTGCCCAGGCATCCGCGAACCCTGATCTGGGACGTTCTCAGTGTCACGGGTCCGATGGCGCGCAGCGTGGCCGACGTCGCCCTCATGCTCTCGACGATTGCCGGCCCGGACGAGCGCTCGCCGCTTTCCTATGAGGTCGACACGAGCCAATTCACGCGGGCGGTCAAGGCGCCCTCGATCAAGGGCTGGCGGGTGGCGTGGACGCCGGATCTGCATGGCCTGATCCCGGTGGATCCCGAGGTGGTCCGCGTGGCCGAAGGGGCCCTGCAGATGCTGCGCAATCTGGGCGCCCGGGTCGAGGCCGTGTGCCCGGATTTCTCCGAGGTGAATCAAATCGTCCGAGGCACGCGCGGCGTGGCCATGGTCGCTCTGCACGCCGACAAGCTGCCCGAGTGGCGTACGCGGATGCAGGAGCATCTGGTGCAGGATATCGAGCAGGGCCTGGCGCTGACCGCGAGCGAGATCGCCCGAGCGGAGACTCTGCGCTCGGTGCTCTGGCAGCGTGTGCGGGCCTTCATGGCGAGCCGCGAGCTCCTGGTGCTGCCCACCGTCGCGGTGCCGCCGTTCCCGGTGGAGCAGCCTTACCCGACGCACATCAACGGCAAGCGGCTGGAAAGCTACACGCAGTGGCTCTACCTGACGTACGGGATCACCGTCACCGGCCTGCCCGCGATCTCTGTGCCTTGCGGCTTCACGCGCGACGGACTACCGGTCGGCCTCCAGCTCGTCGGCCGCCGCGGCCGGGACGCCGAGGTACTGCGGGCCGCCGCGGCTTTCGAGGCGGCCGCGCCGTGGGCCGACCGCGTCCCACCGGTGGTCAGCGCGCTTGCGAAAGATGCGATCGCGCCATCCTCGGCTCGATTGCCGACGCGCACATCGACGTCGACGTCATCTTGCAGAACGTCGGCCACGAAGGCAGGACCGACATGACCTCGTCGAGCTCCGCGATCAAGATCACCGTGGTGATCGAGCTGGACCAGGCCTAGATGAAAGCCCTGCTCGCCGCTCTGTTGCTCGCGCTATCGATTTCGGCGTTCGCCCAGGCGCCCGGCCGCCCGGTCACCATCGTCGTGCCGGTCGGCCCGGGCGGCGGCACCGACCTGCTGGCGCGCGAGATCGCCAAGAAGCTCGCGGAAACGTGGGGCCAGTCGGTGGTGGTGGAGAACAAGTCCGGCGCCGCCGGCCTGGTCGGCGCGCAGAGCGTGATCCGCTCGAACGCCGACGGCAACACGCTGCTCTTCACCCACGACGGCGTGATCACCGCTACGCCGGTGCTCTACAAGCGGCCCGACTTCGATCCAAGCAAGCAGCTGCTGCCGCTGACCCTGGTCGCCACCGTGCCGTACGTAGCGGTGGTGCACCCGTCGGTGCCGGCGAAGAACATCCCCGAGCTGATCGCGCTCATCAAGCAGAAGAACGCGAAGAAGGAGACCTTCGGCTTCGCCACCTCGGCGCTCGGCAGCGCCGACCATCTCACCGGCGAGCAGTTCCGCCTTGAGACCGGCGTCGACATGCTGGTCGTGCCGTACAAGAGCGCCGCGCCCGCCATGATGGACGTCATCGCCGGGCACCTGTCGCTCGGCTTCTTCACCATCGTGAGCACCCAGCCGCACATCAAGGCCGGCACGCTGCGCGCCATCGGCATCACGTCGCGCGAGCGCTCGAAGTTGTTCCCCGAGGTGCAGACCGTGGCCGAGACCCTGCCGGGTTTCACCGGCGGCACCTGGTACGGACTGTTCGCGCCGGCGGGCACGCCGGCCGCGACGGTGGAAAAGCTGAGCGCGGACATCCGGCGCGTCGCCCTGCTGCCGGAGATGGCCACCTACATGCTCAACAACGGCTTCGAGGTCGCGACCACGACGCCGGCCGAGTTCGCGGAATTCATCCGCAAGGATTCCGCGCGCGTGGCGGAAGTGATCCGGCGCGCGAATGTGCGCGTAGAGTAGGGGTCATGTACTCGATCCGCGAATGCTCCCGCCGCCTGATGGCGGTCACCGCCCAGCATGAAGCCGACGGCGACCGCGAGCGCCTGCGCATGGGCCTGCTCGAGGCGGTGGTGCCGCTCATCGCGCGGCCCGACCTGCTGCGGCTCGGCGTGAAGCGCCAGGCCAACCACATCACGAACTCCAAGCACCTCTACTACGACGGCCAGATGTCGGTGACGCTGGACGAGTTTCCGAACGGCAAGCTGATCCCGCCGCACGACCACGGCATCTGGGAAGCGCTCATCGTCTGCAGCGGCCGGATGAGCCACACCGTCTACGAGCGCACGGATGACGGCAAGGTCGAAGGGCACGCCGACCTGCGCGTGGTCGAGGACGGCGTGTTCGTTCCCGGCGAGATTGCGATGGTGGTGCCGCCGGCGGAGATTCACAGCTTCACCGCGCTGGAAGAGCGCACCTTCGTCGTCACGGTGGTGGGCGGCGAATACAAGCCGACGCGTCACTACTACAACGTCGAGAGCAAGACCTATCAGGTGCGCACGCCGAAGGCGCTGCGCGAGAGCGGCGCACATGCCGCATGAGGCATTCGAGCTAGACCAGGCGTAAGCAATCGCAGGTAGAATTCCCGCTCCTCCGGAGAGATGCCCGAGTGGCCGAAGGGGGCGCCCTGCTAAGGCGTTATACCGGCTTAAACCGGTATCGAGGGTTCGAATCCCTCTCTCTCCGCCAGCACCCAGACACAACCTAATTAAGGGCACCGCAACGGGCTTGACAAAGGCCTTAATTTCGACGATTCTAGAAACATGGAAACGTCGCAAGCCGTAGACGCCCTGTTCGCCCTGGCTCAGGAGACTCGCCTCAAGGTGTACCGCCTGCTGGTCGAGGCCGGCCCTGAGGGCGTGTCCGCCGGTCGCATCGGCGAAGAACTCGAACTGCCTCCGGCCACCCTGTCGTTTCACCTTGCGCACCTTGCGCGAGCGGGACTGGCGCAAAGCCGCCAACAGGGGCGGTTTGTCATCTACAGCGCGGACTTCCAGAACATGAATGCGCTCGTCGCCTTCCTCACCGAGAACTGCTGCGGCGGTCAGGCGTGCGCTCCCTCCCGTGCTCCTGTATCGACGAAAGGAAAAGCCAATGAAACGGTTTCACGTTCACGTCGCCGTGCATGACCTGAAGCAGAGCATCCGCTTCTACTCCGCGCTCTTCGGGGCGCAGCCATCGCTCGAGAAGGCGGACTACGCCAAATGGATGATCGACGATCCGCGCATCAACTTCGCCATCTCGACGCGCGGCCACAAGGCGGGGCTCGATCACCTTGGCATCCAGACCGAGAACGGCGAAGAGCTGGAGGAGGTTGGCTCGCGACTTGCGCAGGCCGATGTATCGCTGATGCCGCAGAAGGGTGCATCGTGCTGCTACGCGAAAAGCGACAAGTACTGGACGCTCGATCCCCAAGGGGTCGCCTGGGAATCGTTCCACACGCTCGACACCGTCCCGATGTACGGCAGCGACACGAGGCTCAAGGTCGGCGAGCAGAAGGCCGCGTGCTGCGTACCCGCTGCCGCCCCATAGAGAGACATTCCATGCAAAAGCCTTCCTTTGGAGGCGCTGGGATTGCCGCAAAATAGGCGGCGATGGACGACCCGGTCGTCAAGGAATATTCGAGGGTGGCAAAGGACTACGACGAAAAGTGGTCCTTCTACGTCGACTCGACCACCCGCGAAACAATGCGGCGCCTGCATCTGCGGGGAACCGAGCGGGTTCTGGACGTGGGATGCGGCACCGGCGAGCTGCTGGCGCGCCTTGCGGCGAAGTATCCCCCGGCGCGGCTGGCAGGGCTCGATCCCGTGCCGGAAATGCTCGCGGTCGCGAAGGAGAAGCTGCGGCCGGATGTGGATTTACGCGTGGGATGGGCGAACAAATTGCCGTGGCCGGACGACAGCTTCGACCTGGTGGTGTCCTGCAACATGTTTCACTACATCACGCATCCGGTGGCGGCCGTGGCCGAAATGGAGCGCGTGTTGCGGCCCGGGGGTCGCATAGTCATTACGGATTGGTGCGACGACTACCTTGCGTGCCGCCTTTGCAATGTCTATTTGCGGCTCGTGAGCAAGGCGCATTACAAGACGTACCGCCAGGCCGAATGCGTATCGTTGCTGAGGCAAGCGGGTCATGCCCGCGCGATCGTTGAGCGCTACAAGATCAGCTGGCTGTGGGGCCTGATGACGGCAACCGCGGAGAAAGCGTCATGAAAAATGGGAACTGCTGGAGCGCGCTGACGTCCGGGCCGGTGTCCTGCACGATGATCGAGGGATGCGTGGGCGGGAGCGGCAGCACCGTTGGAATGTTTCACAGAGTTAATGCAGAACCGCAGGGAATGCGCCGGGTGGAACCTGTTTCACGATGGAGTCTCAAAGCTGCTGGCATTACAATGCCCGACGATGCCTAGAGCTTTCTTCCGGCTTCTTGCTGTCATGCTGCTGGCTATGGCTGTCCCGGTCCAAGCCATGGCTGCGGTCACGGCGGGCCAGTGCAAGGCGCTCGCGCATCACCAGGACGGCGGCGCTGGCCACGAGGAATACGCGCAGGGGCAGGTTGATGCGGATGGTCACGACCACGCAGCTCATTCGCATTCCGATCAGGGCGGGACGAACCAGGGCCACGAAAACGGCAAGAGCACGCACTGCGGTCCCTGCACGGGCTGCTGCGCTTCGGCTTCGATCGCCGGGCCGGTCAGAGTTTCGATTCCCTCTTCACCTTTCACCGCAACTTACCTCTTCTCGCAGTTCGCGCCGCTCGGCTTCCAGCCGGATGGCCTCGAGCGACCCCCGCTCGCTCTCTGACGTCTGACTGAGCGCGGCGCGCGGCGCAGGTAACTGCGCGCGCTCCGTTCCGCGCGCTTTCGTGCGCGCCTGTCGATGTCGAGAGAGTCATGCGAACAATTCTTGTTGCTGTACCGGCGCTTCTATTCGCCGGACTGGCGGTCGCGCAGGAGCGTGCCCGTCCCGATCCGCTGGAGCCGCGGGCCAAGGCGCCGCCGGTCGAATTCCGCTCTGCCTTCGAGGGCTACCGCCGCTACGCGGATCCCGAGTTGCGCGACTGGCGCAAGTCGAATGCGGATGTCGAGGCTGCGCGCAGACCCGCGTCCAAGCCGGCGCCGGACAAGCCCGCCCCTCAGGGCCACGGAGACCACAAATGAGGCTCGCGACAGCCGGGCTGATGCTGTTCGTGCTCGCCGGATGCGCCAGCCTGAGCGAGGACGCACGCTTTTCGACGGTGGAGCAGGCTGTAAAGGAGCGCACTGGCGCCGACACCAAATGGACCCGGGGCGACGACCAGGCGAATACCGTTCGCGGGCGCGTGAAGGAACTGCTGGCGAAGCCCCTTGGGCCGGCCGAAGCGGTGCAGATCGCGCTCCTCAACAACCCCGGCTTGCAGGCGAGCTACGCCGAGGTCGGGATCGCCGAAGCCGACCTGGTGCAGGCCAGCCGCTGGCAGGGGCCGAGGTTCTCGTTCGCGCGCCTGCGCAGGGGCGACGAAATCGAGATCGACCGTGGCGTTTTCTTCGACGTGCTCGGGCTGCTGACCATCCCGCTCTCCACGCGCGCGAGCGAGAGCCGCCTGCAGGCGACCCAGAACCGGGCCGCGGTGGAAGCGCTTCGCCTTGCGCTGGATGCGCGCAAGGCATGGTTCCAGGCCGTCGCCGCGCAGGAGGGCGCGAAGTACATGGCCCAGGTGAAGGAGGCCGCGGAGACCAGCGCGGAGCTCGCCCGGCGCATGGCGGAAGTCGGCAATTTTCCGAAGCTTAGTCATGCCCGCGAGCAGGCGTTCTACGCGGAATCCACCGCGCAGCTTGCGCGCGCCCGGCACAACGCCACCGCGGCGCGGGAGCGCCTGGCGCGGCTGATGGGGCTGTGGGGCGAGGACCTGGCCTTCGAGCTTCCCGAGCGCTTGCCGGATCTGCCGGCGTCGGTGCGCGAAGGCGGGGAGCTCGAGGCGCAGGCGATCGCCCAACGCCTCGACGTGCAGGGGGCCCGCGGCGATGCCGACGCGCTCGCGAAATCGCTCGGTTTGACCAAGGTCACGCGCTTCATCAACCTGCTCGAGGTCGGCGTGCTGAACAACAGCGAGACCGGCCTGCCGCGGCAGCGCGGCTTCGAGATCGAAATCGGCCTGCCGATCTTCGACTTCGGCGGCCCCAGGGTCGCGCGCGCCGAGCGACTGTACATGCAGGCCGTCAACCGCACCGTGGAAGCCGCCATCGAGGCGCGCTCCGAGGTGCGGGAAACCTACAGCGCCTACCGCACCTCCTTCGACCTGGCGAAGCACTACCGGGACGAGATCGTGCCGCTGCGCAAGCGGATCTCAGAGCAAGTGCTGCTGCGCTACAACGGGATGCTGATCAGCGTGTTCGAGCTGCTCGCCGATTCGCGCGAGCAGGTCGCGGCCGCGAACGGCTACATCGACTCGCTGCGCGACTTCTGGATCGCGGAATCCGAGCTGCAGATGGCGATGACCGGAGGGCAACGCAAATGAATTCCCGGAGAAAGTTTCTCGCCGGCGGCGCGGCCGGCTTTTTCGGTGCGGCGATGGTTTCGCGCGCAGGTGCGGCATCGTTGCCCGAAGCGCCGATGCGCGAAAACGCGGAAATGGCGCCGCCGCTCTTCCCCAACAGCGGCCCGCAGTACAACCCGGTGGTCACGCTGAACGGCTGGTCGCTCCCCTGGCGCATGAACAACGGCTGGAAGGAGTTCCATCTGGTCGCCGAGCCGGTGCGCCGGCAGTTCGCGCCCGGCATGACGGCGAACCTGTGGGGCTACAACGGCCAGTCGCCGGGGCCGACCATCGAGTGCGTCGAGGGCGACAAGCTGCGCATCTTCGTCACCAACAAGCTGCCCGAGCACACCACCATCCACTGGCACGGCGTGCTGCTGCCCAACGGCATGGACGGCGTCGGCGGCCTGACGCAGCCGCAGATCGGCGTGGGGAAGACGTTCGTCTACGAGTTCCAGATGAAGCACTCGGGGACGTTCATGTATCACCCGCACGCCGACGAGATGACGCAGATGGCGATGGGGATGATGGGCTCGCTCGTGGTGCATCCGCGCGATCCGGGCTTCATGCGGGTGGACCGCGATTTCGCGTTCATCTTGGCGGCGTACGACATCGAGCCCGGCGCGGCGACGCCGAAGGTTGCGGAGATGACCGAATTCAACCTCTGGACCTGGAACAGCCGCGTCTTCCCCGGCATCGACCCGCTGGTGGTGCGCAAGAACGATCGCGTGCGGGTGCGCATCGGCAATCTCACGATGACCAACCATCCGATCCACCTGCACGGCCACAACTTCGCCGTCGCGCTCACCGATGGCGGCTGGGTGCCGAAGGCCGCGCGCTGGCCCGAGGTCTCGACCGACGTCGCCGTCGGGCAGATGCGCGCGATCGAGTTCGTCGCCGACAACCCGGGCGACTGGGCATTCCACTGCCACAAGTCGCATCACACGATGAACGCCATGGGCCACGGCGTGCCGACCATGATCGGCGTCGACCATCGCGGCGTCGCCGAGCGCATCAGCAAGCTCATCCCGGACTACATGCTGATGGGCGAGCGTGGCATGGCCGACATGGGCGAGATGGAGATGCCGCTGCCGGACAATACGCTGCCGATGATGACCGGCAGCGGCCCGTTCGGTCCGATCGAGATGGGCGGCATGTTCACCGTCGTGAAGGTGCGCGAAGGTCTCGCGCGCAACGACTACAAGGACCCGGGCTGGTACCAGCACCCACGCGGCACGCAAGCCTACGAGTGGCAGGGCGAGCCGCCGCCGGCTGCGCGCAAGCCATCTGCGGCGGCGGGCGACAAAGGCCCGGCGCTGCGAGCGAAAAAACCGGCAGGCCATGCCGGCCATTGATGGAAGCGAGCGTTTTCTCTTGATGTTGAACCTTGAAGAGGGAGTTAGTGCCATGCACCATGCAAGACCTGTCCTGGCGGCCCTGGCGGCCGTCTCCCTGATGTCGCTGCTTCCCGCCGCCTTCGGGCATGGCGAGAGCGGGCACGGGAAACCCAAGGCTGTCGACTACTCGAAGGCCGAGGAACTGCCATTCGGGCGCGCCGGCAATCCGAAAAACGCCGCGCGCACCGTCCGCGTCACGATGGACGACCAGATGCGGTTCGTGGCCGCGCCGCAACGAAACGGCCGCAAGACCGATGTCGCCCCGGGCAGCGCACCGCACGCCATGCCGGGAGATATCGAAGTGAAGAGAGGCGAAACGATCCGCTTTGCCGTGCGCAACGACGGCAAGGTCATGCACGAGATGGTGATCGGCCGCATGCAGGAGCTGAAGGAGCACGCCGAGCTGATGCGCAAGTTCCCGGGAATGGAGCACGACGAGCCCTATATGGCGCACGTCGCTCCGGGCGCGCAAGGCGAGATCGTGTGGCAGTTCACCCGGACGGGCGAATTTCATTATGCCTGCCTGATTCCGGGCCACATGGAGGCCGGCATGCTCGCGAAGATCACGGTGCGGTGACCATCCACGAAAGGAACAGGACGATGAGACTATCGACGGCGATTTTCCTGGCCGCCTTGGCGGCCCCGGCCTACGCGCAGCAGAGCGGCGGTCACGACTCGCATCACCCCGCGGCCGCTCTGTCCGAAGGCGAAGTACGCAAGGTGGACAAGGACGCAAGCAAGATCACGATCAAGCACGGCCCACTCGCCAACCTCGACATGCCGGCGATGACCATGGTGTTCCAGGTGAAAGACCGCGCGCTGCTCGACAAGGTCAAGGCCGGCGACAAGGTCAGGTTCCAGGCCGAGAAGATCGGCGGCGGCTTTGCCGTGACGCGAATCGAACCGGTGCGGTAGGTGTCAGGGGCCGCGGACACCGGCAGCGTCGTTCGGCGCGCGGGGAGGCGCGCCGGGCTGCGGCTGTTCCGGTTCTATGCCCGCGCCGTGGCGTCGGACAAGGCCGGCCTCGCGTCGGCCGGGCTCGAGGTGCGTGCGCTGCAAGCGGAAGCGGTCCTGCCGCTCTGCCCCGAGGACGATCTCAACCTGCGTCCCGAGATGGCGACGGCAGCCTTTGCGCGCGGCGACGTATGCGTCGCGGCGTTCGTGGGCGGCAGCCTGGCGGGCTATTGCTGGCTCTCCTCCGTCTCCTTGCCCCACCTGGATGGCGTATGGGTCGAGTTCGCGCCGGAAGTGGCCTGGGTCTACAAAAGCTTTGTCCGTCCGCCGTACCGCGGGCGGGGCATCGCCGCCGCCCTGTACGGCTTCACCGATCGCGAAGCGCATCACCGCGGCCGCACTTTGTCGGTTATTTGCGTCGAGACGCACAACACGCCCTCGGTCGCCGCCGCGCTGCGCGCAGGTTATCGCGGCGTAGGGAGCGCGGGCTACCTGCATCGCGGCCGGCTGCTGGTGGACTGGTATTCGTCGTGGGCTCGCAGCCGCGGCATCGCCTTTCACGTCCCGAAGCCGGCGCGCTTCCGCGCTTCAATGGTTTGATCTGAATCAATACCTGGCCGCGGTGCCGGGCTAGGCTCAGACTGCAATGCGTATCTACTTTCAGTGCGTGCACAGGCCCGGTCGAGGTTTGCTCGTGCTCGCGCTCATCGCGCTGTCGTTCCTGCTGGTCAGGCCGGTGTGCGCCGCCTGGGGGACGCATGGCGAGCTTGCGGCCGCAACATCCGCCGCGATGCATGCGCCTGCTACCGACAGCGGCGGCCACGAGCCGTGCTGCTCCTCGATGGACGATGCCGCTTCGGCCGCACCCTCTGCCGCGAAGACGCCCGACGCCAAAGCGCCGCTGGCCGTCGCGCTGCCGTTCGCGCTGCGCTTGCTGGCGGTCAACCGGCCGGTGCCCGGCACCGCTCCGCCCCCCGCTTCACCCCCGAGACCGCTCGACTACCACGCCCGCACGTCCCGCATCCTGAGCTGACCCGCTCCGGGTCGTCGTCGTACCGCATCAACCATTCAACGAACCTCAGGAGCCAGTCATGAGCAATGCAATTCGCACCGGAATGGCGTTCGCGGCGACCGTCGCCGTCGGCTACACGCTGTGCACGCTGGTTTTCTGGAGCTGGCCGGACGCGGCGGCCAACTTCATGAACGCGCTGTTCCATGGCCTCGACTTCCGCAAGCTGCAAAGCGGCCCGGCGCTGTTCAGCTTCGGATCGTTCCTCTATGCGCTGGTCGTGATGATCGCCTGGTCGTTCGGCCTGGGCGCGCTGTTCGGCTGGATTGGCGGCCGCGCCACGACCGGGTCGAGCCCCACATGATCGACCACTCGCACGACAGTCGCGTCTCCTCCGGAGGCGGTTACCGCCGGTGGGTGTTCTGGGCGTTCCTGCTCATCGCGGCGTACTTCCTGCTGACCGAGCATCGCGCGCACGTCGTGCAGTTCCTTCCGTTCGTCCTGCTTCTCGCCTGCCCGCTGCTGCATATGTTTCACGGACACGGGGGGCACGGCGGGCATGAGGATAAGGAAAGGAAGCAGCCGTGAACGGTTCCAGCCAAATGCCGGCTTACGGATTGTGGTGGCTGGCGATGATCAATTCGCTGGTTTTCATCATCTTCGCCTTTAGCTTCGCGACACCGCAGAGCACGCGCGACTGGCGTTGCTTCGGCGCCTTTTGCGCGTTTCTGGTGGCGCTCTTTACCGAAATGTACGGGTTTCCGCTGACCATCTATCTGCTCTCCGGCTGGTTCTCCAGCCGGTTTCCGGGCGTCGATTTCCTCTCGCACGACGCCGGCCACCTGCCGGAGATGCTCTTCGGTTGGAAGGAAAATCCGCACCTGGGCCCGTTTCACATCGCGAGCAACATCCTGATCGTCGCGGGATTCTGGCTCCTCGCTTCCGCATGGAAGGTGCTCTACGACGCACAGCGGGCGCACCGCCTCGCCACCACCGGCGCCTACGCGCGCGTGCGCCATCCGCAGTACATCGGTTTCGTCCTGATCATGACCGGATTCCTGCTGCAGTGGCCGACGCTGGTCACGCTCGTCATGTATCCGATCCTCGTGGTCATGTACGCCCTGCTCGGCAAACGCGAGGAGCGGGAAATGCTCGCGCAGTTCGGCGAGGAGTACCGCCGATACCGGGATCGCGTTCCAGGTTTTTTCCCGAAGCCGGGTGCCGATGGCACCCTCCCACAACCATGAAAGGAGAAGTCATGAAGCGTTTCTTGATCGCAGCCCTTGCAGGAATAACGTTGGCCTTGCCACTGTCGGGCATGGCTGCGCCCGATGAAAGCCAGAAGCAGCTCATTCAGCGCACGCAGGAAGCGAAGAAAAAGCTCGCCGCGGCGCAAGCCGCTCAGGGTCCGGAGCGGCAGAAGATGATGCAGGAGCACATGAAGATGATGCAGGACATGATGGCGCAGATGCAGAAGGCGAAGCCGGGCGCCGCCATGAAGCCCGAGCAGATGCGCGAATGGATCGACGAGCACATGAAGCTCATGCAGGAAATGATGGGCCAGATGATGGGCGAGCATCACATGATGATGCAGGGCATGGGCGGAATGGGCGGCGGCATGATGGGCAAGAAGTAAGGTGCGCAGCAATGTCCTCAAGCAGGCCAAGGCATGAACCAGCAGACCGTCCCCGTGAGGAAGCGGTTCTCGGTCTGAGCTGCCAATCGAAACGGAGGGCTAAATGAACGCGCAAGTCGATCGCACACCGGATTTTTCGCTGGAAGTCGACGGTGTCAAGGGGATGTGCCCGGCCGGCGAGGTCTATGCCCGGCACAAGATCGCCGAGAAGAAGATCCCAGTCTTTTCGTGCGAGGGCCCTTGCATCCGAGGAGAAATCGCGAGGCAAGCCGCCAACCTGGTGGCGAAGGAAGTTGCTTCGCTCGCTCGGGCGTGCCACGCAGAGACGTTCTTTGTTCCGCATTCAACGATGAGGCGCTGGATCGCCGAAGCCGATAAAACTGTCGTGATCGACGGATGTTTTCTGCAATGCCACGGGCGCGTGCTGAAGAACCTGATCGCAGACGAGAAAGTGCTTCATATCGATGCGCTGCCACTCTACAAAAAGTACACCGACGTGTTCCTCGCGGATGACGTGCCCGAGCTCGAGCGCAAACAGGTCGCACGGCAGGTCGCCGACAAGGTCATTGCGATCCTTGGGAAACAAGGCATTCAATAGCGCCACGTGGCCTGTGCGCTTGTGTTCTGGACCTGGCCGGAGAGATTCCGTTTCGGTCTAGGGCGCTCCATTGGCGCTGCTGGATCGTGCTCGCAATCTTGCTGGTCTGGGCCGGTCTAAAGGGCTTCCGAGAATGAGCTGGCACAAGGCAGTTGCGTCTCGGATATAGTAGGGTTGCCCTATGACTTCCCGCCTCATCCGCCGCATCGCCATCGGCCTGATCGCGTTCTATGCGCTCGGGCAGGCGAGCATCGCGATGGCGGCTTGCGGCATGGATCGCAGCGCGATGGCCGAGGCCATGATCATGGCGGGCAGCCAGCCGTGTGACGACTGCGCCACGCCCGCTTCGCAGGATGCGGTCACCGCGGCCTGTGTCGCGCATTGCACCGCGGACCTTCAGCTGACGACCGCAACGGCCGATGCAGTTCCGGCTCGGGCGATCGAGTCGCGGGCAACCATCCCGGTGCCGAGCTTCAGAAGCCCGCCTGTCGTTGCGTACCCGCCGCCGGCCACGCCGCCGCGGCGCATTCTGCTCCACTCCTTCCAGATCTGATCTCCGGGGCCGCGCTTCGCGGCCGATAGCGTCTTGTCCCGCGGCGAACAACGCCGCCGCCGTCAACGCTGTTTGGAGATCGAAATGCATGCTGTTCTGAAATCGTGTTCCTGCGCCGCGCTCGCGCTGGCGGCACTTGCCGCGCACGCGCAGGCGCTTTCGCTCCCGGAAGCGCAGCGCCGCGCGCTCGAGCGCTCGCGCCAGCTCGCCGCCCAGGATTCGGCGGTGCGCGCCTCGCGCGAGATGGCGGTGGCGGCCGGCCAGCTGCCCGACCCGGTGCTGAAGGCGGGCATCGACAACCTGCCGGTCACCGGCGAGGACCGCTTCAGCACCACCAGCGACTTCATGACCATGCGCCGCATCGGCGTCATGCAGGAGCTGACGCGCAGCGAAAAGCGCGCGCTGCGCGCGCAGCGCTTCGAGCGCGAAGCCGACAAGTCGGTGGCCGAGAAAGCCGCGATCGCCGCGTCGATCGAGCGCGGCACGGCGCTCGCCTGGCTCGAGCGCTACTACGCCGAAGTGATGCTGAAGGTGATCGGCGAGCAGATCGGGCAGGTCAAAGGCGAGATCGCGGCCGCGGACGCCGCGTACCGCGGCGGGCGCGGCAGCCAGGCCGACGTGATCGGCGCGCACGGCACGCTTGCGGCGCTGGAGGACAAGGCGAGCGAAATGCGGCGCCGCGTCCTGGTGGGCGGAGCGAATCTCGCGCGCTGGGTCGGCGAAGGCGCGGATGCGCCGCTCGCGCCGCCGCCGCCGATGGAGTCGGTGCGCCTGGATGAAGCGGAGCTGGAGCTGGACCTCGTTCACCACCCGGATATCGCCGTGCTCGCCCGGCAGGAGGACCTCGCCACCGCGGAGGCCCGCGTCGCTCAGGCGAGCCGCAATCCCGACTGGACCGTCGAGCTGGCTTACCAGCAGCGCGGGCCGGCGTTCTCGAACATGGTGTCGGTGGGCATCTCGGTACCGCTGCCGTGGGACCGGGGCAACCGCCAGGACCGCGAGATCGCCTCGAAGCTCGCCATGGCCGAGCAGGCGCGCGCGCAGCGCGAGGAGCTGCTGCGGGCGCATGCCGGCGAGGTGCGCGCGCTGCTCATCGAGTGGCAGAACGGCCGCGAGCGCCTGGTGCGCTACGAGAAGGACCTCGTGCCGCTCGCCGCAGAGCGCAGCCGGGCGGCGCTGGCGGCTTACCAGGGCGGCCGGGCCGGGATCACCGACCTGCTGCTCGCGCGGCGCAACGAGACCGAGCTGCGCCTGCAGGCGGTGCAGCTCGAGATGGAGACCGCGCGCCTCTGGGCGCAGCTTAATTTCCTGATTCCGGCGGGCCACCGGGAGACCCGGCAATGAAGCGCAGAGCGATCGTCGTCGTTTTCGTCGTCGCCGGCCTCGCCGCCGCCGGCTACGGCCTTTATTGGTTCGGCATGAGCCGCGGGATGGAGATGGCGAGCGCGCCTCCGCCTGCCGCGGGCAAGAAGGTGCTCTACTGGCACGACCCGATGGTTCCCGGGCAGAGGTTCGACAAGCCCGGCAAGTCGCCCTTCATGGACATGCCGCTCGTCCCGGTCTACGAGGACGGCGGCGCATCGAGCGGGGTGTCGGTCGACCCGCGCATGCAGCAGAGCCTCGGCGTGCGAACGGCGGAAGTGGCCAAGAGCGCGCTGACGCCGGTGGTGGAAGCGGTGGGAAGCGTCGGCTACAACGAGCGCGACGTCGCGGTGGTGCAGGCGCGCAGCAACGGCTTCGTCGAGAAGCTCTTCGTGCGCGCGCCGCTCGACCCGGTGCGCAAGGGCCAGCCGCTGGCCGAGCTCTACGTGCCCGACTGGGTGGCGGCGCAGGAGGAATACCTGTCGGCGCGGCGCCTGGCCGGCACCCGCATGGAAGGCCTGATCGACGGCGCGCGCCAGCGCATGCGCCTGGCGGGAATGTCGGAGGAGCAGATCCGGCAGGTCGAATCCACCGGCAAGGTGCAGGCGCGGCTCGTCGCGCACGCGCCGATCGACGGCGTGGTCGCCGAGCTGGGGGCGCGCGAAGGGATGACGGTAATGTCGGGCGCGCCGCTTTTCCGCATCAACGGCCTGCGCACGGTGTGGGTCAATGCCGAGGTGCGCGAAAGCGAGGCGGACCACGTGAAAGTCGGCAATGCGGTCGAGGCGCGCGCATCCGCGCTGCCGGGGAAGGTGTTCAAGGGGAAGGTGAGCGCCATCCTGCCGGAAGTG
>Ga0307497_10000017_pt1 | contig 31307 bp, 36 predicted proteins | sample 10_S_MG_FD_201366 | JGI IMG/M metagenome (GOLD analysis project Ga0307497, IMG submission 201366) | Soil microbial communities from Populus trichocarpa stands in riparian zone in the Pacific Northwest, United States - 10_S | ecosystem: Environmental > Terrestrial > Soil > Riparian zone > Trees...
GCGCAAGGCAATACGCGATATGGTCAATCTCTGGTTCGAAGACGAACCGGAGCAGGAATCAGCCCCGGTTGTTGAGACCACTCACAATTCCGGTGAGGGTTTGCCAAGCAGTGATGCCGCAGAGGCCGGGGCTGATACCACGATGTCGAATGGAGAACGATCATGAGTGACGAAAAACTGATCAGGTTCCTGAAGGCTGCAGACGGCGCGCGATGGTCTCACGTCCCCAGCGTATGGCTTGAGCAGCTTCGTACTGCCCTCAACGAAAATCTTGTGAAGGTCGGGTGGGGCGGAATTATAGAACTCACCGAGACGGGCAAGATTGCCAAACGATCCTTGACCGAACATCGAGGATGACAATGAGAGCAACAACGATCGTCTATGCCCACCCGGAAGTATTCCGCATACTCGCTGAAGATACTCGGCGGTTCAGCGGGTCAAGGACTGGATTCTGGGACCGGCTATTCGCAGCTTGGCTAGTTTTCGTCGGGCGTGCTGATGCCTTATCGTGGGAAGAGTGGCCACCTCGGTCATGACCGATCATCGAGGAAGCCCATGAACAAATGTCCCGGCTGCGACGGCCACGAATGCGACGATGGATGCCAATATCCAATGACCGAGGACCAAATGAAACGTAAACCCGACTTTATCCTACCCATGCACGGCGAACGCGAAGTGCTGGAAATCTACGGCTGGAAAGTCCCTGGCCGGGTGGAGGCTCTAATGCCGCGCCACTTCGTCAGCATGTATACGGATGGCCCTGCGACCCGCTGGAATGTCATCGACCGCCAAACTCAGGAATGGGTTCGGCGCTTCCCGACCCAAGCCGAGGCACAGGCCCATGCGGATAAACTCAACGGAGTAACATCATGACCACGCATCTAGAACTGCTGCGCCAAACCGATATTTTTCTTTCCATGCTTATCTCAGAGATTTCGGACCCGGACATGAGGAAGCAGGCCGATCAACTACTCAAGTCCATTGAGACCGAGACGCGCAATGGCACTTCGGGGGAGGATCAGCCGAAGCCACTCATCGAGTTCGGCGTCGGGTGGGCCAAGATCCATTTTAAGCGCGAAGTGACGGAGCGGGACCGCGCAAATCTTACCGCCGCCCTGGCAGTCATGCGGTAAGGGTCTCACCATCTTGAGCAGGGCTTGATGCCCGCAGTGGCCTAGAACATGATTTTCCACATCTGTGCGAGATCATTAAAGGCCTGCAAGAAGCTGTGGAAGGAGACGGGGAATGAATACGCGAGAGGCACTCGGCAAGCTTCTAGAAATTCTTCCTCCTGACTTCCCGAACCGGTCTTATTACGACGAAATCTGTGCAGAGGAACAGCAAATGAAATACGACGACGAAACCCCGCCGCCCGCGTTTGGTGACAATATGACAGCGGTTCACGCCAAGCTGGCTGGCGCGGCCTCTGTAAGAGGAATGCAGCATATTTCTGACATCGCCGCTTTCGCGATCAGGCGCGCGATAATACAACTAGAATCAGCACGGGTTTTTGTCGGGTCAAAGGAGCGCATGCACCCGACCGGGTTGGAACTATACGATGATGAAATCGAGAGCCTGAAGCGCAGTCTCACCGCACTCTCGCGCTCTTGAGCAGTCACGGAGGATGCAATGATTGTAACGGACGAAATGGTTGATCGCGCTCTGAACGCATGGTTCGCAAGCCCGCCCAGCGAGTCTGACCGGGGCTTAGAGTACAGCATGCGGGCCGCTCTTGAGGCCGCCCTAATACCCCCAGAGGTAGGCGAGACGAATGATGTAAACGATTTCTATGCCCGCGGCGAGCATCTGCCGGGGGTAACCCGATGATAAACAGCCACCGTCACAGAGGAGAACGACACATGACCTTAGAACACATCATCGACCCCACCGCCCCAACCTGCGAACGCTGCGGCGCAGTCGTCCACGATCCATGCGCCACTGACGAAAAGAAGAAGTTCTGCCAGCTCCCAGACTTCTGCTTCCCGATCAGCAAGCCGGAGCACGAGCGGATCTGGAAACTGCTATCCAACGCCGGCCGCTGCTAAGCGAGGAACGATTATGTTCCACCCAATGTCTGAGCCGTGGCTAGATTGGCATCCGATCGATACCTTCCCACGCGACGAGGAAAGTTACCTAGTGACCGACGCTAGGCTGGTCGGCGGATTTCCGCAAGTCGTCTTCTGGCAAGAAGAAACACTGCATGTTCCGGATGCTAGCATATCTTATTTGCCGAAAGCTTTCACGCACTGGGCGCGCATTCCTATGCCCTATCCTGGCCAATGATCACTATAGCCCAACCATATTGCGACTGGATCTACGTCGCGAACAAGGACAAGCGAAAGGCCAAGATGTGGCTGTGCAAAGCCTGCGGCCACACGGGAAAGGCGCGCGATGTTCCTGAATGCCCGTGCCAACCTATCTCGATAGGCCGACCAATGATCTCTATACCCTAGGAGGATAGGATGGCGATACTCAGTGAATACGTTCCGTGCGGTTGGGGCGTCTTTTGGCGGGATGGAGACACAGAATGCTCTACCCTCACGGTTTCGGAGGCGGCTGCGTTAGAATTTGCAGCCAGATCTGTCCCGACCCTGGCTGTTATCGAACAGGTTTTCCGGCGCCGTGACGGGCTTCCACGCTCTCCCTGAGGGATTGCGGGCTCGGGCAACGTGGGGTAGTGGTGGGGGATGCTGAAACGCCTGATCAGACGCTGGAAGATACACACCCTCGCCCGAAAGCTTGACCCTAAGGCTTTCGAAGAGGGTCGTATTTTCTCAATATTGATTGCCAGGAAAAGGGCTGAAATGAAGCTGGCAGAAGCTAAGCCCGCAGCCTCAGCCGAAGCGGGGCAACCGCAGTCGGTACAAAAGCGCCGTTAGCGTCATTCCGAACAAATGCGTTCACGGCCGCCATCTGCGTTGGATTTAGATCGGTATCGAAAATAAGATCAGCGTGCATCGTTCCGCGCGCTTCCGAGTTCGACCAAATGTAGGTTCCAGTCACAACGTTCGCCCCAGCCGTCCACTTCGAACTGGAAGAACCCATCATGAGCGGGTAGTTTGTGAGTGTATTTATAGCATCACTTTGTTGATAGCAGACAATGAAGTGAGGATTAAAAGCCGCGCCTGACACTGGCGTCCCAGACGCCCCATTTGCCCAGCAACTGAGATTTGATCCGTCCCACATGCCCGCTACGATTTGAGGATTGTCGCCAGCGGAAAGTGCAGGTGCGGTCGCGGTAACAACTGCGCTCGTTGAAGTGCTGGTGTCGCTCAACAGAAAAGTCACAGTTCCTTGCGCGCCAGACCCCTCAGACAGCACCATGCCATGACTAAATTCGTTCATCGCCATTGGCGTGAACACACCCGTTCCATTCTTGCGATAAGAGGAAATGACGGTGATCTTCTCTTTGCGCTGTAATGCCTGCAGCCGCCCCATCACGCCTTGGCCGCGCCCATTGTTGCCGTACATGCCACGCGATGTCGTGTTAGGATTTATGAGTCCGGGGGCGATGCCGTTGACTGCTGTTGCGCTATAGGTCGTTGTGGAGGCACTTGAGCCGGTGTCCCAAGGGGTATAGTCACCCATCCTCGGAAGCCGCGTTGTGCCAAGGTCAAAGCACCGAGTGACGACAGACGTTTTCGCGACCCCCATCCACGCGAACCTGCCGAGCATTAGGTGCTGGAGCAAGTTTTGCGCCGTCAACATTGCGACGAAGTTCTTGATCTTGATCTCATTGATAGTGGTCGGATCAGCGCCGGCTGCTAGTACGCGGGTCATGTGCTTGTTCGTCAGCTGGTCATAGGCGCCGACGTAGGTTGAAACCACGCGAGAGCCCGCCTCTACGCCGCCGTTGAGCGTGACCACCTTGTAATAATAGACAGAGCCCAGCGTGGCCGTGGAATCGACGTATTGCCCAACGCTGCTGACGTCGCCAAGGTTGGTCGTGATACTACCCGCCGAGGTGCCTCGATAGATTCGATAGGCGTGGCCTGGAATGACGTCGTACCAATTAAGCGTGACGTTTCCTGACGAACACTTAGCTTTGAGACCCGGAGGAGCTGCACTGGCAGCCGCTGTCGCATCGATCACGTCTAAATGAAGGTCAAGATACTCATTGTACATCCCGCCGCCGTTTTCGTAGTACTCGCCTAATGTGGCTGTCCCAATTTGAGGGAAAAATCCCAGCACGACGTAGTTGTAGCGGATACCGTCTTCCAGATAGCCGCTAGTGCTGCTGATGTACGACTCTTGCGGGAATATACCGGCGTACATTGCAGAAAGCCGCGTCGGCGCAGGCGATGCCAGACAGTTACCTTGCGTGTCGATGGCAACTTGCGTCAGAAACATCCCGCCGTCCGTAGCGACATCCCAATGTGTGGGACTCGACGCGGGAGGGTTGTTTAGATTGCCGGCAGTCTTTGAAACGTAAGACTGGTGTTCGTAGTAATGTTGATCGCGCGGGCCTGTTGGCGCATTAGGATATTTTACGCCGCTGTAGGTAAATATTTGAGCTTTGTCACCAACCGCGTAGGTCGTACCGCTCGACCAAACAGAGCCTCGTGCATCCTCTGTTGCGGTGGTGTATTTTTGCGCTCCAATGAAATATGGAGGATTGAATCCTGTAAAGAATTTGCTGTTGCCGAGAATGGTGTTCGTTGTGCCTCCGTACTCCCATCGACGACCATCCGTTGACGTATAGTAGCCCCGAAGGCCATCTTCAAAACCGACATCCCGCGGTCCGAAAGAAACCCAGTTGCCGGTGCTGATGCGTTGCGGAGTTTGCTGGGCAACCGTTCCGAAACCGGGGTTGTTGAACATATTCGTAAAGGCGGCGCCTTGGAGGGTCCAAGTATCAAGATCAGCCGTCGTGAAAAGGATGTTGTTGAAGGCGTTGGTATTGATGCCGGCCCCGTTGGGGCAGCCCTGAATGTAAAGAAAACCGGGAGCGCCGGGCTCGTCAGGGTTGTAAACAAACATCGGGAAGTAAATCCCGGAGAAACGCTGAGTCCCGGTGAGACTTGCAGTAAATGTCCCGGCTGCAACCGCGCCGCCCTGGTTGGCGCTCAACGTGTAGTCGCCGGGACCACCCTTGCCGGTGATCTTGGCCGTGATGTGCGCCGCAACCGGAAGCCCGTTGATGACATATCCGAACCCGACTATCCCCGTGTCTGTAAGAGACGGCGTTATCGAATTGATCCGCAGCGTGGTGCCGTTAGCTAAAACTTCCGCATTGAAGGTCGCGGTGATGCCTGATTGGATAACCCCTTGCGGGGAGATAATCGCGGCCATCGTCGTTGGATCAGGCGGGATAGCAGGGTCGTTCGAGTACCCAATCCAGATCGCATGAGAGTCAAACCCCCACGTAAACACGTAGCTGTAGTGGTTCGGGGCGATGAACCAGATATAGCGATAGCCCTTAGCCGCTTTGCGCGCGGCACCCCACGATCCCATTGCGTCGAGATCGTATGGAGCGCCACCAAACGTCAGCGCGCCGCCGTTGTGGTAGTAGTCCGACATGCTGGTCGCAGGTCGATCGGTCGTCCGCGACGACGCCGGGGCTCCGAATGCAGGCGAGAAGAAATTGGTTTCGACGAGCGCCATTATGCCCTCAACCTGAGACGGAGCGGTGCCACGGCGGCGGGAACGGCCGACGGAATACCTTGGTCTGTGATCATTTCTATTGTGAATTCTGGCCAGGTACTTTGGCTTTCGCCGGAAATACTCGACGAAAGAAGGGCGCTGAAACCTGCCCCGATCCAGGCCGGACTGGAGCCAAGACTTAACCCGGAATCTCCTACCTGCGACCCCGTGACACTACCTCCCGCAAGAATGACACGCTCGCCAAGCTGCTTGACGTTGATGCGAGGATTGTAGGCGACCCAGGCTCCATTGATGAAGAGAAAGACTTGAAACTGAGCAAGACCTGCTGTCAGCGTTCCAGAGATCGCGCCTGTATAAATCTTGGTTACATTGATCTTAAGCGATTGGATAAACCCGACCATCGGAGTCAGGGACCCCGCATTAGCAAGCGCGCCAGCTTCAGAAAGGCGGATTCCAGCCGATGCGGCGGTAGGGCACGCTCTGTACTGCCTCTTTGTGTACGAGTCTAATGGCCTATTCCATGCCGCTGGCTGCGACAAATCTATGATGTGATCGTTGCCCGTACAATTCTCAAACCGAACGGATCTAGCTGCTGGCACCCTCAGAGTTAATTTGACGGCAATTGGAGCAACCGGCAGCGGATCGGTGCTGTCAGTCTGAATGTACATATTGCATGTACCCCATTGAAGTGTACGAGATACAGACGTCAGGTCATAGTTTGTGCTAGCGTGGAAGACGGTGATGGTTGTCGCGTTCGTATACCCTGTTATATGCGAATAGCAGCTTCCGGGATGAGATGATTGGACCGTTCCAGAGCCTCCGCTGGTAGCGATAGCCGATCCTCCGACCGTGGCTGAGACAGAAAATGTATTTGTCGTCAGGTTGGCGGCAACGACATAGTACGTAACACCCGTGGAAATGCCGCTCGGCAAGGTACCCGATCCGGCCTGGAATCGAACAGGCTCATTGAGGGGCTTGCCGTGGTTGTTTTGAGTAACAACCCCCGGAGACGCGTTGGAAATTGTGCAGTTGTCATATCCAGAGATAGCCTCAAAACCGGGAATAAAGATCGTTTTCCCGACATCGCCTGGCGAGAAAATTCCAGATCCAGCCGTTATGATCTTCGATCCATTCACCGTGGATATTGTAGTTGTGACCGTTTGATTATCGGCCGCAGGCCATCTGTCGGATGTGACGGACAGCGACTTGAAATACCCGAATGATCCAAACTGCCCCATAAAAAAGATGACATTCCGGCCTAGAGCGTCGGGCATTAAGGTGCGTGTAGCGTTATCGCCCAGCCACATCGGAATCGTTATGATGCTTCCAGTTTTGGTGGCGCATCCGCCGAGGCCAAGATCGCTGGCAAGATTATCGCTCGGCCCGCCTTCGGTCAGACCCCCGGTTATGGCGCTGGTGAAGGAAGTGTTCTTCGCAACAAATGTATTGGCTCTGCCGTATGAAGTCGGGCCGACATAGCAAGTCCCTATAGCACAGCCATCAAGAACAGTATTGAGAACGGTTCCATTCAGGATTTCGGTGACGGTGGTACCCGTCATCTGAAGCAAATTGGTGCTAGAACTCTGGCAGTGCCAAACCCGATACGTTCCGCCTTGAAGATCGACCAAGCCAATACACTTGTCGTGTTCAACACTTCCCGCAGTCGAGGTATGATTAATCGCTCGGAAAACACGGCTGACAGTCGGATAAAGCGGGAAATTTACGATCGAGCCTCCGGTTATCTGGAAGACTTCCCGATTGGTATTAAGGAGATTGTTATGACTAAAAGATCCGTCAACGATGTTTGTCATTCCACCCCATGCGGAATTTAGGCCCACCAACGTCGCGGGGCCTCCACCGTCTGTTTCGAAAGCAGTACCGCGGCTCATCTCGGGCCATTCCGAACTATAATAGTTCGTTAATGGCGTACTGAAATGAACTGTATTTCCAACGATGCTAGTGATTTGTACATGATCAATAAAATGCCAATTCGGAGGGAATCCGTAGCCAGATTGGAAGCCGCTTTGAATAGGCCAGCCAGCGACAATACACCACTGCCCAACCGTGAAGCGTGAGATATGTCCTGCAGAAGCAGAGGCGGCGGTTAACGTGACGCTAGTCGCCCCAACATTCGCAGTTTGGATTCTGGCGTTTTTGCCGGCGCCTTGATCAATGCCGATTTGAGCAATGTGTCTCGTTTGGAAATTTGGCACATTGTTGAACGTCGCACCTGTGGCGGTCAGGTTCAAATCCTTCATTCCGTCAATCCAGAAGAAGAAGTTGGTGCCGCCGTAGTACGTTCCGGCCGGGACGGTCAGGTTTACATCCTGCCCTGCGCCGTCCGTTTGAAGGCTTTGGAGAGCCGTCTGGATACTAACGACGCCAGTGTTGTCGGCGCCGTAGTCCGTTACCAGGTTTTTGGTAATTGCCATCAGCCACCAATGACGCCGATGACGCCCCCACCACCGCCGGAAGGACCGCTAATTGTGATGCCGGTGTTCTTCCCGAGATCGAATGAATTCGTTGCGGTGATCGATCCTGCCCCAGATTTGGTAACGCCTTGGAAGGCCGCCCAATCGGCTGTTGAAGCAGACCCAACTGAAACGGTATTGATGTTTGCAATAGTGGAAGACATAAGCCCCGAAGGTGCGCTAGACGTTCCCGTTATCGTCAATGCGCCGGTAATAGTCGTAGTCGCAAGTTGAGGCGGAACAAGTGTGTTGCCGCTATTGATTGTCACAGAGCTAAAAGTATTTGAGCCACCCAATGAAAATGGCGCCCGCGAACTGTTGGAATTTATAGTGAGGCTGCCAAAGGTTTGACCACCTCCGTTAAAAGTTCGACCGACAGACGCGTTGCCAGTGAAGACAAGGGCTGCATTCTGAAAAGTCGGAATGAGGTTTGTGACAGTTCCGACATCAAAAATAGCTGCGGCTGTGGTATTCGTAAATGTCCACGTTCCGCTGCCCATGTCGATCGTTCGGGTACCCGTGCCAGAGAATGAAACACCGGGCGCTCCTGAGGTCGTGACGTTGTTGTCATTGGTGCCAAAGTCTAGAGTCCCAGTAAATGCACCAGCCGTAATTGATATCACGGTGACGGTCGTATTGACGGTTACCGTTCCCCCGCCAGACGCAGCATCGAACGTAACAACATCGCCAGAACCTGGCACGGATTGACCGCCCGCGGCCCCAGTTGTTAACGCCCAATGCGTCGTATCTGACGCGTCCCACGTTCCCGTGCCGCCTACCCAAAAACGGTTCGCCATGTCTTACACCTTGCTCTTGAAGCCGATGAGGGTGACAGTGACGGTCGTTGCAGCAGCCGACGGATCAGCGCAAACGGCAGTCGCCGCGCTGAACGGAAGCGGGACAGGAAGATTGCAGATCGCGCCGCTGACATTTGCCGGAACAGGGAACGTTGCCTTTACACTCCCGGCCGCTCCATCTCGAAGATCCACCGTGACGGCGGTTGCCGAGCTGTTCGAGAAGATTGCGCTGGTGATGTAGTTCTTGACGCCGGCTCCTGCGGAGGCGATCACCGAGGTTGACGATCCGTCCGTGATCGCCGCAACGCCGGAAACGATGTCTTCCAGGTTACAATGCGGGCGGACGATCTGAGCACCATCGATGCCGGCGAAACTATCCGTCACATCCGCGTCAGCAACTAGTGTGCGCCCCGCAAGGCTGGTTGTTGCTTTGTGGCCTCCCTTGACCGGCGCGGTTGAGTCCGCGGCGTCATGGGCAATAGGACCAGCGGCTTTTAGCGTAGCCGCAATTAGCGTCGTGACGTTCTGTGCGATACGCTGTAGGCGACCATTGAGACCAGATGATGCCGTGTCGCTGGCCGGCGCCGTTTCAGTAAGACCACCAAGCCGGGTGGCATTCGTTCCATCGGTCGGCGTGTCTACCAATTGGTAGCCGTCAGTCATCGCCCCGGCTGTCGTCCTGTTGGGCGCGAGCTGCGCGGTATCGATAGACATCCGCTGGGTTCTCGTTCCGCTCGTTCCGATGCCAAGATCCCATGCCGTCGAGCCGATCGCAGTAACCAAGCTCTGCACACTGGCGCTGATCTGCTTGAACACCTGCATGAAGGTGACGGAGGTCGCGTCGGTCGCTGTGCTCTTGGCATCCGTTGCGGCGCCGTGAAGTGTGATCAGTGAGGTAACCCGCTGAGCAATCCGCTGCAGTCGACCATTCAGACCAGATGAAGCAGTATCTGATGCCGGCGCTGTTTCAATAACTGATCCGATGACCGTGTTGGTTTTGGAGAGCGTCGGGACCGTACCCGTTCCTGTAGTTGGGACACCAGCTACGATATCGACGTCTGTAATTTCAGCCATGGTTCAGCCCTTTCAGAAGCCAAGGATATGATAAGTTGGGACGTAGCTACCTACTGTCCCGGTGATGACTACATCGGACCCGACCAACGCAACGCTGAAGTGCCATGCTGTCCCGACACTCGACGGATATCTAAGAGTGAAGCTTGCTGCCATTTTCAGAACCCGTAGATGTAATAGGTTGGAGTAGATGCGCCGACGACGGCGGTCGCCGTGAGCAAGAATGCCTTGTCGATCACCGACCCCGCGCCGTTGTCAGCTCGGATGGTCACCGGGTAAGAGCCGGCCGCGATCGTGGTGCTGGTAACCCGCAGATCACTGCCCGAGATGTTGAACAGCGTCCCGGGATTGCTCTGGAATGAATAGGTATAAGTCCCCGTCCCGCCCGTAACCGACAGCGCGCCGATCACTGTGTTGAGTGCGGAGTTCTCGGGAAATGACGATGCTGACAGGCCCATCGAAGTGCCGTGTCTTTTCTGACGCTCATCCTGCCAGCGCCAGTAAGTATCCCTGCGCCACTTCGCTATCCGCATTACCATTCGCGTTCCTATTCAAGAAAAATCCAGTTATTAGTTGGCTTCGGGATTCCGCTTACACTACGAATATGCTATACTTTACGGCTTATTTAGAGGTTACAAATGCTGCCTCATAAACCGCCGTCCGCCATCAGAGTTGATGGTGAAATTGCCTACATTTTCTTGAGAGAAGGCTGTGAAGCCATCATTGATGCAGCCGATATTCATCTAGTAGCTGGGCGTCGCTGGCGGCTTCTAACAACAAAGAAACGACACAAGTACGCATGCTCTGGACAAAGTAGAGACGGCACCTTCACAACCTTACATCGATTTTTAGCCCGTCCATTGGACAATTTGAAGGTTGACCATAGAGACGGCGACGGCCTGAATAACAGGCGCAAAAACATTCGTCCTGCAACTGGGACTCAGAATAACGCGAACTGTTCTGCATCTCGGAAGAACAAGCTCGGCGTCAAAGGAGTTGCTTTCTTAGACGGACTAGAGAACGGGTTTGTGGCTTCGATAAAAATAAACGGGAAATCGAAGCACTTAGGCCGCTTCAAAACAGCGGAAGAAGCTTCCGGAGCCTACCTATCAGCGGCTCAAGAAGCTTGGGGCGAATTTGCTAGAAAATGAGCCCGGCCTGTTTCCAAGCCGGGCAAGTCGTCTGGGGTAGCGACTCCAATGGAGGGTTTGGAGCCTATCTCCGGTCACTGAATGCCCGGCGATTGTATCGATCGGCGATCTTTGCCATGCCGATCAAGGTCAGAACGTAGGGTATGCCGATGACAATTCCGAAGGCGATCAGGGCAAACCGAGCGATGACTACCAAAACTTCCACGCCCACCATACGAGATATGCAGCGCTCGATACCAATGCGCCGATCCACGTCCAGTGGCCAAAAGTCGGTTGCGATACGGTCCGCAAGATGCAGAGAAAACCGACGATCCCAAGCATCGTGCCAAACCAATAGATTGCGTTGTGTGGCATCAACAGATCGATATCGCCGCTATGCAGGTAACGTGCCCACCACAGAACGATTCGGGTTAAAAAGACAGCAAACGCTACCGCTAGCATTCCGAGCGCCATCTGAACGCTCAGCGGCAAACTGAAATTGAAAAGTAACTGCGTCCAAGGAATGCCGCGCTGCACCCTGATGACGGCGATATGGAACACCATGAAGGCCGTCAGCCAACCCGCCAGGATTGCCCAAACGCCATTACTTCCTTCCAGCAGATCGCCAAATGTCATTGACGAATACTGCGGTGTAATCGCGATAGCTGATCTCGATTGTACATGTCTGCCATCATCGCCGCGAATGGATCTCGGGAACGCTGATACCCCCTGAAGTGCTCGCTCAATTCGTCCGCCTTCTGGCTAATTCGCTGCGACAGTTCGCGAGCGACAGTCGTCTCCGGTTCCGGTTCTCGGCGTTTGAAAATGGCCATGATCCGCTCCAGCAATATCATTGTTGGGATCTACCCATAAAAACGTTGCCTAACGTCGCCAAGGTGTTTTCCGTCTTCACCATGGCATCGATCATATCGCGAGAAACCGTCTTGTGTTCCTTGCGCTCCTCGCGCCGTTCAGTGCGCTCCAGCCACCACATCACAGCAAAAATAAGGGCCGGACCGGCAGTAGCGATCTCTTTTAGCCATTCGGGTATCATCTATTTCATACTCCTAGGGGGCCGCCGTCCGCTAGGATCGTCCCAGCCATTGATATGGTTTACGCCATACTGGTGGTTAGGCTCGGCCTGTAAGCTCGCAACTTCAGGTCGGGCCGCCTGTTACTTCTTAGCACCCCAATCGGTGCAAATTTTCTCTCCCACTGCGTTGTGCTCTTTGATCTGAGCGACGGTCTTAGGCGTGTCTTTCGACGACCAGTAGATAGGATCAAACGATTGACACGCCGCTTTGGTTGCAGCGTCCTTAGTCGGGGCGCTTGAACTTGTCGTCGTGCATGATGCTGTCAGGATCGCGAATATGCTGATCACGAACAGCCTGGCGAGCGGCACGGGCATCTTTGATAACCTGCTCACAGTCTTCCAGCCCCTTGATGATCGCCCTGCTTTCCCCGATCTCGATCCATTTCTGTTGTTCCGAATACGAAACAAACCACCTCAGGAGACCGAGGATCGCAGAGACAATACTCAGGATGGTGGCAAGGGACATTACTTGCTGACGTTCTCAGGCGCGGCCATGGTAGACGGCGCGGACGGCTCAAGCTTGATCGACTGCACCTCGGGAAGCGCCGCTGCAGAAGCAACCATGTTGGTCGGCGTCTTGTTGATAATTGCCCAGACGGCGCCGCCGATCGTGATGACCGCACCAACAAGGCCGGTCATTGTTTCAGCGCTGACCCAGCCCTTCGCCACGATGAAGCCACCGCCGAACGTGAGGATGTGACGCAAGATGCTGCTGATCTGTTCCCAATTCATTTCAAGTCTCCAGTTAAATGCCTGATGCCGTCAGGCGGCGGTTTTGTTTATTGCGTCCCACACTTGAGGTCCGGCTATCCCATCGGGCGTCAGATCATGCGCCGTCTGAAACGCCTTCAGTGCCTTCTCGGTATCAGCTCCAAACCAGCCATCGATCTGCGCACCCTTCAGGCCTACGCCGGCCTGTAGCTTCTTCACTAGCTCGCCGCGGGCTTTGATCCGCAGCGTAATCGGAGGCGGAACGTAGCTGTTAGCCTCTGGCGCATTCGCCGCGGCTTCAGCGACAAGGCCGCTCAGGTTCCACTGCTTCGGATTGTCAAACTCGGCTTCGTCCTCCGTCACCGAAACATGCGTATGATGGTTATGCGGGTTCTTCCCGCTGTATGGCCGCCACTGCCATGCACTCGGGCCGCTCTTGCCGGAAGCAATCTTCCGGTTGCTGATGATGTAGCGAACGCGAGGATCCTTGTTCTTCAGCATCATCTCGGCAAAGGCGTAGGCATCGAAGCCGGTTTCCGGCGCGTGCGTGAAATCGAACGCCCGCACCACGCCCTGCCCCTTCACGATGATGTACGGGTTGTGGTCGCTCGATCGCGAGGCGTGCGAGGCATCTCCAATTCCACCGTCAGAATCCTTCCGCCGGTGCGGGTTTTCAGCGTTCACCTGGTCAAGAAGCGTCTTGATCGACTTCGCAAGCCGCCATGCCATTTCCAATTCTCCAATGTTTCAAGTCACTTACGCAACCGCAGATATGCCTGTTGATGGGCATATGATCTGACGTTGATCGCGATCTAGTTGTAGTGTTAGAAGGGCACCCCGAACTGAGGTGCTTAATGGCTAAGTGGATCGCATGCGCGGCAGCAATTCTGATTACGCTTGCCGCGATGTATTTTTCGGAGGGCCCGCCCATCCTGCCCGGTCAAGGCATCGCACCGATCGAAAGATTCTATGCAACCGTTTGACGAGGAAAACGCCACTGAAGAGCAGCGCCGATACGCATCTACGCCGATCGCGGCCTATACGATCGCAGCTCTCATGCTGTTAGGATTGGTTATCACCCTATTGACTTAAGAGATACGCACTGCCCACAAGGCGCCGTAGGCTGCCGCCGTCCCTCCTGTGAAATCCGCGGTTATGACGGCAAAGATCGTTGTCGGCGTCGTGATCATGTATGGGATCCATGGATAAGGTACGATCCATCCATTCGATTGGTTGGATGTCAGATGCATCGCCACGGTGCTGCCATTGCCAGGCGATGTCTGAATGGAGGTAGATCCGGTCGCGTTATGATCAGCATGCATATGCGTGAACACTGGAGACCCACTTGTCCCGAGCACTCCGACATTTCCTCCGAGAAACCAGCACCCGATCGGAAGAGCGAGCTGATTCCAGACGCTGCTACTCCCGCCGGTGGATATGGCATATGCCCCCGCGATCGTTACGATCGAGCTTTTCGTTTCACCTATGTACCCGGCAGACGCCGCAATACCTGCCCTGCCCTCAACCGCAATGCCGCCGCCACCCGATCGCGATAGCGCGCCAGTCGTATCCGCAATCAATAGCGGCGAGTTCTGCCCGAGCTTGCCCGTCGTGGTATCGAACCGAACTGCAGCATTGTCCGTTGCTGAAGCGGGACCGATGATGGCATTTACCGCGGATCCGGCAGCGGCAGCAGCAGCAACGGCTGATACGTTGGCAGCAGCCGCAGAAGCAGCTGCGGCAGCGACGGCCGCCGAAGTCACGGCTGTGATATTCAACGAGAGATATAAAACGAACGTGATACTATCCGTTCCGATATCCGGCTGATCGGAAATAATTGACCAGACGTTTCCGGCCTGCGTTCCCTCCTGAACATAGATCATCATCCCGGCGCGGATCGTGCGCGAGGAGGCAGCATCGGGGGCACGCTTCCACGCGCCCACCGATGCCGTATAGATCCCGTTAGCTGTAGCAGCCGTCTGGTTCTTGACGAGAACCCGATCGCCGGCAACGGTCACCACCCCGTCAACTGTCAGCAATCCAGACAGTGACAGGTTAGCAGTCGATGCCAGGCGAACCGGCTCTTTGTCGCCTGCGAGCAGACGAACAGCGGCAGTTTCACGAGCCATTGATGTTATCCTTAGACCGCGGCGATCGTCATGCCGACGTCCTGCCCGTTCAACAATGTCGCGTTGAACATGCAGGATAGGTCAGTAATGGTGCCGGTCTTGACCAGCGTGACCTGGATGTCGATCGTCTGCGTCACGCCGACCGCGCCGGTTGCCGCAGATACGCTGTAGGCCAGCGTCAGCGTACCGCCAGAGGCCGCGGTCGCGATCTGCGCCAGCGCAAGCGTTGCGGCAACACCAACCACCGTTGCCCCGGTCTGCCGGGCCAGCGCGATAAAGCCCGAAGCGACGCGGGTGGATTCGCTGGCGTCTGTACCGGCGCCGAGCCAAGCGACCAGATCGATTTTGATACCGGCGTTCAGCATCCCGTTGGGGACCGTCACGCGGATGATGGAGGTGGCGGTATTGTCAGCGATTGCGGTTTTAAGACCGACAAGCTGGGAAACGTTGCCTGCATAACCGGGCCTGTTGCCCTTCTCAACACCGCTAGAGCGGTTGCGACCGAATTGACGTGCCATTCATTTTCTCCTCAGGAGCCGCCTCTTGGACGGGATTGCGGGCAGCCGGCCCGTGCGGTAATAAAAAACCCGCCGGGAGGGCGGGATGAACAAACACGCAAAACTAGCGATTTTACTTTGTGCAGCGTGGTTCGTTGTTGACCTGACGCTGTTTGTTACGGGCGGGTTCAGCGGTGATGAGATCGCTGCCTTTTGGGCCTACCTTTTTGCGGGCTTCGCCCTGATCAATTTGAGTATTTGGGGCTATCGTTGGTTTACTGCTGCTGCGGATTGACGACGTAGCGGAGCATTTGCCGCATACCGATGTAACTATTGAACGGCAGAAGCCGCTCGGCCGCGTTCTTGTCCGCCTGAGTTATATCGTCGCCCTTTGCAAACTTGCTCCCGAGAAACCCAACCGTGCCGACGTCGCCGATCGTTCCGAACGTTGGGCCAAGTATCGCACCAGCCAAGTTTCGGTTCTGGTTCTTCTGAGATCCAGCCGCACCCTTATCGAAAATCTTGAGCGGCGCCTTGATGGGATTCAAACCCGTCGCCTTCTCAGCCATGTTCGAAAGCTCCATCGGCACAGCGAACACGCCAGCCCGGTCGAGACCTTCCGAAATCCACCAGCCAGGATTTTCGCCAATGTCCTGAAGCTTCTCGGTTCTGTTACCCGAGATCGCCTTCAGCCACGTTGCCATGATGCCGATTGTGGACATGGCCACCATACCGCCGACAAACCGCGCAGGCCCTTCCTGGAGACCGCGCAACAGCACCCGCTGATGAGAGGCAAGCGCAAACGATTTGAACTGGAGCACCGCGCGCCCCGTCGGGGAATTGGCGAACAGCGGCGTATCTGCAACGCCTTTCGTCGTGATGATCGAGTCGACGTCCTTGTTCATCGCGGCCTGGTAATGCCGCAGCGCAACCTGATCCGTCCACTTCTCTTGATTGGCGACCCGCACCTTCTCGACCGTCTCGCCATGTTCGGCGAACTGCTTGGCTATGCGTTCCGCCATGCTTTGATCGATGCCGAGATAGGCCAGATATGCGCGTTCCTTTTCGGCGACTTTGCCGTACATTTCCACGCCGCGCAGAATGCGGTTCTGCGTCAGCACAGCAGCGATCGATTTTTGCATGTCAGTGAGAAGGGCTATCCCGTTCCACTTTGATGCGAAGTTCGTCATGTTGGCCAGAAACGCTTCCATCGGCCCGCGCGCCGCGTGGGGGTCAGTGACCTCGGAAAGCGTGGCAAGCCTCGTCTGCAGAATACATTCGGTCACGTTGCCCGCGAGCTGCGCTTCCTGGACCGATAGCCGAATACCTTTCAGGTTGGTCAGCGTCTGGCCCAGCGTTTCCATGTAGGGCAACAGCCCATGCACCATTGCCGGCCGCACGGTTTCCGACAGAGACGCAACCGCGACCTCGCCCATGGACCGCAGATAGTTGAAGTTGTTCACCATCCGGACAGCCTTGGAATAGCTTTGTGACCACTGCGGCCCCTGCGAGAGATTGTCCCGCAGCGTGTCTCGCATAGCCTCAAGATCGCCAACGTCGCTATCTTCGCGCTTCTTGAGCGCAAGCAATTGTTTCTCGACCTCGGCTGGAGATAGCCGGGCCTTTGGATCGGTCAGGTTTGCCTTAGCTGAAACCTCGGCGCGTAGATTGGCGTAGTCCTCTTTGATCTTGTTGAACTGATCGAGCATATCGACCGAGCCATATTTCCGGGCAATCTCGACGTCGGCACCCATCACGCGCGTATAGCGCCGCGCGACCTCCTCGACATTGTGCTCTAGGTAATCCTCGACACCGCGACCATTGGCCGAACGGAACAGATCCTCGATATCGAACGTGCGCTCTTTCATCGGGCCGCGCGCTTTGATCGTGATGAAATCGTTGCGCACCCCGCCGCCATTTCGGCCGGTCAACGTGTTGAAAACCTCATCAGCAATCCCGCGGCCGAGTTCCTGCGGATCGCCAACAAACCTGGATTCGCGATCGGCCCGGATATCGGCCTCCCGCTCGGTCAGCTTGTCCTTCAGGATAGCCGCCTTGCGGTCTGCTTCCGCATCCATCGCCTTATAGACCCGCTCGACCGCGCCCTTCATCTCTTCCGAAGTCGAGAAGCGCGGCGCCTTGCCATCGGCCCCGACACCCGCACGAGCCAGATCCGCTTCCAGTTGAGCAACGAGTTCAGTAAGCTTGAAAGCATCCTCGTCGCCATGTTTCAGCACAGCGCGGATTTTATGGAAGTCATCGTTCAGCGCTTCTACGAAATGATCAATCGAGGGCCGTTGGCTGCTCTCCGGGAAATAGCCGTTCTCCCATGCGTGCCGCGCCATGTCATCTAGCGTCCATCCGCCGTTGGCATTCATCGCCGTGCGGCGTTCCTTGCGGACCAGACCAGGCCTGGCCTTGTTCGTGATACCGCGGTGCGCAAGCTCGCTGGCATCGTCGACCAGCCCGCCCTGCTTCAGCACGAACTGCGAAAGCGTGTCGACGCCTTTGGGCTTGGGAGCGCCGCCCTGCACGATACGGAGCGCCTGGCGGATATCGCCCTCGGTCATTTCCGAAGTGTCGGCGACGTCCAGCCGCTGCTTCAGTTCCTCAGCGCGGCGAAGCTTCCCCATCTCGAGATCGGACAGTTCGCGCCGGATTGGCTCAAGCCGCCGCTCGGAACCCTTGTCAAACTGCTCGGCCCATTTGGGGGCGTTCTGGGCTACCCAGTCCGAAACCATCCCCTTGAACCCCTGCTCATCGGCCGAGATTTTTTTGCTGTTCCAGAGCCGGCTGAAGTATGACGGCGCGGTAGTTTGGGCCACGTCCGGAGGCAGAATGCCGACCTCTTTCGCAGCCTTGAACAGAGGATCGATCACCCTAGCGCGGTATTCCTGAGCCGCCTTCTGCACGGCGGGATCAGGGTCTGTATCGTTTCGGCGCATGGCCTTGCCGACGGCTTCATTGAATTCGCCCGCATCCATCAGGCCGCCGGCCTTGCGATGCTCGATCAAGGCCTCATTTCCTATCTCGATCGCCTTTGTGAGCCCGCCCCTATAGGCCTTCATGAAGGTTTCGGCACCGACAGATGACGCCACGTTAGCGGTCCTGCCTACCTCGGCACCTTCCTCATTCGTTATCACGCGCTCGAAATTCTTCTGCAGGTACAAAGGATTTTCGACCAGATCGAGCATGATTTCGCGGTGCGCCGCGGAAGGGCTGTGCAGGGCCCGCAGGAGCGGGTTTAGCTTGGCGGTACTTGCAGCCACCCCGCGCGCCGCAGCGCCTGCAATGGTGTTGTCTGCCAGTTCTGTGGCACTGTTGGCGGCAGCGCCGACTGACTTGGCCCCGCCCGTAATCTCGCCCGCATCCCTTACCGCAATCTCGCGATCGGTCGCCAGCATCCGGTCCATTACGCCGCGGATATCGTCGTTGATTTTGACGTGATCCGGCCCGAGGTTCGTCAGGCTCTTATAGATTTCGGTCAGCCACTTCTTGAAGGACTCGAAAGCATTGGCGAGCGCAGTTGACGGGGCTTTGCCATCCCGCAGGTATTCCTCGAACCCGCGCGCCCATTGTTCATGGTGCTTTAATTCGATCTTACTGGCGTCGCTAACCCCAAGCCATTTTGTGATCTGGTCTAGGTCTGACTTGATGCCAGCCGATTTGCTTGCGTCTCGCACCATTTCATTAAGCCAGAGATGCCCGGCTTCGTGCATGAATGTGGACTTGTTCGCACCCTTGAACAGGTCGATGACGGCTGAGTTGTCCTTGTAAACCGTGATTTTACCCTGCGGTTCAGCCTTTTCAGCCGCCTGGAAGAAGGTGCCGGACTCCATCGCCTTACGAAGCGAACCGTTTGCTGGAACCGTATATCCCTCATCAAGCGCGGCACTAGCGGCCTGCTCCTTCGTCTTGTACTCAGTATGCCCTGAAAAGCCGCGCTCATCAAAATACGTGACGCGCCACCCGTTGGGATTCTCTTGGCTGCGTGTTACCGCCGCGGTCAATTTGTTGCGGCTGTTGCTACTGGCGAGCTCTATCCCGCCAGGTTCAGAGCCAAGCACTTTGGCCCAGTCGTCCTTGGCGCCACTGAGCTTAGACATCTGTTCGAAAGCCGCATCCGCAACAGATTTATCCGTGCGGAGATCTTCCATCATCTTATCAAGCGTCGCCTTTTCACGCGCGACAACTTCAGCAGACTGGTTGAACACTCCGACGCCTTCAGCCGTTCCGTTCTCCCCGCGTCGAATTTCAAGACCATCGCCACGGTAGACATCAAGCGGCGTAGCGCCCTCGCCAAGCCTCTCAGCCCGCGTGGCATAGCGCGCAGCAAACACCGAGGCATTCACCCGCGCCTCTTCATCGGCCATGCCAGTGGCCTTTAGCTGCGAAAACACATCATCAAACACCGGCTTGGCATCGGAAGGAACGCGCACCCCAGCCAGATCATGGTCGAGGTTGGCAACGCCCTTTTGCCATTCCATCTTGGACAGAACAGCCTGCCCGCCCGCGCCCAGCAGCCCGCCTAGGAACAGCGATGCGCCGATCGCCGTAGCGCTCTCGCCCGCCGTGCGCGTCTGCTCGGTTGATTGAAGAATGCTTTCTTGAACGGCAGTACCTACCGCAGCGGCAGATCCTACACGCGCAGCCGCCCCAGCTACCGCAATCCCGCCTTTCGCTCCCTTAACAAACGCCCCACCCGGCAAAAACGTGGTTGGGTCAAGTAAAGTAGCTACACCTCCAGTTACGAGACTGACATACCACGGCTGCGAATCTACCAGCTTTCGATCTTCGTTTTCGCGAGCAACATCCCTTTTGATGGCATCAAACTTTCTCGTATTCCGAGCCTCGGACAGCGCCTTGAAGTTCACCTCGTCCGGCGTACCCTTGATTTTATCCCACGGATTGAAGCCGGCCTCTGGCTGGTTATCAGTCCATTCCGAGTTGGAAGCCAGTTTTGCGCCAAAAATATTGGAACGACGCAGATCAGCAGCAAAGTTCCATGACGGCCTCTCGCCGGTATCCTCGAGATCGTTTGCCCCAGGCGTCACCGCAAAGCCCGTCGGCGTATCGATCCGCTTGGAAAGGTCGATCGGCTGGCCGTTATCTTCGAGGAACGGCATCACTGCACCCCGAAATTAGCGCGGGACAGATCAACATTGTCGGCGTTGATGCCGGCCACCGTGTTGATCTTCGACGATTGCGCCGCGCGCGCCGCGGTCTGCGCATCCCGCATCGAGGCCGGATCCGCATAGAACTGCTTCGGAATGGTCTGGACGTGGCCGTTTTTGTCAGTGTAGCTCAGAACATAGGTCGGCGGTTCGCCCCTCATGTAGCGCTCGCCGGTATTCTTGACCTCATCCATGCGGATTTTACCGCGCTCAACGTCCACTCCGTTCAGATCCTTTATCGCCGTGACCGCCTGCATCGCGATTTGTTCGCTGACGTTCTCGACCCCGGCATAAACCGAAGACCGCTCGGGCGGATATTTCATCACCACCTTGGAACCATTGACGTTGGTCACGCCCCAGGTTTTCTTCATATCCTCAAGGGCCAGCGTCTTGCTCAAGGTAACGTCACCGTTCTTGGCGAATTTCTCGCGGAAAATCTCTTCGTAATCGCCCATAGCCCGGACCCGCATTTCCGGATTGAAGGTCAGTTGCGGGTTGGGCGCCAACCCAAGGAACGAAGGATCGAAAGCCCCGCGGATATCGCCGTCCTTCAGGTTCTTCTTGACCACCTCGTTCATGTCTTCCGACTTGATCCGCGCCTTGACCTTCTGCTCGTACTCCGGAGTTCGCTCTTCCATGATGCGCTTGGTGGCATCGGCAGCGCTCATCCCACGGTCATAGACGTAATGCCGGAACGTGTTCGCCGCCTCGGTCAGCTTCTCGCCACCCGTGGCACCGGCAAAGATATCAGGGTAGCGCCCGCCGACCAGATTGGCCGCGGTCTGTAGCGCGCCCTCGACCCGCTTCGGATCGGGAGAGAACATCGCCCCCTGCATGGCAACCGCGGCACTGGCAGGCACGATCCCGGTTTTCTCAGCGATCGTTTGTAGCGCCTGCATGTTGCCGCCGAGCGACCTGAAACCAGCGTCCGCGGCGTCTTTATGGCCCTTATCCACAGGGTTCCATGGGAAATCAGGATTAGCCATCGCCTGCCCAAAGGCCTGTACGTCCGCCAGCCCCTTGTCCCGAGAGGCGATCTGGCTTTGCAGCTTCATGATGTCGCCTGCGTCCCGCAGCCAGCCTTCCTGCCGCGCCTTCTGGACGTCGGCTATTCCCGCGGTGCCGTCGATGATGCCGGTCTGCATCGTGTTGAAGCGATCGTTATAAGCCGCCGTGGCTGCCGCTGCTTCTGCCGATGCCTGCTTGTGCAGCTCGATATCCGCGCGGCCGGCGAGTTGCGGCCTCTGATCGGCCGGCACATTGGCAAACCGCGGATCTGGAGCATGCAAGCCCTGCACCGGACCATCGCCCGAGCTGCGAACCAATGCCGCTTCCGAGAGCCGCCGGCTTGCGTTCACGCCTCCGTTATGACCCTGCAATCCCTCGATCGACTTCGCCAGCGCTTCCGTATCGCCAGACCTTGCAGCAGCCGCGACCTGAGGCGGCAGGCTCCCGTAATTATAGGCCACCGAACCCAGCGCGGCCTGCTGGTTGGGGTTCAGCTTGTTGAAGGCTTCTTCACCCACAGAGGATTTAACGCCACCCAGGAACTCGGCAGAGCGCCGCTGAAGATCCCGCTCGGCATCCGCCCGGGTAACCGTATCGCCCTGCTTGACCTGTCGCACCGAACCATCCGCCGCCGTGATCGTGTCCGAGCCGAACCCGACCCGATGGGCATTCACATCCCAGTAGGTCGAGGACTTGAAACCCTCCTTGTCGCGCAGAACCTGCATCGTGCGATCAAGCGCTGTCCCGGACAGGCCCTTGTCGATGCCCCATCCCTTGGCGACCCGCGCCTTTTCCTCAGGCGGTAATGACAGATACCCTGCCACCTCCAGCGTTGGCTTGACCGATTTCCGCAGTTCGTCCTTTTGCAGCGGCGTCAAGGTGGATGAATTAATCATCTCCTCGACATCTTTGGCGAACGGCTCGATCTGCCCGGGCCCGCCCTGCAACACACCTTGCTTGGCCGTCTCGACACGTTGTCCGATCTTCTCGCCCTGGTAGCGCTGGCTTTCAGCCGCCTCCAGCGTAGCGGAGCCCACCGAGAACGCTTCCCGCTTCGCCCTGATCCGCGCCTCAAACTCCGGGCGCTGGCTTTCGGGGATCTTGGTCAGCCATTCCGTCGACCGCTTGTCATAAGTTTCTAGCAGCTTGTCATGCAGGCCGATCGCACCGGGCTGCATCGTCTGCTTGGCCTGCTGCGTCTCCCCGGTCATCGACGCGCCGAATTCGTCAAATTGGATCAGCGACTGAAACCGCTCCTGCTGGTTCTTCCGGTCTTCGTAATGCAGGGCAAGCTTCTGTAGCTGGCCGCCGCCCTGCTCCAATGCCTGGCCCACCGGAGAACCGGACGGATAGGAAACCACGCCCCCTGGATCTAGGCCTCGATTGGATACGATGCGCGGGATGGTTGCCATTACGCGAACGCGCTCCCGCCCATCTTGATCGACGACCGCGGCGTATAGAGTGCCGTCAGACCACTCGCGACATTGGTTGCAGCACCGATATAGCCGGCCTGCTGCTTCTGATCGCCCTGCATCTTGGCCAGATCGCCTTGGGTCAAAAGATTATTCTGCTTGATGGTCGAACCAAACCGAATGGCATCGATGTCCATCTGCGACTGGATGGCGTTGTCCGCCAGCACGTCCGTCGGCGATCCCGTCAGCGAAACCCCGGAACCGGCAACCTGCGTCAGCGCCGCTGAAGCCGCGCGCCGGTTGCGCTCCGCTACCTTCGTCGCTTCGTATCCAGCGGCCATCCGCTCATATTCCGCGGACTGCTGATATGCCGCCTGCTGAGCTTTCCCTGCCTCAGCAGCAGCATTGCCCTGCATGATCGAGCCAACCGCCTGCAAGCCAGTCGTGGCGATCAACAGCGGAGCCATGGCGCACATTACGAGCCCTCGCTATCAAAGCCGGGGATGATGGCGCGAACGGTACAGGGAACAGGATCGGGCGCTTCAATGCGAATACGGCCCTGCCCTTCCCAGGTATCATCCAGCTTCACTTCATCCAGGTTCCCGGTGTAGAGCGAAACCAGATCCGAAGGCGCGGCGATCGTATTCCGCCCCGCGCGCTGCAGCTCGAAAGAATCCCGCGACGCCGACCGGACATAGATATTTGCGGTTTCCAGAACCGAGAAGATGACCGAGTTGACCAGCTTCCGTCTTCCGACGACCGAACCATCCTTGCCGCCGACATCAAGCTCCAGCGTCTCGGCAATCGCGTTATAGGGCAGTCCAACGTGAATTTTCGAAGCGGCAACTGCTACCGTAATCGACCCTGCGGCCACGACCAGATCGCGATAGATTACCCCATCGGCAAGTGCGGTAACAGTCTCGCCTTCGAGATGGTCCAGCCCTGAAACCGCAGTCACCGGCGCCCCATCATAGGTCAACCCGCAATCCACCATGAAGGCATCTTCCACATCGCCGTATTCAAACGCAGGTTGAAGCACTTCGATATATCGTTTGGTCTCACCGTTGATGGTCCGCTTGACAACCAGCCAGACGTCATCAGGTCCGGCCTGGCCGGGCGAAGTCGCAACCCATTCGATCATTGCATCGCCACCGGCAAACGATCCGCCGACCTTCTGCCGATGCCAGCCCCGAACGTTCTGATCGGCCTCATAGGTCAACCCGCCGAGTTCGCCGCTATCCAGCCCCATCCAGAATATCTGATCAGTTTCGCTCTGGTAGCAGATCGAGGAAATCCCCCGCTTTGGGATGTGCTCGGAGATGATGCTGATCGGCGAAGTCGAATAACCGTTCTTTTCAAGCGAGAAGTTCATCTCGACCACGGACTTGCGATCGAACCCGACATAGACGAACGTCGAGCCTGCCTTGACCGGCGGAATGCTGGAGCACTTCTTGGTTGGAGATCCCCGGTTCTTGAACTTCGATGGCGTGATCGGCTCGTTGTTTCCGCCACCCGAAAGCGTCCGTACCCCACCGATCGTTCCGATCAACATGAACCCGTCGGATTCCTGCAGCCAGGTAATATCATTGGCGCCGGCCAACTGGAACGAAAACGCGTCGTCATCATCGGCTCCACCGCGGAAGCTCGTAAAGTCGAACGTCTTCGAGCCATAGACTGAGTACTTCTGCCCGTAGGCAAGCCGCTCCTCGAAGATCGTAACTGATCGAGGATATTCCGAATCCCCGCCAAGTCCGCCAAGGCTCCAGCGATATGACGCATTTCCAGAACCAACCACTTCAGCAGGGAAATTGGTCAACACCTGAACGGCCGCTGCAGTACCCCCGAGCGTCGTGTAAACGATACGTCCAACGCCAAACCCGGAATGCAGGTATTGCCACTTGACGCCGTAGTTGTCGTTATGTGCGGGCGTTCCGTCATACACTTCTGACTGATCGCCCGCACCGTCCCATTCAGAACCCTCCAAATGAGTTGGCGGCGTGCCCCCCATCCGAATTTTCCCGGTTACGGAAGCAGGCTCAGTCGCCTGATAGACGTTCCCGTTATGCCTTCTGAGAATCCCCGTAACGCTGCTGTTCGTCAGGAAGCCGCCCGATTCCCACGGCTTCCACGTCTCATAGGTTTCCACCTGGATCTTGATCAGTTGCCCGACGGTAGCATTGGCGAAGATTGCGGAACTGGCGAATATCGTCGTCGATCCCGAGGCCGCGTTGGCAAAAACCGTTATCGTCTCGTCGGCGTTTTGAACCGAGAACGGCCCGTCGTCATAATCGATGGAGACGCAGGTCCAGTCCGTGTTGGACGTGCGCGTGATCTTGTGGGGGTTGACGCTGGGGTGGGTGACATAGAGGACGTCGCCGGACTGCTCGAACTGCAGGTCTGGAACGTAAGCAACTGAGTAAGGCGTCACGACTTCAACGACGGCAGGGCCATCCATGACCGGCCCACCATAGGCATAGACCCGGAAATAGCCATCCCCGAAGAACAGCATGTAAGCCTGCTCTTCCGAGAACACGAACGGGATAGGCCGCTCGAAACCGAAATCCTTTGTTGCGCCGGCAAAGTACGTTCCGCCGCGCTTGCGGATGCCGCCATGCGGCAGAGTGATATAGTTCTCGCAGAACGACAGCGCCGATCGATACAGGTCAAGCGACGCCCGCGCATGCAGCCGCGGGGAGATTTCGCCTCTGACGAATGAGTCCTGAGACGGGAAAAGCGTCATCGAACCTCGGACCAGTCGCCGCGCTCTTCAGCCCACGAGCGAGAGCCAGCAATCGAGCTTGCAACAATTGAGTTGACGCGCCTCGCTTCTGAGATCGCCTCGTTATAGACCAGTTGGGCCCCCTGCAGAACGCTCGGCTTGTTGGTCAGCGGCATGGCTACTTTCATGGCAAGACGTGCCGCGAAGGCCTCAACAAACAGCGGGTCCCAATCAGCGGGATCAGTCATGTTGCCGATATAGCGAATGATGCGCGGGCCTGAGTAGTTGGTCAGGATCAGGAGGCCTTCCTGCTTGAACGGAATCCGGATGCCAGAGGCCTCGCCGTTGTCCGTCAGGGGGAGCACCCGTAAGGCGTCATCAGGAACGGTATAGCCATAGCCGTATTCGTCGCTAGTCGGCGTAGAGCCGTCGGCGGCCAGATCGACCCGGAAGATTGCAAACACCCAGGGATGCTTGATCAGTTCGGATTGACGGGTCGTCTCATAGTGCAGGTTCAGCAGCCGCGCGGCCTTGTTGTTGTCGTCAAGGCTCAGGATCGGCGCCTCGACAAGAATGCCGAGCGCCATGTTTGCCACGTCAAGGGGCGTGAGCGCGACCATCAGGTTGCTTTCATGATCACGTTAGGATGCAGGATCGGCCGCTTGCCTACTTCGCGGCGCTTCTGCCCAAAACGAGGCGGGCGATGCAGACCAGCAGAAGGATCAACAGTAACGCGCTTGAACCCTTCATGAGCACGGGATAGGCGCTGCGGTTCAGTCGTTGCCTCAGGCTGCACCTCTACCGGTTCGTCGTATACAGACGCAGCTTTGCGCGGCCTTCCCGGAGGATTGCCCGTGGGTTTGTACGGCATTTATGGTATGATCCTGCAAATCAGGAGAGAACGATGGAAACGAAATACGCGCCTGGCTTTGTTGCCGAACTGCCTGCTGGTGATTGGACCATCCAGCCTTTTGGAGACACGCTGATCCTCACATGCCCAGATCATCAGCCTCGCATCGTTAAGGATGGTAAGGCTGAAATCCTAGAGCCCATGCCAGCGGGCGATATCCCGAAGCTCTGGAAGTTCGGAGAGGGCTCGTAAGCCCTCTCTAACTCTCTGATATCAATTACGATTCAGTCGTGCGCAGCCACACCATGCCGGTGTTCTTGATATCCGTCGCCGTCCGGTTCCAGTTGGCCGCAGCAGCCAGCTCGGTATCGGTCGGAAACACGCCGGCCACAGAGCCATGCAGCCAGTCAAATCCACGCGGATGCAGGATCATCTGCCGACGGGCAACCAGCTCGGTCACGCCGCCACCATGCGCCTGACGGGGCTTGCGGTCGGTCTCGACCGGGCCGCCTTCCGTGTTGACCGGCAGTTCGTCGTAAACGACGGCGCCGACCTTGAACATGATGGCGTTGTATTCGTTGGAGCCGGTCTTGGTGATACCGTCGTCAACGATCACGCGCAGGCCCTGATAGGTCGGGATCATCATGCCGCCCTGCTGGGACGGAGGCATGTAGTCGATCAGGTCCGCCTTCTTCAGCACTTTCATCTGTTTCGAGTGCACCACCACGCCCTGGAACTTGTCGGCCTGATCGCCCTGCAGGTACGCAGCATCGATCAGATCGGTATCCACGATGGACGCGTTGGTGTCGCGGATCATATCGCTGGCATCGTTCGCGATATTGTCCGCCAGCACGCCGGCCAGAGAAGCGTAAACCATCTTCTTGATGGTGCGCTGCCAATAGTCAGTCTGCCGATCGACCAGCACTTTGCCGGGATCCTCGCCCGCGAGAACCGCGGTCAGGTCCGGATAGGCCCATGCCTGAGCACGCATCTGACGAAGCGCCGTTTCAGACCGGGTGAGCAGCTTCTTGGTCTCGATCGAGTCGGCCGGGTCGTCGTTGATCGGCTCGGAGGCGTCATTGGTGATGTCCTTCCAACCCGGCAGTTCCACAAACTTGCCGCCATCCCCGAACTTGCCGGAGATCATGGCGTCGGTCTGCAGAAGCCCAGCCTGGAAGATATCGAGGTTTTCAACGTGCTTTTCGAACGAATAGCGCGCGTAGGGGAGCGGCAGTATAACGTCAGAAATCCTGGTATATGCGTCAACCATTTTGGTAGCCCTTTAGGAAGGGCGCGACAGCACTATGGGCGCTTTGCAGCAACCCAATGGTCCGGGTTCAAACCGGCTTCGCGTGCCAATCGTCGCGCCTTGTCAGGGTCGCTTTTCACCAGAGCTGATATGGCCGTAAGATTTTTCTCGCCCTTGAACGGGTTATCCCCGCCAGGCGCGTCGCCACCGTCGATCCGGTCCTCGGCAAACATCTTCTCGCCGATTTGGGAAAACGCCACCGCAAGAGCCGGGTCAGTCAGGGCATTATCCTTGAGGATAATCCCCGCCTTCTGGAAGCTCTCGACAAGCCCGAGCTTTTTCAGAGCTCGGTTTGCCATCTCATGCTTGGTCTTGAAGCCCTCGGAATCCTGAGGTCCCCATTCCTTCACGAGCGCGTCGGCGGTTGTTTCGACAGCCTTGGTCAGAGCAGTTACATGCGCCTTGGCCTGTTCGGCCTGTGCGAGTGCGAACTGATCATGCAAGGTCTGAGCCTGCTTGCCGTTCAGTCCCGCGCTGTGAGCCCACGTCTTGAACGAGCCGGCGAGGGCTTCGTCATACGGGAGATCAGCAGGCAGGCCTTCCGGCCGCTTAAACTCATAGGCATCAGGCTTTTCAGGGCGGCCCGCTTTCGAATAGAACGCATTCCATTCGGTTTCGGTCGCCTCTGCACCGGGCACGGTCAACGAAGTGCCGAGACGGCCTTCCAGACTGAGCGCGGCTTTTGCCAGATCATCTACGGACTTATAGCCCTTTTTACCTACCCACTCCCGGGCGCCTGCATCCTGCAGACCGGTGAAAGGCGATTCTGAGCCGGCGGCGGACCCGTTATCCGCTGGCTTCTGTGCATTGTCAGGGGCGCCTGCCGACGGATTTGCATCCGCCACAGACCCTGCGTCTGCGGTAGTCATCTTTGATAATCCTTGGTTTGAGGCTTATTCCTCGGCAAACCCAAAGCGTGCGACCCGCTCCAAGCGGAGCATTTCGCTTTCGTTCAGGCTGGCGAAGCTCGAGATGTACTGGAACAGCGAGCGACGCCCGTTCTGTTCCGCACAAAATATGTCGAACCCGGCGGCTGAGCCGGTATCGGTAATCCATTTGGCGAGGCTCGGCACCTGGTAGAAGCCAGCCTCAACAGCCATGTCGGCAAGCACGATAGCGCCATCCCCGTGTTTCGGGTTATCGCTGAATAGCCGGGCATAAGAGAGCCTAACCGCGGCTTGCTGTTCTTCTGTCATATGTCTCTGAATTCTCTGCAATCATGCGTTTGGCACAACCGTCCTCAATCATGCGGAAGAACAGCCACCACGCCTGCACATCGCTGCGCATCATGGCCTGCCATGTCAGCTTGGCAATGCGTTGTGATTGAGCGTCTGTGAAGACTAGAGCCGGGTCGCTTCTTATGTCAGCCATCACTGTTGACCCGGAGCAGCCGCACCAAGGCCGGGCAACAGCCCAGCATCAGCGGCCTGTGCCATCGCGGCCGCGCCATCCTTCGCCGTAGCCGCACCAACCTGAGCCGCGGCAAGCCCCTGTTGAGCAGCAGCAGCACGAGCATTTGTAGCGCGCATCTCTTCCAGTTCTTCCCGGCGCCGCATGACAGACTGCGGAGCACGGCCGGCGGCATGAAACACCCGCAAGGCCTCGTCGGGATCAACGTTATCCTTGGTGCCCGGCCAGATCTGTTCCATCTGCGCCGCTGTGCTCACCAACTCGACAACCGCTTTTGCTTCACCCGCCTTTCGGAGGATGTCGAGAGGTGAGGTAAATTGAACCCGAATGCCCTTGCCGGACAATGACTGCGGCGGAGCAAACCGGCTATCCGGCTCGTACAGCCCCTTGCTTTCAAGGATCGACAGCTCCCGATCGGTCTGCATGGCAAGCCCGCCCTGGATCGACGAACCCGCGGGACCGAGCAGCGCGCCTTTCTCTTCCTGCCGGATCAGCGCTTCCGTTGCAGTCTGGTTGCCCGGCTTGGAAACCAGCGTCTGGAACAGATTGACGTAAAGCCCTTCCTGGATCGTGTTGCGGCTTTGCTCAATGTACTGGAACGCATAGTCAGGCCTTGCGCCAGTGATGATCGGCTGGGCCATCAGGCGGCCACTCTCATCGACCAGGCCCGGGTGACGCGAGCCTGGATCGATCGGCGGCAGCCAGTCGAGCTTCCCACCCAGAGCCAGCCCCGGATCCGTAATGTTCTGCAGCGCCCGCAGCGTACCCTTACGGACTGCGTTGATCTCGCGTACCTCTGTCAGCAGCTCGATAACCGGCGACGTGCCGTAATCATCCCCGTCATCTCTGCCCCAATTGAAGCAGGCAACTGGGAACGACGCGAAATCCTTGTCCTTGACGATCTTCTCGTCCTCGCAGATCACATGGCTGGACTTGAACGGGCCCTCGATGAACTCGGTCTGGCCCATCCGCTTGTAGGTCTTGCGGTCATAGTTCGGGCAGATCGAATGGACGAACTCGACCTGCTCCTCACACTGCTTCGAGCCTTTGGCCATTTCGATGACCTTGGGCGGGAGCTTCTCGCCGAATAGCTGGTAGGCCACGCGCGCCGAGCGTTTATACCTGCGGTGCAGCGTATCAACATCGCCCCATTTGTTACGGGCGATCCAGCATTCAGCAACCGGCAGAGACCGATAGCGCACATAGCGGCCCGAGAAATCCTCCTCGGCATACAGATAGGCCGGGCCGAACCGGACAATGTTGGCGTAGCATCCCTGCATGGCAGGCACATAGCCCGAGCCCGGCGAATAGCGGATCGAGAACAAGAAATCCCGAACCTTCTCGGCCCATTCCTTTTCCTCGTCGGTCTCCTCGTCATCCATAGCCGCGGTCGTCAAGCCCTGCCACTTGTCGTTCTGTGGCGTGATCAGGCTCTCCAGACCAGCCGCAAGGCGACGCTGGCCCGTCCTGACCGTGGTGTCGTACACCCGCCGCGTTCGGCGATCGGTCCGCGTGACCTGGTTGTCCTTGGAGGCAGAGAACCCATTGCGCAGGAACTCAGGTGCATCAGGTGCGCAATACTCTGCTACGTCTTTCCAGACCGGCTCATACGGAGCGCGCTTCTCCTCAAGCTGCGTCTGCCGGGAAAGGATGTCGCGGGCGATGGAGCCTTCAGCCATTCAGTATCCGGTCTATTTCTTTGTCGGACATGCCATCACTGCCCCAACATCACAGACTTAACCGGGCTCAGAACCGGCCGCGTGCTCGTCACGTCGCTCGGCTTGAGATCGCTGACGATATTCGACTGCGAGCCGCCACGGGCTGCCGCAAGCCGGCGGGCTTCATCGCCCTGCTGCTGCGCCACGAAGCTGTCAGGCTGCGGTACGCGCGGTACTGCTGCTTGCTGCGGCGCTGGCATTGAT
>Ga0307497_10000018_pt1 | contig 31200 bp, 25 predicted proteins | sample 10_S_MG_FD_201366 | JGI IMG/M metagenome (GOLD analysis project Ga0307497, IMG submission 201366) | Soil microbial communities from Populus trichocarpa stands in riparian zone in the Pacific Northwest, United States - 10_S | ecosystem: Environmental > Terrestrial > Soil > Riparian zone > Trees...
CGTCAGGCCTCACATGATGTCGCCCTTGAGAGCGACTCGAATGGACGCCGATCGACGCTCGCGTCACGGCCGTCGCGCGGCGCGTCCGGCGCGCCGCCGCGCCGCGCGCGACTGGCCGCGCGGGCGGCCCTGGTGCTGCTGCGACGGCCCCGCCGGGCCGCGATGAGCGTGCGGCGCGTGGCGTTGGCCGCGCTCGGGCTGACCGCCGTCGCGACGCGGCTCGTTGCCGCCGCGGTGCGAATCGCGGTCCGCCGGCGCTCGGTTGACATAGTCATGCCGCTGCGCGGCGGCGCGCGGCGCCGCGGCCGGCGCCTGGCCCACCGGAATCCGCTGCCCGACCAGGCGCTCGATCGCCGTGAGCAACGGCCGCTCGTCGCCGCTCACGAGCGACGCGGCGACGCCCTCGCGCCCCGCGCGGCCGGTGCGGCCGATTCGATGCACGTAGAACTCCGGCACCTCGGGCAGCTCGAAGTTCACGACGTGCGGCAGCTGATCGATGTCGAGGCCGCGCGCCGCGATGTCGGTCGCGACCAGCACGCGCACGTTGCCGCCCTTGAAGTCGGCGAGCGCGCGCGTGCGTGCTCCCTGACTCTTGTTGCCGTGGATCGCGGCCGCGCCCAGGCCGTCTTCCTCGAGCTGCTGTGCGAGGCGGTTCGCGCCGTGCTTGGTGCGCGTGAACACGAGCACCTGACGCCAGTCGCCGTCCGCGATGAGTCGCGATAGCACGTCGCGCTTGTCTCTCTTCTCGACGTGATAGACGAGCTGCTCGATGCGATCGGCAGTCGCGTTCGGGGCCGCGACTTCGACATGCACCGGCGAGTCGAGCAGCCTGTTCGCGAGGGCGCGAATGTCATCGGGGAACGTCGCCGAGAACAACAGGTTCTGCCGCTTCTTCGGCAGCAGCGCGATCACGCGGCGAATGTCGGGCAGGAAGCCCATGTCGAGCATCCGGTCCGCCTCGTCGAGCACGAAGATCTCGACGGAGCCGAAGCTCACGTTGCCCTGAGACGCGTGGTCCAAGAGCCGGCCGGGCGTCGCGACGAGGACGTCGACGCCGCGCCGCAGCATCTCGATCTGCGGATTGATACTGACGCCGCCGAATACGACGGCTGAGCGCAGCGGGACGTATTTGCCGTATTGCCGCACGCTTTCTTGAACTTGCGCCGCGAGCTCGCGCGTCGGCGTGAGAATCAGCGCGCGCACCGGACGCCGACCCGCGGGCGCGGGCGCGGGCGCCAGGCGTTGCAGCATCGGGAGAGTGAAGCCCGCGGTCTTGCCAGTGCCCGTCTGCGCGCCCGCGAGCACGTCGCGCCCTTCGAGCACGATTGGAATCACGCGGGCCTGAATCGGCGTGGGCTCGGTGTAGCCTTGTTCGGCAACGGCACGCAGTAACGCGGCCGAGAGGCCGAGAGAATCGAAAGAAGACATCGTATGAGAACTCCGCGATCGCCCGTGCACGGAGCGTTAGCTCCGGGAACGGTTCCCGGGTCGATCGGATTGGTGTGATAGCGCGACTGGAATTGGCCGGCTTTCGTGGGCGCAGAACCGATGGTGCGCCCGAACAAGGCGCGCACTATATCAGAAACGTCGCGCGCGCGAGCGCGATTAGCTTGCCTATCGCGGCGCGTAAGCGACAATAGGCCGCAATTCAAGCTTGGGCTCCTCATGGACACGCAACGTCGACAGCTCATCGACTTCCTCAAAGGCTGCCGCGCGCGCCTCTCGCCGGGCCAGGTCGGTCTCCCGGACACGAATCGGCGTCGCACACCGGGTTTGCGACGCGAGGACGTCGCAGCGCTCGCCGGCGTGAGCGTCACTTGGTACACGTGGCTCGAGCAGGGCCGCAAGATCCAGGTCTCGGCGGACGTGCTCGAGCGCGTCTGCAGCACGTTGCGGATGTCGGCGGACGAGCGCGAGTACCTGTTCGCGCTCGTGCAACATCGCCCGGCGCCGCCGACGCCGACACGCATGACCGAGGTGAGCCCGACGCTCGCGCGGATGATCGACGCGGTCGCCGTGCCCGCGCTCGTGATGACGGCCCGCTGGGACGTGATCGCGTGGAATCGGCTCGCGACTCAGGTGTTCCGGCACTACGAGCAGCTCGCGCCCGAGCAGCGCAACTTGCTGCGCATCCTGCTGGTCGACGACAAGGGCTATCAGAAGGACCCGGCGGCCTACGAGGCGATGGCGCGCCGCGTGCTGTCTAAGTTCCGCGTCGACTACAGCCAGACGCCGGACGATCCGTCGTTCGAGCAGCTCATCGAAGAGCTCGACGAGCGTTGCCCGATCTTCCGCCGGCTCTGGAACAACCCGGAAGTCCTCGGGCGTTCCGAGGCCGTCGCGAACCACCCGGCGCTCGGCGGGATCACGTTCGAGCATTCGTCGTACGTGCCCGAGGGCAGCCCGACGCTCCGCGTCCTGATCTTCGTGCCCTACGACGAGCAGAGTGTCGCGAAGGTGCGTGCGTTGCGCGACGAGACGGAAGCCGGCGCCGCCAAGGCGCGCGTGACGAAGAAGCCCAACTGATCTCAGTACAGCTCCGCGGTCGCGAGCCGAGCGCCCTCGACCAGTGCCTCGAGCTTCGCCCACATCACGCTCGGGTGCACGCGCTGAATGTTGTGCGTCTGCGCGAATCCGCAGTCTGTGCCCGCGATCACGTTCTCCGGCCCGACGAGTCGCGCGAAGCGCACGATCCGATCGGCCACGAGCCGAGGATGCTCGACGGAAATCGTGTGATGTGTGACGACGCCGGGGATCAGGATCTTCCCGGGGGGTAGCTGCACTTTTTCCCAGACGCGCCACTCGTGCTCGTGGCGCGCGTTCGCGGCCTCGATCGAGTAGCCTTGCGCGTTGACCTGCAGGACCAGGTCGATGATCTCTTCGAGCGGCGCATCCGCCACGTGCGGCACGTGCCAGCTGCCGAAGCACACGTGGTAGCGAACACGCTCCTCCGGAATCCCGCTCAGCGCGTGATTGAGCGCGTCGACGCGCAGCTGCGCCCACTCGCGGTAGCGCTCGGGGCTCCGCTGCACGAGCGAGTCGTACATGTTCGCGAGCACCGCGTCGTCGACCTGCAGCACGAGCCCCGCGTCGTGCACCGCGCGATATTCCGCGCGCAGTGCGTCGGCGATCGCGAACACGTAATCGCGGTCGGACGGGTAGTACTCGTTGACGCCGTTGTAGGCCGTGCTCGCCGGCGCGACGACGGTCATGAACGCCTCTTGCGCGTGTGCGGCGGAAGCTGCGAGCTTGAGCGTCGCGATAGCGCGGGCGTGCGAGCCGTCATCCCGATATTCGATTGGGCCGACGCAAACCTCGGCCGGCATCCCGGTCGCGGCGAACGGCATCTCTTGCGCGAAGAATTCGGCGAAACGCGCTCGGTCGCGGCCGAGCCAGTCGAGCGGCTGGAGTTGGTTTTGGCGAATCTCGAAGCCGGTCAGGCGCTCCAAGATATATATCGACCAGCCCGACTTGCTGTATTCCCCGTCATTGACGATGTCGAGGCCGATGCGGACCTGCCTCGCGACGACGTCCTCGACGGCGGCCTTGAGCTGCGCGTCCGCGCTCACGCCTCTCGCTACGCCCTCGCCGAATTCGGGCGGCCGAATCAGGCTGCCGACGTGGGTCGTGAGGATTCTCGTTTCGCTTCGACGCATCGGGTTGCCGTCGTCTGAAAGGCGGGGCAGTGTAGGGGGTGCTACGCGAGAATGCGAGGAAGCAGTGGCGCACGAGGTGGCCGCGACTATTGGCCGCGCCACCATCATTTCTTCTTATCTCGCTAGCATCGGTCCAGTCGGGCAGACTGTTCGGCGTTTGGTGATTTCTCTCCCCCTTCGAGACTTCCCAAACCACTTTAAGCCCGGCCTCGTGCCGGGCTTTCTATTTGGCTCCGCGGTTGGCGTGTAATAACAAGGAGACCGGGCATGGCAGCGATCGAGCGCACTGCGTCCGCCGTGTGGCACGGCGACCTCAAGGGCGGGAGCGGCGGGATCACCGCGGCGAGCGGGGTTCTGCGCGACACCCCGTACACGTACGCGACGCGGTTCGAGAACGCGCGCGGCACCAACCCCGAGGAGCTGATCGCGGCCGCGCACGCCGCGTGCTTCAGCATGGCGTTTGCGAACTACTTGAACGCGCAGGGCCACAGGCCTCTGGAGATCAACACGCGCGCGACCGTCTCGCTCGAGAACGGCGTGATCGGCAAGATGCACCTCGTGACGGAAGGTCGGGTCCCCGGGATGAGCGACGCCGGCTTCAAGCAATACGCGAGCGAGGCCGAAAAGAAGTGTCCCGTGTCGAACCTGCTGCGTCCCGGGCTCGCGATCACCCTCGACGCGTCCCTGCGTTCGTGACGGCTTTGAACTCGCGCCGGCGCCGCGTGAGTGTGTGCTCCGTGTAGCCGTTCGGTTCGGCCAGGCCATTGAAGATGAGGTCGAGAGCGGCCTGAAACGCGACGCTGCGCCCGAAGTCGGGCGCCATGTTCCGGTACGTGGGATCGCCGGCGTTCTGCCGATCGACGACCTTCGCCATCCGCTCCAGCGTCGCGACGACCTGCGGGCGTTCGACGATCCCGTGGTGCAGCCAGTTCGCGATGTGCTGTGACGAGATGCGCAGCGTCGCGCGGTCTTCCATGAGCCCGACGTCGTTGATGTCGGGCACTTTGGAGCAGCCGACGCCGTGCTCGACCCAGCGCACGACGTACCCCAGGATCCCTTGCGCGTTGTTGTCGAGCTCGCGCTGGATTTCGTCCGCGCCGAGCGTGCGCGCGAGCAGCGGCGGCGTCAGAATTCCGAGCAACAGCTCGTCCGTCGCGCCGCGCAGCGCAAGCTCGCGCTGGCGCGCGGCGACGTCGACCTGGTGATAGTGGATGGCGTGCAGCGTCGCTGCGGTCGGCGACGGCACCCACGCGCAGGTCGCGCCGGCGTTCGGATGCGCGCGCTTCGTTTCAAGCATCGCGCGCATCTCGTCGGGCATTGCCCACATGCCCTTGCCAATCTGCGCGTGGCCCGGCAGGCCGAGCTCTAGCCCGACTTGCACGTTCCAGTCCTCGTAGGCGGCGATCCAGCGTGCGCCTTTGATCTCGGGCTTCGGAATCACGGGGCCCGCCTGCACGTGCGTGTGCAGCTCGTCGCCCGTGCGATCGAGGAAGCCCGTGTTGATGAAGATGATTCGCTCGCGCGCCGCGCGGATGCACTCCTTCAAGTTCACGGTCGTGCGGCGCTCCTCGTCCATGATGCCGATCTTCAGCGTGTTCGGGGGTAGGCCGAGCCCGCGCTCGACGGTTGCGAACAATTCGACGGACAGAGCGACCTCTTCGGGCCCGTGCTGCTTCGGCTTTACGACGTAGACGGAGCCGGCGCGGCTGTTGCGGAGTTTCCCCGCGCGCTTCAAGTCGTGCAGGGCGCCGAGCGTGGTGAGCACGCAGTCGAGGAACGTTTCCGCGATCGGCGCGCCTGCGGCGTCCGTGACCGCGTCGGTTAGCATGTGCGCGCCGACGTGCCGGACGAGCAGCAGGCTGCGGCCGTGCAGTGCGAAAGGCTTGCCGTCGGGAGCCGTGTACTCGCGGTCCTCGTTGAGCTGCCGGTTCACGGTCGAGCCGCCCTTGTGAAACGAGGCGCTCAGCGTGCCGCGCATGATCCCGGCCCAGTTGCGGTAGACGACGGCCTTGTCCGCAGCGTCGACGGCCGCGACCGAGTCCTCGCAGTCCATGATCGTCGACACGGCGCTCTCGAGCACGACGTCCTTGACCCCGGCGGGGTGTCGTTTGCCGATCGGGTGATGCGGGTCGATCAAGATGTCGATATGTAGACCGTGGTGACGGAGCAGCACGTTCGCGAGCCGGCCGCCGCTCTTGCGATAGCCGACGAACTGCTTCTCGTCGCGCAGCTCCGTCGTGAGATCGCCCTCGCGCGTGACGACGAGCTCGCTGCTCTCGAGCGCGAGGCTCGTGAGGTCCGCCCACGAGCCGGTCGCGAGCGGCACGGCCTCGTCCAGGAACCGATTCGCGTGCTCGATCACGCGCTGTCCGCGCTGGGGGTTGTAGCTGCGGCCCCTCTCGGCGCCGCCGTCCTCGGCGATCACGTTCGAGCCGTAGAGCGCGTCGTAGAGACTACCCCAGCGTGCGTTCGCGGCATTGAGCGCGTAGCGCGGGTTGTCGACCGGGACGACGAGCTGCGGACCGGCAAGCGTGCCGATCTCGGGGTCGACGTTTGCGGTCGTGACGTGGAACGCGGGGCCGGCGGGAACCAAGTACCCGATCTCCGCGAGGAACGCGCGCGACTCGCGGGGGTCGATCGGTTTGCCGCGACGCGGGGCGAGCCAGGCGTCGATCCGGGCCTGGAGCGCATTGCGCTTCTCGAGCAGCGCGCGATTGCGCGGTCCGAGGGTGCGGACGATCTCGTCGAGCAGCGACCAGACCTTGTCGAGCTCGACCCCCGTGCCCGGCGCGATCTCGTCGCGCACGACGTCGAAGATGTCTCTCGCGACCCTGATTCCACCGTGTGTCACGTAGTCCGTCATGGGTTTTCTCCGCCGCTCGCGCCGCTCGCGAGAGTCGGAGCAGGATAGCGGCGCTCGAGCGATTGGCAAAGACGCCGCGGCTCGGCGCAGGCACGGAACCGGCCGGCGCGCGTCGCAGTCGTAAGCGAAAAAGGCTAGGCTTACCCGCCGCAACCCGCTGCCTGGTGCACGCCGCTTGAACGACAACGAACGAAGCGCGGTGCTCGTACGCCACTTTCGTCAGACCGTGCTCTGGCCGCTACAGCTCGTCCCCGAGAAGGAGACCGGCAAGCTGCAGCGGCATTGGGAGGCCCTCGGCGCGATCGAGCGCGAGAACCTGTGGCACGAGGTGATCGAGGAATTCCACTGCGATCCGGAGGACTTCCGCGAGCGCTCGTACCGCGAGTTCGTGACCTTCCTGCCGTTCGTGCAGCGCTTCCTCTATGGGTCGAAGGTCGGCATGGATCCCGCGCGGCGCGAAGGCGAGCCGAGCTTGCGCATCTATCGGCGCAGGGACATCCGCAAGGTGGTGATTACGTACGGCGACGGCTCGTCGCTCACGTTCAACGTCGGCCATATCGATCTCTACTTCTTCCTCGACGCCGACATCGCGCTGCTCGCGTTCGAGCTCTTCATCGACGACCTCCCGCTCGATCGCGCGCAGGACACGATGTTCCGCTTTGGGCGCGCCTACCCGGGCTTCTGGGACGAGACGGGCGAGGGCGCGAACTGCCCCCGGCGCGTCGAGTGGCTCGACGCCGAGGGCGCGGTTCGGGCGGTCTCGGACTACGGTGAGCGGCGCCGCTATCTCGAGCACGTCGCGCGCCACCGCACGGCGCGGCTCGCGGCGCACTGGGAATACCTGCTCGAGCCTCTGCTGCCGGCCGACTCGGAGCAGATCGGCTCGCTGCGCTTCCGGCCGCTCGAGTATTACCGGATGCCGTTCCTCGCGTATCTCGCCGTCGACGAGCCGAAGGCGCTGTCGCGCGCGGACTTCGTGCGCCTCGCGCTCGCGACTCAGCCCGGCGAGCGCGACGTTCCGCCGTACTCGGAGCACTCGCTCGCGCTGTTCGAGAGGGACTATTGTGAGGATCGCTACTGGAACCGGCCCGGCGACGGCATCAGCGACACGCGCTTCATGGTGTCGGGGCGCGTGCTCGCGATGGTGGGCCGGCATGGCGATCCGTTCTTCTGCGGGCCCGAGACCGGCGTGCTCGGCCAGTTCCGACACCAGTATCTATTGCTGTTCCTGATCGCCCATTTCCATCGCGCGGCGCTGTTGTCGATGTCGGACCAGCTCGCGGTCGCGATGAACAGGCTCGAGATCGGCGACACCGATTCGGTGAAGCTATTTAAGCGCTCGATCCGAACGGCGATGGAGATCTTCCTGCGCTTCACGCATCGCTACTGGTACCACGAGGTCTCGAACCAAGACTTCGCGCGCAGCGTCTTCGAGAAGCTGCGGAGCCACCTCGGCACCGAGGTGTTGTACGAGGAAGTGCGCTCGGAGATGATGGACATGAACGGTTACCTCGATTCCGACGCGCTGCGCCGGCAGTCGAACACCATCCTGCGGCTCACCGTCGTCACGATCGTGACGATGATCGGCACGATCGCGACCGGGTTCCTCGGCATGAACGTGATCAGCGCAGCCAGCGAGCCGTTCCTCTACCGCGTGGGGCTGTTCGTGTTCGTGCTAGCCGCGACGGCGGGCGTCACGCTGCTGTCGATCGCGCGCTCGAAGCGTCTCGCCGACTTCATCGACGCGCTGTCGGACGAACGGATCGGTTGGCGCGAGAAATGGCTCGTGCTGATCCGGCGAGCGCGCTAGCTCGCTAACGAGGGCTGCGCGCCCCACGACGCGCAGGTCCGTGCTTTGCGCGCATCGCCGCGCACCGGCTAAGACCTTTTGCTAATGCCGCGCTTACGCCCCGAGCGCTAGCATCCCCGCCCTGAACCGCCCCTTTGAGTCGGAGGATTTTCGATGGAGATCCTGATGGTCGGCCTGCTCGTCGCGCTCAGCGTTGCGACCTGGTTGCTGCTCGAGCTCGTCGCGAAGCTCAAGAGCCCGCGATGAGCGTCATGGAGTGGATCGGCGTCGCGCTGTCGCTCGGCGTCGCGATCTATCTGTTCGTCGCGCTGCTCTATCCGGAGAAGTTCGAATGACTTCCCAAGCGTTGCTCCAGGTCGTCGTCTACCTCGTAGTGCTCGTGGCGCTCGTGAAGCCGCTCGGCGTCTTCATGGCGAACGTCTACGAAGGCCGGCGCACGTTCTTGTCCCCGGTTCTTCGGCCCGTCGAGCGGCTCGTCTACCGCGCAGCCGGAATCGACGAGCAGCGCGAGGTCGACTGGAAGCGGTATGCCGTCGGCGTGCTGCTCTTCAATCTCCTCGGCGTCGTGTTCGTGTATCTCCTGCAGCGTTTGCAGGCCGTTCTGCCGCTGAATCCCGCGGGGATGCCGGCGGTGAGCCCGGACTCGTCGTTTAACACGGCCGTAAGCTTCGCGACCAACACGAACTGGCAGGGCTACGCGGGCGAAGCGACGATGAGTTATCTCAGCCAGATGCTCGGTCTCACGGTCCAGAACTTCTTTTCGGCGGCGTCGGGCATGGCCGTGCTCGTTGCGCTGATCCGCGGTTTCGCGCGCCGGCAGGCGGGGACGATCGGCAATTTCTGGGTCGATCTGACCCGGTCCACGCTCTACATCCTGCTGCCGTTGTCGCTTCTGTTGGCGGTCGTGTTGATGTCGCAGGGCGTCGTGCAGACGTTCGCGCCGTACAAGACCGTCGAGCTCGTCGAGCCCGTCACGGCCGACATCCCCGTGACCGACTCGAGCGGCGCGCCCGTCGTCGACGCGGCCGGCAAGCCGGTCACGAAGTCGACCGTCGTGACGGAGCAGACGTTGCCGCTCGGCCCGGCCGCGAGCCAAATCGCGATCAAGCAGCTCGGCACGAACGGCGGCGGCTTCTACAACGTGAACTCCGCGCATCCCTACGAGAACCCGACGCCGCTGTCGAACTTTCTCGAGGTGCTCGCGATCCTGCAGATCGCTGCCGCGCTCTGCTACACGTTCGGGCGCATGGTGAAGGACCCGCGCCAAGGGTGGGCGCTGCTCGCCGCGATGCTCGTGATCTTCGTGCCGCTCGTCGTCGCCGACGTCGCGGCGGAGCAAGCGGGCAACGCGAAGCTCGCGGCGCTCGGCCTCGACACGAGCGCGTCCGACCTGCAAGCCGGCGGCAACATGGAAGGCAAGGAGACACGGTTCGGCATCACGAATTCCGCGCTCTGGGCCGTCGCGACAACGTCGGCGTCGAACGGCTCGGTCAACTCGATGCACGACTCGTTCACGCCGCTCGGCGGGCTGATCCCAATTTGGCTCATTCAGCTCGGCGAGGTCGTGTTCGGCGGCGTCGGCAGCGGCCTCTACGGCATGTTGATGTTCGCGATCGTCGCGGTGTTCATCGCCGGCCTGATGGTCGGCAGAACACCGGAGTACCTCGGCAAGAAGCTCGAGTCGTTCGAGATCAAGATGGCGTCGCTCGCGATCCTCGTGCCGCCGTCGATCGTCCTCATCGGCGCCGCGATCGCGAGCGTCGAGCCGGCCGGCGTTGCGGGAATCGCGAATCCCGCGGTGCACGGTTTCTCCGAGATCCTGTACGCGTTCTCGTCCGCCGGCAACAACAACGGCAGCGCGTTCGCGGGGCTGTCGGCGAACACGCCGTTCTACAACGCAACGCTCGGCATTGCGATGTGGCTGTCGCGCTATTGGCTCATGATCCCGGTGCTCGGGATCGCGGGCAGCCTCGCCGCGAAACGCTCGACGGCAGCGACCGCTGGCACGTTGCCGACCCATACGCCGCTGTTCGTCGCGTGGCTCGTCGGCGTCGTGCTGATGGTCGGCGCGCTCACGTTCGTCCCCGCGCTCGCGCTCGGGCCGATCGTCGAGCATTTGCAAATGATCGGGAGAGGCTGAACATGAGCGCTACGGCAGCGAGCGTCGCACGCCCCACGGGGTTCCTCACGCGGCCGATCGTGTCGGCCGCGATCCGTGATTCGTTCGCGAAGCTGCATCCGCGAGTGCAGTTCCGCAACCCCGTGATGTTCGTCGTGTTTCTGGGCAGCCTCTACACGACGCTGATCGGCGTCGCGGCCGCATTCGGAGTGGTCTCGGGCGAGGGCCATCCCGTGTTCGTGCTCGCGATCTCCGCGTGGTTGTGGCTCACGGTCCTGTTCGCGAACTTCGCCGAGGCGGTGGCGGAGGGGCGCGGCAAGGCGCAGGCGGCGACGCTTCGCTCGATGCGCCAGCACGTGCTCGCGAAGAGGATCCTCGATCGCGCGCGCCGCACGACTCAGACGGTCGAGGCGAGCGCACTCAAGCGCGACGATCTCGTGCTCGTCGAGGCAAACGACATCATTCCGGCCGACGGCGAGGTCGTCGAGGGCGTCGCATCGGTCAACGAGAGCGCGGTCACGGGAGAGTCGGCGCCCGTGCTGCGCGAGGCCGGCGGCGATTTCTCGTCGGTGACGGGCGGCACGAAGGTGCTGTCCGACTGGCTCGTCGTGCGCGTGACGAGCCGCGAGGGCGAGGGTTTCCTCGACCGGATGATCGCGCTCGTCGAGGGTGCGAAACGCGCGCGTACGCCGAACGAGATCGCGCTGTCGATCCTGCTCGCGATGATGACGATCGTCTTTCTTCTCGCGACCGCGACGCTGTCGCCGTTTTCGCACTACGCCGTGACGAGCGCGGGGCAAGGGTCGGTCGTGACCGCGACCGTGCTCGTCGCGCTGCTCGTGTGCCTGATCCCGACGACGATCGGTGCGCTGCTGTCGGCGATCGGGATCGCGGGCATGGACCGCATGGTGCGCGCGAACGTGATCGCGACTTCCGGGCGCGCGGTCGAGGCGGCCGGCGACGTCGACGTGCTGCTGCTCGACAAGACCGGCACGATCACGCTCGGCGATCGCCACGCGACCACGTTCCATCCAGCGCCCCGCATCGACGCGCGTGAGCTCGCCGATGCCGCGCAGCTCTCGTCGCTCGCCGACGAGACGCCCGAGGGGCGCTCGATCGTCGTGCTCGCGAAGCAGCAGTATCAGCTCCGGGGCCGCGACATCTCGACGTTGCCGCACACGTTCCACAAGTTCTCGGCGCAGACGCGGATGAGCGGCGTCGACGTCGAAGGCCGGCGGCTGCGCAAGGGCGCCGCGGACGCGATCAAGACCTTCGTCGACGCCGAGGGCGGTTCGTGGCCCGCGAGCGTCGGAGAGACGGTCGACAAGATCGCGCGCGCGGGCGCGACGCCGCTCGTCGTGGCCGAAGCCGCGAACGGCGCCCGCGTGCTCGGCGTGATCGAGCTCCGCGACATCGTGAAGGGAGGCATCCGCGAGCGGTTTGCGGAGCTCCGCAAGATGGGCATCAAGACGATCATGGTCACGGGCGACAATCGCTTGACCGCGGCGGCGATTGCTGCCGAGGCCGGCGTCGACGAGTTCCTCGCCGAGGCCACGCCCGAGAAGAAGCTCGAGCTGATCCGCAAGAACCAGAGCGAAGGCCGGCTCGTTGCGATGTGCGGCGACGGCACGAACGACGCCCCGGCGCTCGCGCAGGCCGACGTCGCGGTCGCGATGAACACGGGCACACAGGCGGCGAAGGAGGCCGGCAACATGGTCGACCTCGACTCGAACCCGACGAAGCTCATCGAGGTCGTGGACGTCGGCAAGCAGATGCTCGTGACGCGAGGCGCGCTCACGACGTTCTCGGTCGCGAACGACGTGTCGAAGTACTTCGCGATCATCCCGGCGGCGTTCGCTAGTACGTACCCCGCGCTCGACGCGCTCAACGTGATGCGGCTCACGAGCCCCGGCAGCGCGATCATGTCGGCCGTGATCTTCAACGCGCTGATCATCGTCGCGCTCGTGCCGCTCGCGCTGCGCGGCGTCAAGACGCGGGCGGCCTCGGCCGCCGTGCTGCTGCGGCGCAATCTGCTGATCTACGGAGTCGGCGGGATCGTCGTGCCGTTCGTCGGGATCAAGATCATCGACATGTTGCTCGCCGTTGCGGGACTCGCATAACGCGCACGGCAGGGAGCTCACACGCATGACAACCGAAATTCGCCCGGCGCTTCTAGTCTTCCTGCTGCTCACGGTGGTGACCGGACTCGTGTATCCGGCCGTGACGACCCTGATCGGCGCGGCCGCATTCCACGGTCCGGCCAACGGCAGCGTGATCGAGGTCGGCGGGCGCGCCGTCGGATCGCGCCTGATCGGCCAGCCGTTCTCGGGCGATCGGTACTTCTGGAGCCGGCCGTCGGCGACCGGGCCGATGCCTTACAACGGCGCGGCGTCGAGCGGCTCGAACCAGGGCCCGATCAATCCCGCCTTCCTCTCGGCAGTGAGCGAGCGGATCGCGGCGCTCAAAGCCGCGGACCCGAGCAACGCGGAGCCGATCCCGGTCGATCTCGTCACCGCGTCGGGAAGTGGACTCGATCCCCAGATATCGCCGGCGGCGGCCGAGTATCAAGTCGCGCGCGTCGCGGGCGCGCGCGGCGCGACCGAGGACGCGGTCAGGGCGCTCGTGAGAGAGGCAACCCAGGGACGCACGTTCGGCGTGCTCGGGGAGCCGCGCGTGAACGTGCTCGAGTTGAATCTGGCGCTCGACCGGTCTCTCAAATAGTCTGTCGCGAGCTCGCATGATGAATCCCTGAATGGTGGCCGAGACTCGCCCGAACCCGGACGAGCTGCTCGCGCGCGTGCAAGCCGAGGAGGCACGCGCGCGACGGGGCAAGCTGCGCATCTTCTTTGGCGCGACCGCGGGTGTCGGCAAGACGTTCGCGATGCTGGCGGCAGCGCGCACCGCGAAAGCCGCGGGCGCGGAAATCGTGATCGGCTACATCGAGCCGCACGGCCGTGCCGAGACCGAGCGGCTCATGGAAGGAATCGAGCCGCTCGCGACGCTACCGGTTCAGTATCGCGGGATCGTGCGCCGAGAGTTCGATCTCGACGCCGCACTGAAGCGCCGGCCCGCGATTCTGCTCGTCGACGAGCTCGCGCATTCGAATCTCGTCGGCGGCGAGCCCGCGCCGCGCCATCCGAAGCGCTGGCAGGACGTCGAGGAGCTGGTCGAGGCGGGGATCAATGTCTGGACCACGGTGAACGTCCAGCATCTCGAAAGCCTGAACGACTTGGTCGCGCAGATCACCGGCGTGATGCAGCGCGAGACGCTGCCCGATCGCGTCTTCGACGAGGCCGACGAGGTCGAGCTCATCGATCTGCCGCCCGACGATCTGCTCGCCCGACTCAAGGCCGGCAAGGTCTACATGCCGGACGAAGTGCGCAGCGCAGTCGACAGGTTCTTCCGTCTGTCGAACCTGATCGCGCTCCGCGAGCTCGCGCTGCGCCGGATGACGAGCCGCGTCGAGGCCGCGGCGAGAGAGTCGCTTGCGCACGACCGAACCTCGCGCGAATGGCTCGCACGCGAGCAGCTGCTCGTCGCGATCGGCCCGGACCAGCAGGCCGAGCAACTCGTGCGGGCGGGCAAGCGCATGGCGGATGCGTTCAACGCCGACTGGAGCGTCGTCTACGTCGAGACTCCTTGGCTGCAACGGCTTGCGGCGAAGGAACGCGATCGACGTATCGATCTGCTGCGCCTCGCCGAGTCGCTTGGCGCAGAAACCGTGACACTAGACGGCCCGACGGCCGCCGCGACCATCGCCGAGTACGCGCAGACGCGCAAGGCAACACGCGTTCTGGTCGGCGCGCCAAAGCGGCGCGGGCTGCGCGCGCTGCTGCGCCGCTCGACGGCGACGGAGTTGCAGCGTCGCGCCCGCGGCTTCGACGTCGTGACGATCGCGTTGGCCGAGCGGCGCGCGGACGCGGGCCGCGCCGCCGAGCGCGGCGCGCTGGTCCAAACCGCGGACGCGTCGCGCCGCAGGCGCTACGCCTGGGCGGCCGCGACCTCCGTCGCTTGCACGGCGCTCGCGTGGGTCATGTATCCGTACTTCGAGCCCGCGAACCTCGTGATGGTCTACTTGCTTGGGACCGCGATCGCGGGCCTGCGGCTCGGCCGTCGGCCGTCGGTGTTGACGACCGTGCTCAACGTGGCGTTCTTCGATTTCTTTTTCGTGCCGCCGCGCTTCCAGTTCGCGGTGTCGGACGTGCAGTACGCGATCACGTTCGGCGTGATGCTCGCGATCGGGGTCCTGATCGGGACGCTGATGTCGAGCGTGCGGCAGCAGACGCGCGTGGCCGGCGCGCGCGAGCGGCGCACGGCGCTGCTATACGCGATGAGCCGCGAGCTGTCCGGCACTCGCGACAGCGCGAGCATGGCTCGAGTCGCCGTGAAACACGTGGCTGAGGTGTTCCAGTGCAGTGCGACGGTGCTGTTCCCGGCCGCGAGCGGCAGGCTCGAGTATCCGCGCGAGCGACCGATCGAGGGCTCTTTCATCGGCGCCGACCTGGCGGTCGCGCAATGGGTCGCGGACCACGGCCGCCGCGCGGGCCTTGGCTCCGACACCCTGCCCGCGGCCCCCGCTTTGTACTTGCCGCTCAACACGGGGCGCGAGACGCTCGGCGCGCTCGCGGTGCTGCCGACCAATCCGCGCCGCGTGCTGCTTCCAGAGCAGCGCCATTTGCTGGAGACGTTCGCGGGTCAGATCGCGCTCGCGCTGGAGCGTGCGCGCCTCGCCGAGAACGCGGAGACCGCCCGCGTCGCCGCCGAATCCGAGAGCTTGCGCAACACGTTGCTCGCGTCGATCTCTCACGACCTGCGCACGCCGCTCGCGGTGCTAGCCGGCGCCGGCAGCACGCTCGCCATGCGCGGCGCGAGTCTCGACGACGAGACGCGCCTCGCGCTCGCGAAGTCGATCGAGACGAAGGCGCGCGAGATGTCCGAGCTCGTTTCGAATGTGCTCGATCTCACTCGCCTCGACGCGGGCGAAGTTACGTTGCATCGCGAGACCGAGCACCTCGACGAGCTTGTCGGTGCCGCGCTCAATCAGTACGAGGAGCGGCTCGCCGAGCATCCCGTCGAGGTGCGGATCCCGGACGATCTGCCGCCCGTATTCGTCGACGCGACGCTCGTCGTACAGGTGTTCGGTAACCTGTTCGACAACGCGGCCAAGTACACCCCGTCCGGGACGCACGTCTACGTGTCCGCGACGAGCGACGAGCCGTTCGTGCGCGTGACGGTCGATGACGACGGCCCCGGTCTGCCGCCGGGTGATCCCGCAGAGCTGTTCGAGAAATTTCGGCGCGGGGAGCGAGAGGCCACCGTGGTCGGCGCGGGGCTCGGGCTCACGATCTGCCGCGCGATCGTGCGCGCGCACGGCGGCACTATCGAGGCACGCCGGCGTCCCGAGCGAGGCACGCGCTTCGAGTTCACGCTGCCGATCCCGGAGCCACGCGCGTGACGCGGGCGATGCATCAGGTGCTAGTGGTCGAGGACGAGCCCGGCATTCGGCAGGTGTTGCGCGTGCTGCTCGAGGCGGAAAAGTATCGAGTAGTCGAGGCCGCGACGGCGGAGCGTGCCGAGATCGAAGCGCGAGCGCACAAGCCGGACTTGCTGATCGTCGACCTCGGGTTGCCAGACGGCGACGGGCTCGACGTGATCCGCCGCGTGCGGGCGTGGTCGCCCGTGCCCGTGATCGTGCTCTCGGCGCGCACCCTCGAGAGCCAGAAGATCGCGGCGCTCGACGCGGGCGCCGACGACTACGTGAGCAAGCCATTCAGCGCCGGCGAGCTGCTCGCGCGCGTGCGGGCAGGTCTGCGGCGCGGGGTCCGCGGCTCGGGCGAGGCGACGAGAATTCGGATCGGCGACGTCGACGTCGACCTCGAGCGGCGCGAGGCGAAGGGCGCCGCCGGCGACCTGCATCTCACGCCGCTCGAATTTCGCTTGCTCGAGAGCTTCGTTCGTCACTCGGGGATGATCGTTCGGCAGCGCCAGCTCATGCGCGAGGTCTGGGGGCCGGATCGCAGCGAGGACGCACGCGGTCTGCGTGTCTGTATCAAGAACCTCCGCGAGAAGCTCGAGCCCGACCCGCGCCGGCCGCGCTACTTTCTGACCGAGGTCGGGCTCGGGTACCGATTCCGTCCAGACGCGCACGCGGTCACGGGATCCGTCGCGGGCTAGACGAGCCAAGCGGCGACCAGCGCGCCAACTCCGATCCAGAACACGGTTGCGACGCCGACGAGCACGCGCTCGAGACGTTGCTCGCGATCAGTGAGCGTGTCCGGCGCGAGCCGCGTGTGCTCGTACTCGCCGAGCGCGTCGGCGTTGTTCGACTCGAGCGAAGTGAAGTACGCGCCGCCGCCGCCCGCGCCACGAAAGCTTTGCATTCCCATGTTCGCGACCTCCTGTGTGAGAGGCGCGCACGCTAGGTGCGCGGCGGTCGCGGCGTCAGTCTCTTCGCGGTCTCAGATCAGTCACCGACGAAGAGTCACCGTGTTGTCACCGCGAAGAGACCGCGGCGTGACTCCGAGGAGACCGACAGCGATACCGGGCGCTCACTAGCATGCGCGGCTTCAGAAGAAGCTGAGCGGCGTGCCCGCCGCTCATTGAGATAGGGAGATAGAGATGAGCTCGATCGTAAAAGGAGCGGCGACGTCAGCGACGCCGGCACTGAGGCGCGCCCTCGGGGTCGCGGCATTGGCCGTGATCGGGGGCGCGGGCGCTGCGGCACCGGCCGCGGCGCAGGATGGGACGAGCCCGGTGGCCGCGCCGCTCGAGGAAGTCACGGTCACGGCGCGGCGCCGCGAGGAAGCGGCACAAGACGTGCCCATTCCGGTCTCGGTCTTGAGCGGCGAGCTGATCACCGACACGGGCTCGTTCAACGTGAATCGTGTGAAGGAGCTCGTCCCGACCGTTCAGCTCTATTCCTCGAACCCGCGCAACACGTCGCTCAACATCCGCGGTCTCGGCACGACGTTCGGGCTCACGAACGACGGCATCGAGGGCGGAGTCGGGTTCTATGTGGATGGCGTCTACTACGCACGCCCCGCCGCGACCTCGCTCGATTTCATCGATGTGGAGCGCCTCGAGGTGCTGCGCGGGCCGCAAGGAACGCTGTTCGGCAAGAACACGACGGCGGGCGCGATCGTCGTTACCACGCGCAAACCGAGCTTCTCGCCGGAGGCCAGTTTCGAGCTCGGTTACGGCAACGACGACTACGTTCAAGCGAAGGGCTCGTTCTCGGGGCCGCTAGGCGAGAAGTTCGCGGGCCGCGTTTCGTTCTCGAGCACGCAGCGCGACGGGAGCGTCTACAACGTCCGCACCAACGAGTGGATCAACACGCTCGACAACCAAGGCGTTCGCGCGCAGCTGCTGTTCACTCCGTCGGACAAGGTCGACGTCACGGCCGCGATCGACTACACGCATCAGCGTCCGGACGGCTACGCGCAGGTGCTCGCGGGCGTCGCGCCGACGCTGCGTCCGGCCTACCGGCAGTTCGACGCGATCGTCGCGGATCTTGGGTACACGCCGGTCACGTTGAACCCATTCGAGCGCGTCACCGATACCGACACGCCGTGGCGCTCGAATCAAGATCTCGGCGGCGTCTCGCTCAACATCGACGTCGATCTCGGCAAGGGCAAGCTCACGTCGACGACGGCTTGGCGCTACTGGACCTGGGAGCCGTCGAGCGACCGCGACTTCATCGGTCTACCGGTGCTCGAGCTGTCCCAGGCGACGTCGAAGCAGGACCAATGGTCTCAGGAAGTCCGTTGGGCCGGCGACTTCTCGCGGCGCCTGAGCGGGGTGTTCGGCTTCTTCGCGTTCGGCCAAACCGTCGAGAGCGATCCCGTGCAGATCGAACAAGCCGGCTCCGCGCAATGGCGGTTCTCGCAGAGCTCGCTGTCGCCGCTGTGGCGCACTCCGGGGCTGCTCGACGGCTACGGGATCGCGACGACGGTCGCGACTCATGGCACGAGCGAGGCGCTGTTCGCGCAGCTCGACTGGGCGATCACCGATCGGCTGAGCCTGCTGCCGGGTCTGCGAGTCAACTACGACAAGAAACACGTCGGCTACAACCGCGTGACGTTTGGCGGCTTGCAGACGACGGATCCCGCGCTGCTCGCGCTGCAGGCGCAGGTCTATAGCCCGCAGGCCTTCGTGGCTGACGCGGACGACACGAACACGTCCGGTCAGCTCACGTTCCAGTTCAAGGCCAACGCGAAGGTCAACGCGTACGCGACGTACTCGACGGCGTTCAAGCCGGTCGGCATGAACGTCGGCGGACTGCCGACCGATCCAGCCGGCAATCCGATACTCGCGTCGGCCGTGGTGAAGCCCGAAGACGTCACGAACGTCGAACTCGGCGTGAAGATCGCGCCGACTTCGCGCTCGACGGCCGATTTCGCGATCTACGACACCGAGGTCAAGGACTACCAGACCTCCGTGCAGAACTCGCAGCTCGGAGTGAATCGCGGCTATCTCGCGAACGCCGAGAAGATCCGCGTGCGCGGCGCCGAGTTCGACGGCAACGTGACCTTCGGCCCGCACTTCGCGCTGCGCGGCGCGCTCGCGTATACGGACGGCATCTACGAGTCGTTCAAGGATGCTCCGGTGCCGCTCGAGGAGACGGGCGGCGCCGCGGCGTCGAAGGACATCTCGGGTCAAGTCCTGCCCGGCATCTCGAAGTGGGGCGCGTCGCTCGGCGGCGAGGTCACGGCGCCGCTGCGCGCATTCGGCGGCGGCCAGATCTTCGGCGGGCTCGATATCTACCACCGCTCCGAGTTCTCCTCGAGCCCGACACCCTCGCAGTACCTGTGGGTCGATGGCTACTCGACGGTGAACGCGCGCGTCGGTTTCCGGGCGGCGAAATGGTCAGGCTACCTCTGGGGCCGCAACCTGCTCGACCAGGACTACATCGAGCAACTGCTCGTCGCGGGCGGCAACGCGGGCCAATACGCCGCCGTGCTCGGCGACCCGCGAACCTACGGCGTGACGGTTCGCTATTCGTTCGAATAGGAAGGGGCGGCTTCGAGACGCCGCGGCGCAATCGATCGATGCGCCGCGGCGTTCTCTTTGACGCTCTATAAATCAATAGTTTAGCGATATCTCTTCGCGCCTTTCGGAATACGGTCAAACCGAAATGTCACTTCTAAGTAACCGGCGTGAGACCGACAATTCCGGCCCCGGTCTCTACCATTCGGCGTTACGTTCGCGGAAGGGCACTAGGCTCCATGTCGATATTGCTCGAGCAGGTCTCGAAGGACTACGGCGCTGCGACCGCGGTCAACGACGTTACGGTCAACATCGCCGACGGCGAGCTGTTCGTGCTGCTCGGGCCCTCGGGCAGCGGCAAGAGCACGCTGCTGCGCGCGATCGCCGGGCTCACGACGATCGACCACGGCCGGATCGTGCTGCACGGCCGCGACGTGACGAGCCTCGGCGCGAAGGAGCGCGAGGTCGGGTTCGTGTTCCAGAACTACGCGTTGTTCCGCCACATGACCGTGGCCGACAACATCGAGTTCGCGCTCCGCGCGCGTCGCGTGCGTGGTTCCGAGAGGCGCCGCCGCCGCGCGGAGCTCCTTAAGCTCGTGTCGCTCGAAGGTTATGATCAACGTCTGCCGAGCGAGCTCTCGGGCGGCCAGCAGCAGCGCGTCGCGCTGGCGCGTGCGCTCGCGCACGAGCCGCGCGTGCTCCTGCTCGACGAGCCGTTCGGCGCGCTCGACGCGAAGATCCGCGACGAGCTCCGGCGCGCGATCCGCGAGATCCAGCGCGCGGTCGGCATCACGACGATTCTCGTCACGCACGACCAGGAGGAAGCGTTCAGCATGGCCGATCGCATCGGCGTGATGGACCGCGGCCGCCTGCAAGAGGTCGGCGAACCGCGCGCGCTCTATCAGCGGCCCGGCACACGCTTCGTCGCGACGTTCCTCGGCGCCGCGAATCTCATGCTGGGTCCGTACGGCCACCGCGACGTGCAGCTCGGGGAGTCGTTCTTCGAAGTGGACCGCTGGTCGAGGTCGCTGCGCGCGGGCGACGAGGCCGCGGTCGTGGTCCGACCCGAGGACGTCGTGCTGGCCGAGGATCGCGACGATCTTGCGGTGCCGGTGGTCGGCAACGCGACCGTCGTCGAGCTGCAGTTCGTCGGCGCGATCGAGCGCCTGCGTCTCGAGCTCGCCGCGAGCCAGACGCTGGCGAGCGCGCAGCGCCCCGGGGCCCCGACGTTGTCGATCGAGGCGTCGCGCACGGCGCCCGAGGTCGAGTTGCTGCCGCTCGCGGTCGGGCAACAGGTCTTCGTCGGTTTCAAGCGCATGCACGCGCTGCCGACGCCGATCAGCAGCTTGCGCCTGGTCGGCGGGAGCGGGCGTAACGCGCAGCAGCTCGCGGCCACCCCGATCGTCCGCGAGCTCACAGACCGAATGCACATCGAGCCCCTGTTCTACGACGCCGTGGACGGGCGGCGCGAGCAGGTGCGCGGCCTTCCGGTCGTGACGCTCGACCCGTCAGTCGACCTCGGCGAGCCGCTCGGGATGCTCGAGCGCGGCGCTCGCCAGGTGCTCGCGGTCGGTGACAGCGACACACAAGTCGAGCGCATGCTGATCTACGTGGAGCCATCCTCGTGTGGTCGCGATGCCGCGCTCGCGGCGGCGGCGAGCCTCGCGCGCCATCTCACGATCGACGTCGCAATGCTCGTCCGCGACGAAGAGAAATCGGAAAGCGGTGGCTGCTATCGCGATCTGCTCGACCTGCGCAACGCGTCGCTCCGGTTGCATGGCCTCGACATCCGCACCGAGACCTTCCGCGGCGCGGTTGTCGGCGCGGTCAAGGAGCGGCTCGCCTCGTCCGACGAGCCGACGCTGCTCGTCATCGGCCTCACCTCGCCGGAGCGCTGCAGCGACCTCGTCGATGATCTGCGCGAGCTCCTTAGCGCGTCTCCGCCCGTGGCAGTGCTGTTCGTGAGCGGCCGCGACGAGCAAGAGCTGCAGAACGTCGTGACGCCTCCGGCGTTCGCGGCGGCCTGGGCGCTTTAGAAATCCCCTCGACCCATCGGAGCGTAGCCCGTGCTCGCAAGAAGATGGCTCGCCGTTGCATCCCTCGTCGTGCTGTCCGCGTGCGGCGGAAGGGACGACGCGGCTGACGCCGCCCACCGCGTCCAGTTGCTCAACGTCTCGTACGATCCAACGCGCGAGCTCTATCGCGAGGTCAACGAGAAATTCGCCGCGAAATGGCTCGCGGAGACGGGGCAACAGGTGGCCGTGCAGATGTCGCATGGCGGCTCGAGCAGCCAAGCGCGCTCGGTCATCGACGGGCTCGACGCCGACGTCGTGACGCTCGCGCTCGCCTGGGACATCGACAACATCCAGATCAACAGCCACCGGCTACCCGCGAATTGGCAGACGCGCTTGCCCGACAACAGCGCGCCGTACACCTCGACGATCGTGTTCCTTGTTCGCAAGGGCAACCCGAAGCAGATCCACGACTGGCCAGATCTCATCGCCGACGGCGTGCAGGTCATCACGCCGAACCCGAAGACCTCGGGTGGCGCGCGTTGGAACTACCTCGCGGCGTGGGGCTTCGCGCTCGAGCGTGCGCTCGGCGGCGACATCGGCAAACTCGTCGACGCGCGCCCGGAGGAGATCGCTAGGGCACAGGTCGAAGCCGAGGCGTTCGTCGGCGAGCTGTATCGGCACGTGCCCGTGCAGGACGCGGGCGCGCGCGCCGCCACGAACACGTTCGTGCAACGCGGCATCGGGGACGTGCTGCTCGCGTGGGAGAACGAGGCGATGCTCGCAGTCGCGGAGCTCGGTCACGACGCGCTCGACATCGTCGCGCCGTCCGTGAGCATCCTCGCGGAGCCGCCGGTCGCGCTCGTCGATGCGGTGGTCGACCGGCGCGGCACGCGCGGCGTCGCCGAGGCGTACCTCGAGTTCCTGTACACACCGGAAGGCCAGGACATCGTCGCGCGCAACTACTATCGGCCCCGCGATGCCAACATCGCCGCAAAGTACGCGGATCGTTTTCCGAAGATCCGCATGTTCACGATCGACGACGCTTTCGGCGGCTGGCGCGAGGCGCAGACGCTGCATTTCAAAGATGGCGGCATCTACGACCGCATCTTCTCGGCCGAGGCATCGGGACGGCGATGATGCGGCCCGCGGCGCACCGCCGCCCGAGGAATTGACCCATGGCGACCGCTAGGGGATGGGTGAGCCCGAGCGTCTTGCCGGGTTTCGGGCTGACGCTCGGCTTCGCGGGCATGTTCCTCGCCGCGATCGTGCTCGTGCCGCTCGCGGCGCTCGTGATGAAGGGAGCGAGCCTGCCGCTGCCGGAGTTCTGGCGGATCGCGACCGAGCCGCGCGCGCTCGCGTCCTATCGGCTCACGTTCGGCGCGTCGTTGATCGCGGCGAGCGTGAACGCGGTGTTCGGCTTCATCGTCGCGTGGACGCTCGTCCGTTATCGCTTCCCGGGCCGGCGCATCGTCGACGCGTTGATCGACTTGCCGTTCGCACTGCCGACCGCGGTGTCGGGCATCGCGCTCGCAACCGTGTTCGGTCCGCAAGGCTGGATCGGCTCATTGCTCGAGCCTCTCGGGATCAAGGTCGCCTACACGTGGCTCGGCGTCGTGATCGCGCTCACTCTGATCGGCGTGCCGTTCGTGGTGCGTTCTGTTCAGCCGGCGCTCGAGGAGGTCGACGCGAGCCTCGAGGAGGCGGCCGAGTCGCTCGGCGCGAGCCGCTGGACGGTGTTCCGGCGCGTGATCCTGCCGACCGTGCTGCCGTCGCTCGCGACCGGCTTCACGCTCGCGCTCGCGCGCTCGGTCGGCGAGTACGGATCGGTCATCTTCATCGCGGGCAACCTGCCGATGAAGACCGAAATCACGCCGCTCCTGATCGTGATCAAGCTCGAGCAGTACGACTACATCGGTGCGGCGGCGATTGGTCTCGTGATGCTCTGCGTGTCGTTCCTCATGCTGTTCACGATCAACGCGATCAACGGTTGGCGCCTGCGCCGCGTCGCGGGGAGACGCTGATGGCCGGCGGTGCGCAGAGCTCGGTCCGCGAGCGCAACGACGTCACGAGCCGCCTGCTGCGTACGGGGCTGATCGGGCTGTCGCTGCTGTTCCTTGCGCTCGTGCTGCTCGTACCAGTCGCGTCCGTGCTCGGCTACGCGTTCTCGCGCGGGCTCGAGGTGTACGTGCGCGCGCTCACCCAACGCGACACGTTCGCGGCGATCCGCCTCACGCTGCTCACGGCCGCGATCGTCGTGCCGGTCAACACGATCTTCGGCGTCGCGGCCGCGTGGGCGATCGCGAAGTTCGACTTTCGTGGCAAGCAAATCCTCATCACGCTGATCGACCTGCCGTTCTCGGTCTCGCCCGTGATCGCGGGCCTCGTGTTCGTGCTCCTGTTCGGCGCACAGGGCTGGTTCGGCCCGTGGCTGCGCGAGAACGACGTCCAGATCGTGTTCGCGTTTCCGGGCATCGTGCTCGCGACGCTGCTCGTGACGTTCCCGTACGTTGCGCGCGAGCTGATCCCGATCATGCAGCTCCAAGGCCGGGAGGCCGAGGAAGCGGCCGTGAGCCTCGGCGCCGGTGGCTGGACGACGTTCTTCCGCGTCACGTTGCCGAGCATCCGCTGGGGCTTGCTCTACGGCGTGATCCTCTGCAACGCGCGCGCGATGGGCGAGTTCGGCGCCGTGGCCGTCGTGTCGGGGCACATCCGTGGGCTCACGAACACGATGCCGCTGCAGGCGCAGGTGCTTTACGACGAGTATGATCTCGTCGGTGCGTTCGCGGTGGCTTCGCTCCTGATGCTGCTCGCCCTGTTCACGCTGATCGTCAAGTCCGCCGTCGAGGCGTTCGGCGCGCGCCGTCGCCGGGCCGTCCTGCAACCGCGTCAAGCCGCATGAAGCTCAGCCTGCCGGGTCTCGCCGGCCGTGTGAAGCTCAGCCTTCCCCCCGTCGCGGGTCGACTGAAGCTCAGGGTGCCGGGCCTCGCGGGCCGGCTCGCGCTCGTGACCGGCTTGCTCGTCACGCTCGCGGTCGCCTCGATGCTGTTCGTCGGCGTGCGCTCACTGCGCTCTCTCGCTGAGGCCGAGGCCCTCACGCGCGTTGAGCTCGGCGTGTCGGCCGCGCGCGAGGGATTGCGACAGGCCACCGAAGACGTGCTCGCCGCGGCCCGGATCCTCGGCGAGCGGCCGCCGCTGCAACGCCTCCTGCGCGGCTCGATCGCGGACGCGCTGCCGCCGTACCTCACGCGGTACTGTGAGAACGCCGCGCTCGACGCGTGCGCGGTCGTGCAGAACACCGAGCTCATCGCGAGCACGAGCTCGGATGTCGATTGGAAGGCCGTGATCGTCGCGGAGGCGGAGCAGGGCGAACGTTTCATCGTGACCGGCGCCGCGCCGCAGACCACGCTCGCGGGCGCGTCGGCCGCGGTCACAGAGCACGAAGGCGTGAACGTGCTCGCCGTCCGCCGAATGAACGAGCGGCTCGCGGAGCGGCTCAGCGAGCGCGCGGGTGTCGAGGTTCGGATCGTCGACTACGCATCGTTCGTGCCCGGGCAAGGTCCGCTCGCGGTGCTGAACTCGGACGCGCTGTCGCGCGGCGAGCCGGTGGCCGCATACATCGGCGCTCTCCGATCGTACGCCGCGAGCTTGCCGGTCGCGGCGCCGACGGGCGAGACCGTCGCGCTGCTGCAGGCGCTCTTGCCGGCCGACAAAGTGCTCGGGCCGGTGGGCCGCAGCACGAGCCGGATGCTGATCGTCGCGCTCTTGATCGCGGCGCTCGCAACCGCGAGCGCCGTGTTCATCGGCCGTTATTGGATCAGCGCGGTGGAAGGCCTGACCGAGGCCGCGCGCCGTTTGGGCTCCGGCGATCTCGCGACGTCGATCCCGGTCGGCGGCGGCAAGGAGCTCAGCGTGCTCGGCAACACGCTCGACGAGATGCGCCGCAACCTCGTCGATCTCACCACCGAGCTCCGGCGCCGCGAGACCGAGGCGCAGGCCGTGCTCGGCGGCATCATCGAAGGCGTCTACGCGGTCGATGAGCAGCGCAAGATCCGCTTCTTGAACCCGCAGGCTGCGCGTCTGCTCAAAGTGTCGGCCGCCGAGGCGACGGGCGCGTTCTGCGGCGACGTGCTCCGGCCGCTGCGCGACGCGAGCGGCCGGCGGCCGTGCGACCACGCGTGCCCGATCCTGCAGGCTCGCCGCGACGGGTCCGCGCGCGCGGTCGAGCAGGTCGTGCCCGGCGCCGACGAGAGCGTGCGCCGCGTCGTGATCGCGAGCGCCGCGCCGGCCGACGGCTTCCAAGTGCAGGTGCTGCGTGACGAGACGGAGCTCGAGGCCGTGCGCCGCACGCGCGACACGGTACTCGCGAACATCTCGCACGAGTTTCGCACGCCGCTCGCCGCGCAGCTCGCGTCGATCGAGCTCTTGAGCGAGGGCGTCGGCAAGATGGATGAAAGCGCGCAGCGCGAGCTCGTCTCCTCGTTGCAGCGCGGCACGCAGCGCCTCACGTGGCTCATCGACAACTTGCTCGAGAGCGTGCGGATCGAGTCGGGTCAGCTCGGCATCCGCAAGCACGACGTGCTGTTCGACGACGTGATCGGGGCAGCGCGCGATCTGATCGGCCCGCTGCTCGAGCAGCGCGGCCAGCGCATCGCCGTCGAGCTCGCCGCCGACGTGCCCGTGATCAAGGGCGACCAGCAGCGCCTCACGCAGGTACTCGTGAACCTGCTCGCGAACGCGAGCAAGTTCGGGCCGGCGAGCAGCTCGATTCGGATCGGCGCGCGCGCCGGCGCGGACGGCGGGCTGGAGTTCTGGGTCGACGACGAGGGACCGGGGCCGAAGGATCCCGACGACACCGGCTTGTTCGAGCAGTTCCACCGCTCGGGCGGCGAGGACCCCGACGAGAGCGGGCTCGGGCTCGGTTTGTTCATCGTGCGCTCGATCGTCGAGCGTCACGGTGGCAGTGTTTCGCTCGAGCGCACTGCCGAGTCGCGCACGCACGCCGTCGTGCACTTGCCGAAGGAGCCGCCGGAGTGAAGATCCTGCTCGTCGACGACGACCCGGATCTGCTCACGGTCACGGGCTTTGCGCTCCAACAGGCCGGCTTCTTGGTCGTGAAGGCCGCCGACGGCCTCGCGGCGCTCGACGCGTTCCAGCGCGAGCAGCCCGATCTCGCCGTGCTCGACATCAATCTACCGAAGCTCAACGGCTTCGATCTCGCTCGCAAGCTGCGCGAGCGCAGCAAGATTCCGCTGATCATGCTCACGGCGCGCAACGAGGAAGAGGACGTCGTGCGCGCGCTCGGCATCGGCGCGGATGACTATCTCAGCAAGCCGTTCAGCCCGAAGATTCTGCTCGCGCGCGTGAAGGCGCTGCTGCGCCGCGTCGGGCTCGAGGCCGAGGAGACGGTCGAGCTCGGCGGGCTGTCGCTCGACGCGGCCGAGCTCACGCTGCGCGGCTTGCCGCGCGGCGACGTGCGGCTCACGCCGCTCGAGGCACGCTTCCTCCAGCTGCTGATCGCGCACGGCGGGCGCACCGTGCCGACCGAGCGGCTGCTCGTGCACGTCTGGGGCAATCGCGCCGGCGGCAATCGACAACTCCTCAAACAGCTCGTGCACCGTCTGCGGCAGAAGGTCGAGCTCGACCCTGCGGCTCCGCAGCTGATCAAGACCGTGCCGAACGCAGGCTACTCGATCGATCCCGCCGGCACCGCGTAGGCGCGCGCGGCGGCGTGCGCGCCGCGCCGGACGCGCCTCGACCTTGCTGCTGTGCTGTCGCCTTTCTATACTCCGGGCGCGTCTTTAACAGTGCTCGCGGCGGACGCTCGAGCGCGCGAGAACGAGAAAAAGGGGACAACGACAATGGCGAAGGTTTCGATTCACCCGTCGGTCGACAACGGCTTGAAGGCGGCCGGCAAGGGTTTCTCCGGCGGCACGCTCTCGTGCAAGTGCGGCTCGGCGAAAGTCACGGTGTCGATCGGCGGTCAGGTCGCACACAACCACGTCTGCGGCTGCACAAAGTGCTGGAAGCCGAAGGGCGCGCTGTTCTCGGTGGTCGCCGTCATCCCGAAGGACAAGGTCAAGGTCACCGCGAACGAGTCGAAGCTCAAGGTCGTCGACCCGAAGGCGACGATCAAGCGTTACGCGTGCTCGGCGTGCGGCGTGCACATGTACGGTCGCATCGACAACGACAAGCATCCGTTCTACGGGCTCGATTTCGTCCACACGGAGCTGTCGACGGAGCCTGGCTGGGCGCCGCCCGAGTTCGCGGCGTTCGTCTCGTCGATCATCGAGTCGGGCGCGGATCCCGCGAACATGGGCGCGATCCGCGGCCGCCTCAAAGAGCTCAAGCTCGAGCCGTACGACTGCCTGTCGCCGCCGCTGATGGACGCGATCGCGACCCACGTCGCGAAGGCGAGCGGCGCGCTCAAGTAGCTCGCGGCGTCCGCCTCGCCGCAAGCTCAGTTCCGATCCGAGCGAGGGCGGCCGCGTGCCGCCCTCGCGTCGTTCGTGGCGTCCGCAGCGCTAGGTCTTCGCGTACGCGCCGACCTCTTTCAGCACTTCGTTCGCGGCCTTGAACGCGTCGAGCCCTGCGGGAATTCCGCAGTACACGGTCGCGTGCAGCAGCACCTCTTTGATCTCGTCGACCGTGACGCCGTTGTTCAGCGCGCCGCGCACGTGCAGCTTCACCTCGGGCGAGCGGTTGAGCGCCGTCAGCATCGCGAGGTTGACCAGGCTGCGCGTCTTGCGGTCGAGGCCCGAGCGCGTCCACGCGTAGCCCCAGCACCACTCCGTCGTGATCTGCTGGAACGCCATCATGAAATCGTTCGCGGACTTCAGCGAGTTGTCGACGTAGTCGGCGCCGAGGACCTCGCGCCGCACCGCGAGGCCGCGGTCGAACAACTCGTCGATCGTGTCTTCTCTATGGTCTGTCATTCAGGGCTCCTGAGGTTGCAACACGCGAGAGGCGCGTGCCTGCACGCGCGGTGAAGTGGCGGGCTGTCGCGCGGCGCTAGCCGCGCTCGGGGAACACGACGCCGAGCATCGCGCGGATGAATTCGCGATGCTGCTTCGACGACAGCTGCTCTTGCTGCATATACGCGTGGATGTGGCGCGCCTCGAGCGTGCCGATCAGCACGTCGGCCGTCGTCCGCGCGTCGTAAACATCGAGGAGCTTCGCGGCATGCGCCTGGACGAGCCACTGGCCGAGCAGCGCGCGGACTTGGTACGGCGTCGGCTCCGGCAAGTCGCACTCGATCAGCGCCGCGCGCAGTGTGATCGATCCCGAGATGATCGTGCCGAGATACTCGTTGATCTCGACGAGGATCCGGACGAGCTGGTCGCGCACCGGCACGTCGGGCACCACCCCGCGATCGAGCTCGCGGATCGCGGTCGTCTCGGGTTGCAGCGCCATCAGCATGAGCTGTTGCTTCGAGCCCGTTCGTTGGAACAGCGTTGCAGTCGAAACGCCGAGCTTCTTCGCGACCATCGCGACCGGCGCTTTCGGCCCGCGCTCCAAGAAAACTTCGCGCGCTGCGAGGGTGATCTGCTCGTCGCTGACTTGTCTGCGTCTGCCCATGGGCCGGCATGATACTTGAAACGCGCGAGCAGTCGCGCAGTGAAGCGCTGGGCGCGAGGTCGCGGTAGGTTCTGCGCGCTCCGTTCGCCGAGAGGGGCTCGCTTCCCGGAGCGCGCAGAGTTTCACGTACAGGGACTAGCAAATGCCCGTTTCGGGAAAAACGGGCACAAGAAAAGTAACCGAGCAGTCAGATAAATTCAAGCGCTATAATCCCGCGCCAGCACGGCGGGGGGGATCGAACATGGCGCTACCCGAAGGCGTGACGCGGGCGAATTTCGACCGCGCGCTCCGCGATTTCGAGAAGGCCGTCGGCGCGCAGTGGGTATTCACGAGCGACGCCGACGTCGCGCTCTACCGCGACGCGTATTCGCCGTTCCAGGGCGAGCCCGAGGAGCGCGTCGCGTCGGCCGCGGTCGCGCCGTACACGGTAGAAGAGGTGCAAGCGGTCGTGCGCGCCGCGAACACCTATCGCATCCCGCTGTACACGATCTCCACGGGCAAGAACCTCGGCTACGGCGGCTCCGCGCCGAACTTGTCGGGCAGCGTCGTGCTCGATCTCAAGCGCATGAACCGGATCCTCGAGGTTAGCGAGAAGAACGCCTCGGCGCTCGTCGAGCCCGGCGTGAGCTACTTCGATTTCTACCGCTACATCCAGGAGCACAAGCTCAACGTCTGGATGGATTGCCCGGACCCGGGCTGGGGCAGCCTGATCGGCAATGCGCTCGATCACGGCGGCGGCTACACGGGGACTACGTATCGCAACCACTTCGACGCGCACTGCGGCATGGAGGTCGTGCTGGCGAACGGCGAGCTGTTGCGCACCGGCATGGGCGCCGTGCCGAACGCGAAGACGTGGCAGCAGTACAAGTTCGGCGCGGGCCCCTGGATCGATGGACTCTTCTCGCAATCGAACTTCGGCGTCGTCACGAAGATGGGTTTCTGGCTCATGCCCCAGCCCGACGCCTATCTCACGGGCACCGTAAGCGTGCCGAAGCACCAGGATCTCATCGCGCTCGTCGACATCCTGAACTATCTCGAGAACAGCGGCGTCGTGAACGGCATGCCGCAGCTCGGCAGTCCGCTGCTCGGCGGGTTCTTCGCGCCGATCGGCACGGAGCTCCGCGATCTCTTGTCGCGTAACGCGTCGACGGACGAGCTCGAGGCGTACGCGAAGCGCAAGGGCATCGGCTACTGGAGCTGCACCGTGAAGTTCTACGGTCCGGCGAAGTCGATCCAAGCGAACTGGGAGTACTGCCAGGAGAAGTTCGCGGCGATCCCGGGCGCGACGTTCGAGAACGGCGAGACGCTCAAGTTCCCGCTCTCGGCGGCCGAGATCGAAGACATCACGCGCGGCCAGGCCGCGGGCTCGCGCAGCGCGACGCTGCCCGAGTTCGGCATCCCGAGCCTGACGATGTTCTCGATCGGCGCGCGCAGCGAGACGAACCCGAATCCGCAGGCGGGGCACATGTGGTTCTCGCCTATCATCCCGCGCTCGGGCGAGGCGATCTTCGAGGCGAATCGCGTGTTCGCGGAGGCGTCGAAACAGCTCGACGTGCCGCTGAACGCCGTCGGCTTCAGCCTGCCGACGACCTACTGGAACCGCGCGTTCATTTTCCTGTTCGGCCTGCCGGTCACGAAGGATCCCGCGACGAACAAGAAGAACCGCGCGAAGTTCGAGCAGATCGTGAAGATCTGCGCCGAGCACGGCTGGGCGGAGTACCGGACGCCGCCCGCGTTCCAGGAGGCGGTCATGAGCACGTACTCATTCAACGACCACGCGCTGCGCCGTTTCCACGAGACCCTCAAGGACGCGGTCGACCCGAACGGGATACTCTCGGCCGGCCGCTACGGCATCTGGCCGAAGCACCTGCGCAAGGCATGAGGAGACTCACGTGAGGAATCGAGCGAACATCGGCGGCGCGGCGGCGGCTCTCGTCTGCGTCGCGCTCGCGGCGGCCGCGCCGGCGGCGGCCCAGCAGCCGGTCGACGGCAAGGCCGTGTTCGACAAGTGGTGCGCGCCGTGCCACGGCGACGGGCCGGGCAAGCCCGGAACCAACGCCCTGCAGGCCCTATATAAAGGAGCGAAGCCCGCGTTGCTCGAGAAGCGCACGGACCTCCCACCCGAGCTCACGAAGCAGTTCGTCCGAACCGGCGTCTCGGTGATGCCGTTCTTCCGC
>Ga0307497_10000019_pt1 | contig 30404 bp, 30 predicted proteins | sample 10_S_MG_FD_201366 | JGI IMG/M metagenome (GOLD analysis project Ga0307497, IMG submission 201366) | Soil microbial communities from Populus trichocarpa stands in riparian zone in the Pacific Northwest, United States - 10_S | ecosystem: Environmental > Terrestrial > Soil > Riparian zone > Trees...
GGAGCGCGCGGCGTGGCTCTCCAAGGCGGATCTGCTCACCGGCATGGTCGGCGAATTTCCCGAGCTGCAGGGCGTGATGGGCCGCTACTACGCGCTGCACGACCGCGAGCCGCGCGTGGTGGCAGACGCGATCGAGGCGCACTACCGGCCGCGCTTCGCGGGAGACCGCCTGCCGGAAGACGCGGTCGCCTGCGCGCTCGCGCTCGCCGACAAGCTCGATGCGCTCGGCGGCATGTTCGGCATCGGCCAGGTGCCGACCGGCGAGAAAGACCCCTTCGGCCTGCGCCGCGCCGCGCTCGGCGTGGTGCGCATCCTTGTCGAAAGACAATTGGATCTTTCCTTGGCCGAACTGGTAAATGCGACATTTGCAAATTACAGCGGCAAAATCGGAAATGCCGCCATTGACCTTGAAGCATTCATCTTCGAGCGGTTCGCTGGCTACTTGAAGGATCTTGGCTTCTCGACTCTGCAGGTCGATGCTGTACTCAGTCAGCATCCGATCCGATTGAGCTTGGTGCCACGCCAACTCGAGGCGGTGAAGGCATTTCAAGCGTTGCCGGAAGCGGAGAGCCTCGCGGCAGCGAACAAGCGCGTCGCGAACATATTGAAGCAGGCTGAAGCGAAAGGTGAGTTTTTCGTCAATGCGGAACTTGATGAACTAAGAGAACCTGCTGAGCGCGCATTGCACGAAGCACTTCGTTCAGCTTCGAAGAAAGCCAGTTCGCTCTTTGCGAGCGGCGACTATGCCGGATACCTCAAGACTTTTTCAGTACTCAAAACTCCCGTCGATTCCTTCTTCGACACGGTAATGGTCATGGTCGATGACAAGAAGCTTCGCCAGGGCCGCCTCGCCCTGCTGCGCGATCTGCGCGACGCGATGAACCGCGTCGCCGACATCTCCAAGCTCGCGCAATGAAGCTGATCATTCTCGACCGCGACGGCACCATCAACCACGACAGCGACGAGCACATCAAGTCGCCCGAGGAGTGGAAGCCGATCAAGGGCAGCCTGGAAGGCATCGCGCGCCTCACGCAGGCGGGCTATCGCATTGCGGTGGCCACCAACCAGTCGGGTATCGCGCGCGGCCTGCTCGATACGCGCACGCTGTTCGCCATCCACGACACGCTCAACCGCGCGCTGGCGCAGGTGGGCGGGCGCATCGACGCGTTCTTCTTCTGCCCCCACGCCGCCGACGCCGGCTGCGTCTGCCGCAAGCCGCAGCCGGGCATGCTGCTCGAGATCGCGCGGCGCTTCAACGTACCGCTCGGCGAGGCGACGATGGTCGGCGACGCGAAGCGCGACCTCGAGGCCGCCGCGGCGGCGGGCGTGAAGCCGGTGCTGGTGCTCACCGGCAAGGGCGCCAAGACCAAGACCGAAGGCGGGCTGCCGCCCGGCACGCGCATCTTCCCCGACCTGGCGGCGTTCGCCGAGCAGCTCGCACCCTGATGTTTCTGCGTTCGCTGCTGTTCGCGCTCGCCCAGATGCTGGTCACGCCGCCGTATGCGCTGTTCGCGCTTTTCACCTTTGCGCTGCCGCGAATGACGCGCTATCGCCTGATCTCCGGCTGGTCGTGGTTGATCATCCGGCTGGCGCGCACCATCCTCGGCATCGAATGGCGCGTGGAGGGGAAAGAGCACCTGCCTTCGCGCCCCGCGGTCATCCTCTCCAAGCACCAGTCGGCGTGGGAAACGATGGCGTTCACGCTCATCTTCCCGCCCCAGGTGCACGTGCTGAAGCGCGAGCTGCTGTGGATTCCGTTTTTCGGCTGGGGTCTCGCGCTGATGAGCCCGATCGCGATCAACCGCTCGCGCGGCATGCGCGCGCTGCGCACCATTGCGCGCCGCGGTCGTGAGCGGCTCGCGCAGGGCTTCTGGGTCGTGGTGTTTCCCGAAGGCACGCGCGTGGCGCCCGGTGTGCAGCGCGAGTACCACCCGGGTGGCGCGTGGCTTGCGTGCGCCGCTGGCGCGCCCGTCGTTCCGGTCGCGCACAACGCCGGGCTGCTGTGGCCGCGCAACGCGTTCCTCAAGCGTGCGGGCACGGTGACCGTGCGCATCGGGCCACCGATCGAAGCCGCCAACCGCGACCCGAAAACCGTCAACGAGCTCGCCAGGACATGGATCGAAGAGCAGCAAAAAGCGCTTACCTGATCCGCATCGCCGGGCGCGAGGTGGAGTACCGCTTCGTGCGCCGGCGCCGCCGCACGCTCGGCCTGACGGTCGATGCTGATGGTCTCAAGATCTCGGCGCCGCTGCGCGCGCCGTGGCGCGACATCGAGGGCTTCGTGCGCGAGAAGGAGCGCTGGATCCTGGCCAAGCTCGACGAGTGGTCGGTCGCGCCCCGGCCGCTGCGCCTGCGCGGCGCGAGCGGCGAGCGCCTGCCGCTCTTCGGTGAAAGCGTCGAGCTTCATGTCCGCCCCGGGCCGGCGAGGCTCGATGGCACGACGCTCGGCATCCCGGGAATGAACAGCCTGATGGCATGGCTGAAACGCACCGCAATGCAGGCACTGACCCCGCGCGCCGCGCACTTCGCCGCCTTGCTCGGCCAGCCAGCGCCGCGCCTCTCGCTGTCGAACGCACGCACGCAATGGGGCGTTTGCACCGAGGGCGGCTCGATCCGGCTCTCCTGGCGCCTGGTGCACATAGAGCCGGCGCTCGCCGACTACGTGATCGCGCACGAGAGCGCGCACCTGGTCGAGCTCAACCATTCCCGGCGTTTCTGGACGCTGGTCGAACGGCTTTATCCCGGCTGGCAGGAGGCGCGCGAGCGCCTCGAGCTGGCCGGTGCGGCATTACCTATCCTGAAAGGAAAGCGATGAGACTCCTGCACACCATGCTGCGCGTCGGCGACCTGCAGCGCTCGGTCAAGTTCTATACCGAGACCCTCGGCATGAAGCTGCTGCGTACCACCGACCGCCCGGACCAGAAGTACTCGCTGGCGTTCGTCGGCTACGACAACGAGGACAGGACCGCGGTGCTGGAGCTCACCTACAACTACGGCGTCGAGCGCTACGAGATGGGCGGCGCCTTCGGCCACATCGCGATCGGCGTCCCCGACGTCGCGGGCGCCTGCGCCAAGGTGCGCGGCGCCGGCGGCAAGGTCACGCGCGAAGCCGGCCCGGTGAAGGGCGGCACGACCGTCATCGCCTTCGTCGAAGACCCCGACGGCTACAAGATCGAGTTCATCGAGAGGCGCGCGTAGTCCTCAGGAGAAAGATTCTCTGGCCGCAGCTTCGGGTCGATGCCGGCGGCTTCGAAATCCACATCTGGCAAGGCGTTTTTTAGCGTCTTCCGACGCGCCGAGAACGCCCGGCGCAGCAGGTCCTCGTCGATGGGAAGCTGCCAGGCGAGCGGCTCCATGCGCACCACGGCAGATTCCACCTGCGGCGGCGGGCGGAAGGCGCCCTTCGCCACTTTGAACAGCTTTTTCATCTGGAACTTGGTCTGCAGGGAAACCGATAAGCGCCCGTACGCGGGCGTGGAGGGCGCGGCGACCATGCGGTCCACGACCTCGAGCTGCAGCATGAAGTGCATGTCCCGCACCTGCGGCGCGAAGCGCGCGAGGTGGAAGAGCAACGGCGTCGAGATGTTGTACGGCAGATTGCCGACGATGCGCATGCCGGCGGGGAACTGCGCGAACTCGAACTCGAGCGCGTCGCCGGTATGAACGCTCGCTTTGGGAAATTGCTCGGTGAGGCGGGCCGCCAGATCGCGATCGAGCTCGATCAGGTGAAGCGCCTGCGCGCTTTGCAGATACCGGGTTAGCGCGCCCTCGCCCGGGCCGATCTCGACGATGAAGTCGGTCGCCTGCGGCTGAATGGCGTCGACCAGCTTTTCCAGCACGCCCTTCTCGTGCAGGAAATGCTGCCCGAACCGCTTACGTGGGCGATGCGAGCTGGATGGCAAGCTTCACCGCCTCGATCAGGCTGCCCGGGTCGGCGCGTCCGGTGCCGGCGAGGTCGAGCGCCGTACCGTGGTCGACTGAGGTACGAACGAACGGCAACCCGAGCGTGACGTTGACGCCTTCGCCGAACGACGCGTACTTGAGCACCGGCAGGCCCTGGTCGTGGTACATGGCGAGCACGGCGTCGGCGTCCTTCACCCGGTGCGGCACGAACAGCGTGTCGGCCGGCAGCGGGCCGCTCGCGTCGATGCCCGCGGCTTTCGCCTCCGCGATCGCGGGCGCGATCTCGTCCGCGTCTTCGTGGCCGAAATGGCCGCCTTCGCCGCTGTGGGGGTTCAGGCCCGCGACCAGGATGCGCGGGCGCGCGATGTGGAAGCGTTTCTGCAGATCGGCGTGCATCACGCGCAGCGTCTGCACCAGATCTTTTCGGCGAATATTCTTGGGAACGTCCGCAAGCGCAAGATGCGTCGTTGCCAGAGCGACACGCAGGCCGCCGCCGACCAGCATCATCACCACGTGCGCCGAGCGCGCCTTCTCGGCCAGATATTCGGTGTGGCCGGTGAACTCGATGCCGGCATCGTTGATCACGCTCTTCTGTACTGGCGCCGTGACCATCCCGTCGAATTCGCCGCTCAGGCAGCCGGCGATCGCGCGATCGAGGGTGGCGAGCACGTAAGGGCTGTTGGCGGGATCGAGCTTGCCGGGAACGCGCGGCCGGCGCAGCGGCACATGATCGGCGTCGACGGACTTGAACAGCGACCGGTCACCGATGACCACGATGCGCGCTTCGAACCTCTGCGCAGCAACGCTCTCGCACAGCTCCGGTCCGATGCCCGCGGGCTCACCCGAGGTGAGCGCGATGACCGGGCGCTTTATCGCTCCTCCAGACGCAGCTCGACGTAGATCTGGTCGCGCAGCTGGCGCAGCCAGTCCTGGTAGGCCTCGTCGGACTTGCGTTCGCGCAGCACCTGGCGCGCCTGCAGCCTGCGGCGGTCGGGCGACATGTCGGCCGAGCGGCGTTCAAGCACCTCGATCAGGTGGTAGCCGAAGGGGGTGCGCACCGGCTGGCTGACCTCGCCGATCTTGAGGCTCCGGTAGGCGCGCTCGAACTCGGGCACCGTGTCGCCGGGGTACACCCAATCGAGCTCGCCGCCGCGCGCCGCGGTGGCGTCGCCGGAGTGGACGCGCGCCATCTCGGCGAAATCCGCCGCGCCGCTGACGATGCGGTTGCGCAGATCGTTCAGCCGGCGCAACGCCTCGCTCTCCGACACTGCTTCGTTGGCGCGGATCAGGATGTGGCGCATGCGCGTCTGCTCCACCGGCGCGCCGTCGATCGCGGCGCCGCGGCGGTCGATCAGCTTGAGGATGTGGAAGCCGGCGGGACTGCGCAGCACGTCGCTGACCTGCCCGGGCTGCAGCCCCGCGAGCGCGTGCGCGAACAGCTCGGGCAGCCGTTCGTGGCTGCGCCAGCCGAGCGCGCCGCCCTGCAGTGCGTCGGGCGCGTCGGAATAGCTGGCCGCGACGCCGGCGAAGTCGGCGCCGAAGCGTGCCTCGTTGAGCGCCTTCTGCGCGCGCTGCCGCGCCGCCTCGACGCGATCGGGAGTGGCCTGCTCCGGCACGCGCACCAGAACGTGCGCCACCTGATACTCCACGCGCGTGTCGGGCCGCGTCTTCAGGTCGGCGAGGAACAGATCGATCTCGGAGTCGCTCACCTGGATCTTGTCGTCCACCTCGCGCTCGCGCAGGCGGTTGAGCAGCATCTGCTCGCGCAGGTCCTCGCGCCAGGCCTGATAGGCGACGCCGTCGCGCTCGAGCGCGCCGCGGAAGTCGGTCAGGCTCATGTTGTTGTTCTGCGCCACGCGCTGCACCGCGCGGTCGAGCTGCGTCTCGTCGATGCGCAGCCCGGTGTCGCGTGCGAGCTGCAGCTGGGCCTTGTCGATGATCAGGCGCTCGAGCATCTGGCGCTCGAGCTGCGGCCGCTCGGGCAGGGGCGTGTTCTGGCGACGCAACTGGCGCTCCGCGCTCGCCACCGCGTCGTCGAGCTCGGTGGCAGTGATCACATCCTTGTTGACCACCGCGACGATGCGGTCGACGAGCGAGATCTTTTGCGCCGCCGCGGCGAGCGGCAGCACCAGCAGGGCGAGCAACAGGATCCTCATGTCAGAAAGTCTGTTCGTAGGGCAGGCGCGGCTGCATGCTCGGCGGCGTCAGACGCGCATCCGCCGGGTTACTCACCGAGTAGCCCGGCACATTGCGCTTCAGCACATCGGACGCCTCGCTGGTACCGATGCTGCCGACGCCGTTGAATTCAATTTGGAACACGAATGCCGTGGTACTTATGTTGGCCGCCGCCTGGACGCGCAGCGCGACCACCCGGAGCGCCCAGCAGCCGGCGTTGTATTCGAGGCCCGCCAAGCCTTCCAGCAGGCGATTGTCCAGGATGGAGTAATTGTAGCGCCCCACGCCGTACCAGCCGGCGGCGACCGGCCATTGCCCGGAGACGTCGATCTGCTTCAGCGCCTCCCGGTTGTAGCGGTAGCTCGCGTTCAGCACCTTGCCCGGCTCGGGCGCGTAGCGGCCGGAAATCGAGTGCTTCTCCGGGCGCTGCTGGTGCCGGTTGTACTGGGTCGTGAAATCGAACGTCCAGGCCGGGCCGATGCGGCCGCCGAGCGAGGCGAGGATGTCGGAGTCGGTGGTCGAGCGCAGCGGGGACGTCGGCGTGAGGCCGACATGCTCCTCGTCAAAATAGTAGCGCTGGGCGATGGTGGCGCGCAGCGCTTCCTGACCGGTGTTGCGCAGGAAGCGCGAGGTGAGGGCCAGCGTCATCTGGTTGGCGTCGCCAAAACGGTCGCCGCCGACGAATCGGTTTTCGGTAAAGAGCTGCGCGTAGTTGAAATCGGCGAGCGCAGTGTCGAAGATCGGGATCGCGTCCTGGTTGCGGAACGGCACGTACACGTAGAACAGGCGCGGCTCCAGGGTCTGGGTCGAACCCGCCCCAAACAGGCCGGAATCGCGCTCGAACACCAGGCCGCTGTCGAGGCTTGCCCAGGGGATGGAGACGGCGGGGGAAGGCTGCTCGGTGGGGGCGGTGTTATCCGTGTTCAGCGCGTAGCTCACGTAGCGCAGGCCCGCCTTCGGCGTGAAGAACCAGCCCGGCGCCAGCACCGGCGCGGCCAACGTCGGGCTGATCGAGCTGCGCGCGCCCTGGATCATGGTCGGGTGCGTGAAGCGCACGAACTCGGCCGACAGCCCGGAGTCGAGCGCGCCGGCGAGATCGTTGTATCCCACGCCGAAATTGATCTGCGGCACCCGGTGGTACGGCGGCACGATCGGCGCGGCCGGATCCTGCAGCGTCTGAAAGCTCTGCACGCGGAACTGGGCGGAGTACGGCGCCTTGCCGAAGTTGCCGCCATGTGTGAGGTAGGCCTCCTGCGGCAGGTTGCCGACCGAGAGCTGCTTCACCGACGTAGCGAGGTCGACGAAATAGCGATCGTCGGACACGCGGTTGTAGTCGACGTTCAGCGTGGTGTTGAGCGGGAAATTGTGCGTGTGCTGCCAGGACACGCCCTCGCGCGACTCGCCGAACTCCTTGTCGTCGGGCAGGACCTCGAACTTGAGCTCGCCGGCGAACTTGCGGTTGAGATAACGGCCCTGAGTCTTGAGCTGCGCGCCGCGCTTCGCCATGTACACCGGGGTGAACGTGGCGTCGTACTCCGGCGCGATGTTCCAGTAGTACGGCATGCCGACCTCGAAGCCGCGCGAGCTGGTCTGCGCGTAGTACGGCGTCAGGATGCCGCTGCGTCGGCGGTCGCTGAGCGGAAAGGTCGCCCACGGCGAAGCGAGGATGGTGGTATCGAAGAAGCGCAGGCGCGGCGACCATGCCTCGCCGTCCTCCCGCTCGAAGTCGAGATCGAGCTCTTTCGCCTCCAGCCGCCAGTCTTCGTGCCCGGGCTGGCAGGTGGTATAGGTCGCATTGGTAAGGTAGTAGCGCTGGCGGCCGCGAAATTCCAGGCGCTCGGCGCTGCCGCGCGCGGTGCGGTCGCCCTGCAGCAGGTACTCCGGATTCTCGAACACGCCGGTGTCGTCGAGCGTGTTGTAGTACAGGCGCGGGCCGAAGAAGCGGTCGGAGCCGCGCCGCAGGCGCACCCCGCCGTCGCCTTCGGCGCGGCCGAGCTCGCGGTTGTAGCGCAGGGTTTCGCCGAAGATGCTGATGTCGTCGCGCGTGATCTCGGCGCTGCCGCGCGCGGTGACTTCGAGGTCGCCCACGCCCTCGATCACGTCGGCTTCGACCGTGGTGCGGTCGGTGTCGGTCGCGGTCTGCGCCGATGCCGCGGATGCCGCCGCTGCCGCGGCCAGCGCGAACGCCAGCGTCGCGAAGCGGAAGGGCATGGAGCCGGAGAACTTTTTCCTTGGTGTTAGAATTTTCAATGATACACGCCGATGTACGGCGCGACGCAGCGCAAGCCTGGGCTGCGGGGCAGTTGAACAAGGAACTGCGCGGCGCGCCCTTCACCTTCACCCCGGCCTCCGCCGACGCCAGCTTCCGCCGCTACTGGCGCGCCACGCTCGCCGACGGCCACAGCTACATCGTGATGGATGCGCCACCCGAGCGGGAAGACTGCCGGCCGTTCGTGCGCGTTGCGGGCATGCTGCACGAGGCCGGCGTGCACGCGCCGCGGGTGCTGGCCCAGGACCTCGGGCAGGGCTTCCTGCTGCTCACCGATCTCGGCACGCGCACCTATCTCGAGGAGCTGAACCCGGACAACGCCGCGCAACTCTTCGGCGACGCAGCCGACGCATTGCTCCGCTGGCAGCTCGCGACCCGGCCGGGGACGCTGCCGCCCTACGACGAGGCGCTGCTGCGGCGGGAGATGAACCTGTTCCCCGAGTGGTACGTTGGCAGGCATTTGCAAAAAACGCTCTCCCCTGCACAAGGCGAAGCCCTCCAGACCATCTTCCGGCGGCTGGTGGAAAGCGCGCTCGCGCAGCCGGTGGTCTACGTACACCGCGACTACATGCCGCGCAACCTGATGGTGTGCGAGCCCAATCCCGGCGTGCTCGACTTCCAGGACGCGGTGATCGGGCCGATCACCTACGACGCGGTCTCGCTCCTGCGCGACGCGTTCATCAGCTGGGAGGAGGAGCGCGTGCTCGACTGGACGGCGCGCTACTGGGAAAAGGCCAAGCGCGCGGGCTTGCCGGTGGCGGCGGATTTCGCCGAGTTCTGGCGCGCGTTCGAATGGATGGGCCTGCAGCGCCACCTCAAGGTCCTCGGCATCTTCGCGCGCATCAATTATCGCGACGGCAAGCCGAAGTATCTGACCGATACGCCGCGCTTCATCGCCTATGCGAGGGCGACGGCGAAGCGTTACGGGGAACTGGCCCCGCTCACGCGCCTGCTCGACGAGCTCGCATGAAGGCGATGCTGCTGGCGGCGGGCCGCGGCGAACGGCTGCGGCCGCTCACCGACGAAATTCCGAAAGCGCTGGTCGAGGCCGGCGGCAAGCCGCTCATCGGCTGGCACCTCGAGCGCCTGGCGCGCGCCGGCTTTCGCGAGGCCGTGATCAACGTGTCGCACCTCGGCGAGCGCATCGTCGAGCGGCTGGGCGACGGCAGCGGCTACGGCCTGCGGCTGAGCTATTCGCGCGAGCGCGAGCGCCTGGAAACCGCGGGCGGGATCGCCAATGCCCTGCCGCTACTGGGTACTGAACCTTTCCTGCTGGTCAACGCCGACGTCTACTGCGAATGCGATTTCGTGCGCCTGCGCACCGTCGCGCTCGGCGAGCGACTCGCGCATCTGATCCTGGTGCCGAATCCACCCCATAAGGAAAAAGGCGACTTCTCGCTGCGCAATGGCACGGTCGGCGACGAGCCTGGGGCGCGCTACACTTATTCTGGCGTGGCGCTGATGAAGCCGGCGCTGGTCGCGCCGGTCAAGCCGGGCGACAAAGCGCCGCTCGCGCCGCTGCTGTACGACGCAGCGCGGCGCGGAAAGCTCGGCGGCGAGCTCTATCAAGGGCTGTGGCAGGATGTCGGGACCATCGAGCGCCTCGCCGAACTGGAAGCTCAACTGAAGAGATGGAAAGCCGACGCTAGATGAAGGCAGACGCAATCTCCCCGGTATACGCGCAACGCCGCAGGCGCCTCGCCGAAGCGATCGGCGACGGCGTTGCGGTGATCGCCACCGCGCCGGAGCGCGTCCGCAACCGCGACAGCCACTATCCCTACCGCTTCGACAGTCATTTCTACTACCTCACCGGCTTCACCGAGCCGGAAGCGGCGCTGGTGATGGCGCAAGGCAAGTCGATCCTTTTCTGCCGCGAGAAAAATATCGAGCGCGAAACCTGGGACGGCTTCCGCTACGGCCCCGAAGGCGCGCGCGAGCGCTTCGGTTTCGACGAGGCCCACCCGGTCAGCGCGCTCGACCGCGAGATGGAGCGGCTGCTCGAAAACCGGCCGGCGCTGCACTATCCGATGGGCCTCGATCCCGAGTGGGACGCGCGCGCCATGCGCTGGGTGAACGCGGTGCGCGCACGGGTGCGCGCCGGCGTCGCCGCGCCCGAGCGCATGCAGGACGTGCGCGCGCTGATCGACGACATGCGCCTGATCAAGGACGCGCACGAGCTCGGCATCATGCGTCGCGCCGCCCGCATCGCCGCCCAGGCGCACCGCCGCGCGATGCAGCGCACGCGCGCCGGGCGCACCGAATACGAGATCGAGGCCGAGCTGTTGTACGAGTTCCGCCGCAACGGCGCGCAGTTCCCCGCTTACTCGCCGATCGTCGCCGGCGGCGCCAACGCCTGCGTGCTGCACTACGTGTTCAACGATGCACCGCTGCACGACGGCGACCTGCTGTTGATCGACGCCGGCTGCGAGCTCGACGGCTACGCTTCCGACATCACGCGCACCTTTCCCGTCAACGGGCGCTTCAGCGCCGCGCAGCGCGAGGTCTACGAGATCGTGCTTGCCTCGCAGCGCGCGGCGATGGATGTGGTGCGGGTCGGCAAGGGCTGGAACGAGCCGCACGACGCCGCGGTCAAGGTGCTGGCACAGGGACTGATCGACCTGAAGCTCGTGCCGGGCAGCCTGAACGAGGTGCTGGAGAAGGAAACCTACAAGCGCTTCTACATGCACCGCACCGGGCACTGGCTCGGTCTGGACGTGCACGACGCGGGCGAATACAAGCGCCAGGGCAATTGGCGCGCGCTCGCCCCGGGGATGACGCTCACCGTCGAGCCGGGCCTGTACATCCGCGCGGAGGACGATATCCCCGAGCGCCTGCGCAACATCGGCATCCGCATCGAGGACGACGTAATGGTCACCGACGCCGGCTGCGAAGTGATCACCGCGGAAGCGCCGAAAGCGATCGCCGATATCGAAGCGCTGATGCGCGATGCCCGCGGGCGCGATTGACGTTCTGATTCGGGGTGCAGGGCCGGTGGGCTGTGCCTTCGCCCGCGCCTTGCAAGGCTCCGCGCACAAGGTTCGCCTGCTCGAGGGTGGAAGCGCCACCCCGGCGTTCCGTCCGATCGTCCTGTCGTATGCCAGCCGGCTGATTCTGGAGCGCGTCGACGCATGGGCCTCGCTCGCGGTCACGACCATCGACACGATCCATGTCTCGCAGGCGGGTGCCTTCGGCCGCACCGTATTGAGCGCGGCGGATGCCGGGGTGCCGGCGCTCGGGTACGTGGTCGAATACGCCGCGCTGGTCGCCAGCCTGCGCAAGCCGCTGGCCGCGCTGCTCACCACGGAGGAGCTGCCTGCGCGCTGCGTGGTACACGCCGACGGCATGTCGCCGGACGCGGAGGTGAAGCGCTATGCGCAGGACGGGCTGGTCGCGCTGGTCGACATGTCGCCGCCCGCACGCGCCGTCGCCTTCGAGCGCTTTACGCGCGAAGGCCCGCTCGCCCTGCTGCCATTCGCCGGCCGTTATGCACTGGTCTGGAGCTTGCCGCCGGAAAAAGCGCAGGCGCTCGCCGCCGCGCCGCCAGCCGAGTTCCTGCGGCAGCTGAATGCCGCCGCCGGCACGCGGCCTGGGCGTGCAGTCGGGGTCGAGGCACGGGCGGTGCAGCCGCTTTCGCTGCGGGTGCGCGAGGCGCGCATCGGCGAGCGCTCGGCGTACATCGGCAACGCCGCGCAGACGCTGCATCCGGTCGCCGGCCAGGGGCTGAACCTCGGGCTGCGCGACGCGTGGGAGTTGGCACAGATCATGCGGGACGCCGGGGATGCCGGAGATCGGGCGACGCTCGAGCGCTTCGCGGCGCGCCGGCGGCTCGATGCCGGCGCCACGATCCGCGCCACCGATCTCCTCGCCGGAATTTTTCTCGGCGTCAACCCCCTGGCGGCCGCGGCGCGTGGCGCGGCGTTGACCGCGCTGGATATTTTTCCGGCGCCGCGCCGCTTCTTTGCGCGCCGCATGATCTTCGGGCCGTCGGCGTTGCCGTAAAAACAACAGACGCGCGCCGATCAGTTTTTTTTGATCGGGAAAGCGGATAAAATTCGCTTCCCCTTCGAATCACAATCTCGGCAATGAGGATCGGCGCTCACGCGCTTCGCAACGGCTTGTTCGTCGCTCCGATGGCCGGGATCACCGACCGGCCTTTCCGTCGCCTCGCACGCCGATTCGGCGCCGCGCTCGCGGTGTCCGAAATGGTTTCCGCCCGCCCCGAGCTGCGCGAATCGCGCAAGACGCGTTTGCGCCTCGACCATGCCGGCGAGCCCGGCCCGGTTTCAGTGCAGATCGCCGGCGCCGACCCGCAGATGCTCGCCGAAGCCGCGCGCCTGAACGTCGCCGGCGGCGCCCAGATCATCGACATCAACATGGGCTGCCCGGCGAAGAAGGTTTGCAATGTCCTGGCCGGCTCCGCGCTGCTGGAGAACGAGGCGCTGGTGGTCAGGATCCTCGAGGCGGTCGTGGCCGCGGTCGATGTGCCGGTCACCCTGAAGATTCGCACCGGGCCGGCGCCAGAGCGGCGCAACGCGGTGCGCATCGCGCGCATCGCCGAGTCGGCCGGCATCCAGGCGCTGGCCATCCACGGCCGCACGCGCGCCTGCGCCTTCAACGGCAACGCCGAGTACGACACGATCGCGGAAGTGAAATCGCGTGTGCGCATCCCGGTGATCGCCAATGGTGACGTGCAGACGCCTGAGGATGCGAAGCGGGTGCTCGCGCTCACCGGCGCCGACGGCGTGATGATTGGACGCGCGGCGCAAGGCAGGCCGTGGTTCTTCCGCGAGGTCGGGCATTACCTCGCGACTGGGGAGCGCCTCGCGCCGCCACCGGCGCGCGAGATCGGCGACGTGCTGGTCGAGCACCTGGACGGGCTCTACGATCTCTATGGCGGCGAGCACGGCGCGCGCGTTGCGCGCAAGCACATCGGCTGGACCGTGCGCACTCTCCCCGGCGGGGAGGCGCTGCGCTCGAGCGTGAATACCCTGCACGCCGCGGACGCGCAGCGCGCCGCGGTCAACGACTACTTCGAGAGACTCGCCGCATGAGCAAAGGCAACGAGCTTTCCGACGCCGTGAAACGCTCCCTCGAGCGCTACTTCAAGGACATGGACGGCGAGGCGCCGACCTCGATCTACGAGATGGTGCTGAAGAACATCGAGCGCCCGATGATCGAGACCGTGCTCGGCCACGCCAAGGGCAACCTCACGCACGCGGCGTCGATGCTCGGCATCAACCGCGCCACTCTCCGCACCAAGATGCAGCAACTGCGCATTAAAGGGTAGTGTCGAAAGTCGCACGGGCGCTGCTCAGCGTCTCGGACAAGTCGGGCATCGTCGAGCTGGCACGCGCGCTGGCGGCGGCCGGCGTGCAGATCATCTCGACCGGCGGCACCGCGAAGCTGCTGGCAAAGGAAGGCATCAGGGCCACCGAAGTTTCGGCGCACACCGGCTTCGCCGAGATGCTCGACGGCCGCGTCAAGACCCTGCATCCCAAGATCCATGGCGGCTTGCTCGCGCGCCGCGACGACCCCGCCCACATCGCCGCGATCAAGGCCGCGGGCATCGAGCCGATCGACCTGCTGGTGGTGAACCTCTATCCGTTCCAGGCCACCGTTGCCGATCCCGACTGCCGGCTCGAGGATGCGATCGAGAACATCGACATCGGCGGGCCGGCGATGCTGCGCGCCGCGGCGAAGAACTACACCGGCGTCGCAGTGGTGGTCGACCCCGCGGATTACCCGAAGCTGCTCGCCGAGATGAAGAGCGGCGGCATCTCCGAAAAGACGCGCTTCGCGCTCGCCAAGAAAGCGTTCGCGCACACGGCTGCTTACGATGGCGCCATCGCGAACTATCTTAGTTCTCTGAATACGAAGTTTCCTGAAACGCTCACACTCCAGTTCACGCGACTCCAGGATCTGCGCTACGGCGAGAACCCTCATCAGTCGGCAGCGTTCTATCGCGACACGCAGCCGGTTGCCGGCGGCGTCGCGCGCTACAGGCAGATCCAGGGCAAGGAGCTGTCCTATAACAACATCGCCGACGCCGACGCGGCGTGGGAATGCGTGAAGAGCTTCACCGAGCCGGCCTGCGTGATCGTCAAGCATGCCAATCCCTGCGGCGTCGCCATCGGCGCGAACCTGCAGCAAGCCTACGCGCGCGCCTTCCGCACCGACCCGACCTCGGCGTTCGGCGGCATCCTCGCCTTCAACCGCGCGCTCGATCGCGCCACCGCCGAAGCCATCGGCAAGCAGTTCGCCGAGGTCATCATCGCGCCGCGAGTCGAAGCCGACGCGCAGAAGGTGTTCGCCACCAAGACGAATCTGCGCCTGCTCGAGGTGCCGCTCGCACACGACGCGCAGGCCCACGACTTCAAGCGCGTCGGCGGCGGCCTGCTGGTGCAGAGCACCGACGCTCAGGTGTTGAACGAATCCGATTTGAAGACGCCGACGAGGAAAAAACCGACCAAAGAGCAGATGCACGATCTGCTGTTCGCGTGGCGCGTGGCGAAGTTCGTAAAGTCGAACGCCATCGTGTTCGCGCGCGACGGCGCCACGCTCGGCATCGGCGCGGGCCAGATGAGCCGTCTCGACAGCGCGCGCGTCGCGGTGTTCAAGGCGCAGGAGGCGAAGCTCGAGCTTGCCGGCTCGGTCGCCGCCTCCGACGCCTTCTTCCCGTTCCGCGATGGGCTCGATGCGCTGGCCGCGGCCGGCGCCACGGCGGTGATCCAGCCCGGCGGCAGCGTAAAGGACAGCGAAGTCATCGCCGCAGCGGATGAGCGCGGCGTGGCGATGGTGTTCACCGGAATGAGACACTTCAGGCACTGATGAAGCTGCTCGTCATCGGCGGCGGCGGCCGCGAGCATGCCCTGGCGTGGAAGCTCGCGCAGAGCCCGCGCGTGCAGAAAGTATTCGTCGCACCCGGCAACGGCGGCACCGCGACCGAGAACGGCGTGGAGAACGTCGCCATCAGTGCGATCCCGGAGATGATCGCCTTCGCGAAGAAGGAGAAGATCCAGCTCACCGTGGTCGGGCCGGAAGCGCCGCTCGCCGCCGGCGTGGTCGACGCCTTCCGCGACGCCGGGCTGAAGATCTTCGGGCCGACGCGCGCCGCCGCGCAGCTCGAAGCGTCCAAGGACTTCGCCAAAAGCTTCATGGCGCGCCACAAGATTCCCACGGCGCTGCACAAGACCTTCACCGACGCCGCGGAAGCCAAGGCCTTCGTCACCAAGCGCGGCGCGCCCATCGTGGTGAAAGCCGACGGGCTCGCCGCCGGCAAGGGCGTGGTGGTGGCGGCCAGCGTCGCGGAGGCGCACGCCGCGATCGACCAGATGCTGACGCAGAAGAGCCTGGGCGACGCCGGCACGCGCCTGGTGGTCGAGGAATTCCTGCAGGGCGAGGAAGCGAGCTTCATCGTGATGAGCGACGGCACGCACGTGCTGCCGCTCGCCACCAGCCAGGACCACAAGCGCCTGCGCGACGGCGACCAGGGCCCGAACACCGGCGGCATGGGCGCGTACTCGCCCGCGCCGATCGTGACGCCGAAGGTCCACGCGCGCGCGATGCGCGAAATCATCCAGCCCGCGGTGCAGGGCATGGCGCAGGACGGCATCCCGTACGTCGGCTTCCTCTACGCCGGGCTGATGATCGACAAGAACGGCACGCCGAAGACGCTCGAGTTCAACTGCCGGCTGGGCGACCCGGAGACCCAGCCGATCATCCTGCGCCTCAAGTCCGACCTGCTCGAGCTGATCGAGCGTGCGCTCGACGGCACGCTCAACCAGGTGGAAGCCGATTGGGACCGGCGCGCCGCGCTCGGCGTGGTGGTCGCGGCGCACGGTTATCCCGAGGAGCCGCGCAAGGGCGACGCCATCACCGGACTGCCCAAGCCGGAATCGGACTGCCACGTGTTCCACGCCGGCACCAGGCTCGAGGGCAAGAACCTGCTCACCAACGGCGGCCGTGTGCTGTGCGTCACCGCGCTCGGCGACTCGGTGAAGATGGCGCGCGCCCGCGCCTATGAAGCGCTCGACCGCATCCGCTTCGACGGCATGCAGTTCCGCAAGGACATCGCCTACCGGGCGTTGAAGAAGAACGGCTAGCGTGGCCGCGCCTAACTTGGACCCCGCCGCGGTCCATGACTACTTTTCCGGCCTGCAGGAGCGCATCGTCTCCGCGCTGGAAGTCGTCGACCGCAAGGGCTTCACCCGCGATTCGTGGCAGCGCCCGGAAGGCGGCGGCGGCACCAGCTGCATCGTCGAGGACGGGCAGGTGCTCGAGCGCGGCGGCGTCAATCTGTCGCGCGTCCAGGGCCGCAACCTGCCGCCGTCGGCGAGCGCCGCGCGTCCGCAGCTCGCCGGGCGCGAGTTCGAAGCGATGGGTGTCTCGCTGGTGCTTCACCCTCGCAATCCCTATTGCCCCACGGTTCATCTCAACGTCAGGTTTTTTTCCACTCGAGGCGAAAACCCGGTGTGGTGGTTCGGCGGCGGCATGGACCTCACGCCCTACTACGGGTTCGAGGACGACGCGCGGCACTTCCATGCCACCTGCCGCAAAGCGCTGGCCGCTTTCGGCTCCGAGCTTCATCCGAAGTTCAAGCGCTGGTGCGACGAATATTTCCACCTGCGGCATCGCAACGAGCCGCGCGGCATCGGCGGCATCTTTTTCGACGACCTCACCGACAGCTTCGCCTTCGACCTGGTGAAGTCGGTGGGCGACCATTTCCTCGAGGCTTACGTGCCGATCCTCGAGCGCCGCAAGGAGCTGCCCTACGGCGAGCGCGAGCGCAGCTTCCAGGCGTATCGCCGCGGCCGTTACGTCGAGTTCAACCTGGTCTACGACCGCGGCACGCTGTTCGGCCTGCAGTCGGGCGGCCGCACCGAGTCGATCCTGATGTCGCTGCCGCCGCGCGCCGAGTGGCGCTACGACTGGAAGCCCGCGCCCGGCTCGCCGGAAGCGAAGCTCTACAGCGACTTCCTAAAGCCGCGCGACTGGATCTGAGCGGCTAGCTCGTTTCCGCAGCCTTGCGGAAGTGGCGCTGCGCCTCGTCGTCCTTGCCGAGGCGCTCGGCCAGACGGGCCAGCTCGATGCGCGCGACCCGGCTCTCCTCGAACGACAGGCTCGCCTCCAGGAAGCTTCGCGCCTTGCCCCACAACTCTGCCTGCGCGCAGAGACGCCCGAGCGTGGCGAGGAGCTGGGAATCGCGCTCGCGCTCGAGCAGCCATTTCTCGGCGCGCTCGATGCGGGTGCGCGCTTCGGCAACCCTGGCTTGCTCATCGAGGCCTTCGGGGAGCTGGCCGTAGAGGGAAACGAGCTGCGGCACCCATTCCGCGGCCAGCGCGGTTTCGAGGATTTCACGCGCGAGCGCGGCTCTGCCGAGCGTAGTCGCGTTGCGCGCAGCGGCTGCGGCGATGCGCGGCTGGACCCGGTCGGCGGCGGCTACGCCGCGCCAGCGGCGCTCGAAGGCGCCGGCATCGTCGGCTGCGCGCCCCAGCAGCTCGACCGTAGCCTGCACCTTGTATTCCTCGGCGAGCGCTGGCGCGATAGCGTCGCGTTTGGAAAGCTGCGAAGCGAGGCGCAGCACCTCGTCCCACGCCCCCGCGCCGCGCTCGGCGCGCAACAGCAGGCGCGTGGTGGCGACGTGCTTCGGGCCGGCGCCGTGCAGGCTGCGCAGCGCGTCGCGCGCCGCGCCGAAATCGCGATCTTCCAGCGCCAGCTCGGCGCGGCTGACGAGGCGCGCGGCCTGCAGCGAATCGCCCAGGCCGTCGGCGCGCTCGAGCCAGCGGTCGCGCCGCTCGAAGTCGCGCATCTGATGCGCAGCGCGCGCCGCGAGCAGCGCGGCCACGCCGGGCGACGGCCCATTGTCGGCGGCGAATGCGGCTTCCTTTTCGGCGCGCGCGTAGCGTCCCTCGTAATAGGCCTGCAGCGCGGCAGCAAGCGCGGTGTGCGCGCGCTCGCGGCGGCGGCGGGCGCGCCAGGCACGCACGGCGGTGGGCAGCGCGAGCGCGTTGCCGATCAGCCGCAGGAGGTAATACAGCACCACGAACGACACCAGCGCGGCGGCGACGAAGAACACCATCGACATCTCCACGCGCCAGGGCGGATAGTAGAACAGCACGTGCCCGGAGTCGACGCGCGCCAGCAGCACGAGCGCGACCGCCGCGGCCGACACCGCCAGCAGCCAGAACAGCGATTTCATCCGGGGGTTCGCGTGCGGCGCGTCTTGAAGCCGCGCACCGCGTCCAGGCTCTCCGAGATGCTCGGCAACTCGAAGGTGATCGTGGTCGCCGAGAGCTGCTTCAGCTGCGCCGAAGCATCCGTCGCCTGCTTGCTGTTGGTGTCGAAGTAGCGCTGGATCCAGGCCTGCGAGGCGCGCAGGTCCTCGCGGTACCCCGCCTCGTCGCGCGTGAGCAGCGAGATGCGCGCATTGAGCAGGCGCAGCCGCAGGTTCTCGCGCACGAAGTAGGCCTGCGGCGGCGGCAGCAGCGGCGCCTCGTTCGAGCCGACCTGGCGGATCACCACCAGCTGGCGCATTTCGCCCCAGACCTCCGAGCCGAGGCGCGACCAGAATCCCTTGTCGGCAACCTCCTTGGCCACGGCCGGCCGCTCGCTGCGCTCGTCGAACGCGAGCGGCAGGGAATCGACCGACGCGACCAGCGCGTCGATGCGCGCGGCCATCGGCGCGACATCGAGCACCGGCAGCCCCCGCAGCCGCTCGATGTCGCGCGCCAGCGCGCGGCGCACCGGCAGGAACTGCGGCCGGTCGGACTTGGCGAGGCGGCCCTCGGCGAGCTGTAGCGCGAGCAGCGCAGCGCGCACGTTACCGGCGAGCTGCAGCTGCTGCTGCGCGATGGCGAGCACCTGCTCGATCTCGGCGAGTTGCCACTCGTCGCGGTTGCGCGACAGCTCCTGATAGAACGCCTCGAGCGCGAGCTGCTGGCTCTGCGACTCGGCGAGCCGCGCCTCGAGCTGCGCCACCTTGACGTGAGCCTCGCGCACCGCTTCCTGCGACTGGCGCGCGATCGAGCGCGCCTCGCGCGCATCGGCCTCGATGTCGCGCAGCCGGCGCGCGAGCTCTTCCTGCGTCGCGCCGATGCGGCCGCGCGCGTCGAGCCAGAACAGCGTCGCCAGCCCCGCGGCCATGGCCACGGCGATCAGCAGCAGCAGCGGCGCGCGCGAGCGGGGAGCGGCTTCGGTGACGGTTTCGGATTCAACCATGGGAGCGAAAGTATGCCACTAGCCGCTCGAGCATTTCGTCGTCGGAATGCCCGCCGAGCACGACTTCGCGCACCGCGAGCGCCCGCGCCCGCTCGGCGATGCGCGCATGCGGCACGAACAGCGGCGTCGAGCGCAGCATCCCGGGGTCGAGCACGGTAAACAGATTCTCGAGGCCCTGGCTGGACGACACCGTGACCGCGTCCAGATCGCCGGCTTTCCAGGGATGCGCCGGCGGCGCCGGCACCAGCCGGCGATAGCAGGTGACGTATTCCACTTTGGCGCCGCGTTCGACGAAGGTGTCACCTAGCAACGCGCGCCCGCCATCGCCGCGCAGGATGGCGATGCGCTTCCCCGCGACGTCGCCCAGCTCGCGAGTGGCGAGCAGCGCCTCGCTATCGGCGCCCGCGGTCGGCGCGATGACGTTGGCGATCCCGCGCTTTTCGAGTGCGCGCCGCGTGCCGGCACCTACCGCCGCGACGCGCAGCGCCGCCGGCCACGCCCGGACCTGCGGCATGGCTTTCGCCACCGCGGTCGGACTGACGAAGATCGCCAGATCGAATTCGTGTAGTCGGGACAGCGCCGCCGGCGGCGGCACGTCCTCGATCTCGATCGCGGGAAAGAGCGGCGCGCGTCCGGCCGCCTGCTCGATCAGGCGCGCCAGCCGCGCGGCCTGGGCGCGCGGGCGCGTGACCAGGATGCTGCGTCCCCGCAGACTGTCAGAGGCCAAGGATTTCAGCGGCGCCCCGGCGGCGCAGGTCTTCCGCGACCCGGTTGCCGAGCGCTTCGGGGTCGGCGGCGACGCCTTCGAACTGCTGGCGCACCACGCGCTTGCCGTCGGCGGAAGCGACCAGGGCGCGCAAGCGCAGTCGGTCGCCCTGTACGCGGATCGCGTAGGCGGCGAGCGGCAGCGTACAGCTGCCACCGAGCGCGCGACTCACGGCGCGCTCGGCGCGTACGCAAACTGAGGTCGCCGGGTCCGCGAGCTGCATGAGCAGCGCAATGACCTCCCGGTCGTCCGACCTGCACTCGATGCCGAGCGCGCCCTGCCCCGGCGCCGGCAACATATCGTCCACCTCCAGACGCGCCGTGATGCGCCCTTCGAGGCCAAGCCGGGCAAGGCCGGCAGTCGCGAGCACGATGGCGCCGTATTCGCCGCGATCGAGCTTGGCGAGGCGCGTCTCCACGTTGCCGCGCAGCAGGAGCACCTCGAGCCCGGGATGGCGCTCGACCACCTGCGACTGGCGGCGCAGGCTCGAGGTGCCAACGCTGGCGCCTTCAGGCATTTCCTTGAAAGTCTTGTACTTCGAGGAAACGAAGGCGTCCCGGGGATCCTCGCGAGCGGTAATCGCCGCGAGCTCGAACCCCGGCGGCAGCTCGGCCGGCATGTCCTTCATCGAATGCACCGCGAGATGCGCACGGCCGTCGGCCATCGCGTTCTCCAGCTCCTTCACGAACAGGCCCTTGCCGCCGGCCTGGTCGAGACGGCGATCGATGAGCTCGTCGCCGCGGGTGGACATCGGCAGCAGCTCGACCTGCAATCCCTGGCGCAACTTGCGCAGCCGCTCGGCGATGTGCTCTGCCTGCCAGAGCGCGAGGCGGCTGCGGCGCGTGGCGATGACCAGCTTCTTCATGTCACAAGATCGCGCACCGTGGGCCATTGCCGGCGGCTCACCGGCAGGCGCTCGTCCAGCCCGTCGAGCACCACCAGCCAATGCGGCTCGGCCTCTTCACCCGGCGCGCGCTCGAAGCCGCGGATCGCGGCACGCGCCACCAGGCAGTTGCGGTGGATGCGGACGAAGCGCGTGGCGAACTCGCGCTCGAGCTCGATCAGGGGCTCGTCGACCAGATGCTCGCGCGCCCGCGTGCGCACGGTGACGTACTTCTCCTCGGCGCGCAGGTAGAGGATGTCGCGCACCGGCAGCAGCACGATGCGGTTGCGCTCGGCGAGCGAAAGGTATTCGCGCGGCGATTCGGCGGCCTTCTCCAGCTTCGCGTTTTCCGGGACGGTGGCCTTCTTCAGCGCGCCGGCGAGGCGCTCGGCGCGCACCGGCTTGAGGAGATAGTCGAGCGCGTTGAGCTCGAACGCATCCACCGCGTGCCGGTCGTGCGCCGTGACGAAGATGATGCGCGGCGGATGCTCGAGCCGCGCCAGGTGCCGCGCCACTTCGAGGCCGCCCATCCCGGGCATCTGGATGTCGAGGAGCAGCACTTGCGCCCCGCTCGGCGGCAGCAGGTCGATGGCCTCGACGCCGTTGCGCGCCTCGCCGACCACCTTGGTCGGCAGCTCCGGCGCGATGTCCTCGAGCAGGGTCTTCAGCCGCTCGCGGGCCGGCTCTTCATCATCGGCGATGAACACCTTCAGCGGGTTCATGCGGCCCGCACTTTATAGGGGATCTCGAGCTCGACGCGGTAGCGGCCATCCGCCGCCTTGATCGCGATGCGCGCCTCGGCATCGAAGAAGAGCTGCAGGCGCTCGCGGATGTTCTCCAGCGCCATGCGATTGCCGGAGCGCTGCACTTCGGCTTCCAGGTACGGATTCTCGATCTGCGCCAGCACACGATCGCCGCGCTTCACGATGCGGACCAGCACGTCGGAAGTGCCGGTGCCGGGCTCGACGCCGTGGTACACGGCATTCTCGAGCAGCGGCTGCAGCACGAGCGGCGGCAGCAGCGCATCGGCCGGCGCGCCGTCAAGGTCCCAGGTAATGCGCAGCCGCTCGCCGAGGCGGAGCTGCTCGATCGCCGCGTAGCGCTCCAGGAGCGAAATCTCGTCGGCGAGGCGCACGAAGGTGCGCGCATCGGACATCAGCGTGCGGAACACGTCCGCCAGATCTTCAAGCGAGCGCTCTGCGCGCTGCGGGTCCTTGCGGATCAGCGCCAGCACCGCGTTCAGGCTGTTGAACAGGAAATGCGGCCGGATGCGCGCCTGCAGCGCCTGCAGCCGCGCCTCGGCAAGCGCGGGCGAATGCGCCTTGGTCAGCAGGCGCAGATAAATCAGCAGCGCGCTCGCGAGCAGAGCGCAAAGCCCAATGGTGTTGAATAACCCCGGCACCGGCAGGGCGAGGAGGGCGGTCACTGCGCTGAGATACCCCGCCGCGATCGCCACCACGATCCCCACCACGGCCACGAATCCACCCGAGTACGGCAGGCGCGCGAGCATCGAGGAAAGGACAAACAACACCGTCATCACCAGGAGCAGCATCGGCTCCACCAGCGCTGCTGCCTGCACGAAACCCTGTAGCGCGAGCAGGAGGTCGGGCGCAGCGAACAGCGCACCTGCGAGCACGGCGGCGTTCACCGCGATCAGAACGCGAGCGATGACCCCGATGTTGCGAAAGTCGGGCAGGACGTCCGGATAGGCGTTTTGCCTTATACTGACCATACTTACGACGGGGTCTTTAACCGCATTCTTATGCCCAAAAAGCGTCCGACCTGGTCTGCGCGCTTCTCCGAGCCCGTCGACGAACGGGTCAAGCGCTTTACCGCCTCGGTCGGCTTCGACCGGCGGCTGGCCAAGTATGACATCGCGGGCTCGCGCGCCCACGCGCGCATGCTCGCGGCGCGCCGCATCCTGAGCCGGCGCGACCTGGCCGCGATCCAGCGCGGCCTGGGGCGCATCGAGCGCGAAATCGACTCCGGACGCTTCCGCTGGTCGCTCGACGCCGAGGACGTGCACCTCAACATCGAGCGGCGGCTCACCGCGCTGGTGGGCGACGCCGGCAAGCGGCTGCATACCGCGCGCTCGCGCAACGACCAGGTCGCGACCGATGTGCGCCTCTGGCTGCGCGACGAGATCGATGGTTTGATGGGGAACATCCAAACGCTGCAGAGCGCGCTGCTTGACCAGGCGGAGCGCCATGCCGCTCTCGTCATGCCCGGCTTCACCCACCTCCAGGTGGCGCAACCGGTGACCTTCGGCCACCACCTGATGGCCTACGTCGAGATGCTCGAGCGCGACCGCGAACGGTTGGCCGACGCCAGGAAGAGAGTGAATCGCCTGCCGCTCGGCGCGGCGGCGCTCGCCGGCACCGGCTTCCCGATCGACCGCAACCGCGTGGCGCGCGAGCTCGGCTTCGAAGGGCTGTGCGAGAACTCGCTCGACGCGGTGTCCGACCGCGACTTCGCGATCGAATTCTGCGCCGCAGCCGCCGCGCTCATGGTCCACCTGTCCCGCTTCGCCGAGGAGCTGGTGCTGTGGTCGAGCCCGCGCTTCGGCTTCGTGAAGCTGCCCGACGCCTATTGCACCGGCTCCTCGATCATGCCGCAGAAGAAGAACCCCGACGTGCCCGAGCTGGTGCGTGGAAAGACCGGGCGCGTCTTCGGTCACCTGGTGGCGCTGCTCGCGCTGATGAAGGCGCAACCGCTCGCCTACAACAAGGACAACCAGGAGGACAAGGAGCCGCTGTTCGACACCGTGGACACGGTGCGCGACTGCGTCGTGCTGTTCGCGGGCCTGGTCGCCGGGCTGCAGCCGGTCGCCGAGCGCATGCGCGCCGCGGCGCTCGAAGGCCATGCCACCGCGACCGATCTCGCCGATTACCTGGTGCGCAAGGGCGTGCCGTTTCGCGACGCTCACGACATCGTGGCCCGCGCAGTGCTTCAAGCCGACCGCGCCAGCGTGGATCTCGCTTCGCTGCCGCTGTCCGTGTTGAAAAAGTTCTCGCCGAAAATCGGCCCCGACGTGGCCAAGGTACTCACCCTGGAAGGCTCGGTCGCCGCGCGCAGCCACATCGGCGGCACCGCTCCCGCGGAGGTACGCCGCGCAATCGCGCGCGCGCGCAAGCGGCTGCGGAAGTAGAAACGCCACATGAGCGTCCGCGAAGGGCTCCAGCAGATCGGCAAGTACCCGGTGGTGCGCAAGCTGGGCGAGGGCGCGACCTCCGAGGTCTGGCTGTGCAACGACCCGTTCAACCTGCGCGATGTCGCCATCAAGGTGGCGTTCACCGAGAGCTTCAGCGACCCGACGCGCGGCAAGGTGTACCGCAAGCTGTTCCTCACCGAGGCCAAGCTCGCCGGCAAGCTGCAGCACCCGCACATCTGCCAGATCCACGACGCGGTCGCGGACGAGAAGCTGCACTACCTGGTGATGGAATACGTCGATGGCGGCACGCTGGAAAAGTACTGCCAGCCCGACTCGCTGCTCCCGGTCGAGCGCGTGGTCGAGATCGTGTTCAAGTGCACGCACGCGCTCGAATTCGCGCACAAGCAGGGCGTCACCCACCGCGACATCAAGCCGGCCAACATTCTGCACACCGGCGACAACGACGTGAAGATCTCCGACTTCGGCGCCGCGCTGCTGGCGAGCGGCGACACCACGCAGGTGGCCGGGGTCGGCTCGCCCGCCTACATGTCGCCCGAACAGGTGAAGGACCATCCGCTCGACCACCGCACCGACATCTATTCGATGGGCGTGGTGATGTACCACCTGCTCGCCGGCCGCCTGCCGTTCCTGGCGGAAAACAACTTCACCCTCATCTACCAGATCGCCAACGTCGAGCCGCCGCCGCCCTCGGCCTTCCGCCCGGGCGTCCCGGCCACGGTCGACGCCATCGTGCAGCGCGCGATGGCCAAGGACCCCGCCAAGCGCTACGCGCGCTGGGAGGACTTTTCCGCCGAGCTCGCGGCGGCGTTCCGCTCCGAGCATTTCGGCGCGCGCAAGGCGCAGGAATTCGCCGACTCCGACCGCTTCGAGACGCTGCGCCGGCTGCCGTTCTTCGAGAACTTCTCGGACGCCGAGCTGTGGGAAGTGGCGCGCATCTCGACCTGGCGCCACGCGCGCACCGGCGAGGCGCTGATGAGAGAAGGCGAGCCCGGCGACTACTTCTGCATCCTCGCGCAGGGCGAGGTCACGGTCTCCAAGCACGGCAGGCTGCTCAACCTGCTGCGCCCGGGCGAGCCGTTCGGCGAGATGGCGTACCTCTCGAAGAAGGAGCACGCGCGCGGCGCCGACGTCACCGTGGCGGCCGACGCGAGCATCATTTCGGTGCCCACCACCAAGCTGAGCCAGGCCTCGGAGGCCTGCCGCCACAAGTTCGATCGCGCGTTCATGGACATCCTGGTGGCGCGGCTGGCGATGGCCAACCTCCGGCTCTCCGGCGTATAGGGGAGAGATTCGGCTCATGGACCACGTCGCGAACTATCCCGTGATCCGCAAGCTCGGCGAGGGCGCGACCTCCGAGGTGTTCCTGTGCCAGGACCCGTTCCATGGACGCGAGGTGGCGGTCAAGCGCATCTTCCCGGAGTCGCTGCGCGACCCGGCGCGCGGGCGCCTGTTCCGCAAGCTGTTTTTCACCGAGGCATCGCTCGCCGGCAAGCTCAATCACCCGCACATCGCGCAGATCTTCGATGCCGGCATCGGCGAAGACTCGGGCTATATCGTGATGGAGTACGTGCCCGGCGGCACCATGGAGCGCTTCTGCGCGCCGGAGAACCTGCTGCCGGTCGAGCACAGCGTGGAGATCATCTTCAAGTGTGCGCGCGCGCTCGCCTACGCGCACAAGCAGGGCGTCACCCACCGCGACATCAAGCCCGGAAACCTGCTGTACGCCGCCGCGCCGATCGACGTCCGCGTGGGCGACTTCGGCCTCGCGCTCAACCTCGGCGCCGAGACCACGCAGATCACCGGGGTGGGCTCGCCCGCCTACATGTCGCCCGAGCAGATCCGAGAGGAGCTGGTCGACCATCGCACCGACATCTACTCGCTCGGCGTGGTGATGTACCAGATGCTCACCGGCAAGCTGCCGTTCCAGGGCACGAACAAGTTCAGCATGATCTACCAGATCACCCAGTTCGAGCCCGCGCCGCCTTCGTCGCACCGCCACGAAGTGCCCGAGGCGCTCGATCGCATCGTGCGGCGCGCGATGCACAAGGACTCGCGCGATCGCTACCAGACCGCCGACGAGTTCGCCGACGAGCTGGTGGAGGCGCTGCAAAGCGGGCTCGGTGCCCAGCGCCGCATCGTGTTCGGCGATGCCGACAAGTTCGCAGCGTTGCGCAACATGCCCTTCTTCCGCCGCTTTGCAGAGCCCGAGCTGTGGGAGCTGGTGCGCGTCGGCCTGTGGGAGCGCGTGCCCGCGGGCACCGAGCTGGTGCGCGAAGGCGACCCCGGCGACTTCTTCTGCCTGCTGATCGAGGGCGAGGCGCGCGTCACCAAGAACCGCAAGCTGCTCACCGTGCTCGGGCCGGGCGAATGCTTCGGCGAGATGGCCTACCTGTCGCTCGACCGCCGCGAGCGCGGCGCCACCGTCACCACCTCGAAGGATGCGCACGTGGTGCGCATCCGCATCGCCGATCTCGAGAAAGCCACCGTTTCCTGCCGCAGCAACGTCGACCGCGCCTTCATCGGCATCCTGGTCGAGCGCCTCAACCTCGCCAACACCCGCCTCACCTCAGGCTAGATGCGGGGCTTCCTGAAGGAAGGCGCGCCCACGCGCGCCGATGCCTTCGCCGCCGAGGCCGATGGTCTCGAGGCATTGCGGCCACACATTCGCGTGCCGCGCGTGCTCGAGCGCGGCGTGAAGGACGGCAGGGCCTACATCCGCCTCGAGTTCTTGCACCTCGAGAGATCCGGCAACTGGAGCGACCTGGGGCGAATGCTTGCGAACCTCCATCGCCGCACCGGCCCGCGCTTCGGCTGGGCGCGGGACAACTACATCGGCCTTTCGCCGCAGCAGAACGGCTGGTGCGACGACTGGATGCAGTTCTGGATCACGCGACGCATGGAACCCCAGATCTCGTGGGCGCGCGAGAAAGGCTTTGACGTCTCGATGCCGCCGATGCGGCTTCTCGAGCAACACAAGCCGCAGCCTTCGCTGCTGCACGGCGATCTGTGGAGCGGAAACGCGGGCTTTACCGCGGAAGGCCCGGTGATCTTCGATCCGGCGGTGTACTACGGTGATCGCGAGACCGACCTCGCGATGACCGGGCTATTCGGAGGATTCCCGCGCGAGTTCTACCGCGCGTACGACGAGGCGTTTCCGCTGGATCCGGGCTACGAGAAGCGAAAGCACTTGTACAACCTCTACCACCTGCTCAACCACCTCAACCTCTTCGGCGGCGGCTATCTCGCGCAGGTCAAAGGGACGCTAGGCCTTCTGGCTGGTCTGCTCTAGCAGCTTCCGCAGCTCGCCCGACTCGTACATCTCGCGCATGATGTCCGAGCCACCGACGAATTCGCCGTTGACGTAGAGCTGCGGGATGGTCGGCCAGTTGGCGTACTGCTTGATGCCTTCGCGGATCTCCGGGTCGGCCAGCACGTTGACGGTGGAGAACTCGTTCACGCCGCAGGCGTTGAGCACCTGCACGGCGAGGGCTGAAAAGCCGCATTGCGGGAATTGCGGCGTGCCTTTCATGAAAAGCACGACGCGATTGCCGGTGACCTGCTCCTTGATGCGCTGTTGGGTATCCATAGTTGCCATTTTATAGCTTTCCCCCGCTCACCCGCGGGATACCCGCCAGATCGGGCCAGCTTGCGGTGGTTTCAAGCCCTGCGGCTTCCAGCAGCGTGCGCACAGCGTCGTGCTGGCCGGCGCCGTGCTCGACCAGCAGCCAGCCGCCGGGCAGGAGATGGGCCGGCGCCTCGCGGGCCAGGACGCGGAACCCATCGAGCCCGTCGGCGCCCCCCACGACCGCGACATGCGGCTCGTACTGCAGGTCGGCGAGGTGGGGGTCGCCGGCCACCACGTACGGCGGGTTGGAAATGATCGCCTCAAAGCGCTCGCCCGCCACCGGCTCGAGCCAACGCCCATGACGCAGGTCGACATCGAGGGAAAAGCGGGTCGCGTTCCGCCGCGCGACTTCCAGGGCCGCCGCGCTGGCGTCGGTGGCGACTACGCGCGTCTTCGGCCGGTGGCGCTTGATCGCCAGCGCGATGGCGCCGGAGCCGGTGCCGACGTCGAGCACGGAGGCTGGATTGCGGTCGAGCGCCAAGTCGACGAGCAGCTCGGTCTCCGGCCGCGGAATGAGCACCGCCGGATTGACCGCGAGCTCGAGACCGTAGAACTCCTTGTGACCGAGGATGTAGGCCACCGGCTCGCCCGCCGCGCGCCGGGCGCTCATCTCGAGAAAGCTGGCTTCAACCCGGGAATCGAGCTCCCGTTCCGGGTGAGCGAGCACGCTGGCCTCGGAAAATCCGGTCGCGGCGGCGAGCAGGAGCCGCGCTTCGCGTCGATCGATGCCGCTCGCGCGTAACGCTTCTCCGACCGTCAAGCCGCCTCTTCGGTCAGGGAGGCGAGCTGCTCCTCGTGGTACTCGGCGGCGAGCGCATCGACGATCTCGTCGATCTCGCCGTCCATGATGCGGTCGATCTTGTAGAGCGTCAGGTTGATGCGGTGGTCGGTGACGCGGCCCTGCGGGAAGTTGTAGGTGCGGATGCGCTCGGAGCGGTCGCCGGAGCCGATCAGGCTCTTGCGCGTCGAAGCGGTCTTGGCCTGCTGCTCGGAGAGCTGCTTGTCGCGAATGCGGGCGGCAAGCACGCTCAGCGCCTTCTCGCGATTCTTGTGCTGAGAGCGAGAATCCTGGCACTCGACCACGAGCCCGGTGGGCAAGTGCGTGACGCGGATCGCGGAGTCGGTCTTGTTGACGTGCTGGCCGCCGGCGCCGGAGGCGCGGAACGTGTCGACGCGCAGCTCGGCGGGATTGAGCACCACCTCGTTGATCGCGTCGGCCTCCGGCAGCACCGCGACCGTGCAAGCCGAGGTATGGATGCGCCCTTGCGCCTCGGTCTTCGGCACGCGTTGCACGCGGTGGCCGCCCGACTCGAACTTGAGCCGCGAGAACGCGCCCTGGCCGACGAGGCGCGCGATGACTTCCTTGTAGCCGCCGAGCTCGGAGACGCTCTCCGAGATGATCTCGACCTGCCACCCCTTGCGCTCGGCGTAGCGCGTGTACATGCGGAAAAGATCGCCGGCAAACAGCGCGGACTCGTCGCCGCCGGTGCCCGCGCGCACCTCGAGGAACAGGTTGCGGTCGTCGTTCGGATCGCGCGGCAGCAAGGCCTTCTGCAGCCGGGCGTCCAGCTGCTCCATCGCTGCGCGCGCCTTCTTGAGCTCCTCGTCGGCGTAAGCCTTCATCGAGGCGTCGCCCGCCATGTCGCGCGCCTCGGCGGCATCGCGCTCGACCTGCAGGTATTCCTGGAACAGCGAAACCACGTCGGACACTTCGGCGTGCTCGCGCGACAGGCGCTTGAACTGCTCCATGTCCTTGGTGGCGTTCTCCGCCGCCAGCAGGTGGTTCAAGTCGCCGAGCCGCCCGACCAGGCTGTCGAGCTTGGTGCGCAGCCGTGGGTTCACTGGCCCTTTTTCTGGCGGGCGAGCATCTCGGAAAGCGCCTGCGTCGGGCCGTGCATCAGCTTGTTGGTCAGCGTCTGCGACAGCGCTTCCACGACCTTGGCCGGGTCTTCGCCGCGGCCGAGCGCCTTGAGCGCGCGCTCGAGCTCGAGGCGGCGCGCGACGTCGGCCTCCTCGCGCAGCGCACGGATCAGCGGCACGCCGTCGCGCAGCTGCATCCATTGCATGAACTGGCCGACCTGGCCGTCGATGATCGCCTCGGCTTGCTCCAGCGCCGAGCGCCGCGAGTCGAGGTTGGCGCTGACGATGCCGGCCAGGTCGTCGACCGTGTAGAGGAAGACGTCGTCCAGCTCGCCGGCCTCTGGCTCGATGTCGCGCGGCACCGCGAGGTCGACCATGAACATGGGTCGGCGACGGCGCGCACGCAGCGCGCGCTCGACCAGGCCCTTGCCGAGGATCGGCAGCGAGGACGCGGTGCACGACACCACGATGTCGAATTCGTGCAGATGCTCGGCGAGCGAGCGCAGCTCCATCGCCTCGGCGTTGAAGCGCCCG
>Ga0307497_10000020_pt1 | contig 29989 bp, 25 predicted proteins | sample 10_S_MG_FD_201366 | JGI IMG/M metagenome (GOLD analysis project Ga0307497, IMG submission 201366) | Soil microbial communities from Populus trichocarpa stands in riparian zone in the Pacific Northwest, United States - 10_S | ecosystem: Environmental > Terrestrial > Soil > Riparian zone > Trees...
GGCCGCGGATCCAGATCTCGCCCGGCTCGTTCACGCCGAGGTCGCGGCCGGTCTCGGTGTCGACGATGCGGCACTCGGTGTTCGGCACGAGCGTGCCGACCTTGCCCGGGCGGCGCTCGTTCGGACCCGTGTAGTGCGACGCCGGGCTTGCCTCGGTCATCCCGTAGCCCTGCCTCATCGACACGTTGAGCCGCGTCTCGATCGCGTGCGTCACCTCGGGGCCGAGCGGCGCGGCAGCGCAGAGCAGCCAGCGGAGGTGGCTCAGGTCGTAGTCGCCGACGGCCGGGTGCTTCGCGAGCGCGACGGCGACCGGCGGCACGATGTGCGCGAGCTCGATCCGCCAGTCCTGTAGCACCTTCAAGAATGGCTCGAACTCGAACCGCGGCATCGTGACGACCGTGAGGCCGCGCATGAGACCGAAGCTCAAGATCACGACCATGCCGTAGATGTGGAAGAACGGCAGCACGGCGACCAGCGCGCTCAAGTCGCGATGCTCGATCGCAGCGAGCTGCGTGAGGTTCGCGACGATGTTGCGGTGCGTGAGCATCACGCCCTTCGGCAGACCGGTCGTGCCGGACGAGTACGGGAGCACGACGACGTCGACGGCGGGATCGATCTCGACCGCGGGCGGCTCGGCGTCGAGCGCGATCGAGTCGAGAGAGCGCACGCCTTCGGCCGCTCCGTCGATCGTCACGAGCTCGAGCGGCCGGCCCGTCTCCTGGATCGCGGCCTGCGCTTTCGCGGCGAGCGCGGCCGCGGCGAGCAGCATCTTCGCGCCTGCGTCGTCGAGCTGATGCGCGACCTCGCGGCTCGTGTTCGCGGGATTGACCGGCGTGACGATCGCGCCGAGACGCACGATCGCGTAGAACGCGACCGCGAACTCCGGCGAGTTCGGCGCGCTGAGCGCGACGACGTCGCCTTTGCGCACGCCGAGCGCCGCGAGCCCCGCGGCCGCCTGCCGCACTCGATCGAGCAGTTGGCAGTAGGTTAGAGCGCGGCCGGTCGCGGCGTCGACGAGCGCCGGCTTGCCGGAATGCGAAGAAGCCGCTCCCAGGACGAGGTCCGAGAGCGCTCGTTGCGGAATCTCGATGTCCGAGTAGGAGCTTCGGAACACCATCGCCGCCCCCCGAGCCGTTGGTGCCCAAGGCCCCGAGAGTACACCTTGGTTCCCGCCGTCGCCGGTGTTTCCCGGCGATAGCACGCGATGCTCCCCGGCAGGAGCCGTCAGGAGGCCGGATTCTCGCCGACGTATTTCGCGCGCGGCCGGATGATCGCGTTGTGCTGATACTGCTCGATCGCGTGGCCGATCCAGCCGATCGTACGGCCGATCGCGAACAGCGTGAGCGCCGCGCCGTCCGGGAGACCGAACGCGCGCGCGAGCGCGACGAGCGCGAAGTCCACGTTAGGCGCTTCGCCGAGCACGTCGCGCGCTGCCGAGACGAGGTCGCGAGCGTATTTCGTGCCCTTCGTCTTCGGCAATCGCGCGAGCAGCGCGGCCGCGCGCGGATCGCCGCCCGGGTAGAGCGGATGCCCGAAGCCCTCGATCGCCTCGCCGCGCCGCAGACGGTCCGCGAACCCTCCGCGCAGGCGCGCGCTGCGCCGCAGCGCGTCCCAGAACGCCTCCATCCGCACAGTCGTGCCGCCGTGCTTCGTGCCCTCGAGCGCGGCGAGCCCCGCGATCACCACGGCGTACGGCGACGACCCGGCCGACGCGACGCAGCGCGCCGTGAACGCCGAGACGTTGAGCTCGTGGTCCGCGCACAGGATCAGCGCGGCGCGGATCAGGTCCACGTGGCGCGTGACGCCCCACGCCGCCGCGAGCGCCGCGTCGATCGTCGGCTCGCTCGACGGACCGGCCGCGACCTGCGCGAGCTGATGCAGGATCCGCCAGCCGCTCCGCGCGACCGCGTGTGGACGCAAGTCGTACGCGAGCGGATCGTTCGGCGCCGCGAGCGCGAGCGCCGCCTGCGCGCGCGCGACGAACGGCGCGCCCGCGCCCGCCCGCGCCGCGGGGGCGCCCGCTGCGACGCGCGGCGGCTCGCCGAGGGGGCTCGCGTCGGTCTTGCCGGTCCAAAGCAGCGCCGCGACGTCGGCGAGCGACGCCGTGCGCGCGAGCTCGACCGCGTCGCGACCGCGATAGTAGATCCGCCCCTCGCCGATCAGCGTGATCGCCGACTCGAGGATCGGCAGCCCCCAATGCAGCGCCTGCTCGGCCGCCTTCTCCGGGTTGCGCCGCTCGCGCGTGCGCGCGCGCAGCCGCTCGACGTCGTCGCGCGCGTAGCGCCGACGGCGAGTGCTGCCCGGCGTGGACTCGGAGCGGATCCGGCCGCGGCTCACGTACGCGTAGAGCGTCGCGCGGCTCACGCCGAGGAGCTCGGTCGCCTCGTCGGCATCGACCCATGCAGGCTTGGCGGTTCTCACATTGATTGTCCAATCAATATTGACGCTTATCGCGACAGACAATACTCTGCGCCGCCATGGCAACGCAATCACCACTGAAGGCGAACAGCGGGCTCGAGGGCGTCGTCGCGGCCGAAACCCGGCTCAGCATGGTGGACGGCGAGCGCGGCGAGCTCGTCGTCGCGGGCTCGAGGATCGAGCAGCTCGCGGGCCGAGCGTTCGAGGACGTCGTCGCGCTGCTGTGGGAGGCCGCGGGCTTCGCGGGCGCTCGAGCGTGCGCCGTCCCGTTGCCGACCGCGACGCTCGCGCTGCTCCGCGCTGCGGCCGCACGCCGGATGGAGCCGATGGACGCGCTGCGGATGGCGGCCGGCACTTTGCCATCGGCCGACGACGCGTCGGCCGCGGCCGTGCTCGTGGGCTCGTTCCCGACGATCGTCGCGGCGTACGCGCGCCTCGCCTCCGGCCGCGAGCCGCTCGCGCCGCACGCGTCCCTGGGTTTCGCGGCGAATTATCTCTACATGCTGACCGGCACGGAGCCGCATCCCGAGCTCGTGCGCGGGCTCGAGACGTATCTCGCGACGGTCTCGGACCACGGGCTCAACGCGTCGACGTTCACGGCGCGCGTGATCGTCTCGACCGGCGCGGACTTCGTCTCCGCGGTGACCGGCGCCGTCGGCGCGCTCAAGGGCCCACTGCACGGCGGCGCGCCGGGTCCCGCGCTCGACATGGTGTTCGAGATCGGCGACGCGTCGCGCGCCGAGCTCGTGCTGCGGCGCAAGCTCGAGCGCGGCGAGCGCCTCATGGGCTTCGGACATCGCGTCTACAAGGTCCGCGACCCGCGCGCCGACGTGCTCGCGGCCGGGGCCGAGCGGATGTTCGCGCGCGCCGGCGACGCGCGGCTCTACGAGCTCGCGCGCTCCGTCGAGGCGACCGCGCTCCGGCTGCTCGATGAGTACAAGCCCGGGCGGCGGCTCAAGACGAACGTCGAGTTCTACACCGCGCTCCTGCTCTCGGGCCTCGGGCTCGACAGCGCGTTCTTCACGCCGACGTTCGCGATCGGCCGGGTCGCGGGCTGGACGGCGCACTGCTTCGAGCAGCGCTCGCTCGGCAAACTGATCCGGCCGCAGAGCGTCTACATCGGGCGCAGCCCCGCGTAGCGGAGCGCGAGTCGAATGGTCTGGATACTCTCGACGCTCGTCGCAGCGGCCGCGCAGACGGCGCGCAACGCGATGCAGAGCAGCCTGACCGCGACGCTCGGCACTCTTGGCGCGACTCAGGTCCGCTTCGTCTATGGGTTCCCGTTCGCGATCGTGTTCCTCGCGCTCGTTGCGACCACCATGCGCGCGACGGTGCCGGCGCCCACGGCTCAGTTCGTCGCGTTCACGGCGGCGGGCGCAATCGCGCAGATCGGCGGCACGGCGCTGCTGCTCGCCGCGATGCGCGCACGCGCTTTCTCGGTGGTGACCGCGTTCACGAAGACCGAGGCGCTCCAAGTTGCGCTGTTCGGATTCGTGTTTCTCGGCGACGCGCTCACGACGGCGCGCGTCGTCGCGATCGCGATCGCAACGTGCGGAGTCGTCGTCGTCGCCGCGAGGCGAGCGGAAGATCGCAACGCGCGGAGCCTACGACCCGTCCTGTTCGGCGTCGCGTCGGGCGGGCTGTTCGCGGTTGCGGCCGTTGGCTTTCGCGGCGGAATCCTCGCGCTCGGCGACGGCTCTTACGTCCTACGCGCGACGACGACGCTCGCCTGGTCGCTCGGGATCCAGGCGCTGCTGCTCGGCGCTTGGCTCGGGCTGTTCGATCGTACCGTGCTGCAGCGCAGCCTCGCGGTCTGGCGCCAATCGTTGTTCGCGGGCTTCATGGGCGCCTTCGCGTCGCAGTTCTGGTTCCTCGGCATCTCGCTGACCGCGGCAGCGAACGTGCGCACGCTCGGCCTCGTCGAGGTGCTGTTCGCGCAGGCCATTTCGCATCGCGTGTTCGGCCAGCGCGTGTCCGCGCGCGAGCTGCTCGGGATGGCGATCGTGACCGCGGGCGTCGCGCTGCTGCTCGCGGCCGCCTGAACCGTGAACCCCCTTCGGGCTCGACGCGCGGAGAAATTCCTATTTTTTCTTCTTGAACACGGAGTCGAAGTCGAAATCGATGTCCGACTGCTGAACCTTCGACGCCACGTACGGGCGCAAGAACAGCGTGTGGCACGCGTCGCAGCTCACGCGTATCCGCTTGGCCGCGGCACGCAACTGGTCTTTACCGCCGCGGTTCTCGGCCATCGCCTCCGCGGCGTCGGCGGCGGCGCCCGCGAGCGTGTAGAACGTCGGGAAGTCCTTCCAGATCCCGGGCAGCGCGAGCGTCGCGGGCGTCTCGGCCTTCGGGTCGTAGAGGTTCGTCGTCGGCGGGAACAGATGCGGCAATGCGAGGAGCATGACGTGAACCGTATTCGCCGCGAGCCGGAGCTGGTTCAAGTCGGGGACGTCCTCGACCTCAAACGTGTCGATCGGCTCCATCACGTGCTCGATCTCGTCCATGAGCTCCTCGCGCGCGTTGATCACGTCCTTCGGACTCGTGATCCCGGTCCAGCCCTGGCCATCGCCGGGCGCCGCGTCCGCCGCGAGCCCGAGCCCGAGCAACGCCGCGGCCGTCGCGAGACTCAAGCGTGTGATCGGAGTGGTTTTCATTCGACTCGTCCTCGCCGAGGGGCGGCTGCGAGCATAGTGTTTTCGCGCGCCCGCGATTGCAACGGATGGCGACGCTACCAGCAATCGGCGGCGCCCGCCGGAGGCTCGTGCCTAGTGAACCGCTTGCAGCGGCCGCGGTTTCTCGACGACGAAGCCTTGCACGAAGTCGACGCCTAGCGCGCGCAGCGCCTCGAACGACGCCTGGTCCTCGACCTGCTCCGCGACGACGCGGAAGTCGAGCGTGCGCGCGAGCTTGACCATCGCGGTCACGAGCTCTCGGTTCAAGCCGTCGTTCTCGACGTCGTGCGTGTACATGCCGTCGATCTTCAGATAGTCGAGCGACAGGTTCTTCAAGTTAGCGAACGAGCCGATGCCGCTGCCGAAGTTGTCGAGCGCGAAGCGGCAGCCGATGCCGTGCAGCACGCTGATGAAGCGCTGCGCCTGATCGAGTTGGCTCACGACCGCCGACTCGCGGACCTCGAAGCAGATCTTGTCGGGCGCGACGCCCGTGTGGTCGAGCACGTCGACGACGAACTCGAGGAAGTCGTCGTCGCCGAGCGTCTGCGCCGACAGGTTGATCCCGCAGCTGCGTCCCGCCGGCAGATGGGGCGCGCCGCCCGCGATCGCCGCGAGCGCCGCTTGCACGACCCAGCGGTCGATGTGCGACATGAGCTGGTAGCGCTCGGCCGAGCCCAGGAAATGCACCGGCAGGATGCTCGCGCCCGACTCGTCGCGCATCCGGAGCAGGATCTCGGCCGCGGGACCCGCCTGCGCGCGGCCCGCGAGGGCGACGATCGGCTGCACGTAGAGCTCGAACTCGTTCTCCTTGAGCGCGCGCTGCAGGCGCTGCAGCCACTGGATCTCGCCGCGCTCGCGCGCAAGCACCTCGTCGCGCGTCGAGTAGACGTGGATCCGGCCACGCCCTTGCTGCTTCGCGACGTAGCACGCCGAGTCCGCCGCGGACAACACGCCCTCCGCGGACACGCTGTCCTTGCCGACCTCGACGAGGCCGATGCTCACGCCGATGTCGAATACGCGGTCTTGCCACGCGAACCTGTGCTCGCCGACAGCCTGGACGACGTCGTCGGCAATCTGGCGCGCCTTGTCGAGCGGGCAGCCCGCGAGCAGCATCGCGAACTCGTCGCCGCCGACGCGCGCGACCGTGTCCGAGTCGCGCACCCGCTGCTTGAGCAGAGCGGCGATCTCGCGCAGCAGGTTGTCGCCCGCGATGTGGCCGCTCGAGTCGTTCACGAGCTTGAACCGATCGAGGTCGAGGTAGCTCACGACGTGGCCGACGCCCTCGCCGCGCGCGGACGCGAGCGCGGCCTCGAGGCGGCGCTCGAACTCGACGCGGTTGACGAGCCCGGTGAGCGCGTCGTGGCTCGCCTGGTAGGACATCTCGCGCGCGAGGCCGCGCAGCTCGCTCACGTCGTGGAAGATCACGACGCAGCCGGCGATCTGACCGTCGGGCCCGCGGATCGGCGAGGCGGTGAGCTCGGTCGAGAACTCGCGGTCGGCCTGCTTGCTGAGCAGCAGCGCGCGCCGGCCGAGGTTGATCCGCTTGCGCTCGGCCAGGCACTTCGCGACGGGATCGCCGAGCGAGGTGCGGTCGACCTCGTCGACGAGGCTCAGGAGATCGAGCAACCGCTTGCCGAGACCCGCGCTGCGCGCACCGCCGATGAGCTGCTCGGCCGCCTCGTTCATGTAGTCGATGGTGCCGTTCAAGTCCGTCGTGATCACGCCCTCGCCGATCGACTCGAGCGTGATCCGCGCCTGGAGCTTGCCGCGGCCGAGCGACGCCTCGAGGCTCTTGCGATGCGTGATGTCGCGCGCGACCGTGAGGAACGCGCTCTCGCCACCGAACTTGAGCCGCTTGCTATAGAGCTCGACCCAGTGGCCGCGATCGTCGCCGCTGATCAGTTGCACCTCGAACGGCTGGAGCGGCTCCGTGCTCTCGAGGTGATCCGCGATGTGCTTGCGCATCAGCGCGCGGTACGCGGGCCGCAACAGATCCGAGATCGGCTTCCCCTCGAGCGTCGCCGCATCGACGCCGAACAGGTCGCCGGCGGCGGGGTTCGCGAACAGGATTCTCTCGGTGTGGATCAACGCGACCTCGGGCAGCGTGTCGGAGAGCGCTTCGAAGAGGCCCGCATAGACGTCGGGCGGCGGCTCGGGCGCTGGCGGCGGTGGCGGCGCCTGCTCCTGGCTGTGGTCGAGGAGCCGGTTCATGCTCGCGGTGATGTCGACGAACGGGCTCAAGCGGCCGTTCACGGCGAGTCGCGCGTCGCGTTCCGCGCGCGCGAGCAGCTTGTGCAAGTCGTCCCGGAGTCGTTCGATCTCGCGCACGTACGGCTGCCGCGAACCTGTCCAGACGAGCGCGATCACGACGAGCACGAACAGCACCGCACCGACCGAGAACACGGGATCGTTCAGGATGCCGATCATCGGCGCCACTGCGCGACGACGCGCGCGCGGGCCGACGCTCGCGATCGAGCGTCAGCTACCGAGAACCGGAAAATATCCGACAGCGAGGTCCCTGCTGGCACGTGGGCGTGTTCGTCGGCGGCTTTCTAGCCGACTCTTCTTGTTGTAGCGCCTGGCGAGGCGCAAATTCCTGTTTTGACGCGGATTTAAGATACAGCAACAGGCACGGAGGTTCGTGCAGTTTTGACCATAATTCTTCAGGGACTGCCTTGTCGGCCCCCCCTAAACTCCGTACTCTACCGCGTTCGTCCTTCTGCACTGCCTAGCCGAACTCACTAGCAATGAACCTCGAAGCCGCACGGGCGCAGATGCTCGGCCAGCAGATCAGGGCGTGGGAAGTCCTAGACGAGCGCGTGCTGCGCGCGCTCGAGCAGACGCCCCGGGAGCATTTCGTGCCCGAGGACTATCGCGATCTCGCGTTCGCCGATACGGAGATCCCGCTCGCCCACGGCCAGGCCATGCTCGCGCCGAAGATCGAGGGGCGACTGCTGCAGGCGCTCAAGATCGAGCCTATCGATGAAGTCCTCGAGATCGGCACCGGCACCGGCTTCCTGACGGCTTGCCTCGCGCGGCTCGGGCGGCGAGTGCAGAGCGTCGATATCTTTCCGGAATTCGTCGACTCGGCGCGCGCGAAGCTCGCGGCCGAGGGCCGTGCGAACGTCGAGCTCGCGACCGCGGACGCGCAAGAGCTCGAGCTCCCGGGTCGTTTCGACGCGATCGCGTTGACGGCGTCGCTGCCCGTCCTCGACGACGCGTTCGTGCGGATGCTCAAGCCGGGCGGGCGGCTGTTCGTCGTCATCGGCCGAGCCCCGATCATGGAAGCGCGTTTGATCACTCTGCAACCGAGCGGCGACACGACGTCGCAGAGCCTGTTCGAAACAGTGCTCACGCCCCTGATCAACGCAGAGCTACCGGAGCCGTTCGTCCTCTGACCGGGGACGCGCCAGTTACGATGCCCGCAGTTCCGGAGCTCACTCCCAGGGAGTTCTGTGCGCGCTGGCCGGCGACCGAGCGCGGCTCCGGCGTGGTGCTGCTCGACGTCCGCGAGCAGGTCGAGCTCGAGCTCGCGGCCGTCGCGGACGCGCTGCACGTGCCGATGCGCGAGGTGCCGGCGCGGCTCGCCGAGCTCGAGCGCAACGTCCCGCTCGTGGTGATGTGTCACTCGGGCGGCAGGAGTCGGCGAGTCGCCGAGTTCTTGGTCGGCAACGGCTTCACGAATGTCTTCAATTTGAAAGGCGGAATCGACGCGTGGTCAACGGAGATAGATCCGCAAGTCCCTCGGTATTAATGAACCAAACAAGGTAAGAAAGATGACTCACATACGACGGCTATTGACCATCGCGCTCGCGGGCTGGCTCGCCACCGCCGCCCACGCGCAGGCACCGGCGAAGGCGCCCGGGCCCCCGCCCGAGAGCCTCATCGACATCTACAAGCGGGCGCTCGAAAACGACCCCGCGTTCCGCGAGGCCGAGGCTCAGTACCGGGTGACGGCCCAGGTGAAACCGCTGACGCGTTCCTCGCTGCTTCCCCAATTGCAGCTCACCAGCAACCGCACGAATCGCTACGCGGACGTCTCGGGTGGCGCCGTGGCGACGACAGGCCAGGCGGCCGGTAGCAGGTCGGTAACGAACCAGGACAGCCACGGCTGGGGCGTGAACCTGAGCCAGACCGTGTTCGACTGGGGCCAATTCAAGACGCTCAAAAAGGCCGACAAACAAGTGGTTCAGGCGGAGACGACGTACGAGGCCGCGAAGCAGGACCTCACGACGCGCGTCGCGACCCGCTATTTCGGAGTGCTCTCGGCCGAGGACAATCTCGCGTCCGCGGTCGCGGCGCGCGAGGCGATCGCGCGCCAGCTCGAGCAGGCACAGCGGCGGTTCGAAGTCGGCCTGATCGCGATCACCGATGTTCAGCAGTCGCAGGCGGGTTACGACGACGCGGTCTCCGAGGAGATTCTGGCGCAGCAACAGCTCGCGACCGCTCACGAGTTCCTGCGCGAGATCATCGGCGAGGACGTCGCGAAGATAGCGGGCCCGAAGGAGGATTTCCCGCTCCGGACGCCCGACCCCGAGAACCAAAACGAATGGGTGCAGCGCGCGCTCTCCGACAACCTCACGCTGGTCGCCACGCGGCTGAACCTCGAGATCGCGAACGATCAGATCGACATCGACCGCGGCAGCCGGCTGCCGAAGCTGAGCCTGTCGGCGAACTACTCGGACAGCTCGAGCGTGCAGACTCAGTCGATCTATTTCACCAATCCGGTCCCGGGCTGCCCGCTACCACCGGCCCCCTGCACGTCGGTCACGCCGACGTCGCCGGTCAGCAACGGCTGGGCGGTGAACTTGACTTTCCCGATCTACACGGGCGGATACAACAGCGCGAAAATCCAACAGTCGGTCTACAACAGCCGCCTGTCGGAGCAGACGGTCGAGCGCATCACGCGCCAGACCGAGCGCGCGACGCGCGATTCCTACCTCACCGTGCTCTCCGACATCGCGCGCGTGCGCGCGCTCAAGCAATCGGTCGAATCGAACCGCACCGCGCTGCGCGCGACCGAAGCCGGGTTCGAGGTCGGCACCCAGACGACGGTCGACGTGCTCGCCGCGCAGAACAGCCTGCGCCGGGCGGAGACGAACTACTCCGCGAGCCGCTACCAGTACTTGCTCGCGGCGATCGCGCTCAAACAGGCGGCGGGCAGCCTGAACGAGACCGACATCCAGGAGATCGACACCTTCCTCGAGTAGCTCCGTGACCGCGCCACATCGTCCGCCGCGCGCACGCACACTGCCGCGCGCGGCGGCCTGTGCGCTCTGTGCGGCCACGGCTTGCTCGCTCAACGTAGGCGCCGCGGCCGACGACGAGCAGCGGCAGCCGCGTTTCGAGCTCACGCCGTACGCCGGCTACACGATCGGCGGCGAGTTCCAGCAGCAAAACGGCGGCGGTCACTACCAGCTCGACGAGGGCAACTCGGCCGGCCTGATCTTCAACATCGAAGCGCGTGACGTGAACACGCAGTGGGAAGTGCTCTACGGGCACCAGAGCACGAAGGTCGCGACGCAGGCCGCGTTCGATCCCACCGCGCGGCTCCCGCTCGACGTCGAGTACTTCCAATTCGGCGGCACGTATCTCTTCGACGGCGACGATACGCGGCCGTTCATTGCGCTGACGGTCGGCGTCACGCACTTCGGGCCGACGCTGCCGGGCGTCGACTCGGAGAGCTTCCTCTCGGGCTCGCTCGGCGGCGGCGTGCAGCTGCGCAAGACGAAGCGCGTCGGCGTTCGGCTCGAGGCGCGCGTGCTCGCGACGTTCGTCAACACCGACGGCGCGCTGTTCTGCCACAGCGGGCCGCAAGGCGGCGCCTGCGCTATCCAGATCCACGGCACGGCGCTCTACCAGCTGCAAAGCAGCGCCGGGGTCGTGTTCCGGTTCTAGCGCCGCCCGAGCGCGGGTGCTCTACGGCGCGGCATCGCCGCCGGCGGGCAGCGTCTCGCGGACCTTCGCGCGGATCACCCCGAAGAACGGGTTGCTCCGCACGCGCGCGAACTGCGCGAGCGGCACGACGAGCGCGCCGTTCTCGCCGCGCGCAGGGAACGTGCCGAGGTTGAACGCGGCCGCGGCTTGCTCCGGCGGGCCGTCGAGCCCGTAGACCGGATCGTCGCCCGGGAACGGCAGCGCGACGTGGCCGAGCGACAGCACGCCGCGCGGCCACTCGTACGGCAGATCGCGCTCCGTGACCTCGTTCTGCCCCGGCTCGCGGACGAACGCGCCGACCGCGCGCGTGGTCGAGTCGCGGTTACGCACCACGGTGATCTTGAACGCGAGGTCCGGCGCCGTGCGCAACCGCTCGAGCGACTCGAGAGGGCCCGGCGCTACGAGCGCCTCGAGCTGCTCGTAGCGATTCACGTCGAACACGACGAGCTCGTGGCCGCGCGCGGGCAGATACGAGAGCAGCCCGCGCACGACCTCGGCGGACGTCACCGTGGAGTCCACCACCGATTGGAACATCACGACGCGCGGCATCGAGTCGAGCCGCCCACGTGCCTTCGCGTCGTCGAGCTCGCTGCGCAACGTGCGCGTGACCGTGTAGATCTGGTTCGCCGCGTTCACCGGGAACGAGTTGTACTTGTACGGATCGTATTCGGGCAGCACGTCGAGCCACTTCGACTTTTCGAACGCCGGAATGAACGCGAGGCCCGACAGCACGTTCGTGAGCACCGCGAACGGCGAGATCCCGATCGCGGCCGAGACGAGGTACAGCGACTGCGGCCGCGGCAGCGCCGGGTCGGCGAGCGTGCGGACCGAGTACAGCGTGACGAGCGCCGCGCCCGTCGAGTGGCCGCCCGCGACGAACGGCTTGCCGGGCGCCTGCGCGGCCGCGTATTGCGCCGCGAGCGCGACGGCCCCGTACCAATCGCGCCAGCTCACGTCGACGAGCCCGGAGGGCAGCGTGCCGTGGCCCGGCAGACGCAGCGCGAGCACGTAGTAGCCCTGGGCGTAGAGCGTGTCGGCGAGCGCGCGCATGCTGTACGGCGAGTCGGAGAGTCCGTGCACGAGCAGCGCGGCGCCGCGGATCTCCTGCGGCACGAGCTCGAACGAGCGGTTGTACGGAGTGTCGAGCGCGAGCTGCGACGGGATCGAGCCCGGCGTGTAGCGGCCGAGGACCTGCTTGTCGGCGGCGGCCGGATCGTCGAGCACCTTGCGGCGCAGCTCGGCGAACAGCCGGTCCTCGAGCAGACGGTATTCGGGGAACGTCTTCGGCGCGTCAGCTCGGCCCGCGCGGAACTCGGAGTCGAGCGCGACACGGTGCCACGACTCGAGGTCGGCGAGCCGCGCGCGAGCTTGGATCGCGAACACGAGCACGATCGTCACGAGCGCCGTCGCGCAGAGTCCGACCGCGTACAGCAGCCAACGAAGCGAGCGACGGCGCCATTCCATCGAGCGAACCTCCAGGGAACGCGGCAGCGTCACTTGGGCTCGCAGCACGCGTCGATACGTATAACCCGCGCCGGCGCCGATCGCGGTGGGAGATTGCGTTCGAGCACGGCCCGCGTAGGCTACCTGGGTCGGCCGAACAATACTGCAACGACGGCCGCCGCGTGCAGGGAGATCACGGCAGACATGAGCACCACACCCGGTTCCGACCTCACGGTAGAAGAGAGCATCGCCGTCGGCGCCGTCCCGGCCAATCGCGCGTCGAGGCGAGTGCTCGAGCCCGCCGAGCGCATAGCGGAGGTCCTGTTCGGCCTGATCATGGTGCTCACGTTCACGGGCTCGCTCAGCATCGTCGAGTCGGCCAGCGACGACGTGCGCGCGATGCTCGTCGGCGCGCTCGGCTGCAACCTCGCATGGGGCGTGATCGACGCGCTGTTCTATCTGATGGGTTGCCTGGCCGAGAAGGGCCGCAACCTCGCGACCTACAAGGCCGTGCTCGCGGCCGCGACGCCCGAGGATGCGCGCCGCCTGATCGTCGACGCGCTGCCGCCCGTCGTCGCGTCGCTGCTCGAGCCTGCGGAGCTCGACGCGCTGCGCGACCGCGCGCTCAAGCTGCCCGCGCCCCCGCATCGCGCGCGGCTCGGCCTCTCGGACTGGTGGGGCGCGTTCGGCGTGTTCCTGCTCGTGTTCGTCGCGACGTTCCCGGTCACGATCCCGTTCATGGTCATCCACACGCTCGGCTTCGCGATGCGTGCGTCGAACGCGGTCGCGATCGCGATGCTGTTCATAGCGGGCTTTGCCTACGGCCGCGTGATCCACCGCTCGCCGGTCTCGATCGGGATCGCGGCCGTGTTCATCGGCTTGATCATCGTCACGTTCACGATCGCGCTCGGCGGCTGAGCGGCCGCGTCTCACGCGGCCGCAGGAGCGACGCGCTCGATCAGAGGCGGTACGCGATGTAGATCATCGTGTGGAACCAGTCGTCGGTCGGGCCGCCGCCGACGTATTGCTTCGCGGCGTCGCCCGGGAACAGCTCCGCGAGCACGCCGATCACGGACACGTGCTCGTTGACCTCCCACTCGATCGTGAAGTCGAGCTCGTTGCCCCAGTCGTTGCTCAGCACGCCGAAGCTCGCCGGGCGATCGAGCGTGAACTGGTAGAGCAGCGCGTTGAGCGTGATGGCTTCCTTCGGCTGCAGCGTCACCCGGAACATGTTGCTGTCGAGGTTGCCGTTGCCGAGCGCGTATTGGCCCGTGATCTCGCCCTGGAACCAAGAGCCCCAATCCGTGTAGCCGTACGCGATCTCGCGGAAGCGCTCGTTCACAGGAGTCGCGAGGTTGTCGCCGTCGAAGTGGGCGTAGCGGTAGCTGAACACCGGCGACCACGAGCTCTGCGCCGCGTAGCTCACCTCGCCGTAGTAGCCCTTCGCTTTGATCTGGCTGCTGCTCTCGTCGACGTACTCGCCGGCGAGCCCGAAGCCGCTCGCGGCGCGCCAATTCGCGCGCACCGAGTAGACGTCGAGCGTCACGGAGCCCGGCTCGTTCGAATCGACCTCCATGTAGGTCGTGCCGACCTTCGTCTCCTCGCCGAACTTGTACTCGACGTTCGCGCCGAACGCCTCGCCGAGTGTGCCGCCCTTGCGCGGGTGATTCTCGAGCCGGAACGCCTCGAACAGCCACTTGTCGCTGTCGAGGCTCGCGACGACGGACTCCGTGAAGGCCTTGCGCATGTCGAGGTACCAGCCGCCGCGCTCGCCACCGTCGGCGCCGCCGTCGTTGATCAAGAGGCCGCTACCGATGTTGTAGTCCTGCCGACCGACCGTCACCGTGAACGTGGAGTTCGCGAGCGACTCGAACGGATCGTCGACCGTCCAGCCGACGTTGCCGAGCTCGAGCGCGAACTCGGACGCATTGTCGAGCCCGACCGTGAGACCCGACGCGTCGTTGCCGGTCGTGCTCGTGTAGACGCCGCTCACGGCGCCGAACAGCGTGCCCCTGCCAAGCTGCCTCTCGTAGGTGAGGCCCGGCTCCATGCCGATGTCCGCCCAGTGGTCCGTGTTCGCGCCGAGGAACTGCGCCGAGCGGCCGAACCACGAGTTGTTGCCGTTGTACCAGGCGCCGACGAGGTCGAATGAGAAGTCGAGCCTCGCGCCGTGCGCGTCGTCCTTGTAGAGCTCGTGCTCGGCGCGCGCGGGCTGAACCGCGAGCACGAAGACTCCGAGCAACGTCGCGCCGACGACCGGCGCTCTGCTTGCGTTCATTGCAGCTCCGCGAAGACCCCGACGTTTATCTTACGCGGGCGCGAACGGTCGGTATTCGTAGTTGCCGCAATGGTCCGGCCCCAACGGACCTGAGACACTGTGCCGCCGCGCGGGTCATGCGAAGAAGAAGGAGCCAAGCCGATGCCAGCCGACAAAAGCGACGCGGACGAAGCCGCGGACAACGAAAAGAAGCAACGCAAAGACAAGCACAAGGGCAAGAAGCACGGCGGCAAGGACGACAAGCTCAAGGGCAAGGACTACCTGAAGGAGCTCGAGCGGCTCCACGGCGAGCTCGTCGCGCTCCAACAATGGGTCGTCGCCGAGGGCGCGAAGATCTGCATCGTCTTCGAAGGCCGCGACGGCGCCGGCAAAGGCGGCACGATCAAGGCGATCACCGAGCGCGTGAGCCCGCGCGTGTTCCGTGTCGTCGCGCTGCCGTCGCCGACCGACCGCGAGAAAAGCCAGATGTACGTGCAGCGGTACATCCGGCACTTCCCGGCCGCGGGCGAGATCGTGATCTTCGACCGCAGCTGGTACAACCGCGCGGGCGTCGAGCGAGTGATGGGCTTCTGCAGCGAGGAGCAGTCGAGGAAGTTCCTGAACGACGTGCCGCTCGTCGAGAAGGCGATGGTCGACTCGGGCATCAAGCTCATCAAGTTCTGGCTCGAGGTCAGCCCCGAGGAGCAGACGAAGCGGCTCAGCGGGCGCATCGACGACTCTCGCAAGATCTGGAAGCTGTCGCCGATGGACTTGAAGTCGTACAGCCGTTGGTACGACTACTCGCGCGCGCGCGACGACATGTTCGCGGCGACCGACACGAGCTTCGCGCCGTGGTACGTCGTGCGCTCCGACGACAAGAAGCGCGCGCGGCTCAACGTGATCCGGCACCTGCTCGCGCAAGTCCCGTACAAGAAGCTCAAGCGCGAGAAGATCGAGCTACCGGACCGCCAGAAGCGCAAGGGCTATCGCGAGCCCGCGTACGCGTACAAGTACGTCGACGAGCACTACTAGGCAACCGCAGGCGCACGATTGACGCCCTGCGCGCGCGGACGCGTCAGCGTCTTCGTCCGCCGCCGCCACCGCCCATTCGGGCGCCGCCGCCGCCATACCCACCGTACGACGGGCGCGACTGCATCGACGACGCGCCCGACTGGCGCGCGCGCGAGTCCGTGCCGAGGTTCGACGGCGTGTTCTGCGACGGCGACGACCAGCTGCCCTGGTTGCGCGACTCCCAGCCCTGCGAAGTCTGCCGATGGACGTCGCCGCCTTTGTCCGCGTAGACGTTGTTCGCGCCGGATGCCGTTCGGTCCATCGTCGAGGCGCCCGGGCTCCGCGAGCCCGTGTTCGCGACGCGATCCGACGCCGCTGCGCCGTTGTAGAGGTTGTTGCGGCCGCCCGCCGGCAACTGCCCGGCGCTCGGCCGTGAGCCGCCGCCAGCGGGCAACTGGCTTGCGCCGGGACCGCCGATCCCACCCGCCCCGCCGATGCCGCCGGGGCGGCCGGGACCACCGACGCCGCCGACACCGCCGATCCCGCCCACGCCACCGATCCCGCCGGCGCCCCCGGGGCGGTAGCCGCCGGGCGGGTAATACGGCGGCCGGTAGTAGGCCGGCGGATAGCCGGGGCGGTAGTAGCCACCGTAGCCGCCGCCGAACGCGAACCCCACCGTCAAGAATCCGAACGAGTACGTGAGCCCCATGCCCCAGCCCGTGTACGGGTTGTAGCTCAGGTGCAGGCCCCACGGGGACGGATGCGGGTAATAGCAGCACGCTCCCCAATACGGCGGGTAGGGCCAACCCGTGCCGTAAATCGGCACGCCGTACCACGGGTACGACCACATGTAGCCCGGCGTGTAGCCGACGTAAACGACTTCCGGCGTCGACTCGTACACGTAGACGTACTTCGTGTTGTAGACGGGCTCCGACGGCGGGATCTTCTGGAGCTCGTCCATCGGCACGCTGTCGGCGACGGCCCACGGCCCCTTCGCGGCGGCGGCTGCGAACCAGATGCCGTCGTCGACCGCGTAGTACTTGCCCTTGATCCGCAGCACCTGCCCGGCCGTGTTCGTCGCGTACTCGACGCCCGTGCCCTCGATCTGCTTGAACTTCGGCTCGCCGTCGTACTGGACCTCGAGCTTCGCCTTCTTGCGGTCGATCGCCGCGGTCTGGGGCACGAGCGCGTCGAGCGCGGCCTCGTCGGCCTCGGGCGTGCCCGCGACCGACACGCGCACCGAGCCGAGAGCCGACGCGGGCTCGATGTCCTTGAACGCGGCCGGGAGCTCGTCCGGCCGCACGACGGCCCACGGACCCTCGAGGCCCGACGAGCGATACCAGCGCCCCGCGAGCAGCACGTAGACACCGTTCGTCGCCGCGTCGCGCACGACCGGCGTCTCGGTGTTCTTGACGTAGAGCAGCGTGCCCTTCGCGATCGTCTGCCAGTTCGGCGGCCCGTCGGTCGTGATGAGCTCGGTCGGCTCGGTCGCGACGACGATCTTCGGCGGCTTCTTGAGCTTCGGCGAGTTGGCCGCAGCATTGGCCGGGATCATCCTCGCGACCTCCTCGGGCGGCGAGTCGACGAGGTCCCACGGACCCTTCGGGTCCCTCGCGCGATACCAGTACTGGCCGCCGGTGAGGTAATACGTCCCGCTCTTCTTGTTCTTGATCACCGCGAGCGCGCTGTTCGCGACCTGCTCGAGGTCCGTGTTCGGGATCGGCAGCGTGCGCGGCTCGCCGTCGTAGAGCAGCAGCACGGCGACTTCTTCCATGAAGATGATCTTCGGCGGATCATGGCGCAGCTCGTCCATGCTCTTCTTCTGGTTCTCGACCGTCACGAGGCTCGCCTTGAGCTGCTCGAGGCTGATCGGCACGGTCTGCTTCGGCAGCAGCGTCGTGAAGAACGCCGCGACGTCTTCTTCGTCGATCGGCTTGCTGTCGGGCCAGCGGACCTTCGTCACGACGATGTCGCGGAGCACGGCCGTGCCCGCGTCGCGGTCCGTGTCCACGCGCGCCTTGAACCAGATCACGCCGAACGTCGGCTCGCTCGTCGGCCGCGCCTTGAGCGACGCGGCCGCGCGCCCCTCGATGGTGTTGCCGTCGAACTTTTCGGGCTGCGGCTGATAGACCGTGAGCGTGCCGCGCGCGGTCTCGAGCTTGCGCGGCCAAGTGCCTGTGGCCGCGTGCACGGCAGCGCTGAGCAACATGAGCGCCGCGACGGCGGCTAGCGATCGAAGCGCGCGCCGTAATCCGAGTGTCGTCATGTCCATTCCGCCTTCATCCCTCGTTTGCTCGGCCGCGCCGAGAGTGACAGTCGTCGTCAGCCCGCCGCCATGAGCTCCGCGAGGCTCGCCGCGACGTTCTCTTGGAACGCGCGCCAGCCTCGCGAGCCCACGAGCGCCTGGTTGAGCTCGATCTCGACGCCGAGGTAACGCGCCTCAGCGTGCCGCTTGCGGAGCCATGTGGTCAACCCGTCGCTCGCGCCGCTGTAGGGATAGTTGTGCCGGATCCGCAGCTCCGGTGCGAGCCGATGAAGGATCGCGGCCCAGCGGCGGCAGAGCGCGGCCTCGCGCTTGCGCCGGCTGTCGTAGAGGAATGCGACCTCCGCGTTGCGGACCTCGCCGTCGAGCTCCGGCGTGAAGCTGTGCACGGCGACGTGCACGACGCGCCCGCGCCGCGCCGCGGCCGCGACGGCGTCCTCGACCTCGGTGCGATGCGGACGCCAGTAGCGCGCGAGGATGTTCTCGCGCTCCTCCCTCGGCAGCGGCGCCGTGAACCGCGACCAGATCCGCGGGTTGTGCGCGGCGCGATTGCCCTCGACGAACAGCCGGCTCCAGCTGACGTAGAGCAGCGGCCGAGCGAGGCGCTTCGCGAGCACGCGCGCGAGCGTGAGCGCGCCGGGGTCCCAGCCGCGATGCGACGCGAGCACGTCGTCGGCGCCGCGAAAGAGCCGCGCGTACGTCGGCGGGATCTTGTTGCCCGCGTGCTCGCAGGTCAGGACTAGCCGATCGACGGGGCGAGTTGGCCCGCTCACTTGCGCTTCTTCCGGGCCCGCGCCCTGTTCGCGGCCCGCGGCCTCTTCGCGGCCTGGGCCTTTTTCGCGGCATGCCGCTTCTTCACGGCGCGCGACCTCTTCGGGGCTGGCTGCTTCTTCCAGCCTTTCGGTTTGATCAGCAGCAGGTTGCCGTCGTCGGAGCCGACGCCGAGGAAGATCGCGCCGATCAGCCTGTGGATCGTCGCGCGGTAGTACTTGGTGCCGTGCGCGGGGTTGTCGAGCAACGGGTCCGCGATCGCGACGGAGTGATCGTTCGTGTCGTATCCGCCGATCACGATGAAGTGCCCGAACGCATCGCCGCGGACGTCGTCGGCTCCGGCGTCGGTCTCGCGCGCGCATTGATAGAGATACGTGCCGTTCGTGCCCGTGAGCAAAGGCGTTCCGTTCCTCATCTGCGTCTCGATCAGCTGCGGCGACAGATCACCCCAGACGACCTTGCCGCCGAGCGTCAGGTAGCGCTCGACCGCCTGCATCGCGGGCCCGTAACGCGGATCCGAGTGCAGGTTCTTCGCTTGCGCACGCGCCTCGAGCTTCGCGAGCAGGTCGGTCGGCTGCTGGAACCAGGTCGGGTCCATGTGTCGCACGCTGCAGAGCCAGGTCGTCACGTCGTAGCCGCGCTGCAGCGCGTGGACCGACAAGTGCACGCCGAGCGTGCCGCCGGTTGGGAGCTTCGGCGTCTCGGCGATCACGGTCTGCAAGTCGATCGGATCGCCGTAGTACTGGTAGATCGCGTGCAGGGCGGTTGGACCGCAGGTCGTGTAGTCCGGCTGCCGCTCGATGCGCACGCCGAGGTCGATGTTCATTGGTGCTCCTTCTTGTGCCGGTGGCTCCAGCCGTGGCCATCGCCGTCGCGTACCCACGCCACGAGCAACGTGTACGTGACCGCGAGAATGACGGGCCCTATGAACAGGCCGACGATGCCGAAGCCGATCAAGCCGCCGATCACGCCCGCGATCAGCAGCAGCAGCGGCAGGTCGACGCCGCGCTTGATCAACAGCGGTTTCAACACGTTGTCGATCAGCGTGATGATCACGGTGCAGACCGTGAGCGTGCTGCCCCAGCCGACGTTGCCGTGCCAGAACAGCCAAATCACGGCCGGCAGCAGCACCGGGAGCGGACCGAGCTGCGCGACGCAGAGCACGAATGTGATCGCGAGCAGCACGCCCGCGCGCGGCACGCCGCTGATCCACAGCGCGAGCCCCGCGAGCAGTGACTGGACGAGCGCGGTCACGATAATGCCGAGCGCGACGCCGCGCGCGGCGTGCGCCGCGAGGCGCACCGTCTCCTCCGCGCGATCGCCGCCGATCCGGCGCGCGAACGCGACGACGCCTTGGGCCGCGAGTTCACCTTTCCCGTACAGGATCGCGGCGAGCACGACGGTCAACAAGAAGTGCACTGCGACGACGCCGGCGCCGCCCGTGACCGCGACCGTCCAGCTCGCGGCCGAGCGCGCGAACGGCCGCAGCAGCTCCGCGATGCCCTCCGGGCCGTGCGCGGCGAGGTCCCGCCACTCGTCGTCGAGATTCTGCCCGATCCACGGGATCGTGACGATCCAATGCGGGAGCGGCGGCAAACCGTGCTCGAGCGCGCCCTTGACGAGCTCGGCGCCTTCGACCGCGAGATCGAGCAGCACGGCGACCGCCATGCCGAACGGCACGACGAACACGGCGGCGATCACGACGGTCATCAGCACGACGGCCGGCGCGCGCCGCCCACCCATCCAGCGTTGAACGTGGATCAGCAACGGCCACGTCGCCACGACGATCGTCGTCGCCCAAATCAACGCGCTCAAGAACGGCGAAAGCGTCCACAGGCTCGCGGCGATGAGGCCGGTGAGTATCAGGATGAACAGGAACGTCCGGGTGATGTTGGCGTTCGTGGTCTGCGCTTGCTCCATTCAGGTTCTCCGTCGCGCGAACGCGTCAGTCGTTGCGGCCCGCCGGCACGGCGAGCAGCGGGCACGGCGCGCGGCGTAGCACGCGCTCCGTCGTGCTGCCGCGCAGCACGTCGAACACGCCGGTTCGACCCTCGGTTGGCATCACGATGAGCTCGGCGGCCACGGCGTCGGCGGCCTTGACGATCTCCTCGACAGGATCGCCGGCGCGACTCACGCGCCTAAAAATGCAACGGGGCCCATCCTCGGCGCGCACGCGCGGCGCGCCGGTGCCGACGTGGAGCAGCGTGATCTTGACCTTGTCGCCGTCCTCGCCCGCAACCTCGGCCGCCCGGCGCGCGAATTCGATCGCGGCACTCGCGTCGGGCGCGCGATCGACGGGGATCAGCACGTTGTGCAGAGTGAGGCTCCCGTCCGCGAGCGCGACGATGCCGCGCGGCGCGTCGACCGGGACGAACAGCGTCATCGTCCGCGACCAACGCGCCGCGGCCTCGGCGACGGAGCCGTGCAGCCAGCGCGCGAGACCGTCGCGCGCGCCTGTCGCGACGACGAGCAAGTCGCTCGGGACTCGGTCGAGATAGCTCGCGATCGCGAGCGCGGGTGAGCGCGCGTCGATCGCGACCTTCGTCACCGCGACGCCGACTTGCGCGAACACGTCGGCCTGCGCTGCACCGGGCTTCAGCAACCCCCAGCGCTCGAGCGTCTTGCGCACGGCCGGAAAACCTCCCGAGTCCAGTCCGGCATCCTTGCCGACGTGCAGCAGCGTGAAGCTCGCCCGCCGCAGCAGCGCAATCGCGAGCGCGTGCGCGAACGCGGGCTCGCTCGCACTCGAGAAGTCCGTCGCGTGAACGACGGACTCGACGAAGGGGGGCGGCGATTGCTCAACTGTCGACACGATGACTCTTTAGGCGGACGATCGCTCGCGACTCAACGCGCTGGAACGTTCTTCGCCTCCCACGCGCGGACCTTGGCATGCGCCGCGTCGAACAGGCGGTTGAAGTTGCCTTGCGTGACCTTCGCCCGAGCGTCCGCCGTGAGCTGCGCCCAGAGCGGCTCGTACATCCGGAACACCTTGAAGTATTGGTCGCGGTCGCGCGGCGCGACCTCGTCCGTGCCGAACAGGAACCGGTCCGAATGACGGTTGATCACCTCCGCCGTGCGCCGAGTCGCATCGGGCGTCCCGACGATGTACTTCGCGACCTCGTCCCACGAGATATCGAAGCTCACGTGCGCGAGCGTCGGATCCTCGAGCATCGCGGCCAAGATCTCGAGGTGATTCGGCGGCCGCTCGGCGGCACCCGCAGAAGGGGACGACTGCGCGGGATGCACGACGCGTCCGAGCCCGGTGTGCGCCCAGATCACCGGCGCGTTCGCGTGCCGGCGCAGGAGCGATCTCATTTGTGTCAGGTAAACGGGCTCGGCGGCTTCTTTCGCGAACGGCATGTCGATGTCGCTGTGGATCAGGACGAGCAGCCCGCTCTCCGCGCAGAAATCGAAGATCCTGTCGAGCGCCGGATTCGTGAGGCTCGCGGTCTCGCCCGCGACCTTCGACGACACGAACTCCTTGTGGATCGTGAACTCGCCGATGCCCGTGAAGACGCCGGGGAAGACCTTCAGCACGCGCTTGATGTGATCGACCGCGTACATGTCGGCCGGGTTGAAGCCCGTGATCATCGGCTCGAAGCGCCTCTGCTCGGGCGGCGTGAGCGCCTTGTAGACGGATGCGATGTACGCGTCGGTGAACGAGTAGTAATAGAGCGGCGCGTCGGTCTGCAAGTAATACGTCGGCGCGTAGTTGCCCGAGTTCTCGTACGACCACGTCTGCTGGAGAGGGATTCCGAACAGCGCGACGCGGCCGACGTCGTTGCCCATGATCGCCAAGAAGTCGTGAATGTCGACGCCTTCCTGGACGTAGTTGGTGAGATGGAAGTGCGAGTCGTTGAACTGGTAGGACGGCGGCGAGGGCCGCGGCTGCGCGCCGACGGAGCCGCCGACGCAGCCGAGCACGAACAGGACGACCGCCGACAGGAGCGATCGCATCCCTGCGGCGCGAGACTTCGTCATCTTCGCTGGTCCCCCCCTCCGCTGCGTCGTTCCAACTTCAGTGTCGGCCCCGCCGCGCCTGAGCCGCCTGCGGCGGCGCGGCAGCGCGCGTGCAAGACGCCGCGGTTCGGTGCCCGGCGCCGGACGCGCTCGATTAGCGCGGCTTGACGCCGTACGGGTTGCCGCCGAGCGCGTTCGAGATGTCCGCGATCGCTCTCTGCGCGCGCACGCTATTGCCGGCCGGGTCGAGCGGCGGCGAGACCACCGCGATTCCGAACTTGCCGGGCGACACCGCGATGATGCCGCCACCGACGCCGCTCTTCGCGGGCAGGCCCGTGTGGTAGAGCCACTTGCCGGAGTCGTCGTAGAGGCCGGCCGTCGCCATCACGGCGAGCACGTCGGGCACGTTCTCGACCTTCATGACCTGCTTGCCGCTGACCGGGTTCTTGCCGCCGTTCGCGAACGTCGCGGCCATCGTCGCGAGATCTTTCGCGTTCACGCCGACCGAGCACTGCTCCGTGTAGATGTCGGTCGCCTGATCCGGGTTGTCCTTGATGTGGCCGTACGCGTACATGAGCCGGCCGATCGCCTGGTTGCGTTGGTTCGTCGCAGCCTCGGACTGGTAGACGTCTTGCAGCACCTTGAGCGGTCGGCCCGCGAAATCGCTCTGGAAGCCGAGGATCTTGTTCCAGATCTCGTCGCGCGTCTTGCCCGAGACCATGCTCGTCGCGGTGATAGCCCCCGGATTCACCATCGCGTTCATCTCGGCGCCCTTGTACTGCTCGATCGCGACGATCGAGTTGAACACCTGGCCCGTCGCGTCGACGCCCATGTTGTCCTCGATCGCCTTCGGGTTCTGCTCCTCGATGACCTTCGCCATCGTGAACACCTTCGAGATGGATTGGATCGAGACCTCGGACGTGATGTCGCCCTTCGTGTAGACCTTACCGTCGGTCGTGACGACCGCGATGCCGTAGATCTTCGAGTCGACCTTCGCGAGCGCCGGGATGTAGTCGGCGTTCTTGCCTTCCTGCAAGTTCTGATACTTGGTGTACGCCGCGTCGATGGCCGCCTGGACGTCGGACGCCTTGAGCGCTTGTGCGGAAACGCCGACCGAGACGAGGCCCGCGAGCAAGGCCGCGCCGGCGCGCAGAGCGATGATGTTCGTCTTGTTCACGATATTTCTCCCTCGTTGATGCCCGTCGATCAGAGCTTCGCGCCGAAGTTGTACTTGACCGAAAACTGAATCCGGCTGTCGTCGCCCGAGTTGCCGTTGAAGTCCTCTCGCTTGCCCCAGAGGATTTCGGCGCCGATTAGGATGTTCTCGGCCGGCGTGTTCAGGATGTTCGCGGAAAAATAGTCGCCCTTCTTGAACGCGTTGCCGGCCTGCCCGTTCAGGTTGTCGACCTCGTCGTAGCTATAGCCGATCGAGCTGCTCCACTTCGAGTTCCAGTAGTGGTCGAAGTACGCCGTGACGCCCGTGAGGTCGACCGCTTTCGCGTCCGCGGTCGCGGCCACGGCCGTCGTCGGCGCCATGTCGACGCCGCCGTCGTTCATGTAAGTCGCGATGCCGGCGCCGGTTACGAAGCCGAGCAGCACCTTGTCGCGCGAACCGACCTTGATGCTGGCCGTCACGTCGACGCCCCAGCCCGTGTCGTCGCGCGTCACGACGTTGGCTGGGTTCGCTATGTTCTCCACGCCGAGCTTGCGGAGGATGCCCGCGATCTGCAGATGGCCCCAGCTCTGGTTCATCTTGTATTGCGCAGTGATGTCCGGGAACTCATTGTTCGCCTGGAAGTTCGCGAGGCTCGGGTCCACCTCGCGGAACTGACCCGGGTCGATGTCGTTGCCGGGCCTCTCGATCGCGACCGCGAACGTGTTGTCGCCGCTGTGCACGGGCGTCCAGCGGATTTGCGGATTGCGCACGAACGCCATGCCGTTCGGGCCCCAGTAGTCGATCGTGTTCGGGAAGATGTCGACGTCCATGAAGAGCGTGTTGGTCTGGCCCGCGAGCCAGTTGCCCCACGAGCCGTAGACGTGGCGCACGCGCATCGTCGTCTGGCCCGCGTCGGCGCCGACGCCGTACAGGTCGAACTCGAACTGGAACCTGAGTGTGTCGCCGCCGGTCGGGTTGCTGCCGCGCACGCCGAAGCGGCTTTGCTTGATGCTCAGCATCGCCTGGCCGTCGCTGCCGAATTGGCCGTCGGTGGTCGGGATCTTCGACGGACGCAGCGTGTCCTGCCACGCCGGATCTACGCGCTTGAAGTCCTGGATGTAATCGGCCATCGCGAAGCCGTAGACCTCGAACGATTTCGCATCTTGCGCATGTACGGGGGCCGCGAGGCACGCGAGCGCCGCCGCGGAAGCGGCTGTGGCTGCAGTGACTGTTCGCATGATCGAGCTACTCCTTTCGTGAAACGGCCTAAATGGAATCGAAGACGGGCGCAAGAGCGCGCGCGAGATTACGCCGAGCGCGCGTCGTGGAAGCGTTTGCGCTCATCGGCGGACAGTTCCCCGGCGAACCAACGCCCCCCGCGAGCTGCACGCCCGCCGCGAGGTCCAATGGGTCTGTCACAGTGATCAGGCCAGACCTCGCGTCGCCCTTTCGCTCGGTCACCACCGTGCGGCGAGCCCGTCGTGTCCGAGCTCGCCTCCGGCGCGTTCGCTATGGCTTCTTCGCGGGCTCGACCTTGAGCGCGAACGATTCCTGATAGATCGCGCCGACTTGGTCGCCGATCTTGACCTTCGTGAGGTCGACGTCCTTCGACACCGGCAGCGCGACCGTCTGCTTCGGACCTTTGAGCGTGACGATGTGGTTCGCTGGGTCGATGCCGACGACGGTCGCCGTCACCGCGATGGTTTTCTGCACGGCTCCGGCCGGCTTCGCGCCGGCGGGCGCTCGCGCTGCCTGCGAGTCTTCCACGCGAATCGGGTCCTTGCCGGGCGGGCCGAGCCCGACGACGAGCCCGACCTCGTACGCGACCGTCACAACGTCGCCCTTCACAACTTGCGCGAGGTTGCGCGCCTCCTCGCTCACGACGAGCGTCACGAGCTCGCCGTCTTCCTTCTTGAGCGTGACTTCGCGGGTCTTGAGGTCGATCGCCTCGACCGTCGCGACGGCACTCGCGGACGCGACGACGCCGGCGGCCGGATGGTCACGCGCGGCTTGCGCTTGCGGCGCGGCGGTCGCGGGCTTGGCGGGCTGCTGAGCAGATTGGGCCGGCTTCGTGCTCTGCTGCGCGAGGGCGGGCGCGCCAGCGAGCGCGAGCGCGGCGAGAGTGAGATACGCCGTGGCTTTCATTGGTGATACCCCCGTTTGACCGTCGGACTCAGAACTTCCAGACCAGCTCGGCACGCCACGTGTCGAGGCTCACGTCCTTCGTCGCGTGGCTGGTGTCGAGGTCGAGATAGCCGTAGCTCGCGCGCAGCGCCATCGAGTCGCTGATGTCCCAGCGCACACCGAGCGCATATGTCCAGGCCGTGCGCGTGTCGGAGTAGGTGTCGTAGAACGTCGTGCAGACGTAACCCCACCACGGATCCCACCAGCAGCCAGTGCTGGGCGTGCCGTTGACGACATTCGAATCGACGTGGACCCAACCCGCGCCGACCTCGGCGTACGGCGTGAGCGGCCCATCGAAGAAGTTGAACGTGCCCTTGAGGATGAACGTGCCGAGGTCGAGATTCGCGTTGACGAGCGGAATCGCCGGGCCCGGCGGGTCCCGAACGAACTTGAGCCGGTAGCTCGGGCTCGCCCACGACATCTCGCCGCCGAGCATGAAATGATCGTTGAAGTTGTAGCCGCCGACGAAGCCCCACGCGAGGTCGCCCTCGACGTCGAGCGACGCGCCGTGCAGGCCGTCGACGTGCGTGCCGCTGAAGTCCATGAGCTGCAATCCGAACTCGGCGGTTCCTGCGCGATCAGCGGAGCGCTTCTGCGCGAAGGCCGGCGCGGCAAGGCCGAGCGCCAAGGCCACGGTCGCGACGCCGATGAGATTCCAGTGCTTTCTGTGCTTGGCTGACATGGTTTTTTCGCCTTCCTTCCTTGTGCCTTTGAAGATCCGCGGCGCCGCGATTGCAGCATGGCCGTTCGCGCGCCTGGTATACGCATAGACCGTAGCACGGTACGTAGTTGTACGAATAGACCGCTACCGGCTTCGGAAAATGTGGCAACGGGGAAGTTGCCGGCGAACCGCGGGGAGCCCGCGTCGTCTCAGCCGCCGTCGCGTCGGATCGCGTCGATCAACGCGGTCGTCGAGCGGCCCGGTTTGAGACCGAGCGAGCGGACTTCGCCGCCGTTGCGCAGCACGACGTCGCTGCCGGCGATGTCTTCGACGCGGTAGTCGCCGCCCTTGACGAGCACGTTGGGGACGATCTTCGAGATCAGCTCCGCCGGCGTGTCCTCGGCGAACGGCACGACCCAGTCCACGGCCGCGAGCCCCGCGAGCACGGCCATCCGGTCGGCGAGCGGCGTGATCGGGCGCGACGGCCCCTTCAGGCGGCTCACGGACGCGTCGTCGTTGACCGCGACGAGCAAACGGTCGCCCAGAGCCTTGGCCTCCTCGAGGTAGCTCACGTGACCCGCGTGCAGGATGTCGAAGCAGCCGTTGGTCATCACTACGCGCTCGCCCCGTTCCTTCGCCTCAGCGACGAGCGCGAGCAGCTCGGGCAGCTCGACGAGCCCGCGGCCGCCGCTGCCCTGCGCATGCAAAGCGTGCTGCAGCTCCGAGCGGCTCGCGGTCGCGACGCCGATCTTGCCGACGACGATGCCGGCGCCGAGGTTCGCGAGCGCCGCCGCGGAGTCGAGATCGAGCCCGGCCGCGACGCCGGCGGCGAGCAACGCGATCACCGTATCGCCGGCGCCCGTGACGTCGAAAACCTCGCGCGCCTGGGCCGGCAGCGTGTGCGGCTCGCCCGCCGTGAACAGCGTCATGCCCTGCTCGCCGCGCGTCACGAGCAGCGCTTCGAGCGCGAGATCTTGGCGCAGCTTCTTGCCTTTCGCGAGCAGCTCCGCCTCGCTCGCGCAACGGCCGACGACGGCCTCGAACTCGCCGCGATTCGGGGTGAGCACGTGCGCGCCGCGGTAGCGCGCGAAGTCCGTGCCCTTCGGGTCCACGAGCACGGGCACGCGCGCGGCCCGGCACGCCGCGATCAAATCGGCGGCGCGAGCCAGCGTGCCCTTCGCGTAGTCGGAGAGCACGGCGACGTCGGCGGCCTTCACGAGCTTCGCGAATCGCTCGCCGAGCTCCGGCGCGGCCGGCTCGAGCGACTGCTCCGCGTCGAGACGTATCAGCTGCTGGTTACGTGCGAGCACGCGCAGCTTGTGGACCGTCGGCAGCGCCGGCGCGCGCACGAGCTCGCAGCGCACACCGCGCTGCTCGAGCAAGCTCGCGAGCAGCTTGCCGCGCTCGTCCGCGCCGACGATGCCCGTGAGCACCGTCTGCGCGCCGAGCGCCGCGACGTTCAGCGCGACGTTGGCCGCGCCGCCGGCGCGCTGCTCGGTCGAGCGCGTGCGCACGACTGGGACCGGAGCCTCGGGCGAGATCCGCGCCGCGTCGCCGAACCAATATTCATCGAGCATCGCGTCGCCCGCGACGAGCACGCGAACGCGCGAGAAGTCGGGGATCGTGAACGTCACGAGAGCCTCGTTGCTCCGGGCTACGGTGGCGACATTCTACTCAGTTGTGGTCCCGCGGGGTCCGCGGAAGCGCAAGGGAGAAAAAGGGCCCGCCCCGTGTTGTTCGGGGCGGACCAACGGCGGACCGTTAAAACCTCGGCGCCGGCGCGCGACCGTCGACCGCTGCCCGGCGTGCTGTTAGCCGCATTTCGAATAACCGCAGTTGAGGCACGTCATGCAGCCGTCGAGCATCACCGCTGCCGCGGTGCTGCACTTGCCGCAGAGTTGCGCCCCTTCCGGAAACCGACCGTTCGCGAACGCGTCCTTCTGACTCCCTCGCGCCTCGAACTCGGCGCGCTTGTTCGCGAGCACTTTGCGTTGCTCGTCGCTCAAATCCGGGTGCTTCAGCAGGCCGATCTCGAGGAGATGCTTCTCGACGATGTGGCCGAGCTCCGCGATGATCGACGGCATGAACTTGCCGCCGGGCTGCCAATAGCCGCCACGCGGATCGAACACCGCTTTGAGCTCGTCGACGAGGAACGTCACGTCGCCGCCCTTGCGGAACACCGCGGACATGATCCGCGTGAGCGCGACGATCCACTGATAGTGGTCGAGGTTCTTCGAGTTGATGAAGATCTCGAACGGACGGCGCTGCTCGTACTGCGTGCCCTCATTGAGCACGATGTCGTTGATCGTCACGTACATCGCGTGGTCCGAGACCGGCGTCTTGACTTTGTAGGTCGAGCCGATGAGCACCTCTGGACGCTCGAGCTTCTCGTGCATCCGGATGACTTTCGACTCTTCGCGCTCCGGCGCCGCGCTCTTCTCCGCGTCGTCCTTAGCGACCGCGAATTTCACGATTTTCTTGTCTATGGTGATCTTGCTCATCTCCGCCTCTCGTCGCGCCGCTCCGGGCACATCAGAGCTTGCCGTAGTAGCCTTCCTTGAGCGCGTCGAACAGATTCGCCGCCGTGTGCACCTCGCCGTCGTACACGATCTCGTCGTCGCCCTTGGCCTCGATCGAGCTGCCGTCCGCGAGCGTGAAGCGGTACGTCGTGCTCTTGAGGTCTTTCTCCTTCACGAGGACGCCTTGGAACGCCTCCGGATTGAACCGGAACGTCGTGCAGCCCTTGAGCCCTTTCTCGTGCGCGTAGAGGTAGATGTCCTTGAACTGGTCGTACGGATAGTTGGTCGGGACGTTCGCGGTCTTCGAGATCGAAGAATCGATCCACTTCTGCGCGGCGGCTTGGATGTCGACATGCTCGCGCGGGCTGATGTCTTCGGAGCTCACGAAGTAGTCGGGCAGCTTCTCGCCGGGCTTCGTGGAGCCCGGCATCGCGCGCGGATTCACGAGCGCGCGATACGCGAGGAGCTCGAACGAGAAGACATCGACCTTCTCCTTGGTCTTCTTGCCTTGCTTGATCACGTTGCGGAAGTAGTGATGCGCGAACGACGGCTCGATCCCGTTGCTCGCGTTGTTCGCGAGCGAGAGCGAGATGGTGCCGGTCGGCGCGATCGAGCTGTGATGGGTAAACCGCGAGCCGTGCTTCTCGAGCTCGTCGATCAACTCGGGGGCTACCTCGCGAACCCGCTGCATGTAGCGGCTGTAGCGCGCCAGGAGGATTCGGCCCGGGATCCTCTGC
>Ga0307497_10000021_pt1 | contig 29753 bp, 27 predicted proteins | sample 10_S_MG_FD_201366 | JGI IMG/M metagenome (GOLD analysis project Ga0307497, IMG submission 201366) | Soil microbial communities from Populus trichocarpa stands in riparian zone in the Pacific Northwest, United States - 10_S | ecosystem: Environmental > Terrestrial > Soil > Riparian zone > Trees...
GATCATCACGTCGTCGGCCGCCCTTGTGAGCTGCTGCACGCGGCACGGCAGCAGCTTGACCGCGATGTCCTTGGCTGCGCCGATGGTGCGGCATTCGATCACCAGCTCGCCCAGCGGCTTGGCCTGGCAGAAGAGCGCCTTGCCGTGCGCGCGTTCCTCTTCGGTGAGCACGCGCGCATGGTAGTGACCGTAGTCCACGCTACCCGCCACGATCTTTCCCTTGCAGGAGCCGCAAGCGCCGTTCTTGCAGCCATACGGCAGCATCACGCCCTGGCGCAGCGCGGCGGTGAGAACGGCTTCGCCTTCCTCGACGTCGAAGCTCTGACCGCTGGGCTGAACGGTAACTTTGTGCATCGCTAGAATAGGCCCATGGAGTCTACCAAGCTCTTGGTGCTCACCAACCTGCCCGACCGCGCCACCGCCGAGAAGCTCGCCGACCGGCTGGTCGAGCTGCAACTTGCTGCATGCGTCAACATCCTCGCGCCGTGCCGCTCGGTCTATCGCTGGAAAGGCGCGGTGCAGCACGACGAGGAGCACCCGATGCTCATCAAGACCACCGCCGAGCGCTATCCGGCGCTCGAGCAGGCGCTGCGCGGCGGGCATCCGTACGAACTTCCCGAGATCATTGCGGTCCCAATCGAGCGCGGACTTCCCGCCTACCTCGACTGGGTCGCCGCCGAAACCACCGCCAAGCCGTGAAACGCCTCCTGGTCGCATTTCTATGGCTCGCACTCGCCAGCCCGGCGTTTGCGCAGCTGTTCAAGAAGACCGACGAGCTGCTCGAACCGGAGAAGGCATTCCGCTTCTCGGCACGCACCGTTGCCGACGACGCGATCGAAGTCCATTTTCTGATCGCGGACGGCTACTACCTGTACCGAGACCGCTTTCGCTTCGAGGCGCAGGGCGGCGGGGTGGGTCTGGGCAAGCCCGAGTTTCCGCCGGGTCTTGCGCACAAGGACGAGTTCTTCGGCGAGCAGCAGATCTACCGCAAGGAAGTGCGCATCCGCGTGCCGGCGCAGGGCTCGGGCAACCTCGATCTCAAGGTCACTTCGCAGGGTTGCGCCGACGCCGGCGTCTGCTACGTGCCGATGGAATCGACGGCGACGTTGCGCGTGGCTGCGGGTGCTGCGCCCGCCGCGTCCATTTTCTCAAGCGACCTCGAAATCGCGCGCCTGTTCCAGAACAGCGTTCCGCTCGTTCTGGGCGGGTTCCTGGTGTTCGGCCTGCTGCTTGCATTCACGCCGTGCGTGTTGCCGATGATCCCGATCCTCTCGGGCATCATCGCCGGCGAAGGCGCGGCGCTCAGCAAATCGCGCGCGCTCGCGCTCTCGTTGTCCTACGTCCTCGGCATGGCGCTCGCGTACGCCGCTGCCGGAATCGCTGCCGCCTATTCAGGCTCGCTGCTGGCTGCAGCGTTGCAGAACGCCTGGGTGCTCGGCGGATTCGCGCTCGTCTTCGTGCTGCTGGCGTTGTCGATGTTCGGCCTGTACGACCTCAAGCTGCCCGGATTCCTCCACCAGCGCCTCGACGACGTGCAGCGGCGGCTGCCGGGCGGGCGCATCGCCTCGGTTGCCGGCATGGGCGCGTTCTCCGCGGTGATCGTCAGCCCGTGCGTGGCGGCGCCGCTCGCGGGTGCGCTGCTTTACATCGCGCAAACGCGCGATGTGGCGCTCGGCGGCGCGGCGCTGTTCACCATGGCGCTCGGTATGGGCGTGCCGCTCATCGTGATCGGCATCTCGGAAGGCGCGCTGCTGCCGAAGTCGGGCCCGTGGCTGAATCGCGTCAAGCAGTTCTTCGGCGTGCTGCTGCTCGCGGTCGCGGCCTGGATCGTTTTGCCGCTGTTCCTCAGTGGCAAGGGCGAGACCCCGTTCGTGCGCGTCGACAGCATCGCCGAGCTCGACAAGAGGCTGGCCGCGCCGGGCAAGCCGGTGATGCTCGACTTCTATGCCGACTGGTGCGTGTCGTGCAAGGAGATGGAGGCCTACACCTTCAGCGATGCGCGGGTGAAGCAGGAGCTCGGCGGCATGCTGCTGTTGCAGGTGGACGTGACCGCGAACAGCGCCGAGCACAAGGCGTTGCTCAAGCGTTATTCGCTGTTCGGCCCGCCGGGAATCATTTTCTTCGATGCGCAGGGGCGCGAGGTGAAGGGCCTGCGCGTGATCGGCTACCAGAACGCCGATCGCTTCCTCAAGACGCTTACGCTTTTGCGAGCGCCTTAGCCGCGTCGAGCGCAAAGTAGGTGAGGATGCCGTCGGCGCCGGCGCGCTTGAACGCGATCAGGCTTTCCATCACGCACGACTCCGGCAGCCACTTGTTGGCGATCGCGGCGCGCAGCATCGCGTACTCGCCCGAGACTTGATACACGTAGGTCGGCGCCTTGAATTCGTCCTTCACGCGCCGCAGGACGTCGAGGTAGGGCAGGCCCGGCTTCACCATCACCATGTCGGCGCCTTCCGCCAGGTCGAGGCCGACCTCCCAGAGCGCCTCGTCGGAATTCGCGGGGTCCATCTGATAGGTCTGCTTGTCGGCCTTGCCGAGCGCTTTCGCCGAGCCGACGGCGTCGCGGAAGGGTCCGTAGAAACCCGAGGCGTACTTCGCCGAATACGCCATGATCTTGGTGTGGATGTGGCCCGCTTTCTCGAGCGCGGAGCGAATGCGGCCGATGCGCCCGTCCATCATGTCGGAGGGCGCGACGATGTCGACGCCCGCCGTCGCCTGCGCCAGCGCCTGCTTGACCAGCACGTCGAGCGTTACGTCATTGAGGATGTAGCCGATCTTGTCGATGACGCCGTCCTGGCCGTGCGAGGTGTACGGGTCGAGCGCCACGTCGGTCATGATGCCGAGCTCGGGAAAGCGCTTCTTCAGCGCGGCGGTGGCGCGTGGCACCAGTCCTTTCGGATTGAACGCTTCGCGCCCGTCGAGTGTCTTCAGTTTTTGCTCGATCACCGGGAAAAGCGCAAGCGCCGGAATGCGCAGCTTCAGGCATTGCTCGGCGAGCGGCAGCAGCTTGTCGATCGTCATGCGCTCGACGCCCGGCATGGAAGCCACTTTTTCAGTGCGGGCTTTTCCATCGAGCACGAATACGGGATAGATCAGATCCCCCGGCGTGAGTGTGGTCTCACGCATGAGGCGCCGCGAAAAGTCGTCGCGCCGCATGCGGCGCATGCGCAGAGCGGGGAAGCTGCCGTAAATGTTCATCTTTTTCTGCGGTTTTTGGCGGTGGGAACTTTTGCCGGGCCCGGGGAATCTTACCTTCGGACGAGTTGATCGTCTCCCGCTTCTCCTCCCTGAGCGGGTGCCTTAATCCAAAGTTAAGGCGTTTCGCCCCCGGTTTATATCCCCTTTACCGGGGGCTTTTTATTTCAGCGGCCTGCTCGAGCCACGACTCCAGCAGGCTGCGGCATTCCTCGACGCCCTGCCGCGTCACGCTCGAGAACAGCATCGCCCCGTCGCCAGCGGCGGCGCGCACTTTCTTCAGGGTCGCGGCCTGCTCGGCACGCGAAAGCTTGTCCGCCTTTGAGAGCAGCAACAGGCTGCGGGCATCCCCGAGCCAGTCGAGCAGCTGCGCGTCGAGCGGCGTCAGCGGATGGCGCGCGTCCATGATCACCACCACGCCGACGAGCGACGAACGCGACTTCAGGTAGGCGCTGATCAGTTCCTGCCACTGGCGTCTTAGCGCGTGCGGAACCTTGGCGTAGCCGTAGCCCGGGAGGTCTGCCAGGCGCGCCGTTTCGCCCAGCGAATAGAAATTGATGGTTTGCGTCCGGCCCGGGGTCTTGCTGGTGAACGCGAGCCGCTTGCGCCCGGCAAGGGCATTGATCGCGCTCGATTTGCCGACGTTCGAGCGCCCGACGAAGGCCAGCTCCGGCGGGCCCGGCGGGGGCAGGTCGCCGGGCCGGGCGGCCGACGCGAGGAACCCTGCTTGCGGGAATAATCTAATAAAATCGCGCCTTTCCACGATTTCGGGGACCCAGGGGATGATACGTGCTTTGGTGTGCGGCGCCGCAGCCGCCGTGTTTGCCGCGCAGGCCCACGCGCAGGACGCCGCCAAGGCGCAGAGCATCGCGAACCAGGTATGCGCTGCGTGCCACGCCGCCGACGGCAACGGCACCGCGCCAAGCAATCCCAAAATCGCCGGCCAGTTCCCCGAGTACCTGCACAAGCAGCTCGCCGACTTCAAGGGGCAGGGCGGCAAGAAGCCCGTGCGCGAAAGCCCGATCATGACGGGCATGGTCGCCAATCTGTCCGACGCCGACATGAAGGGGCTCGCGGCCTACTACGGCGGGCAGAAGTTCAAGCCGGCGGCGGCGAGCGACAAAAATCTCGCCGCTGTCGGACAGCGCCTCTGGCGCGGCGGCAATACCGCGAGTGGCGTTCCGGCCTGCGCCGGCTGCCACGGTCCCGCGGGTGCAGGCATTCCGGCCCAGTATCCGCGCGTCGCGGGCCAATATGCGGAATACATCGCCGCCCAGCTCAAGGCATTTCGGGAAGGCGCCCGTGCCAACGATGCCAACGGCATGATGCGTGGCGTGGCGGCGCACCTCACTGATCGCGAAATCGGCGCGGTGGCAGAGTACGCTGCGGGATTGCGCTAGCGGAATACCCACCCGGCAGGGCGTGTTCCCATCCAATGCGGCTCATGCCGCGACAAGAGAGAGGAAGAGATGAATAAGAGTCTTGTGGCAGCCGCGGTAGCGGTAACGCTGGGTAGCCTGGCGGGCTTCGCCGCCGCGCAGGTCAAGCCCGAGATCCTGGTCAAGCAGCGCCAGTCGGCCATGACCCTGATCGGCAAGTACTGGGGTCCGATCGCCGGCATGGCCTCGGGCAAGGTTTCGCCCTACAACGCCGACGTGATCTCGCGCAATGCGACCTACCTCGAAAACCTGGCGCAGATGCCGTGGGACGGATTCCACGAGAGCACCAAGGACGAGAAGAACACCAAGGCGTTGCCGGCGATCTGGTCGGAAAAGGCCAAGTTCGATGAGCTGACGCAACGCCTGCAGACCGAAACCGCGAAACTGGGTGAAGTGGCGCGCAAGAAGGACGAGGCCGGTGTGAAGACGCAGTACGCGGCGGTCGGCAAGGTCTGCGGCGGCTGCCACGAAAGCTTCAGGGCAAAGTAGTTTCCCGCATGTTTAGAAAAGGCCCCGCCTTCGCGGGGCTTTTCTTTCTCTGCATCGCGCAGTTCGCTGTTCCCTGTTTCGCGCAGGGTGACGCGAAGCGCGGCGAATATCTCGCCAAGGCGGGTGGCTGCGTCGGCTGCCATACCGTCGAGGCGAAAGAGGGAAGCAAGGACAAGCCGGTGCCATTTGCCGGCGGGCGCGCGCTGAAAACACCGTTCGGCACGTTCTACGGGCCGAACATCACGCCGCATGCGGAGGCCGGCATCGGCAAATGGTCCGAGGCCGACTTCATGCGCGCGATGCGCGAAGGCCGTCGCCCCGACGGCTCGAACTACTTCCCGGCCTTTCCTTATCCGTCGTTCACGCGGATCAGCGACTCGGACCTGCGCGATCTCTGGGCCTATCTGCGCTCGCTCCCGCAGAGCAATCGGCCGAGCGAGCAACACGATCTCGGCTTTTTCTACCGCTGGCGCTTCTCGGTCAACTTCTGGAAGTGGATGTTCTTCACCCCGGGACCGTTCGCAGCCGATGCGTCAAAGAGCGCGCAGCTCAATCGCGGCGCGTACCTGGTGCAGGCGCTCGGTCATTGCGGCGAATGCCATACCCCGCGCAATTTCCTCGGCGGGCCGAAGAAGGACCAGTATCTGGGCGGCGCCAAGGACATCGCCCCGAACCTGACGCCGACCCGGCTCAAGAAATCGGGCGACGACGAACTGCGCAGCTTCCTTACCACGGGGCTCACCGCGGAAGGCGACGTCCCGGCCAAGGAGATGGGCGAGGTGATCGCCAATACCACCAGCCAGCTCACCCCCGAGGACCTGGGGGCCATGATCGCCTACCTCCGCTCGCTGCGGCCATTGCCTGACGAGAGCAAATAGCGTGGAATAGGGGCGGGAGAAGCCTTGTTCCCTCTATGAACGAAGCCACGCGCCTTGTTGAGCTGATCCCGCGGCTGCGGCGCTACGCCCGTGCGCTGGTAGGTGATCGGGCCACCGCCGATGACCTGGTGCAGGACACGCTGGAGCGCGCGTGGGCCAAGCTGCACCTCTACCGCCGCGGGACCGATCTGCGGGCCTGGCTTTTTACAGTTATGCACAATGTTCACGTCAACCGCGTGCGAGCATCGCGCGTCACCGATACGCTCGAGGACGAGATGCCCGAGCTCGCGCAGCGCGCGTCGCAAGGCGATGCGCTGCTGGTGCGTGATCTCGACCGCGCCATCGGCCGCCTGCCCGCGGAGCAGCGCGCGGTCCTGCTGCTGGTGACGCTGGAGGAAATGAGCTACGAAGAAGTCGCGCGCACGCTCGGCATTCCGATTGGGACGGTGATGTCGCGCCTGTCCCGGGCGCGCGACAAGCTGCGCGTGATGATGCAGGGCCAGGGTGTTACGGCAAAATTGAAGGTTGTGAAATAGGCGATGAGCGAGCAACAGGTCAGCGAAACGGATCTGCAGGCGTACGCCGACGGCAAGCTGCCGGAAGAGCGTCGCGCGGCCGTGGTCGCGTGGCTCGCCGCGCACCCCGAGGACGCCGAGCGCATCGAGAGCTACCGCCAGCTCGCTGCCGAGCTGCGCAGCTCCTACGACGGCGTGCTCGACGAGCCGGTGCCCGAACGCCTCGAGCGCACGATCCGCTCCGGCCGCGTGCGCCATGCAGCGATGGTCGCGGGCTGGGTGGTGCTCGGCGCGGTGCTCGGCGCGATCGCCGGCTGGCAACTGCACGGCGCCCGCCCCGCTCTATCGCCGAGCGCGGATGCCGCGGATTCGATGGCGCATCGAGCGGTCGTTGCGCACGCGACTTATTCGCCGGAAGTCCGTCATCCGGTCGAAGTCGGCGCCGATCAGGAAGCGCACCTCGTCGCCTGGCTTTCCAAGCGCCTCGGCAACCAGTTGCGCGCGCCCAAGCTCGAAGCCGTCGGCTACAGCCTGGTCGGCGGCCGCCTGCTGCCAGGCGAGAACGGCCCGGTGGCGCAATTCATGTACCAGTGCAATCGCGGCACGCGCGTCACGCTCTACGTGCGTTCCGACATGGGCACGAACCGCTCGACCGCGTTCCGCTACGCGCGCGAGGGCACGGTCGGCGTGTTCTACTGGGTCGACAGCAAGCTCGGCTACGCGATTTCCTCAGCCGACATCAGCAAAGAAGACCTGCTCAACGTCGCCAACGCGGCGTACCAGCAGCTCAATCCGCCGTAACCTCAGCCGCTTTCCGTAGTCGGGCGAAGTCGATGCCGGAAGAAGGCCCGGTATCGGCTTTACACGTGCTCGCCATGTGTTGCAGCGCATGCCGGTTGTCGGCCTGTTCCTCAGACGCCAGGCAGTCTCGCGGCACCACCAGCTTGAAGTCGCGCATGTAGGCGTCGTGTGCGGTGAACAGCACGCAGAAATTGCCGGCGATGCCGGTGAGGATCAGCGTGCTCGCGCCGAGGTGGGCGAGCAGCACTTCGAGCGTGGTCGAGTGGAAGGCCGAGTGCTTGGGCTTGAGGACGAAATAATCGTCGTCATCGGGCTTGAGCAGCTCGGCGATCGGCTTGCCGCGCACGTCCCCGCCGAGAACGTGCCCGAGCAGCGAGCGGAAATCGGAGCGCCACTTGCCGAAGTTGTCGTTGCAGTAGATCACCGGCACGCCGGCGCGCTTGGCTCGCTGTCGCAGCGCCGCGCTGGCCTTCGCCGCCGGCAGCGCCTGCGGAAGCAGGCGATCGCCGCCGTCGAAATCCAGGTCGTTGATCCAGTCGATCAGCAGCAGCGCCACCGGACATTCGTCCGGCGCAAAACCGTGCAGATCGTCAGACTTTGAGCGAGGCATTGAGCGCGGTGGCGAGTGCAGCGTCGCCGCTCACCAGGGCCTTCCATGCAATCTCCAGGCCGTTGCGCTTGCCTTTCGGCACCAGCTTCAATCCTTCAGGACTGATCGTCAGCATGAACGGCTGGCCTTCGATATCGATTTCTCTCTTGAGGTGCTTGTCGAGCTTAGTCGCCATGTTCGGACTCCCGGGAAGAAATGCTGGCCATCAACTTATCCCACCTTTTGTGACGCCCCCACCAGCCTAAGGGCACGAAACAGTTTGACGAGCTCGGGCAGCTGGTAGTTCGCGTTCAGACCGCTCGGATTGGGCAGGACCCAGACTTGCGCGCCTTCGAAGGCTTGGCTCTGTCGTCCAATCCCCGCACTGCGCAGTCCGAATGCGTGGCAATAGGCGCCGACGCCGAGGAACGCGACCACCCCGGGGCGGTAGCGCCGTACCTTAGCGGCCAGCCGCCTTCGGCCTTTCACGAATTCGTCGACCTCCAGCTCGTCCGCCGTGGCAGTACCACGGTTCACCATATTGGTAATTCCGTAGCCGCCCTGCAGGAGCTCGGCCTGCTGCGACGGATGAAGCTGGCGCGGCGTGAACCCGGCCCGATGCAGCGCGGGCCAGAAGCGGTTACCGGGGCGCGCGAAATGGTGGCCGGTAGCGGCGGAGTACAGGCCGGGATTGATGCCGCAGAACAGGACTTTGAGGCCCGGGCCGATGACGTCGCGCAGGCCCTTGCCTGCGGCGGCCTGCAACTGGAGCTTGCTAGGCCGGCCTGACCACGTAGCCGCCGGATTTCTCGTCCGCCTCGAGCTTGATGAGACCCTTTTTCTCGGCTTCCTCGAGGAGCTCGGAGAACCCATGGAAACCATAGTACGACTCGTTGAAGCCCGGATTGCGGCGCTTGAGGGCCTGCTTCACCATCGAGCCCCAGATGCGCTCGTCGGCGTCGCGTTCAGCCATCAGCGCCTCGAGTGTGCCGAGCATGAGATCGAACGCCTCCTGCTTCTTGTCGCCGCTGCTTTTGTCGGCGCCGGCGCTCACCGGCACCGCGTCGCGGCGTTTCTTCGCCGCGCGGCGCGTCTGCTCGCCGGCGCGCACCAGGTCGTCGTAGTAGATGAACTCGTCGCAGTTGCTGATCAACAGGTCCGAGCTCGAGTTCTTCACGCCGACGCCGATCACGGTCTTCGCGTTCTCGCGCAGCTTGGACACCAGCGGCGAGAAGTCGGAATCGCCGCTGATGATCACGAAGGTATCGACGTGCGACTTGGTGTAGCAGAGGTCGAGCGCGTCGACCACCATGCGGATGTCGGCCGAGTTCTTGCCGGACTGGCGCACGTGCGGGATCTCGATCAGCTCGAACGACGCGGCGTGCATCGTCGCCTTGAATTCCTTGTATCGCTCCCAGTCGCAGTAGGCCTTCTTCACCACGATCGAGCCTTTGGCGAGCAGGCGCTCGAGCACCTTCGCCATATCGAACTGGGCGTACCTCGCTTCTCGCACGCCAAGCGCCACGTTCTCGAAGTCGCAGAACACCGCCAGGCTGCGCGTCTCGGAGCCGAGCGCCATCAGTGGTCCTTGCGCGGCGCGTGCGGCGATTGCATGGCGCCGGCGCTGGTTACGGGACGCGGGCGGCGCCGCTCGCGCCAGCTCTCCACCAGCGAATAGCCGGCGGGCACCACCACGAGCGTGAGCAGGGTCGAGGTCACCATGCCGCCGATGACCGCGAGCGAGAGCGGCGCGTTGGTCTCGGCGCCGGCGCCCAGGCCGATCGCCGCCGGCGTGAGCGCGAGGATGATGGTGAGCGAGGTCATGACCACGGGCCGCATGCGGGTCGGACACGCGTTACTCAGCGCCTCGTCGACCTTCATGCCCTGCTCGCGCCGCTGGTTGGTCAGGTCGACCAGCAGGATCGAGTTCTTCGCCACCAGGCCGATCAGCAGCACCAGGCCGATGCCGGAATAGATGTTGAGCGTGCTGCCGGAGAGCGAAAGCGTGGCGATGCCGCCGACGATGCCCAGCGGCACCGCCAGCATGACGTAGAACGGCTGCAGGAAGCTGTTGAACTGGCTGGCGAGCACCATGAAGAGTAGCGCCAACGCGAGCGCGAAAGTGAACTGCGTCGCGGTCGCGGTCTTCTCGAGCTGCTCGGCCTCGCCGACGAACACCACGCGGTAGCCGATCGGCAGGTTTTCGGCCGCAACGCGCACTTTTTCGATCGCGGCGCCGAGCGCGATGGTCGGCGTGGCGAAGAAGGTGGCCGAATACTGCAGGTCGAAGCGCCCGATCACCGCCGGGCCGAGCGCTTCGCGGAAGCGCGCCACCTGGTCGAGCCGCACCAGCTGGCCCTGGCGGTTGCGCAGGTAGATCTTCGACAGATCCACCTGCTGCTGGAACTCGCCGTCCTTCGCCTTGACGCGGATGTCGTAGCGCTCGCCGTCGCCGGGATAGTCGTTGTACTTGGCGATGTCGATGCCGCCGCTCAGCATGCTGACGGCGAGCGCGACGTCCGCCGAGGTCAGGCTCAGGCCGGCGGCGCGCACGCGGTCGGGCTCGAGCACCAGCTGCGGCAGGTCGAGCTGCAGGTCGGTGTCCATGCGGCCGATCTCTGGGTCGGCCTGCAGTGTGCGCTGAAGATCGCCCGCGAGCCGTCCCATCTCCTGCAGGTTCGGCCCCTTGACCACGAACTGCAGCGGCTCGGAGCGCTGTCCCTGCACCAGGCCGAAAGCCCGCGGGAAAGCGCGCGCGCCTGCGATCTGCGAAAGGTCGCGGCGGAAAGCGTTGATCACCTCGGACTGCGAGCGCGTGCGCTCGCCGCGCGGCTTCATGCGCACCACCAGGTTCGCCTGGTTGACCTGCGCCGCCGAGCCGAGGCCGATGATGCCGAACTCGGTGATGATTTCCGGATAGGTCTTGGCGACCGCCTCGACCTCGCGCAGCTTGGTTTCGGTGTACTCGATCGACGAGCCGAGCGGCGTGCGGATGCCGACCAGGAAGCGGCCCTCATCGGCTTGCGGCGCAAGCTCGCGCGGCAGGGTGCCGAAGATCGGGATCGCGGCGAGAAACGAGAGCGCCGCCGCGAACAGCACGATCACGCGGTTACGCAGCGACCAGGCCAGCATGCGGCGGTAGAAGGCGTCGATGCGCTCGAACGTGTGCTCGAGCGCCCAGTACACGCGGCCGTGCTTCTCCTCCACCTCGAGAAAGCGCGAGCACAGCATCGGCGTGAGCGTGAGCGAGACGAACAGCGACACCAGCACGCCGAAAGTCACCACCACGGCGAACGAGCGCAGGAACTGCCCGAGAATGCCGCTGACGAACACCACCGGAGCGAAGATCGCGACCAGCGAGAAGCTGGCCGCGATCACCGCGAAGGTCACCTCGCGGCTGCCGGTGACCGCCGCTCCCATGGCGGTGGTGCCGCGATCCTCCTCCCGGTGGCGGTAGATGTTTTCCAGCACCACGATGGCGTCGTCCACCACCACGCCGACCAGCAGCAGCAGCGCGAGCAGCGTCACCGAGTTGAAGGTGTAGCCGAAGAAATACATCACCGCGATCGCACCCATCAGCGACACCGGGATCGAGGTCGCGATGATCACGGTGGAGCGGAAGCTCTTCAGGAACAGCCAGACGATGAGCGCGGCGAGGATGGTGCCTTCGATCAGGTGGTTCTTCAGCGCCTCCACCATCGCGCCGATGAAGATCTTGTCGCTCTGCACGATGTGCAGCTCGAGTCCCGGCGGCAGCTGCGGCCGGATGTCCCGGTCGATGCGCTCGAGCACGCGGTCGATGATCTCGACCGTGTTGGTGTTCGGCACCTTGACGATGCCGATGCCGACCGCGGGCTTGCCGTTCAGGCGCGCGAGCTGGCGGAAGTCCGCCAGGCCGTCCTCGATCTCCGCGATGTCGCGCAGGCGCACCGGCGCGCCGTCCTTGTAGCCGACGATCATCGCCGCCAGGTCGTCGAGCTTGTGGAACTCGAGGTCGATCTTCACCAGGTGCTCGGTCGAGCGCCCGACCAGGAAGCCGCCAGCGAGCTGGATGTGCTCGCGCCCGAAGGCGTCGTTGATGTCCTGCGCGGCGATGCCGAAGCCCGCCATCTTCGCGGGCAGCAGGTTGACGCGGATGGTGCGGTCGCGCCGCCCGCCGATGCGCACCTCGCCCACGCCGTCGATCGTCTCCAGCTGCTTCTTGATGACGTTGATCGCGTACAGGTTGAGCTGCTGCTGCGTGCGGTCGCCTTGCAGCGCGGTCTGCAGGATGGCCTGGGTGTTGCTCTCGACTTTCGCCACCACCGGCGGGTCGGCGTCTTTCGGCAGGCGGCGCACCACCTGGTTCACTTTCGCCTGCACTTCCTGGAAGGCGACGTCGATGCGTTTCTCGAGGCTGAAGGTGATCACCACCACCGAGGCGCCGGGCGACGAGGTCGACTGGATGTGCTCGATCCCCGGCACGCTGTTGACCGAGGTCTCGATCAGGTTGGTGACCGCGGCGTCGATGATGTCGGGATTCGCTCCCTTGTACACCGTAGTGATCGAGATGATCGGAAACTCGATGTAGGGCAGCTTGTCGACGCCCATGCGCAGGTAGGCGATGGTGCCGAACAGCACCAGCACGGCGCTCAGCATCACCGCGAACACATGGCGGCGGATCGAGAGCTCGGAGAGGGTCATGGTGTCAACCGCCGGTGGCGGTTTTTTCGCCCTTGGCCTTGGCCGCGGTGCCTTTTTCCGCACCACGCCCGCCGCGCACCGTGACCGCCGCGCCGTCGGTGAGGAAGCCGGCGCCGTCCGCAGCGATGATCTCGCCCGCGCTCAGCCCCTTCGTCACCTGCTGAAAGCCGTCCTGCCGCAACCCGGTCTCGACCACGCGCTGGCGCGCGATGCCGTTTTCCAGGGCATACACCACCTTGCCCGCGGGCCGCAGCACCACGCTCTGCTCGGGCACCATCAGCGCGCTCTGCACCTCGTCGGTCACGATGCGCGCGTTTACTGTGCCGCCGCCGCGGAACATCGAGCCCTCGCCGCGGATCTTGACGATGGCGTCGATCGCGCGGTTGTTCACGCCGAGCGTCGGCTTGAGCTCGTCGATGCGCGCTTCGAGCAGGCGCTCCGGCGCGGCCGGCGGCGAAATCAGTACCTTGAGGCCCGGTTTGATGCGCATCGCCGTCGCCTCCGGCAACAGCAGGTGCACGCGCAGCTCCTGCACGCCGACCAGCTTGAACAGCGGATCGCCCAGCTTGACGTAGTCGCCGACGGCGACGATCTGGGTCTCGATCTCGCCGTCGATCGGCGCCACTACGCGCGCCTTGGTCAGGCTGCGGCCGGTCTGCTCGTGGCGTGCCCGCGCTGCGGTGAGCTGCTGGCGCAGAGCGTTGCGCTGCGCGACGGCGTCGTCGATGGCGTTTTGCGAGATGAAGCCCTGACCGACGAGCTTCCGGTTGCGTTCGACCACCCGCTCCTGCTGCTCGAGCAGGCTCGCCAGCCGGCCGATCTCGGCCTGGTCAGAGCGTTGCTGGATCTGGAAGTCGACGGCGTCGATCTCGGCGAGCAGCTCGCCTTTGGCGACCTTCTTGCCGGTGAAGCCGGTCACGCGCGTCACGCGCCCGGCGACTTCGGCGCCCACGGTCGGGTCGATCACGTTCTCGATCGTGCCGACCACTTCTTCATAGATTTCCAGCACGCGCGGCTGCACCACGGCGGAGGTGATGAGCACTCCCTGCTGGCTCTTGCCCGCCTTGCCCGAATCCTTGCGCGCCGCACGGCCGTCACCGGCGAAGAAGTAGGCACCCACCGCCGCGGCAATGACGACGATGGAAATCCCGAAGATCGCGAGGCGGCGGGTGGCGGTGGTCATGAAACGGGCGATTGTCAGCCCGGAATGCGGTCGAGGGCAAACAGCTCCTCGACCGACTCGCGACGGCGCACCAGGTGCGCCTCGCGGCCGCGCACCAGGACCTCGGCGGCGCGCGGCCGCGTGTTGTAGTTCGAGCTCATTGCCATGGCATAAGCCCCGCTCGACATGATGGCGAGCAGGTCGCCGGCAGCGGCCGCCAGCCGGCGGTCTTTGGCCAGGAAGTCCGCGCTCTCGCACACCGGCCCGACCACATCGTAAACAGCCGTGCCCGCCGCGGATTCCTTCACCGCCTTCACTTCATGCCAGGCGCCGTAGAGCGCCGGGCGGATGAGGTCGTTCATCGCCGTATCCACCACGAGGAAACTCTTTGCGCTGCCCGGTTTTACATACTCTATGCGCGTCAAGAGCACGCCGGCGTTACCGACCAGCGAACGGCCCGGATCGAAGATCACGTTGTGGCTGCGCGCGCCGAGCGCCGCCATTACGCCTGCGACGAAGGCCGCGGGCGGCTGCGGCGCTTCATCCTTGTAGCGGATGCCGATGCCTCCGCCCACATCGACGTGCTTGAGGTGAATACCTTTGCGCTCCAGGCGGTCGACCAGCGCGATCAGGCGCTCGGCCGCGGCGACGAACGGCGCCGGATCCTGCAGCAGCGAGCCGATATGGCAGCCGATGCCGACCAACTCCACGCCCGCCATCTCCAGCGCCCTTCCATACAGCCGCTCCGCATCACCGTGCGCCACGCCGAACTTTGTCTCACGCAGTCCGGTGGAGATGTAAGGATGTGTCTTGGCGTCGATGTCCGGATTGACGCGGAAGGCGATCGGCGCGCGGCGGCCGAGCGCGCGCGCCACCGCGTCGACGCGCGCGAGCTCCGCCTCGGACTCGACGTTGATACAACCAATGCCCTTTTCCAGCGCAAAGCGGATCTCCGCCTCGCTCTTGCCGACGCCCGAAAACAGCGTCTTGCGCGCCTCGCCGCCCGCAGCGAGGACGCGCGCCAGCTCTCCGCCCGAGACGATGTCGAAGCCGGCGCCGAGCCGCGCGAGCAGCGCGAGGATCGCGAGGTTCGAGTTCGCCTTCACCGAATAGCAGATCTGCGCGTCGCGGCCCTTCAGCGCCTGCGCGAATTCGCGGTACGCGCCCTCGATCGCTGCCGCGGAGTAGACGAAGCACGGGGTGCCGAAGCGGCGCGCGATTTCGTCCAGCGGCACTTCGTCGGCGCAGAGCACGCCGTTGCGATAGGCAAAAGCCACGGCGCCTACTTCTCTTCTTCGCGCGTGTCGCGCGGGTACGGCACCGGCTCGTACGGCTTGGGCTTCGCCGGCTTGATGCCGGGGGGAGGGCTGTCGCGCAGATAGAGAGGCCCCTTCTGGCCGCAGGCCGCGGCCAGCGCGAGGAGCACGAAGCAGGCGAGGAAACGCATAAAATCAGCATGCTACTCCATGAATGAGATCGATTTCGAAGCGCGGGCCAGCGCCGCTCTTGAAGCGCTCGAGCAGGCGCTTGAGAACGCCGGCGAGGACCTGGATTACGAGCTGAAGGCCGGCGGCATCCTCGAGATCGAGTTCGAGGATGGCTCCAAGATCATCATCAACCGCCATGCCGCGGCGCGCGAGATCTGGGTGGCCGCGCGCTCGGGAGGCTTTCACTACCGCTGGGATGGCCAGGCCTGGCGCAATACCCGTGACGGCTCGGAGCTGTTCGAAGCGCTCTCGGCGCTCGTTTCCGGGCAGCTAGGTCGGGGGGTTCGCCTGCTCGGGTAGCGGCCCGTTCGGCTGAACCGGCTGCTGCATCGGCGGCGGTGTCGGCAGCAGAACCTCCGGCGGCGGCACCGTTTCCTGGTAGAAGAATTCCGGCACTAGCTTGGTCGACTCTCCACTTATCCCCATCGTGGGGACCGCGACGACACCTGGCGGCACGGTGCGCGGCTGCTCGGGAACGTCCTTCAGCGCTTGCTCCATGTAGTTCAGCCAGATCGGCAGCGCGACCACGCTACCCGTCTGGTTCTTGCCGAGCGTCTTCGGCTGGTCGAAGCCGACCCAGGACACCGCCACCAGCGAGGGCTGATAGCCCGCGAACCACGCGTCGACGAACTCGTTGGTCGTACCGGTCTTGCCGGCGAGGTCGGTGCGCCCGAGGCGCCCGGCGCGCGCCGCGGTCCCCGAGCGGGTCACGTCCTGCATCATGTTGTCCATGATGAAGGCGTTGCGCGGGTCGAGCACGCGCAATGCCTCGTCGCCGGAGCGACGTGGATCGGCCAGCGCCAGCGGGTTGCCGCGATCGTCGACGATCTTGTGGATGAAATACGGCTGGATCAGGAAGCCGCCATTCGCGAACACCGAATAGGCGCGCGCCAGCTGCCAAGCGGTGACCGACCCCGCGCCCAGCGCCATGGTGAGGTAGGGAGGGTGACGGTCGATGTCGAAACCGAAGCGCCCGATGTATTCCTGCGCGTACTTCGGGCCGATGGCGTCGAGCACGCGGATCGAGACCATGTTCTTCGACTTGGTGAGCGCCGTCCTGAGCCGCATCGGGCCCTCGAACTTGCCGTCGTAGTTCTTGGGCTCCCAGCGCTGGCTGCCGGTCTGCTCGGCTTCCAGCACCACGGGCTCGTCGGGCACCACGGTGGCGGCGGTGAAGCCCTTCTCGAGCGACGCCGAATAGATGAACGGCTTGAACGACGACCCCGGCTGGCGCCACGCCTGGGTCACGTGGTTGAACTTGTTGCGCCCGAAGTCGAAGCCGCCGACCAGCGAGTGGATCGCCCCGTCCTGCGGGTCGAGAGAAACGAACGCCGATTCGACCTCCGGCAGCTGCAGCAGCTGCCAGTTCTTGCCGTCGCGTTGCACGCGGACGATGGCGCCCTTGCGGATGCGCTTCTGCGGCGCGGCCTTGGAGTCGAGCGCGCGCGCCGCGAACTGCAGGCCCGCGCCCTGGATCGTCAGCCGCTCGCCGCTGCGCAGCGCGGCCTGCACCTGCTTGCCGTCGTACGCGACGACCACAGCGGCCAGCAGGTCGTCGCTGTCCGGATGGTCGGCGAGCAGATCGTCGAAATCGTCATCCTCGGGATTGGCCGGCAGCTCGACGTAGCCTTCCGGACCGCGGTAGCCGGCGCGCCGGTCGTACTCCAGCACCCCCTTGCGCAGCGCTTCGTAGGCCGCTTCCTGGTCGGCCTTGCGGATCGTGGTGTAAACGCGGAAGCCGCGCGTGTAGACGTCCTCGGGATAGTGCTCGGCGATCGCCTGGCGCACCATCTCGGCGGCAAATTCGGCGTGCACCGAGTACTCGGTGACCTCGCGCCGCGTGCGCAAGGGCGCCTTGAGGGCGTCCTCGTATTGCGTGGCGTCGATGTGGCCGAGCTCGGTCATGCGCCGCAGCACGTATTGCTGGCGCTGTTTGGCGCGCTGCGGATTGGCGATCGGGTTATAGAGCGACGGCGCTTTCGGCAGCCCGGCGAGCATCGCGGTCTCGGCGAGCGAGAGCTGATCGAGCGCCTTGCCGTAATAGGTCTGCGAGGCGGCGGCGAAGCCGTAGGCGCGCTGCCCCAGATAGATCTGGTTCACGTACAGCTCGAGGATCTGCTCCTTGGACAGGCTGTGCTCGATCTTGAACGCGAGCAGCGCCTCGTAGAGCTTGCGCGTGAGGGTCTTCTCCGACGAGAGGAAGAAATTGCGCGCCACCTGCATGGTGATGGTGCTCGCCCCCTGCCGCCGGCCGCCCGATACCAGGTTCGCCCAAGCCGCGCGCATCACGCCGACATAGTCGATGCCCGGGTGCTCGTAGAAGCGCTCGTCCTCGGCCGCGATTACCGCGTTCTTGAGCTGCTGGGGTACCTCGGTGATCGAAACCACCGAGCGGCGCTCCTCGCCGAACTCGCCGATCAGGACCCCTTCGGCCGTGTAAATGCGCAGCGGGATCTTGGGCTGGTAGGCGGTCAGCGCATCGAGCGAAGGAAGCTGGGGATAGGCCAGGACCACCACCAGGCCGACGGCCAGCAGGCCGGCGACGAGGAGCCCCGCCAGGACGGCGAGGGGGAAGGCTACAAAGCGAAGCCACATGGGCACTTAGACTGTTGCCGGAGCGTTTGTTGCAGGGGCGGACAGAACCGTAGCATCATACCCAGCTTGCCCTTGTGGAAAATTAAGTAGACAGCCGGGGGGCTTGTTGCTAGGATTTAATGCGATTTCTGCGTATCGCGCCTAAGATGCGAAGCGCAAAGGGAAATAACCAATGAAATTCGATCTGTTCACGGCCAAGGCTCCACCTTTGTTCGGGCTGGATATCAGCTCGTCCTCGGTGAAGATGCTCGAGTTGGTCGATGCCGGCAAGAGCGGCTATCGCGTCGAACGCTACGCGATCGAGCCGCTTGCGCGCGATTCGGTGGTGGACGGAAACATCAACAACCTCGAGGCGGTGACCGAAGCGGTGAAGCGTGCCTACCAGCGCCTCGGCACGCGCACGAAACACGTGGCGATGGCGGTGCCGAGCGGCGCGGTGATCAGCAAGAAGATCATCGTCTCTGCCGCTCTGCGCGAGGAAGAGCTCGAGATCCAGGTGGAGAGCGAGGCGAACCAGTACATCCCGTTCGCCCTCGAGGAAGTGAACCTCGACTTCCAGGTGCTCGGCCCGTCGCCGACCAACCCGGAGGAGCAGGAAGTGCTGATCGCCGCCACGCGCAAGGAGAAAGTCGAGGACCGCGTCGCGGTGGTCGATTCTGCCGGCCTGAAGGCGCTGGTGATGGATGTCGAGTCCTTCGCGCAGCAGAACGCGCTCGGGTTGGTGGTGCAGGCGCTGCCCGCCGGCGGCAAGGACCTGAACGTCGCCGTGGTGGACGTGGGCGCCAACGTCATGAACGTCACCGTGCTGCGCAACGACCAGTCGATCTATACGCGCGAGCAGGCGTTCGGCGGCAACCAGCTCACCCAGGACATCGTCAGCCGCTACGGCATGACCCCGGAAGAGGCGGAAAACGCCAAGCGCTCCGGCGGCCTGCCCGACGACTTCGAAGCCGAAGTGATGAAGCCTTTCATGGAGAACCTGTCCATGGAGGTGCAGCGCGCGCTGCAGTTCTTCTTCACCTCGACGCAATACCACGCGGTCGACCACATCCTGCTCGCCGGCGGCTCGGCGGTGATCCCGGGCCTCGACGAAGTGGTCAATACCCGGACCCAGGTCCCGACCAGCGTCGCCAACCCGTTCTCGCTGATGCAGGCCTCGCCGCGCATCCAGCTCAAGCGCCTGATGATCGACGCGCCGTCACTGATCGTGGCCTGCGGCCTCGCCATGCGGAGGTTCGACCCGCAATGAATGCCCGCATCAACCTGCTGCCGCACCGCGAAGAGCGGCGCAAGCGCTCCCGGCAGCATTTCGCCACCGTTGCCGGCGGCACCGCGATCATCGGGGTCGCGCTCGCCTTTCTGATGTACCAGTACTACGAGCGCCAGATCTCGACGCAGAGCGATCGCAACAACTTCCTCGCCACCGAGATCAAGAAGCTCGACAAGGACATCGCCGAGATCAACGACCTGCGCAACCAGATCCAGGCGCTGCTCGCGCGCAAGCAGATCATCGAAACCCTGCAGGCCGACCGTGCGCAGACCGTGCACCTGCTCGAGCAGATGGTGCGCCAGATGCCGGAGGGCGTGTACCTCAAGTCGATGCGCCAGACCGCGCAGAAAGTGCACCTCGTCGGTTACGCCCAGTCGAACGCGCGCGTGTCGACCCTGATGCGCAACATCGAGGCCTCGCCGTGGCTCGATCAGCCGCTCCTGGTCGAGGTGAAGTCGGGCACCACCGCCGACAAGAAGCGCGTGTCCCAATTCGAGATGTACCTGCAGCTGAAACGCGCCGCCGCCAAGGACGCCGCCAAGGATGCTCCCAAGGCGGCGCCGGCGAAGGACGCGGCCAAGAAAGGCTGAGCCATGGCATTCAACTTCAAGCAGCTGGCGGAAGAGTTCCAGCGCACCAACTGGAAGGACCCCGGCACCTGGCATGCGGCCCCGAAAATCCTGGTGCTGCTCGCGATCCTCGCCGGCATTCCGCTCGGCGGATACTTCGCCATCAACCAGGGCCAGCTCGAGGAGCTCGAGCAGGGCCAGCAGAAGGAAGTGAAGCTGAAAGAAGAATACGTGAACAAGAAGAAGCAGGCGATCAACCTCGACCTGCACCGCCAGCAACTGCGCGAGATCGACACCCAGTTCGGCGCGCTGCTCAAGCAGCTGCCGAACAAGTCGCAGATGGACGCGCTGCTGGTCGACATCAACCAGGCCGGCCTTGGGCGCGGCCTGCAGTTCGAGCTGTTCCGGCCCGCGGCTGCCGAGATCCGGCGCGACTTCTACGCCGAGCTGCCGATCACGGTGAAGGTCACCGGCAACTACCACGACATGGGCGCGTTCGCGAGCGACGTCGGCCAGCTCTCGCGCATCGTCACGCTGAACGAGGTGTCGATCCTCGCGGGCAGCGACGGCAATCTGACGATGGACGCCGTGGCGCGCACCTTCCGCTACCTCGACGATGACGAGGTGGCCGCGCAACGCCGCTCGGCGAAGAAGGCCCCCGGCAAGAAATGAGTACGCGTTCCCACATCGTCAGCGCCCTCGCCATGGCCACGCTCGCGCTCGCGGGCTGCGGCGGCGATGAGTACGGTGACCTGAAGGAAGAGCTGAACCAGCTCACCAAGGACCTGCGCGGCCGCGTCGATCCGCTGCCGCAGGTGCGGCCCTACGAGCCGGTGCCGTACACCGCGGAAAGCCAGGTCGACCCGTTCCGTCCCGAGCGCATCGAGGTGGCGAGCGCCGGCAGGGCGGCGAGCGCGTCGACCGCGCTGATCGAGGAGCAGAAGAAGCGACCGCCGGAGCCGCTCGAAGCGTTCCCGCTCGAGTCGATCCAGATGCTCGGCACGATTACCCAGAACAAGGAGACTTTTGCGCTGGTGAGGGCAGGCCCGAACCTCTACCGGGTGAAGAAAGGCAATTACATGGGTCAGAACTTCGGCGTGATCACGACGATCGACGAGGCCCAGATCAGCCTCAAGGAGCTGGTGCAGGATTCGACCGGCGACTGGGTTGAGCGCCAGAGCTCGCTGCAATTGGTGGAGGCAAAACGATGAATACCAAAGCCACTCCCCGCACCATTAGCCGAACTTCGGCCTGGCTTCTCGGCCTGGCGGGCTTGGCGCTCTTCGCCGCACAGGCGTCGGCGCAAAACACGATCGACACCTTCGAGGTCAGCCAGCTGGGCGGCAAGACCGTGGTGCGCGTCACCACCAAGGAGCCGCTGAAGAGCGTACCGCCGAACTTCTCGGTGGCGAGCCCCGCGCGCATCGCCTTCGACTTTCCCAACACTGCCAACGCGCTCGGGCGCTCGAACCAGGACATCGGCCAGGGCGACCTGCGCAGCATGAACGTGGTGCAGGGTGCCGACCGCACGCGGCTGGTGCTCAACCTGCGCCGTGCGGTGGGCCACGAGGCCACGCTCGAAGGCAACACGCTGGTGATCACGCTCGCCGAGCCCGCGGTCGCCAGCACGCCGGCGAGCGGCGTGGCGCATTTCTCCGAGGGTAAAACCGACATCAAGCACTCGGTGCGCGACATCGACTTCCGTCGCGGCCGCGCGGGCGAGGGCAGGGTGGTCGTCGATCTGGCCGATACCACCACCGGTATCGATATTCGCCTCCAGGGCCAGAACATCGTGATTGAATTCCTCAAGACCTCGCTGCCCGAGAGCCTGCGCCGGAGACTCGACGTCGTCGACTTCGGCACCCCGGTCAATACCGTGAGCACCTTCCAGCAAGGCGAGAACGTGCGCATGGTGATCGAGCCGAAGGGGCAGTGGGAGCACAACGCCTACCAATCCGACACGCAGTTCGTGCTGGAAGTGAAGCCGGTGGCCGCCGACCCGGCGCGCGCCGCGGCGCAGAAGGGCCGCTACACCGGCGAGCGGCTGTCGCTCAACTTCCAGAACGTCGAGGTGCGCGCGGTGCTCAACGTGATCGCCGACTTCACCGACCTCAACATCATTACCAGCGATACCGTCACCGGCAACATCACGCTGCGCCTGAAGGACGTGCCCTGGGACCAGGCGCTGGAGATCATCCTGCAGACGCGCGGCCTCGACAGCCGGCGCAGCGGCAACGTGATCTGGATCGCGCCGCGCGACGAGCTCGCCACGCGCGAGAAGCTGCAGCTCGAGGCGCAGAACCAGATCTCCGACCTGGAGCAGACGCGCACCGAGTCGTTCCAGATGAGCTACCAGAAGGCGGTCGACGTGCAGAAGCTGCTGTCGGATCCGACGCAGCGCATCCTGTCGAAGCGCGGCAGCGCGGTGGTCGACGCGCGCACCAATACGCTGTTCGTACAGGACACGCCCAGCCGTCTCGAAGAGGTACGCCGCCTCATCGCCAAGATCGACGTCGCGGTGCGCCAGGTGATGATCGAAGCGCGCATCGTCGAGGCCAACGACGCTTTCAGCCGTAACATCGGCTCCCGGCTCGGTATCCACGACACTCAGGCGTCCGGCCATCGCATTCTCGGCCAGAACAGCCCGCGCTTTATCGCCGGCGGCAACCTCAACGACACCGGCTTCCATACCGGACAGTCGGCGACGACCCCCACCTTCCCCAACGAGTCGAACCTCGTCAATCTGCCTGCGGCGGGCTTGAACGCGTTCGCCGCCGGCCAGTTATCCTTCATATTATTCAACAGCGCAGCGACGCGCTTCCTCAACCTCGAGCTGACCGCGCTCGAAGCCGACGGCAAGGGCAAGATCATCGCCAGCCCGCGCGTGCTCACGGCCGACCAGGCGGAAGCACTGATCGAGCAGGGCGTCGAGCTCCCCTACCAGCAGGCAACCTCCTCCGGCGCCACCGCGGTATCGTTCCGCAAAGCCAACCTTTCGCTCAAGGTGAAGCCGCAGATCACCCCGGACGGCAACGTCATCATGTCGCTCGACGTGAACAAGGACCAAGTCGGCGCCACCACGCCGGCGGGCGTGTCCATCAACACCAAGCACGTGAAGACCGAGGTGCTGATCGAGAACGGCGGCACCGTGGTCATCGGTGGCATCTATGAGCAGAACGACCGTACCGACACCACCCAGGTGCCGTTGCTCGGCGACATTCCGGTGCTCGGCTGGTTGTTCAAGAACACCACGACCAGCACCTCCAAGACCGAGCTGCTGGTCTTCATCACGCCGCGCGTGGTCAACGATCGCCTGACGATTCGCTGAGTAGCCGCCGCACTTCGCCTAGTACTGCAGCAGCACCACGGCCGGGTCCTCCCGGCCGTTTTTGTTTCTACAATGGAGCCGTGAGCAAGAGAATCTCGTGAAACCGGACAACCTCTATCTGGTCGGGATGATGGGGGCGGGCAAGACCACCGTCGGGCGCTCGCTCGCCCGCCGGCTCAAGCTGCGCTTCTTCGATTCCGACCAGGAGATCGAGGCGCGCTGCGGCGTGAAGATCCCGGTGATCTGGGAGATCGAGGGCGAGGCCGGCTTCCGCGCGCGCGAGGCGCAGGCCATTGCCGAACTTGGCATGCTCGACGGCATCGTGCTCGCCACCGGTGGCGGCGCCGTGCTCGCCAAGGAGAATCGCGCGCTGCTCTCGGAGCGCGGCACCGTGGTCTACCTGCGCGCGACGCCCGAGCATCTGTACGAGCGCGTGCGCCAGGATCGCAACCGCCCGCTGCTCGCGGGCGACGATCCGCTCGGGCGGCTGCGCGAGCTCTATCGCGAACGCGACCCGCTCTACCGCGAAGTCGCAGACGTCGTGATCGATACCGGGCGGCAGAGCGTCCAGGTACTGGCGCGCGCATTGCTCGAGCAGCTCGGCACGCTATGGAAACGCTCAGCGTAGCCCTCGGCAGCCGCGCCTACCCGATCCACATCGGCGCCGGCATCCTCGAGGCGGCGGAACTCTATCGTCCGCATTTGAGCGGTGGCGCCGCGGCGATCGTCACGAACGCGGTGGTCGCTCCGCTGTATCTCGAAAAAATGCGCCGTGCATTGAAGGGAGCGCGCCTGACCGAAGTGGTGATCGGCGACGGCGAGCAGGCCAAGAGCTGGCAGGGCGTGGAGCGGGTGGTCGATGCACTGCTCGCCGCGCGGCTCGGACGCGACGGTCTGGTCGTCGCCCTGGGTGGTGGCGTGATCGGCGACCTGGCAGGCTTCGCCGCGGCGATCTATCAGCGCGGCGTGGCGTTCGTGCAAGTGCCCACTACGCTGCTCGCGCAGGTCGACTCCTCTGTCGGGGGCAAGACCGCGATCAACCACGCCCTGGGCAAGAACATGATCGGCGCGTTCCACCAGCCGGTCGCCGTGATCTCGGACGTCGCCACGCTCGACACGCTCCCCGACCGCGAGCTGCGCTCGGGCCTCGCCGAGGTAATCAAGCATGGCTTCGCGCTCGACGCCGCCTTCGTGGACTGGCTTGAATCCAATGTGGAAAAGATTCTGCGCAGAGATCATGGCGCGCTGGGCTACGCCATCCGTCGCAGCTGCGAGCTGAAAGCGCGCATCGTTGCCGCCGACGAGCGCGAAGCCGGTGAGCGCGCGCTGCTCAATTTCGGCCATACCTTCGGCCACGCCATCGAGGCGGGGACCGGCTACGGGTCCTGGCTGCACGGCGAGGCGGTAGCCGCCGGCATGGTGATGGCGGCGGAGCTGTCTTCGCTAATGGGTCAGTTGAAAAAAAATGAAGTGAGCCGGGTGCGCGAGCTGGTGAAGCGGGCCGGATTGCCGGTGAGCGGGCCGGCGCTCGCCCCGGAGCGCCTGCTGGAGCTGATGGCGCTCGACAAGAAGGCCGCGAAAGGCAAGACGCGCTTCGTGCTGCTCGAATCGCTGGGCCGTGCCGCGCTGCGAGCGGACGTGGATGAGAAAGCGGTGCGCGCGGCCATTGTCGCTGCAGCGCGGTAATTGTATATTCAGTAGTTCGGTCATGAACTTGCCAGCGCAGCAAGGGCTCTACAACCCCTTGAACGAACACGACGCCTGCGGCGTCGGCTTTGTCGCTCACATCAAGGGCAAGAAATCGCACACCATCGTCGAGCAGGGCCTGACGGTGCTGCGCAACCTCACGCACCGCGGCGCGGTGGGCTACGACCCGAAGCTCTCCGACGGCGCCGGTCTGCTGATCCAGATGCCCGACCGCTTCTTGCGCGAGGAGATGGCGAAGCAGGGCGTGAAGCTGCCGCCGGTCGGCCAGTACGGCGTCGGCATGGTGTTCCTGCCGCGCGATCCGGCCTCGCGCATCGCGTGCGAATACGAGATCGAGCGCGCGATCAAGGACGAGGGCCAGGTGCTGCTCGGCTGGCGCGACGTGCCGGTCGACAACTCGGATCTCGCGGAGCCGGCGAAGAAGCTCGAACCGGTGATCCGCCAGGTGTTCATCGGCCGCGGCCGCAGCGTCACCGTCACCGACGCGCTCGAGCGCAAGCTCTACATCATCCGCAAGAGCTCCGGCCACGCGATCCAGGCGCTGCGCCTGAAGCACGGCAAAGCGTTCTACGTACCGTCGATGTCGGCGCGCACCGTCTGCTACAAGGGCATGCTGCTCGCCTACCAGGTCGGCGAGTACTACCTCGATCTGAAGGATGCGCGCGTCGAGTCGGCGCTCGCGCTGGTGCACCAGCGGTTTTCGACCAACACCTTCCCGTCATGGGACCTGGCGCACCCGTTCCGCATGATCTGCCACAACGGCGAGATCAATACCCTGCGCGGCAACGTGAATTGGATCCGCGCGCGCCAGGGCGCGATTTCCTCGCCGATCTTGGCGGATGACCTCGCCAAGATCTGGCCGCTGATCTACGACGGCCAGTCGGACTCCGCTTCGTTCGACAACGCGCTCGAACTGCTGGTGATGGGCGGCTACTCGGTGGCCCACGCCATGATGATGATGATTCCGGAGGCGTGGGAGAACCACGCGCTGATGGATCCGGCGCGGCGCGCGTTCTACGAATACCACGCGGCGATGATGGAGCCCTGGGATGGCCCGGCATCGATCGCCTTCACCGACGGCCGCCTGATCGGCGCCACCCTCGACCGCAACGGCCTGCGCCCTTCGCGCTACATCGTCACCGACGACGACCTCGTGATCATGGGCTCGGAGTGCGGCTGCCTGCCGATCCCGGAAGAGAAGATCGTCAAGAAGTGGCGCCTGCAGCCCGGCAAGATGTTCCTCGTCGACCTGGAAAAGGGCCGCATCGTCGACGACAAGGAGCTGAAGGACAGCCTGGCGAGCGCGCGGCCCTACGCCGAATGGATCGAGCGCATCCGCGTGCGCCTCGACGAGGTCGACACCGAGAAGACGCCGCCGCTCAAGTCGCGCGTCCGGCTGCTCGACCGCCAGCAGGCCTTCGCCTACACCCAGGAAGACCTGAAGTTCATCATGCAGCCGATGTCGGCGGCGGGCGAGGAGCCGATCGGCTCGATGGGCAACGACTCGCCGCTGGCGGTGCTGTCGAACAAGGACAAGACGCTCTACCACTACTTCAAGCAGCTGTTCGCGCAGGTCACCAATCCCGCGATCGACCCGATCCGCGAGGAGCTGGTCATGTCGCTGGTGTCGTTCATCGGGCCCAAGCCCAACCTGCTCGGCATCGACGAGCTCAACCCGCCGCTGCGCCTTGAAGTCGGGCAGCCGGTGCTCGACTTCTACGAGATGGAGAAGATCCGCCACATCGAGCGCTACACCGGCGGCAAGTTCAAGTCGTGCGAGCTCGACGTCACCTATCCCGTGGCGTGGGGCCAGGACGCGATCGAGGCGCGCCTCGCCTCGCTCGCCGCGCAGGCCGAGGACGCAGTGCGCTCGGGCTACTCGATCATCGTCATCTCCGACCGCCTGGTCGACAAGGAGCGCGTGGCCATTCCCGCGCTGCTCGCGCTGTCGGCGATCCATCAGCACCTGGTGGGCAAGGGGCTGCGCACTTCCACCGGCCTGGTCGTGGAAACCGGCAGCGCGCGCGAAGTGCACCACTTCGCGCTGCTCGGCGCCTACGGCGCAGAGGCCGTGCATCCCTCTCTCGCGCTCGAGACCGTGCTCGCCGCCGCGACCAGCGACAAGACCAAAGCGGTCAAGAACTACGTCAAGGCGATCGGCAAGGGCCTGAAGAAGGTGATGTCCAAGATGGGCATCTCCACCTACATGTCCTACACCGGCTCGCAGCAGTTCGAGGCGGTCGGCCTCGCGCGCTCGCTGGTCGACAAGTACTTCACCGGCACCGCCAGCAACATCGAGGGCATCGACCTGTTCGACGTCGCCGAGGAAGCGATCCGCGTGCACCGCGACGCCTTCGACGAGGCCGACCCGGTGCTGAAGAACATGCTCGACGCCGGCGGCGAGTACGCCTGGCGCGTACGCGGCGAGGAGCACACCTGGACGCCCGACGCGATCGCCAAGCTGCAGCACGCGGCGCGCAACAACGCCTACTCGACTTACAAGGAGTACGCGGCGCTGATCAACGACCAGTCGCGCCGGCACCTGACGTTCCGCGGCCTGTTCGAGTTCCGCTTCGGCCCGCCGGTGCCGCTCGAGGAAGTCGAGCCGGCGAAGGACATCGTCAAGCGCTTCTCCACCGGCGCGATGTCGCTCGGCTCGATCTCGACCGAGGCGCACACCACGCTCGCCATCGCGATGAACCGCATCGGCGGCAAGTCGAATACCGGCGAAGGCGGCGAAGACCGCCGCCGCTACGCGCCGGTCAAGGCCGGCGAGTCGATGCAAAGCCGTCTGGGCAAGACCCGCGTCGAGGTCGACCTCCCGCTGCGCGAAGGCGATTCGCTCAAATCGAAGATCAAGCAGGTCGCCTCCGGCCGCTTCGGCGTTACCGCCGAGTACCTGGCAAGCGCCGAGATGCTGCAGATCAAGATTGCCCAGGGCGCCAAGCCCGGCGAGGGCGGCCAGCTTCCCGGACGCAAGGTGTCGGAATACATCGCCGAGCTGCGCTACGCGACGCCCGGCGTCGAGCTGATCTCGCCGCCGCCGCACCACGACATTTACTCGATCGAGGATCTGGCGCAGCTGATCCACGACCTGAAGAACTCGAACCCGAAAGCGGCGATCTCGGTGAAGCTGGTGTCCGAGGTCGGCGTCGGCACCATTGCCGCCGGCGTCTCCAAGGGCAAGGCGGACCACGTCACCATCGCCGGCCACGACGGCGGCACCGGCGCCTCGCCGTGGTCGTCGATCAAGCACGCCGGCACGCCGTGGGAGCTCGGTCTGGCGGAAACCCAGCAGACCCTGGTCCTGAATCGCTTGCGGGGAAGGATCGCGGTTCAAGTCGACGGCCAGATGAAGACCGGCCGCGACGTGGTGATCGGCGCGATTCTCGGCGCGGACGAGTTCGGCTTCGCCACCGCGCCGCTGGTGGTCGAGGGCTGCATCATGATGCGCAAGTGCCACCTCAACACCTGCCCGGTGGGCGTGGCCACGCAAGATCCGGTGCTGCGCAGGAAGTTCGAAGGCAAGCCCGAGCACGTGGTCAATTACTTCTTCCATGTGGCGGAGGAAGCGCGTGAGCTCATGGCTCAACTCGGAATCCGAAAAATAGACGACTTGATCGGTCGCACCGATTTGTTGGACATGAGGCAAGGCATCGAGCACTGGAAGGCGAAGGGCCTCGACTTCTCGCGCGTGTTCCAGATGCCGAAGATGCCGGCCGGCGTGGCGGTGCGCCATAGCGAAACCCAGAGCCACGGCCTGGAGAAGGCGCTCGACAACCGCCTGATCGAGCTCGCGCGCCCGGCGCTCGAGCGCGGCGAGAAAGTGTCGATCGAGACCCCGATCCGCAACATCAACCGTACCGTCGGCACCATGCTGTCGTACGAAATCGCCTCGCGCTACGGCCACGAGGGGCTGCCCGACGACACCATCCACATCCGCCTCGCGGGTTCCGCCGGGCAGAGCTTCGGCGCGTTCCTCGCCAGGGGCGTGACGCTCGACCTGGTCGGCGACACCAATGACTATTGCGGCAAGGGCCTGTCGGGCGGCCGCATCTCGGTGCAGCCTTCGAACAAGTTCCGCGGCGAGCCGACCGAGAACATCATCACCGGCAACGTGGTGCTCTACGGCGCGATCGCCGGCGAGGCCTACTTCCGCGGCGTGGCGGGCGAGCGCTTCGCGGTGCGCAACTCCGGCGCGCGCGCGGTGGTCGAGGGCGTCGGCGACCACGGCTGCGAATACATGACCGGCGGCACGGTGGTCGTGCTGGGCACGACTGGACGCAACTTCGCCGCCGGCATGTCGGGCGGATTTGCCTACGTGCTCGACCTGGACGGCGAGTTCGCCAGGCGCTGCAACCCGGCGATGGTGGATTTGGAATCCCTTGTCGAATCGGACGATGAAGCGACATTGAAGCGCTTGATCGAGAACCACCAGAAGTACACAGGCTCCAAGCGCGCAGCGGAAATACTGGCTGCATGGGCGCAATACCGCGCGAAGTTCGTGAAGGTGTTCCCGAAAGAATACCGCCGCGCCCTGGCCGAGCTCGGTCAGAAGAAAGTCGCAGCCTAGCGATGGGCAAAGTCACGGGGTTCATGGAGTTCGCGCGGCTGGAAGAGCCGCACGAAGAGAAGGAAAGCCGCAAGAAGCACTACCGCGAGTTCTACGCGCGGCTGTCCGATGCCGACGCGGCCACCCAGGGCGCGCGCTGCATGGACTGCGGCATTCCGTTCTGCATGTCGGGCTGCCCGGTGAACAACATCATCCCGGACTGGAACGACCTGGTTTATCGCGGCGACTGGAAAAACGCGATCGACACGCTGCATTCCACCAACAACTTCCCCGAGTTCACCGGCCGCATCTGCCCGGCGCCGTGCGAGGAAGCCTGCGTGCTGCGCATCAACGCCGACGCGGTCGGCATCAAGTCGATCGAGCACGCGATCATCGACAAGGCGTGGGAAGAAGGCTGGGTGCGCGCGCAGCCGGCGGCGCACAAGACCGGCAAGAAGGTGGCGGTGGTCGGCTCGGGCGGCGCCGGCCTCGCC
>Ga0307497_10000022_pt1 | contig 28995 bp, 23 predicted proteins | sample 10_S_MG_FD_201366 | JGI IMG/M metagenome (GOLD analysis project Ga0307497, IMG submission 201366) | Soil microbial communities from Populus trichocarpa stands in riparian zone in the Pacific Northwest, United States - 10_S | ecosystem: Environmental > Terrestrial > Soil > Riparian zone > Trees...
GAGCGCATCGATGACCAGCTGAAAGCCGTCGGCGGTCTGGTGTACTTCGGTGGCGACTTGGGGTTCTGCGGTGCCCATAAGCTGGCTCCTGACTCTGCTCCTACGCGAGGACCGTTATGGTAAGAATCGCCCCTGCGGAGGGGCCTTGACTGAGGTCAAGGCCGTAAGACTTCGGTTAGTATCGCCCGCAATATGCGGGCGCTCCCAGCAGAAAACCTCGCGCAGTTGCTGGCATAGCCTTGAGCGGCAACGTCGCCCGGCTGCCGTTCGCTTTCTTCGCCTCGGGCATGGCGGCGCTGCTGTTCGAGGTGCTCTGGTTTCGCGCTTTCGGCCGTGTGCTGGGCAATACGGTGTGGGCAGCGACCTTGGTGCTCACGGCCTTCATGATGGGAATCGCGCTCGGTGGCCTGCTCGCGGCGCGCTGGGCCGAACGCATTCGTCGTCCGGCGCGCGCGTTCGCGGCCGCTGAAGCGATCGTCGCAGTCACCGGCACGGCGCTCGTGTGGGCGTTGCCCTTGCTCGAAGCGCCGGTCGGGCGCCTCCTGCTGCCGCTCGCGGACGAACCCGCGTTCGCGTCGACGCTGCGGCTCGGCCTCGCGGCGGCCGCGATGCTGCTGCCGACGATCGCGATGGGAATGACGTTGCCGATGGGCGTGCGCGTTCTTGCGCAGAAGGACACCGTCCCCGCTCTCGGCATGCTTTATGCGGCCAACACGTTCGGCGCCTGCCTCGCGCCAATGATCGCCGAGTACTTGCTGATCGGCGCGCTCGGGCTCCGCGGCACCGCGCTGGTCGCCGCCGCGCTCAATCTGCTGGCTGCCGGCATCGCATTCGGCCTGCCGGCCGCGGCGCCCTCCGCGCGGCCCGAGCAGCGCGATGGCGGACCCTGGCAACTTCGCTGGCTTGCCGCTGCGGCACTCGCCGGCGCGCTCGCGCTCGCGCTGGAGGTGATCTGGTTCCGGCTGCTGCTCCTTTACTCGCCGGCCACCGACACGACCTTCGCCATTCTGCTCCTGCTGATGCTCGCGGGGATTTCGCTCGGCGGCGCGCTTGCACCGGTGCTTGCGCGCTTCGGCATTGCCTGGGTCGCCGCGGCCGGCTCCATTGCGGTCGTGCTCGGCTACCTGCTGATCGCTCCGGCCGCCGGCACGGCCGCGGGGCGCGAGGTGTTCGTTCTGGCGACGCTTCTCATGATGCCGGCGGCGCTGCTGTCGGGCAGCCTTTTCACGTTGCTCGGCGCGCGGCTGCGGGGAGTACAGGACAATCCCCAGTCGGCGATCGGTCGACTGACGTTCGCGAATACGCTGGGCGCGGCCGCCGGCGCCGCGCTCGGCGGCTTTGCGCTGTTGCCCACTTTGGGAATGGAGCGCAGTCTGTTCGTGCTCGCCGCGGGCTACGTGCTTCTCTCGCTACTTCTCGTGAGCAGAGGTCGCTGGACGCGAATGGTCGCGCCGGCGGTGGCCGCCGCGGCGCTTGCCCTTTTCCCGTTCGGCCGCATCGACCAGCACCTGCACAATGCCGCCGCGGTCTACAAGACGGTCGACCGCGCGGTCGTCGCCCATGTCGCGCAAGGGTCCACCACGACTCTGCAGGTGCTGCGCACGGACAGTTTCGGAGAGCCGTCGCGCTGGCGCCTGGTCACCGACAGCTATTCCATGACCGGCACCACCCGCAACGCGCTGAGGTACATGCAGCTCTTTGCGTGGCTGCCGCTCTCCATGCATCCCGAGCCGCGGCGCGCGCTGCTCATCAGCTACGGGGCCGGCAGCACGGCGCGCGCGCTGCTGGACGATCCCGGCCTGCAGGCGCTCACGGTCGTCGATATCTCTACTGAGATCCTCGCGGCGAGCCGACTGATTCACGGCGAGCGCAATCCGCTCGACGATGCGCGTGTGCGGGTGGTGGTCGAGGACGGACGGCATTTCCTGCGCACGCGGACCGATCGTTTCGACATCATCACCTCCGAGCCTCCACCGCCGGGCATGGCGGGCGTCGTGAACCTGTATTCCCGCGAGTATTTCAACGCGCTCGCCGAGCGCCTGGCGCCGGGCGGTCTCGCGACCTACTGGCTGCCGGTCCAGCAGTTCGAACCGCGCGGTGCGCGCGCCGTGGCCGCCGCGTTCTGCGATGCGTTTCCCGATTGCTCGCTGTGGACCGGCGCCGGTCACGACTGGGTCCTGATGGGGGGGCGCGAATTCCGCCACCGGCCGTCGGCCAAGAGCTTCGCGCGCCTGTGGGAGGCGCCGAGCAGCGCCGCGCATATCGCGGCGAGCGGCTTCGAGCACCCGGCGCAGCTCGGCGCTACCTTCCTCGCGGACGCGGAGCAGCTGCGGCGCTGGATCGCCGACACCGCCCCTGTCACGGACGATCACCCCAAGCGCCTGGAGAGTTCCGGTCCGCAGACGGCGTTCGGCGAATACAACGCTTTTCTGGACGTTGCAAAGGCGCAGGCCAATTTCCGCAGCTCGCGCTGGATTCAAGCGCACTGGCCCGCGGAGTTCGTGCAACCGACTCTCGACTTCTACCAGGTGCAGCCGATCCTGAACTTCCAGTTTCCGCAGACCCCGGGTGAGCGAATGCAGCACCTCGACGCGCTGCTGCGGCATACCAAGCTGTCCGTCCCGGTGCTGTGGCTCCTCGACAGCGACATGGCCGAGCAAGACATCGTGGAGCGCAAGCTCGCCGCCGGCGCCACGGTCGAAGGATCGGCTTTTGCCTATGCGCTGGGCGTGCGCCGCCTGCTGGAGGGCGATTTCGCGCAAGCCGCCGCTTTGCTGACCGAAGCCGCGACGCAGGACGAGAGAGCCGGGCCCGTCGCCGCGTATGCCGCATGCCGCGCAGGCCAAGGCGCCAAAGCGCGGGAGATCAAGGGCGCCGATCTCCTGCCGCCCGCTCTGCGTTGCTGGAAGTAACGTGTCCTCCCTCGTTTCCCATCCACAGCGCAACAGCCTGCGCCTCCAGCTGCGCCAGAACCAGATGCTGCAGGGCATGAGCAACGCCCAGTGGAACGAGCTCGAGCCGCTGCTGTTGGTGGCCGACTACCGCAAGGGCGATCCCCTGGTGCGCCAGGGCGACGAGGAGATGGAGCAGTTCTTCATCGTCGAGGGCATGCTGAAGCGCGTGGTCTCCAACCCCGAGGGGCGCGAGATGATCCTGCGCTTCGCCGCCGAGAACGAGATGGACACCTCGTATGCGGCGTGGCGCCTGCGCACGCCGGTGCCCTACTCGATCGTCGCGGTGACCAAGGTGCGCACCGCCGAGCTGCCGATGCCGGTGTGGGCCGAGTTCCTGGAGAAGCACCCGGAGCTGAAGCTGCGCTTCGAGTACGAGGTGATGAAGCTGATGTCGGAGGTCATGGCGCACACCATCACGCTGCACCTGCTCGACGCGCCCGGACGCCTGCTGCGCTTCCAGCGCAAGCACCCCGAGCTCGCCGGACGCATTCCGAAGAAGGAGCTGGCGGCCTACCTCAACCTCACGCCGGAGACGCTGTCGCGCCTCAAGCACTCTATCCGCGGTCGCGTGCGCCCGGGCCTTTGAGTTTTTCGATCAGCCAGGAGACCAGCGGCCAGAACAGCAGCAGCAGCGCGAGCGTGGTCATGAAGCCGACCAGCTTGTTCGCGAAGAAGATGCCCATCTCGCCCTGCGACATCAGCATCGCCTGGCGGAACGAGGCCTCGGCGTTGTCGCCAAGCACGATCGCCAGCACCAGCGGCGCGAGCGGGTACTGCAGCTTCTTGAACGCGTAGCCGAGCATGCCGAACACCACCATCATCCACACGTCGAAGATCGCGTTCTTCACCGTGAACGAGCCGATGGCGCAGATCACGACGATGATCGGCGCGATCACCGAGAACGGCACGCGCAGGATGGAGGCGAACAGCGGCACGCAGGTCAGCACCACGACCAGGCCGGCGATGTTGCCGAGGTACATCGAGGCGATCAGGCCCCAGACGAAGTCCTTCTGCTCGATGAACAGCAGCGGCCCGGGCTGCAGGCCCCAGATCATCAGGCCGCCGAGCAGCACCGCGGCGGTGGGTGAGCCGGGAACGCCGAGCGTGATCATCGGCAGCAGCGCCGAAGTGCCGGCGGCATGCGCCGCGGTTTCCGGCGCGACCACGCCCTCCACCATCCCGGTGCCGAACTTGTCACCGTCCTTCGAGAAGCGGCGCGCCACGCCGTAGCTCATGAACGAGGCCGGCGTCGCGCCCCCGGGCACGATCCCCATGAAGCAGCCGACCGCCGAGGAGCGGATCGAGGTCAGCCAGTAGCGCGGCAGCTCCTTCCAGGTGTCGAGCACCACGCGCACGTTGATCTTGGCCTGCGCGCCGCGGAAGGCGAGGCCTTCTTCCAGCGTGAGCAGGATCTCGCCGATGCCGAACAGGCCGATCACCGCGACCAGGAAATCGAAGCCGGTGAGCAGGTGGGTCGAGCCGAACGTCAGGCGCAGCGTGCCGGTGACGGTGTCGGTGCCGACCGCGGCGAGCGCGAAGCCGAGCATCATCGACGCGATGGTCTTGAACGGCGGCTCCTTGCTGGTGCCGACGAACGCGCAGAAGGTGAGCAGGTAGACCGCGAAGAACTCCGGCGGACCGAACTCGAGCGCGAAGCTCGCCACAACCGGTGAAAGGAAGGTGATCACGATCACAGCGACGAAGGCGCCGACGAACGAGGAAGTGAACGCCGCAGTGAGCGCCTCGCCCGCCCGCCCCTTCTGCGCGAGCGGGTAGCCGTCGAAGGTGGTCGCCACCGACCACGGCTCCCCCGGGATGTTGAACAGGATCGAGGTGATCGCGCCGCCGAACAACGCACCCCAGTAGATGCACGAGAGCAGGATGATCGCGGAGGTGGCGCCGCCCGGCTGCTGCGCCATGCCGAAGGTGAGCGGCAGCAGGATGGCGACGCCGTTGGCGCCGCCCAGTCCCGGCAGCACGCCGATGATCACGCCGAGGATCACGCCGGTGAACATGAGCGCGATGTTCTTCAGCGACATCGCGACCCCGAAGCCGTGGGCTAACGCCTGCAGCTCATCCATCTAATTCAAGCCCAGAAGCGATTCGAGCGGGCCCTTGGGCAGCGGCACCTGGAACCAGATCTCGAACACCAGGTAGAACGCCACCATCGTCGCCAGGCTCACCAGCACGGTCTTCCACCACGCGTACTTTCCCAGCCAACGCATGAAGAAACCGATGAACACGAACGAGGAGACGTAGATGCCGATCCAGCCCACGAGCGCAGCGTAGATCGCGGTCGGGATCAGCACCGTGAGCACCATCCGCAGCTGGCCAACCTCAACGAAGCCCTTGTTGTGCTCGGGCTTCATGCGCAGCGCGGCGACCAGGTTGATCAGCGCCGCGATGCAGACCAGCAAGCCGACATAGAACGGGAAATAGCCGGGCTTGGGGCCGTCGGCGCCCCAGGTCGAGCCGAGGCGCACGCTGTCGAACACCACGATCGCGCCGAAGACGAGAAAGAGCGCCCCGACCACGAGCTCGGCGCTCTTCTGGCTGAACGCCGGCCTTTCCTCCCCCCCGCCCCCGGCTGCCGACATCTACTGGCCGGCGATGAAGCCGGCGGCCTTCATCAGCTGCATGTGGCGCGATTCTTCCTTCGCCACCCAGTCGGCGTACTCCTTGCCGTTGAGCGTGGTGGTGTTGAACGCGCCCTCTTCCATCAGCGTCTTCCACTCGGGCGTCGCCATCACCTTCTTGAACAGGTCAACGTAGTACTGCACTTGATCCTTGGTCACGCCCGGCGGCATGAAGATGCCGCGCAGCATCAGGTAATCGACGTCGAGCCCGGCTTCCTTGCACACCGGAATATCGTGCCAGGACATCTTGTCGGTCACCTTTTTCTCGTACGGCAGGCGCTTGGTGTCGAACACGCACAGCGGCCGCAAGCTGCCCGCGCGCCATTGCGCCACCGCCTCGATCGGGTTGTTCACCGTCGAGTCGACGTGGCCGCCCACCAGCTGGGTCGCCACCAGGCCGCCGCCCTTGAACGGAATGTAGGTGAACTTGGCGCCGGTCTTCTGCTCGATCGCCACCGTGATGATCTGGTCTTCCTGCTTCGCGCCGGTGCCGCCCATCTTCATCTTGCCCGGGCCGGCCTTCTTCGCCGCCTCGATGTAGTCCTTGGGCGTGTTGTACGGCGTCTTGGCGTTGACCCAGAGCACGAAGTTGTCGAGCGCCAGCATCTGCACCGGGGTGAGATCGCGCCAGTTGAACGGCACGCCGGTGGCAAGCGGGGTGGTGAACAGGTTCGACAGCGTGATGATGATCTTGTGCGGATCGCCCGAAGCGTTCTTCACGTCGAGGAAGCCCTCGGCGCCGGCGCCGCCGGCCTTGTTGATCGGCAGGACCGACTGCTTCATCAGGTTGTGCTTGGCGACGATGCCCTGGATCGCGCGCGCCATCTGGTCAGCGCCGCCACCGGTACCTGCGGGAATGATGAATTCGACGTTCTTGGTCGGCTCCCAGGCATGCGCGGGAAACGCCGCCGGGAAAACAGCGGCGAGGGCCGCCGCGACAGCTACTGCCCTGCTTCGCGAATAGTGCATGACTCCTCCAAAAGTAAAGACGCCCTTTGCCGCGGCGCACCATTCGAGCGTGGTGCTGCGCGCTGCATTCTCATTCTCCCTCTGAAACCCCGGCCTTGACCGCCGTCAAGACTTCAATCCGATCAACGCGCGAGAGCTGATCGCGCTGACCGGGTCACGAATTCGGCGGCCCGGCTGGTGCCGCCTGCGCCCGCTGCTGGCGCTTCGCGAGCCACATGCCGACGATCACCACCAGCACCGCGCCGGCGATCGCGGCGACGCGCATGTCCTCGAGCCATTTCGCGTTGTGCTCGACCCAGGAATCGATCGCCGGGTCGGTGACCATCATCTCGCCGGCGATCCAGCCGAGCAGCGCCCCGCCCGCGGTAATGATGATCGGCCAGCGCTCCATCAGCTTGAGCATCAGGGTGCTGCCGAAGATCACGATCGGGATGCTGATGCCCAGGCCGAGCACCAGCAGCGTGTACTTCATCGCCGCCATCTCGACCGTCGGCGCCGCGGAATCGGCTGCAGCCGCGACCGCGAGCACGTTATCGAGGCTCATCACCAGGTCGGCGATCAGGATGGTCTTGATCGCCTGCAACAGGTTGTCGCTCGACGCGATCTCCTCGCCGTCCTCCTCAGCGACCAGCAGCTTGACGCCGATCCACAGCAGCAGCGCGCCGCCGACGATCTTCAGCCACGGCAGCGTGAGCAGCGCGACCGCGAAGATGGTGAGGATGATGCGCAGGATCACCGCGGCGCCGGCGCCCCAGAACACCGCCGTCTTCTGCTGCTCGGGCGCCAGCGAGCGCGCGGCGAGCGCGATCACCACCGCGTTGTCGCCGGACAGCAGGAGATTGACCCAGATGATCTTGCCCAGACCGATCCAGAACGCGCTGTGAACGAGCATTTCCATCGCAGCGCCGATTCTAGAACAGGCCGACGACTTTTCCGTCGATCAGATCGATCTTGTTCGCCGACGGCACCTTCGGCAGCCCCGGCATGGTCATGATGTCGCCGCAGATCATCACCACGAACTCGGCGCCCGCGGCCAGACGCACTTCGCGCACGTTCACCACGTGGTTGCTCGGCGCGCCCCGCAGCGCAGCATCGGTCGAAAACGACGATTGCGTCTTCGCCACGCACACCGGGAAGTGGCCGTAGCCGTCGTCCTGCAGCTTCTTGATCTGCGCGCGCACCTTGGCGTCGGCGGTGACTTCGCTCGCGCGGTACACCTTCTTCGCGATCTTGTTGATCTTCTCCCACAGCGGATCGGCGTCCTCGTACACGAACGCCGGCTTGGAAGGCTGCTCGCACAGGCCGACCACGATCTTCGCAAGATCCGCCGCGCCCTTGCCGCCGTCACCCCAGTGGGTGGCGGTCACCACCTGCACGCCGAGCTTCTTCATCCTTTCGGTGACCAGCTTGAGCTCGGCCTCGGTGTCAAAGGTGAACTTGTTGATCGAGACCACGCAGGGGATGCCGTAAACGTTTTGGACGTTGTCGACGTGGCGCTCGAGGTTGACCAGGCCTTTCTCGAGCGCCGCGACGTTCTCCTTGCTCACTTCCTTCACGTCGACGCCGCCGTGGTACTTGAGCGCGCGCATGGTGGCGACGATCACCGCGGCGCTCGGCCGCAGCCCCGTCTTGCGGCACTTGATGTCGAGGAACTTCTCGGCGCCGAGATCCGCCCCGAAACCGGCTTCGGTGACGACATAATCCGCCAATTTCAATGCTGACTGGGTAGCGAGCACCGAATTACAGCCGTGTGCGATGTTGGCGAACGGCCCGCCATGTACGAACGCCGGGTTGTTCTCGAGCGTCTGCACCAGGTTCGGCGCGAGCGCGTCCTTGAGCAGCACGGTCATCGCGCCATGGCCGCCGAGATCGCTGGCTTTAACAGGTTTTTGATCCCTCGTGTATCCCACCACGATATTGCCCAGCCGCTTCTTCAGATCCTCCAGCGACGTGGACAGGCAGAAGATCGCCATCACCTCCGAGGCCACCACGATGTCGAAGCCGTCCTGGCGCGGGTAGCCGTTGGCGGTGCCGCCCAGGCCGACGGTGATGTCGCGCAGCGCGCGGTCATTCATGTCGAGCACGCGCTTCCACTGGATGCGGCGGATGTCGATGCCGAGCTCGTTGCCGTGGCTGATGTGGTTGTCAATCAGCGCGGCGAGCAGGTTGTTGGCGAGCTGGATCGCGCCGAAGTCGCCGGTGAAGTGCAGGTTGATGTCCTCCATCGGCACGATCTGCGCGTAGCCGCCGCCGGCCGCGCCGCCCTTCACGCCAAACACCGGACCGAGCGAGGGCTCGCGCAGGCAGATGATCGCCCTCTTGCCGATGTGGTTGAGCGCGTCGCCCAGGCCGACGGTGGTGGTGGTCTTGCCTTCGCCGGCGGGGGTGGGGCTGATCGCGGTGACCAGGACGAGCTTCCCGTTCTTCTTGTTCTTCAGCGTGTCCAGGTACTTGAGAGACACCTTGGCCTTGTAGTGACCGTAAGGCTCCAGGTGCTCCTCGCCGATGCCCAGCTTCTCGCGCGCCACCGCGGCGATGCGCTGCATCTTGGCTGCCTGGGCAATTTCGATATCGGACGGCATTGGACGTTCCCTTTCGTGGAAGCCGCGATTCTGTGTGACCCCCCTGCGGACCGGCCTTGACAGAAATCAACAAGAAAGCGTCAGGCCGTTATCAGGGTCTGTCAGGCCGGTATCAGGGCGTGTCAAAGCGAGCATTGAGTCACGGCGGCGGCCTGCCGCGTCGGGCACCTTGGCGGCGTTTCAGCGATTCGTGCAGCAACCTAACTAAACGGAGAAGGGGAAAATCATGAAAAAGCTCAAGGTGATGGCGGCGGTAGCAGCGGCGGTGGCGATCTTCGGTGCCAACGCGCTCGGCGAAGACCGGATGGCCGGCGAAAGCCTGGACAACGGCCTTGGCGAACTCTCGGCCAGCTACACTGGCGCCGAGTTCAACATGCCGGGCTGGGTGCGCGGCGAGAGCATGGACAGCGGGCTGGGCGAGCTCGACAAGAGCTACACCGGCGCCGAGTTCGTGCCGGCGGCGGCCAAGGCGGAGCTGGTATTCGGCGATGTGAACGAAGACCTGGCCAACTGGCGCTGCAGCACCTGCAGCTGATTGAACACACAACAATAAAAACATACGGCGGAGCGGCCGATCAACGGCCGCCCGCCATTAACGGAGAACACCATGAGATTCGTGAAGACCGTGGCAGCGGGCGTCACACTCGCCGCGCTTACTTTCGGTGCGCAAGCACAAACCCCGGGCGTCAGCTCGAGCACCATCCTGATCGGCCAGTCGGTGCCGCTGAGCGGTGCCAACGCCGAGCTCGGTAACGACATCCGCAACGGCGCGCTTGCGTATTTCACCAAGCTGAACGAGGCCGGCGGGGTGCACGGGCGCAAGATCGAACTGGTCTCGCTCGACGACGCCAACCAGGTGCCGCGCGCCGAGGCCAACACCATCGACCTGGTGGAGAAGCGCAATGTGTTCGCGCTCTTCGGCTATGCGAGCGCGACGCTGTCGCGCCCGGCGCTGCCCATCGTCGAGAAGCACCGCGTGCCGTTCCTGTCGCCGTTCACCGGCGCCGACCCGATGCGCGTGTTCCACAAGCAGGTCTACAACATGCGCGGCAGCTACGCCGAGGAGCTGGAAAAGATCGTCGACCACTTCGAGCCGCTCGGCCTCAAGCGCTTCTCGATCGTGCACTACGACGACGTGGTGGGTAAGGAGAACCTGACCGCGGTCGAGCGCGCGCTCAAGAAGCGCAACCTGACCGTGGTGTCGGTCGCGGCATGGAAGGACCGCGCCAAGCCCGACATCGAGGGCGGCCTGAAAGAGGTCATGAAGGGCCAGCCCGACGTGGTGATCCTCACCACGCTCTACAAGGCTACCGCCGACTTCGTGCGCGCCGCGCACAAGGCCGGCTTCCACGCCCAGATGGCGAGCAACTCGTTCCCGGGCGCAAGCCCGTTGGCGAAGGAGCTCGGCCCCGACGGCGCCGGACTGGTCGTGGCCACCGTGGTGCCGCCGCCGACCAAGCGCTCGCAGGCGATCGTGCAGGAGTACCAGGCGGCGATCGAGAAGCAGCTGGGCAAGAAAGAGTTCTCCTTCACCTCGCTCGAAGGCTATATCGCGGCCAAGGTGACGGCGGAGGCAATGCGCCGCGCCGGGCCGAAGCTCACGCGCGAAGCCTTCCAGCACGCCCTCGACGGCTTGAAAGGCTACGACGCCGGCGGCTATTTCGTGAACTTCTCGCCGACCGACCACAACGGCAGCTCGTTCGTCGAGCTCACCGTGCTCGGCCGCGACAAGAAGTACAGCTACTAGCGTTTCCCCAGCCGTATACTGGGCCGAGTCATGCTGGTTATCGTGGCCGCCCGACGCGCCGAAGAGCGCTGAGGCGGTTGCGGTACAACTTGGGGGGGTACATGGAGGCTCGGCGACGCAGCAGGCTCAAGGCAGCGGCGGCGGGCTTCGTGTTTGCGGCCGCCTCCCTCGGCGCCCCGGCACAAACGCCCGGCGTCAGCGCCACTACCGTGGTGTTCGGCCAGTCGGCGCCGCTCACCGGCGCCAATGCCGAGCTCGGCAACGACATCCGCAACGGCGCCCTCGCGTATTTCCGCAAGGCGAACGACGCGGGGGGCGTCCACGGCCGCAAGCTCGACCTGATCACGCTCGACGACGCCAACCAGGTGCCGCGCTCCGAGGCGAACACCATCGAGCTATTGGAGAAGCGCAACGCGTTCGCGCTCTTCGGCTACGCCAGCGCCACCCTGTCGCGGCCGGCGCTGCCGATCGTGGCCAAGCACAACGCGCCGTTCCTCGCGCCTTTCACTGGTGCCGATCCGATGCGCGTGTTCAACAAGCAGGTCTACAACATGCGCGCCGGCTACGCTGACGAGCTCGAGAAGATCGTCGAGCACTACATCACGCTCGGCAGCAAGCGTTTCGCGATCGTGCATTACGACGACGCGGTCGGCAAAGAGAACCTCACCGCGGTGGAGCGCGCGCTGAAGAAGCACAACCTGGCGCCGGTGTCGGTGGCAGCCTTCAAAGACCGCGCCAAGCCCGACATCGCCGGCGGGCTGAAGGATGTGGCCAAGGGCCAACCCGACGTGGTGATCCTCACCACGCTCTACAAAGCCACCTCCGACTTCGTCAAGGCGGCGAAGAAGGCTGGCACGGGCGCGCAGATGGTGAGCAACTCGTTCCCCGGCGCGAACCCGCTCGCCAAGGAGCTGGGCGCGGATGCCGTCGGCATGGCGATGTCGCAGGTCGTGCCGCCGCCGACCCAGCGCTCCGTTCCAGTGGTGCGCGAATACCAGGACGCGATCGCCAAGCAGCTCGGCAAGAAGGACTTCTCCTTCACCTCGCTCGAGGCGTACATCTCCGCCAAGATCGCGGTCGAGGCGCTGAAGCGCGCCGGGCCGCGCCTCACGCGCGAGAGCTTCATGCAGGCGCTCGACGGCATGAAGCAGGTCGACATGGGCGGCTATATGGTGAATTTCTCCCCGAGCAACCACAACGGGAGCACGCAAGTCGAGATGACGGTGATCGGCCGCAACCTGCAGTTCAACTACTAGCCGGCTCCCGGCCGGCCAGATCTCTCCGTCAGCGTCTGTCAGACGCCGATCAGGACTTGTCAGGGCGAGCAGTGCATCACAGCGCTGCCCGGCTGCTCAGGGCATCTTGAGTCTGCAACCTGATGACGGAGGGAGTCATGAAACGGATCAATCTGCTGGTCGCCCTGATCGTGGGGCTGACGTTCGGCCCGGCCGCCGCGGCGGATCAACGGGTCCTGGGCGAAAGTCTGGACAACGGCCTTGGCAAACTGCCGGCGAGCTATACCGCCGCCGAGTACAACCGGCCGGGCTGGGTTGCCGGCGAATCGATAGACACGGGCCTGGGCGAGCTAGCGTCCACGTACACCGCAGCCGAATACAACAAACCGGGCTGGGTGCGTGGCGAGAGTCTCGACAGTGGCCTCGGCGAGCTGCCGCCGACCTATAACGCAGCCGAGTACATGCCCGATTTGATGGTGGCTAGGCGCGGCGTAGCGCGCTGAAGGAAAAGTCTTCTCCGTAGGGGGCGGTCGTCGCGAATCCGGCCGCTCCCGCTTTTTTTCTGCGGCGCTACTTGACCAGCAGGACGGGGATGTCCGAGATCTGCAGCACCTTGCTCGCGGTCGAGCCGATCAGCGCCTTGCCGAGCTCGCTCATGCCGCGGGTGCCGATGTAGATTAGGTCGCAGCGCTTCTCTTTCGCGTGCTTCACCAGGGTCTCGGCCACCGGGCCTACCAGCACGAGCGTCTGGTAGGCGATGCCGGCCCCATCGAGCTTCTTCTTCGCAGCGCCGAGCATGCTCTCGCCTTCTTCCTGGTAGTAGCGCTCGAGCTGCGCCTTGTTGGTGTGCGACACCCTGGGCACCGGCAGGTGCACCGCGAGCAGCTCGACCTTGGGCTGGTCGCGATACCAGTCGCTGTGGTCGATGAGCAGCTGCACCGCCTTGAGGGAGGCCTTGGAGCCGTCGACGGCGACGAGGATCTTCATCCGTAGATCTCGCCGAGTGTACGTCCTTTGCCGTAGCCGGGGTCGCCCGGTTTCGCGCCGCCGCGGGTCACTTTCACCGCGCAGTACTTGAACTCGGGGATCTTGCCGAACGGATCGAGCGCCGCGTTGGTGAGCATGTTCGCCGCCGCTTCATAGAAGGCGAACGGAATGAACACCGCGCCGCGCGGCGTGCCGGCGTCGGCGCGCGCATAGAGCGTGATCTTGCCGCGGCGCGATTCGACGGTAATTACGTCTCCGGGCTTTACCTGAAGGCGTTCCAGCTCGAGCGGGTGAAGCGAGGCCACCGGCTCCGGCTCGATGGCATCGAGCACTCCGGCGCGGCGCGTCATCGCGCCGGTATGCCAGTGCTCGAGCTGTCGGCCGGTAATCAGCACCAACGGGAACTCGGCGTCCGGGCGCTCGGCGGCCGGGATCAGGTCGGCCGGCACGAACTTCGCGCGCCCGGTGGGCGTCGGGAAATGCGTGACGAACACCACCGGCTGCCCCGGGTCGCCCTCGTGCTCGCACGGATAAGTGACCGACGAGTCGCGCTCCAGGCGCTCCCAGGTGATGCCCCGAATGGAGTCCATGCAGCCGCGCATCTCGTTGAACACCTCTTTCGGGTGCTGATACTTCCAATCCAGGCCCAGGCGCCTGCCGAGCTCGACCAGGATCCAGAAATCCTCGCGCGCCTCGCCCGGCGGCTCTACGGCCTTGCGGCCGAGCTGCACCATGCGGTCGGTGTTGGTGACCGTGCCGCTCTTCTCCGGCCAGGCGGTCGCCGGCAGCACCACGTCCGCCAGATAGGCGGTCTCGGTGAGAAAGATGTCCTGCACCACCATGTGCTCGAGCTTCGCCATGCCGGCGCGCGCGTGATCGACGTCCGGGTCGGACATCGCCGGGTTCTCGCCCATCACGTACATGCCGCGGATCTTGCCGTCATAGGCGGCGTTCACGATCTCGACCACCGTGAGCCCGGGCTTGGGATCGAGCTCGGTGCCCCAGAATTTCTCGAAGCGCGCCTTCGCTTCCGGCGTGGCGACGCGCTGGTAGTCCGGGTACATCATCGGAATCAGGCCGGAATCGGAAGCGCCCTGCACGTTGTTCTGGCCGCGCAGCGGATGCAGCCCGCTGCCCGGCTTGCCGACCTGGCCGGTCATCAGGCACAGCGCGATCAGGCAGCGCGCGTTGTCGGTGCCGTGCACGTGCTGCGAGATGCCCATGCCCCACAGGATCATCGAGGCCTTCGAGGTGGCGAAAGCGCGCGCCACCTCGCGGATGGTCTCGGCCGGGATGCCGCAGATCGGCGCCATCTTCTCCGGCGAGTAGTTCTTGGCGTTTTCCTTCAGCGCCTCGAATCCGCTGGTGCGGTCGGCCACGAACTTCTGGTCGACCAGGTTCTCGTCGATGATCGTATGGATCATCGCGTTCAGCAGAGCGACGTCGGTGTCGGGCTTGAACTGCAGCATGCGCCATGCGTGGCGCGAGAGCTCGCTGCGTCGCGGGTCGGCGTAGATCAGCTTGGTGCCGCGCTTGGCGGCGTTCTTCATCCAGGTCGCGGCCACCGGGTGGTTCGAGGTCGGGTTGGCACCGATCAGGAAGATCACCTCGGCGTTCTCGACGTCGTTCACCTGGTTCGACACCGCGCCCGAGCCGATGCCCTCCAGCAGCGCCACCACCGACGAGGCATGGCACAGGCGCGTGCAATGGTCGACGTTGTTGGTGCCGAAGCCGGTGCGCACCAGCTTCTGGAACAGGTAGGCCTCTTCGTTCGAGCCCTTGGCCGAGCCGAAGCCGGCGAGCGCGTACTTGTCCTGCTGGCGGATTTTTCTCAGCCCCTCGGCCGCCCTGTCGAGGGCGACGTCCCACGACACTTCCTCGAATACCTCGCGCCAGTTGGCGGGATCGACGGTGAACACCGAGGTCTTCGGGAAGCCGGGCTTCCTGATCAGCGGCTTGGTCAGGCGCTGCGGATGCGCCGCGTAATCGAAGCCATAGCGGCCCTTCACACACAGGCGGTTATGGTTCGACGGGCCGTCCTTGCCGTTGACGAACTTGATGACGTTCTGCTTGGTGTTGACGTGATAGGTGAGCAGGCAGCCCACGCCGCAGAACGGGCACACCGAGTCCACGGTCTTGTCGATGGTCTCGAGGCCGACGTCGCGCGCCGGCATCAAAGCGCCGGTCGGGCAGGCCTGCACGCACTCGCCGCAGGCGACGCAGGTCGACTCGCCCATCGGGTCGTCGAAGTCGAACACGATCTTCGAGTGCTCGCCGCGGAATGCGTAGCCGATGACGTCGTTCACCTGCTCCTCGCGGCAGGCGCGCAGGCAGCGCGTGCACTGGATGCAGGCGTCGAGGTTGACCGCGATGGCCGGGTGCGACAGATCCGCTTTTACCTGTTCCCTGGCCTCAAACCTCGGCTTGCCGACCTGCATCTTCTTCGCCCAGGTGTCGAGCTCGTTGTCCTTCGTGTACTCGGTCTCGGGCATGTCCGAGAGCAGCAGCTCGAGCACCATCTTCTGCGACAGCACCGCGCGCGGGTTGTCGGTGGTGACCTCCATGCCTTCCTTGGGGAAGCGGCAGCACGAAGGCGCAAGCGCGCGCTCGCCCTTGATCTCCACCACGCAGGCGCGGCAGTTACCGTCCGGGCGCAGCCCCGCCTTGTAGCAGAGGTGCGGGATCTCGACGCCGTTCTTCTTCGCGCACTCGATGATGCTTTCGTCCGGGCGGCCGATCACCGTCTGGCCGTTGAGCTTGAACTCGATCGGCATCATCGCGAGCTGCTGGGTGCTTACCCGTTCCATCACCCTACCTCTTGCGGAAAATATTTCATCACCGTCAACGCGGGATTGGGCGCCGCCTGCCCAAGGCCGCAGATCGAAGCGTCCATCATCGCCTGAGACAGCTCACCGAGCAAACGCTGGTCCCACTTCGGGCGCTCCATCAGCGTCAGCGCCTTCGCCGTGCCCACGCGGCAAGGGGTGCACTGGCCGCAGGACTCGTCGTGGAAGAACTTCATCAGGTTGAGCGCGGCTTTCGCCGCCTTGTCCCGGTCGCTGAAGATGACGATCGCCGCAGAACCGATGAAGCAGCCGTGCGGCTGCAAGGTGTCGAAGTCGAGCGGGATGTCGTTCTTGGAAGCAGGCAGGATGCCACCCGACGCGCCGCCCGGCAGGTAGCCGTAGAACCGGTGACCCTCCAGCATGCCGCCGCAGTACTCGTCGATCAGTTGCTGAATGGTGATTCCAGCCGGCGCGAGGTGCATCCCCGGCTTCTTCACGCGGCCGGAGACCGAGAACGAGCGCAGCCCCTTGCGGCCGTTACGGCCCTGGCCGGCGAACCACTGCGCGCCCTTCTCGACGATCTCGCGCACCCAGTACACCGTCTCCATGTTGTGCTCGAGCGTGGGCCGGCCGAACAGGCCCACCTGCGCCACGTACGGCGGCCGCAGGCGCGGCATGCCGCGCTTTCCCTCGATCGACTCGATCATCGCCGACTCTTCGCCGCAGATATAGGCGCCCGCGCCGCGCCGCAGATGGATCGGCGGCAGCGCGCACGGCGGGTTCGCCTTGAGTTTCTTCAGCTCGGTTTCCAGGATTTTCCGGCAACCGGCATATTCATCGCGCAGGTAGACGTAGATCTCACCCACGCCCGCGCACCACGCCGCGACCAGCATGCCCTCGAGGAAGCGGTGCGGGTCGCGCTCGAGGTACCAGCGGTCCTTGAAGGTGCCCGGCTCGCCTTCGTCGATGTTCACCGCCATCAGGCGCGGCTCGGGCTCGGCGGACACCAGGCGCCACTTGCGCCCGGCCGGGAAGCCGGCGCCGCCCAGGCCGCGCAGTGCCGAGTCCTCCATGATCTTGGTGATCGCGTCGCGCGTGTGCTTGCCGGCCAGGCAATCGGCGACCAGCTTGTAGCCGCCGGCTTTCTTGTAAGCCGAGAACTCGACGTAATTCGTTTCCGGGCAGGTGAGCTGCTTCTTCTCCACCGCGCTCTTCACCGACGCCGCGGTGGCGTTGCCGATGGGATTTTGTCCCACCACCACGCACGGCGCGACTTCACAGCGCCCGACGCACGGCGCGTGCAGGACGCGAACATCTTTCCCCAGGTTCATCTTCAGCAGTTCCTGGGCCCCGGCAAGCTCGCAGGCGATCGAATCGCACACCCGCACCGTCAGCGCGGGAGGCGGTGCCTCGCCTTCCTTCACCACCTCGAAGTGGTGGTAGAACGTCGCCACCTCGTAGACCTCGGTGAGCGCGAGCTTCATCTCCTGCGCGAGCGCCGCGAGATGCGCGGCGGACAGGTGGCCGTAGCGGTCGTTGATCTTGTGCAGATGCTCGATCAGCAGGTCGCTGCGCCTCGGCTCCTCGCCGAGCAGCGCGCGCACTTCCTCCAGCGCCCGCGGATCGACTGACCGGCCTTTCGGCGTCGAGCGGACTTTTCCTTTGCCTTTCATCGCTGTCTCTATTATCGGCCAGCCGTCGCAGGCCGATTCTTGACGGCGGTCAAGCTAGCAGGGACGGTAAACTCCACGGGCATGAACTACCGCCCGCTCGGCCGCACCGGTGTCCAGGTTTCCCAACTGTGCTTCGGCACGATGGCGTTCGGCGGCGATGCCGATGCCGCGGAGGCGGCGCGCATGTATCGCGCCGGGCGCGATACCGGCATCAACTTCTTCGACACCGCGGATCAGTACAACGCCGGTAAATCAGAGGAGATCCTCGGCGAGCTGATCCGTGGCCACCGCGACGACCTGGTGATTGCCTCCAAGTGCTTCAACCCTACCGGCAGCGATGTCAATGCGCGCGGCGCGAACCGGCGCCACGTGCGCCGCGCGCTCGAGGCCAGCCTGAAGCGCCTCGGCACCGATCGCGTGGACATCCTGTTCCTGCATCACTACGACGCGAACACGCCGCTCGAGGAGCACATGCGCTCGCTGGAAGACGTGGTGCGCTCGGGCAAGGCACTCTATGCCGCGGTCAGCAACTATTCCGCCTGGCAGACGCAGGCGGCGCTCGGCTACCAGGAGCGAAACGGTTGGGCGCGGCTCCAGGTCATGCAGCCGATGTACAGCCTGGTGAAGCGCCAGGCCGAAGTCGAGCTGCTGCCGATGGCGCAGGCGAACGGCCTTGGCGTGGTCGCCTACAGCCCCGCGGGCGGCGGATTGCTCTCCGGCCGCTACCTGCAAGCCGGCGCCACCGGGCGCCACACCACCAACAAGATGTACAAGGTGCGCTACGGCGACGAATGGATGCACGAGACCGCCGCGAAGTTCGTCGGCTTCTGCAAGGAGCGCGGCTGGCACCCGATCAGCGCCGCGGTGGCCTGGGTCGGCGCGCACCCCGCGATCACCGCGCCGATCATCGGCGCCCGCAGCCTCGATCAGCTGCGCGCGTCGCTCGACTCGGTAAAGATCGACCTCACGCCGGAAACGCGCTCGCAGATCGCCGCGTTCTCGCGCACGCCGCCGCCAGCCACGGACCGCACCGACGAGCACAAGTAGTGACTTCCAGGCGGGTTACTTCCAGTAGTCGAACAGCGGACCGACCGGCCCGTAGACCGGGTCCGCCGGCGGCAGCGGCACTTCAGAGACCGCCGCCGCATTCTTCGCCGCACGAGCGAACGGCGGCATGCAGGTGTCCGGATGCGGTCCTTCCGGATACGCGCCCACCACGCCGAGCGAGCCCTTCGACGAGAGCTTCTTGTGGCCGGTGCCCGCCGGCAGCACGATCACATCGCCGGGCTGCGCCGTCACCGTGACGCCTTTGTCGCCGCCGAACTTGACCGTCACTTCGCCGCTGTAGATCCCGAGCACCTCATGGCCGTTGCTGTGGAAATGGTGGTACGGGTGCACGCCGTTGCGCCACGCGGGCGGCCAGCGGTGAAGCGCGAAAATCTTCTCGAATTCCTCCGGCGCGGGGTAGGCCACCGCGCCCGGATAGATCAGCAGCGGCCAGCGCGGGTGGTTGGGGATCGCCCCGTCCGGCGCGAGCAGGTGCGCGATGACGTTCACAGTGCTCCCGCCACCGCCGCACCGAAAGCGCCGGTGCCGAGCTTGCCGCCGAGGTCGGCGGTTCGGGTCTGCGGGTTTTCGAGAACCCGGTCGACTGCCCGTGAAATCGCCGCGCCGGCCTCGCTGGCGGCAACCGATTTGCGCTTGGTGCCGATCCACTCCAGCAGCATCGCCGCCGAGAGGATGAGCGAGGTCGGGTTCGCGCGGTCCCGGCCGGCGATGTCCGGCGCCGAGCCGTGCTGCGCCTGCGCCGTGCACAGGTCGTCGCCGGCGAGCACCGAGCCGGCGAGGCCGAGGCTGCCCGAGAGCTCCGAGGCGAGGTCGGACAGGATGTCGGCGTACATGTTGGTGGAGAGCACCACGTCGTAGCGCTCTGGATGGCGCGCGAGCTTCGCCGCCATTGCATCGACGATCTCTTCCTCCAGCTTCACGTCCGGAAATTCCTTCGCGACCGCGCGCACGCTGTCGAGGAACAAGCCATCGGTCATGTGGAAAACATTGGCTTTGTGCACGGCGGTGACCAATTTTTTTCTTTTTCTCGACAACTGGAAGGCGCGGCGGGCGATGCGCTCGCAGGCGAACGCGCTGATCTTGCGCACCGACAGCGCCACGCCCGGCACCGGCATGAACTCGCCGGTGCCCTGGAACATGTTGCGGTCCGAATAGAAACCCTCGGTGCACTCGCGCATGATCACAAGGTCCATCGCGCGGCCGAGGCCGGGAACGCGGTTGCGCGCCGGGCGCACGTTGGCGTAGAGGTCGAGCTTCACGCGGAAAAGCGCCGACGGGTTGAGGCCGCCTTCGTCGGCGGGCGGATAGTGCAGCTGGTCGAGCGGACCGAGGATCACGCCGTCGACTTCGCGCGCGCGCTCGAGCGTGCCGTCGGGCAGCGTGGTGCCGTGCTTCTTGTGCGCGTCGAGACCGATCGGCCGGTGCTCGTACTCGAGCCCGAGCCTGAATTTCCGGTTGGCGGAATCCAGCACCGCCAGCGTCGCTTTGGTGATTTCCGGGCCGATGCCGTCGCCCTGGAGGATGAGCAATTTCATTGGCGCTAGGGTAACCGCCTCGGGTAACCTTGTCTCATGTGCCGCGCGCTGCTCTACCTCGGCGAGCCCGTGCTGCTGGACAACTTCCTCTACCAGCCCGACTCCGCGCTGGTGCGCCAGTCGTACATGCCGAAGATGCTCAACCTGCTGAACCTCGCCGGGTTCGGCTTGCGCGCCTGGGACCCGGCAAGCAACGACCCCGAGCAGCCCTATTCCTACTACTCGCAGCAGCTTCCGGTCTTCGACCGCAACCTGAAGCACCTCGCCGAGAAAGTCCGGGCCGGCTGCCTGCTCGCGCATGTCCGCGGCGTCGCCTACCACACGCGCGTCGAGATCTCTCTGCAGAACTGCCACCCGTTCCATTTCAGCAACGTGCCGCTGGTGCTGGCGCACAACGGCGACCTTACGCGGTTCGCCGAAATGAAGCCGCTGCTCGCCAGCGAAATAAAACCGGTGTTCCTCTCGCAGATTCACGGCACCACCGACAGCGAGTGGGTCTACGCCCTCGTCGTCTCGCAACTCTCGGAGCCTTATCGCCAGCCGGGCGCCGACGAGCTTGCCCGGGCCATCGAGCGCACCATCGACATCATCCGCGACGCACGCAAGAAGCTCGGCATCACCATCAGCTCCTCGCTCAACCTGTTCATCGCCGACGGCGCCCAGATCGCGGCGGCGCGCTACTGCTTCGACTTCGGCCGCTACCCGACCGCCGATGCGGCGCGCTTGCACGAGGCGAACCTGAGTTATCTCAGTCTCTGGTACACCGCCGGACGTAATTACGGGCTGCACGACGGCGAATGGAAGATGACCGGCGGCTCGGACAACGCGACCTCGATCCTGGTCGCCTCGGAGCCGCTCACTCGCGATACCGCCGCCTGGGCGGAAGTGCCGGAGTACGCGCTGTTCCAGGCGACGATCCGGAAAAAGAGACCCGTGGTCTCGATCCGGGACCTCAGCTAGTCACGCTCGCGCGTCCAGCGTCCACACGATCTGGCTGGCCAGCACCCGTTCCAGCGCTTCGCTTTCATCGTCCGCGCTGCGCAGCCGCGCGAGGGAAATGAGGCGGATCAGGTGGCGGTTGGTCTGGCCGAGCGACACGAGCAACGTGCCCTGGATCGCGCGGCGCAGCTTGGCTGAAGCCGGGCTGCTGCCGAAGTAGAGCCTCTCGAATTCCTTGCCTGGAATTTCGAGGAGCAGCGCCTCCTCGCACACCACGGCATCGGAGCCGTGCGTGCCCTTTTCCAGCGCGCTCATGTAACCCAGGATCTGGCCGGGGCCGAGCACGGCCATGCGGCGCTCGCGCGCGGCATGCCGTGCACGGATCTCGACCGCGCCCCGGATCACGATGTAGACCGCGCTCGAGGCCTGGCCGTGGAAGAAAACGGCGTGGGCGCGCGGCAATTCGAGCAGGCCGCCGGCGGCGAGGATTTCGTCGATCTCGGCGGCGTCGAAGCCCTCGAAGATCGGCAGGTGCGGCAGGAACGGCCGCACGTCGAATTCGGTTTTCTGCGTGCGTTTGGCTTTTGCCAGCGGATCGCCCTCGCGCTGCGATGCCGATTTCGGCTTGTCCTCCGGCGCCGCGATCTCGAGCACCCTCGCATTGAGCTGGCGCAGCTTGTCGGAGAGCGCGAGCGTCAGGGCGTGCTGCACGCGCAGGGCGGCGGGGACGCGCTGCGCGACCAGCGAGCGGAAATCGTCGCGCTCGATGAACCAGCCGTTGAGCTTCGTCGTGGCCGTAACGGTGGCGGTGCAAGTGCCGCGCTCGACCAGCGCCATCTCCCCGAACACGCCGCCGGCGTCAAGCTTGGCGACCGTCAGCTTTTCCCCGCCGGGCATCAGGACGGTGGCTTCGCAACTCCCCTCTTTAAGGAGGTAAGCGCCGCGCGAAGCATCGCCATAGCGGATGAGGCGCTCTCCCTTGGCGTGCGTGATGGGCCGGCCCACGGCCAGCAGCAGGTCGCGCGCCTCGGCGTCAAGACGTTCGAGAAAGGATTGCATCTGGAAAGTCTATCAATCCCTGATGAAATGCAGGTTCAATCGCGCCTTGGCGTGGGCGGGATCGAGCAGCAGCGCCGCCTGGTATTCGCGCCGCGCCTCCTGAGTGCGTCCGGCGAGCTGGTAGGCATAGCCGAGATTGTTATGCCCGCGCGCGTTCCACGGCGCGAGCGCGACGCTGGATTCCCACAGGACGATCTCGCTTCGGTAATCGAGCTGGCGCAGGACACTTGCAACCGTGAAAAAGACAAGGACTATGGAAAAAGCGAGAACCGGGAGATTGCGTAGCTGGATACAAAGCGCGAGGAATAAGCCCCACGACGCCAGATAGAGCTGCCGATCGTTGGCGACGTCGAGGCGCGGTACGATCGAATTGGTCGGTGCGAGCTGCAGGAAGAACCAGAGCACGCCGAACGCGATCCAGGGACGCCGGCGCAGATTGACCACCCCGATGATGAAAAGCGATGCCAGGAAAAACGCTTGAAAGGCGAGCGCTGGCGTCCACTCGGTCAGCGTCGGCAGCGCCGGGTCGATGTTGTAGCCGTGCAGCGAAACCAGGCGCAGGACCAGGTAGGAGACGCCGCCGACCTGCGTGAGAAGGTTGTCGGCGAGGCTGCGCTCGTCGAATCCGTAGGCGATGAGGTCGAAATAGCGCTGGTTGAACAGCACGAACAGGCCGCCGGCGATCAGCAGCCCCCAGTGCGCCCACTGCCGGCGCAGGATCTCGCGCCACGCCGGCCGCTCGCCGCGACACAGCTCGCACAGTAGCAGCGCGGCGGGAAGCGTCACCGCTGTTTCCCGTGTCGCGACCGCAAGAACGAAAAGCGCAGCGGAGATCGACCAGTGCGCACCGCGCAGGTAAGCGAGCATCGCGCCGAGGTAGAACATCGCCATGAGCGAGGACGAGCGGCCGCTGATGTAGGTCACGGCTTCGGTCGCGGCGGGATGCAGAGCGAAAAGCAGTGCGGCGAAGAATGCGGCCCTGCGGTCCCTGAAGAGCAGATCCCCGATGAGAAAAAGCAGCGCCGCGTTCATCGCGTGCAACGCGATGTTAAACAGGCTGAACCCCCCGCCCAGTGTCCAGTTGAAGGCGTAGCTCGCCTTCAGCAGCGGGCGCACGCCACCGCCGGCGCGCTCGAACAGCGCTCCCCAGGAATGCACCGTCGGATAGTTGACGATCACGTTGTAGTCGTCGAACTGGAAAACCCCGGCGAGCGACGGCAGGTAGACGGCGGCCGCTACCGCCGCGACGGCGAGCGCCGGTTTCACCGAGCGGCGGCGAACGCGCGGTCGAGCAGCCCCACCGCGTTCCACCAGCGGTTGGGTGCGTTCAGCAGCACCGCGAGCACGCGCACGCCGTCGCGCTCGGCGAGCGCGACCAGGCAGTTGCCGGCGCCCTCGGTGTAGCCGGTCTTGAGGCCGATCGCGCCGTCATAGCGCCCGAGCAGGGCATTGGTGTTGCGCAGGGCAAAGGTGCGCCCGCCATCCAGGGTCTTGAGAGAAACTCTTTCCAGGCGCGCCAAGCGCATGTACTCGCCATGCTTCATGACCTCCTCGGCGAGGCGCACGAGGTCGGCGGCGCTCGTGTACTGGTCGGGGCGGTCGTGGCCGCACGGATCGGCGAAGCGCGTATTGACCATGCCGAGTGCTGCCGCCCTCTCGTTCATTTTCGCGATGAACGCGTTTCTGGAAGGACCCAGGTGCTCGGCGAGCCCCCGGCAAGCATCGTTCGCCGAACGCACCACGGTCGCCGTCAGCAGGTCGCCCGCGCTCAGGCGCTCGCCCGGCTTGAGGCCGATGCGCGTGCCGGTGGCCTGCAGCACGCCGCGGCCGAGCGTCACCGGCTCGTCGAGCTTGCCGCGCTCGATGGCGATGAGCGCGGTCATCATCTTGGCCAGGCTGGCGGGTGCCAGCCTGGCGTCGGGCTGGCCGGCCCAGAGCACCACGCCGTCCCGCTTCACCAGGTAGGCGCCGGCGATCCAGGGATACGGATCCTCGACGGCCTGCGCAGCGCTTGCAAAGAGGCATGCAACCGCAACGAGGGTCTTCCCCGCGAAGGCGGGGAGCCCGTCTGGAAATTTTGGAATTTTCAAACTGGGTCCCCGCCTTCGCGGGGACGACCATTCAGCGGCCGAAGAGTCCCTTCAGCTTGTCCATCCCCTTGCTCACTCCCTGTTTCACCTGATCGGTGGCACTTGCGGGTGGCTTCTCAAGGCTGGCCTGCGCCAGGTAAGCGCCGCAGAACTCGTTGTATTTGCCACCCATCTTCGAGGTGTAGTCGCGCCCGACGCAATGCTGCTGGGCGATCGGCTTCGCCTCCGCCAGGCAGTAGTGGCCGAGAAAAGCGAGCGACTCGGTCTGCGCCGCCTTCGGGCATTGCGCCGCCTTGATGGAGGCAGTGGTGACGCCGCAGGCTTGAGCGATGGTCTCATCCCCTCTCGCCTTGAGGAACCCCTCCTGCGTCTGGAAGCGCTTGCAGTACTCGACGACGCGCGCGTTGCAGCTCTTGGCGATCTCCGGGCTCATCTTGTCGTAGGCGTCCATGCTCGACTTGCAGTTCGCGTCGGTCTTGTTGTTGCGGCACTGGCCGTAGACACCGAAGCCCCTCCAATCCATGTTCTGGGCGGCCGTCGCGCACTGCTTGATCTGCCGGTCGGCGAACTCTTTCTGCTGCGCGGCGCCGGCCGCCTGCATGGCCGCCATGTCCTTGTTGATCTTGTCCATGTGCGCGTCGCGCTCCTTGCGCGTGGCCACCGCGTCGCAGGCGCCGACCTTGCGCCCGGTCTGCGTCATGGTCATGTCGCCGTCCTTCTTGCTCTTCAGCGACATGGTGCTCTTGAACTCGGTGCGCGCGGCGTTGAACTGCTGGTCGATCACCATGGTGCTGCCGTCGCTGCAGGTCATGCTGACGGTGGTGCGGTTACCGCTCTGCTTGCGGTCGGTGACCTTGCAGTCCTTCTTGTCGCGGCTCTGTTGCGCGGCACGCGCCGGGTCGTCGCCCTGGCAGACGCGCTGCGCCGGCATCATGCCCGCGGGCATGCCGGGCATGCTCATGGTGATTTCCCACAGCTCGCCGGAGCCTTGCGCCACGGCAGCAAAAGGCAGCGCCACCAATAGGGTGGCAAGAAAATGCATTCTCATATGAGACTCTCCCTGTTTTGCTTATTCCGAATTATCCCGAGTGTACACTCGCCCCCGCGTGAACCAAGTTGCTTCCTCCGTCGATCCCAACAAGGTTCTCTCGGTCGTCGCCGCGGTCGCGCGCGAAGCGCGCCCGCACGTCGAAGCCGACGTCGCGCTCGACAGCTCGCTCGAGCGCGAGCTCGGCCTCGACAGCCTGGCGCGCGTCGAGCTGGTGCTGCGCCTCGAGCGCGAGTTCGCCACCAGCCTGCCCGAGCAGGCGCTCGCCTCGAGCGAAACGCCGCGCGATCTCTTGCGCTTCCTGCTCGCCGCGCAAGGCCAGGCGCCGCAGGCCGCCGACCGCACGGTGGCGAGCCTTGCGCAGATAGCGCCAATGAGCGAGGGCGTGCGCCCGCCCGACCACGCGCAGACGCTGATCGAGGCGCTCGAGTACCACGTCGAGCGTCAGCCGGATCGGCTGACCGTATTTCTGTACGAGGACAAGGGCGAGCTGGAGATCACCTACCGCATGCTCTGGGAAGGCGCCCTGGCCTATGCCGCGGGCCTTACCGCCGCCGGCCTGACGCCGGGCGCGACGGTGGCGATCATGCTGCCGACCTCGAAGGAATACCTGTACTGCTTCTACGGCACGCTGATCGCGGGCGGCATCCCGGTGCCGCTCTATCCGCCGGCGCGCCTCTCCACCATCGAGGACCACCTCACGCGCCACGTCGGGATCCTGAAGAGCTGCGGCGCGGCGATCATGGTGACCATCCCGGAGGCGAAGCCGATCGCGTGGCTGCTGCGCGCGCAGGTCGAGACGCTGCGCGCGGTGCTGATGCCGGCCGACTTTCCCGCGAAAGAAAGCTTCACGCCGGTGAAGGCGACGTCGGGACAGACCGGTTTCCTGCAGTACACGTCGGGCAGCACCGGACAACCGAAAGGCGTCGTGCTGACGCACGCCAACCTGCTCGCCAACGTGCGCGCGATGGGCAAGGCGGCGCGCGCGACCTCGGCCGACGTGTTCGTGAGCTGGCTGCCGCTCTACCACGACATGGGGCTGATCGGCGGCTGCTTCGCGACCATGTACCTCAGCTTTCCGGTGGTACTGATGTCGCCGCTCGCGTTCCTCGCGCGGCCGAGCAGCTGGCTGCGCGCCATCCACCGCCACCGCGGCACGATCTCGGGCGGGCCCAATTTTTCCTATGAGCTCTGCCTGCGGCGCATCCCGGACCACGAGCTCGAAGGGCTCGATCTTTCGAGCTGGCGCTTCGCCTTCAACGGCGCCGAGCCGGTGAGCCCGGAAACCATGATCGGTTTCAGCCAGAAGTTCTCGAAGTACGGCTTCAACCGCAACTCGATGTCGCCGGTGTACGGCCTGGCGGAATGCTCGGTGGGGCTCGCGTTCACGCCCCCGGGCGAGCCGTGGCAGGTCGACCTGCTCGACCGCGAGATCTTCTCGTCGAGCGGCGATGCCGAGCCGGCGCGCGAGGGCGATCCTTCGCCGCTCAAGGTGGTGTGCTGCGGGCGTGCGATCCCGGAGCACGAGTTGCGTGTGGTCGACGCCGCGGGGCTCGAGCTGGCCGACCGCGCGGAAGGCTCGCTGCAGTTTCGCGGGCCGTCGGCGACCAGTGGCTATTACCGCAACCCCGAAGCGACCAAGGGCCTGTTCGACGGCGAGTGGGTGAACACCGGCGATCGCGCCTATCTGGCCGACGGCCAGCTCTACCTCACCGGGCGCGAGAAGGACATCATCATCCGCGGCGGCCGCAACATCAGCCCCTACGAGCTCGAGGAAGCGGTCGGCGACATTCCCGGCGTGCGCCGCGGCTGCGTGGCGGTGTTCGGCAGCCAGGACGCGGCGAGCGGCACCGAGCGCATCGTGGTGCTGGCCGAAACGCGCGAGCGGCGCGGCGCCGCGGAAGGCGAGATCAAGAAGAAGATCAACGATCTCGCCATGAGCCTGATCGGCGCGCCGGTGGACGACATCGTGCTCGCGCCGCCGCACACCGTGCCGAAGACCTCGAGCGGCAAAATCCGCCGCGTCGCGGCGCGCGACTACTACGAGCGCGGCCCCGATTCGGTGAAGCCGCAGGCGGTATGGCTGCAGTTCGTGCGCCTCGCCCTGGCCGGCGTCGCGCCGCAGATCAAGCGCGGCTGGCGCGTGGTGCGCGGCTTCGCGTTCGGCGCGCGCGCCTACGCCGCGTTCGTCGTCACCGCGACGCCGATCTTCGCCATGGCGATGACGAAGAACGCGCCGCTCACCTGGAAGGTGGGCGGCGTGATGACGCGGCTCTTCCTGAAGCTGTCCGGGATCCCGTTCCTGGTGCGCGGGCGCGAGAATCTTCCGCCGGGCCCGGTGGTGCTCGCGCCCAACCACACCAGCTATCTCGACGCGCTGGTCCTGATCGCGATCTTTGGTCCCCGCCGGTTTTCGTTTATCGCCAAGCGCGAGTTCCTCGACAACTGGGTCATGCGCGCCCTGCTCTCGGGCTTCGACACCGTGTTCGTCGAGCGCTTCGACGTCCAGGCTGCCGCCGAGCACGCCGACGAACTGGTGGAAGCGGCGAAGGCGGGCAAGTCGCTCGCCATCTTCCCCGAGGGCACCCTGCTGCGCCGGCCCGGGCTGCTGCCATTCCGCACCGGCGCATTCCAGGTTGCGGCGCAGGCCGGCATCCCGGTGGTGCCGATCGCGCTGCGCGGCGTGCGCTCGGTGCTGCGCGACGGCACCTGGTTCCCGCGCCGCTATCCGATCGCCGTCACCATCGGCGCGCCGATCGCGCCGGAGGGCACTGACTGGAACGCCGCCGTGAAGCTACGCGATCGCGTACGCGCGGAAGTGCTGAAGTACTGCGGCGAAGCCGATCAGGGCGCGTAGAGACCCGCGCTAAGGCGCTTCTTAAGTGATGGTTCCGTCCACGCAGGTCACTGCGTGGCCACCGAGGTAGACGCCCTCGTCGCGTACCCGGACGGTGACGCGACCGTCGCGGCCCATCTGCATCCCCTGCCGCGCCACGTATTCGCCGCCGAAGCGCTTCGCGACGAAGGCGGCGACGCTCAGGTTGCCCGTGCCGCACACCGGATCTTCCGGAATGGCGTGCGCCGGCGCGAACGAGCGCACGTGGATCGCGCTCGCAGACTCGCCGGACGGCGCGAACACCGTAGTGCCGGTGACGCCGAGCGACTGGCTCCATTCGGCGAGCGCAGTCATGTCGGGCTTGAGCGCGGCGAGCGCGCGCGCATCGCTCACCTCTCCGACCACCCAGATGGGGCCCACGTCGACTTTCAGAATCGAAGAAGAAGACTTCAGAGGCACCGACGGGATCGTCGTGTCCAGGCGCTGGATCTTGGGCCGTGGACCTTTGAGAAAAATGCGCCCGTCGTCCTCGACCGAGAGCTCGATCAGTCCCGCGCCGCACTCCTGGACGAATTTTGTCTTTTTCGAAACAAAACCCGACTCCAACGCGGCGTGGGCCGATCCGATCGTCGGGTGGCCGGCGAACGGCAGCTCCTGCCGCGGCGTGAAGATGCGCAGCCGGTAGTCCGCCGTCGAGGATTTCAGCAGGAAGGTAGTTTCGGAGAGGTTGGTCCAGCCGGCGATGCGCTGCATCTGCGCGCTGTCCAGATCTTCGGCGCCGATGACCACCGCAACTGGGTTGCCGAGGAACGGCTTGGCGGTAAAGACGTCAACCTGTTTGAAGCGCAGTC
>Ga0307497_10000023_pt1 | contig 27885 bp, 26 predicted proteins | sample 10_S_MG_FD_201366 | JGI IMG/M metagenome (GOLD analysis project Ga0307497, IMG submission 201366) | Soil microbial communities from Populus trichocarpa stands in riparian zone in the Pacific Northwest, United States - 10_S | ecosystem: Environmental > Terrestrial > Soil > Riparian zone > Trees...
GCCGGCCATGCCGAACATCTGCGTCGCGCCGATCAGCGTCGCGGCGCGCGACGCGGGGAAGTTCTGCGTCGCGATGTAAGCAGCGCCGATCAGCGCGAACACGCCGCCGCAGCCCTGGATCAATCGGCCGACGCTCGCGGCCTGCGTGCCGCCCGTTGCAAAGAGCAGCGCGCCGACGCCGACTACCGCCGCGCCGATCGGCACGACCTTGCGCGGCCCCAAGCTGTCCATCGCGACGCCCGCGACGAGGCTGAACGGCGAGTAGCCGTAATAGAAGAGTCCGACGAGCGACGTGACGCCGAGCGCGCCGAGCCCGAACGCGTCCTGCAGCTGCGGCATCATCACGGCCGGCGCAGAGCGCAGCATGTACTGATAGAAATAGTAGACCGCCGCGATCAGCCAGGCGATCGCGGCGGTCCTGGTCGCGCTACTCATGCGAAGTCGAGGCCCGCTCCGAGCTGCCGTCCGTTGGCGCTTTACCGTGCGGTCAGCAGAGCACCACGGAGACGGCGAGACCGCCTTCGGAAGTCTCCTTGTACTTCGTGTTCATTTCCTTTGCGGTCAGCGCCATCGCGCCCACCGTCGTGTCGAAGTCGACGCGCCGGTTCGCGGGGATCTCGTTGCTCGCAATCATGAAGCCGGTCCACGACTTTACGGCGCCGAACGCGCAACGCTCGATGCACGGGATCTGCACGAAACCCGCAACCGGGTCGCAGGTCATGCCGAGGTGGTGCTCGAGCGAGGACTCGGCCGCGTTCGCGACGACCTGGGGCGAGAAGTCGTGCGCTTGCGCGAGGAACGCAGCGCCCATCGCGGACGCGACGCCGATCTCGGCCTGGCAGCCGCCCTCGGCACCCGACAGCGTCGCGTTGTGCTTGCAGAGATAACCGATGCCGGCCGCGGCGAGCATGCCGCTGCGGATCTTCTCCTGCGACAGCTTGCGCCCGCCCTCGCCGACCGCGTACACGAGCGCGGGCATCACGCCGGCGGAGCCGCCCGTCGGCGCCGTCACGACGAGGTGGCCGCGCGCGTTCTCTTCCGAGCCCGCGAGCGCGTAGGCCGCGACGACGCCGAGCCCGCGCTGCTTCTCGTACTCGTCGTCCATCGCGCGCTTGTAGACGTCGCCGGCCTTGGTCTTGAGCTTGATCGGCCCGGGCAGCGTCGAGGACGGCAGGGAGAGGCCCGTCTTCACGATGTTGACCATCGCGGTCGTGATCTTGTCGACGAACGCGTTGATCTCGGCCTCGGTCTTGCCCGAGACCGAAACCTCGTTCGCCATGATCACCTGCGCGATCGACAGCTTGTTCTTATCAGCGTGCCCCTGGAGCTCTTTCATCGTCGAGTACGGATACTTCGGCGCGCCCTTCTTCGGCGGCTCGTAGCCCTTCCACTCGATGAAGCCGCCGCCGACGGAGTAGTACTCGAGCTCGCTGAGCGTCTCGTTGCCGCCCATGAGCTTGCAGGTCATCGTGTTCGGATGCTTGAAGTCGCCCTTCGTCGCGTCGTAGACGATATCCTGCAGCGACGCGTTGAAGGTCTTCGTGCCGAGCTTCACCGGGAAGCTCTGGTTCGGGTTCGACGCGAGGCTGTCGAGGAACAGCGGGTCGACGGTCGCCGGCTCCTTGCCGATGATGCCCGCGAGCGCGGCGCGCTCCGTGCCGTGGCCCTTGCCGGTCGCGCTCAAGCTGCCGTACAGATGAACCTTGAGCGCGGTCGCCTTCGCAAGGGTCGCGGCCGGCAGCTTCGTGCAGCGCTGATAGAAATCGTAGGTGATCCGCATCGGGCCGATCGTGTGCGAGCTCGAGGGCCCGGGGCCGACCTTGTAGAACTCGTCGATCGTAGTGATCACGGGCTTCGAGGCGCGCTTCACGACGTCGAGGTCGGCGGACAGCGGCACAGCCGGCGGCGGCGCGGTCGCGGCCGCAGTGCGCTCCTGGGCGCTGATCGAGCGCCCGGTGAGGACGGCAGTCGCGCCGATCACGGCGCTGCGCATCAGGAACGTGCGGCGGTCGACACCGACCGGCACCGCGATTTGTTCGATCTCGGATGCAAGGAGCGACTTCGGGTCGTTGTCGTTCGTGATCGTCATGCGCTTGTCCTCGTTTTCGACTGTCCTTGTGGCGGGACGGCGGGCCGCGGTGATGTTACGCGTGCCCGTGGGGCGATGCTGCTAGTAGTTCTACCTATTCCCAAGTCCCGACGTTCACGCGAGCCCGTGGTAGCCTCCGTGAACCGATGACGGACTCCGGGGAAGAATTTGCAAACCGCAGCACCCCCCGTGACCTTGCCCAACCAATCTCAGGCCCAATCGGCTCCCCGGTCGAGTCGGATCGCCGCGATCGACTGGATGCGCGGTTTCGTGATGGTGCTCATGATCGTGGACCACGCGTCGATGGCATTCGACAAGGGCCACCTCGACGAGGACTCCGCGATGTACCCCGGGTCGGCTTCGAGCGTGCTCCCCGCGGCCGAGTTCTTCACGCGCTGGATGACGCACATCTGCGCGCCGACGTTCGTGTTCCTGGCCGGCGTCGCGCTCGCGCTCAGCATCGAGCGGCGCGTCGCGAAAGGCGTGAACCCAGTGCAGATCGACGACAGCTTGATCGCGCGCGGCGCGCTCGTCGGCCTGCTCGACCTCACCGTGGTGTCGCTCGGCTCGGGCAAGCTGAACCTCGGCGTGCTGCTCGCGATCGGCACGTCGATGATCCTGATGGCGCCGCTGCGCCGCCTGCCGACAGCGCTGCTACTCGCGCTCGCGGTCGGCTGGATGGCGCTCGGCGAGGTCGTCACGGGCTGGGTCTGGCAGCCGCCCGGCTCCGCGCACCCGCTCGCCGCGTTCCTCGTCGCGAACGCCTCGTTGCCCGGTCTCGCGATCAAATATCCGATCGTACCGTGGCTCGCGATCATGGTGCTCGGCTGGGTGTTCGGCCGACACATGGTCCAGTTCGATCTCGGCAAGACGCGCGTGGCACCGGCGACCGTTCTGCTCGTCGCGGGGGTCAGCTTGCTCGCCGTGTTCGTCGTCTTGCGTCTGTCGCCCGCGGGCTATGGCGACATGTTCCTGCCGCGCACGAGCAGCATCTGGCAACAGTGGCTGCACGTGAGCAAGTACCCGCCGTCGCTCACCTATTACTCGCTCGAGCTCGGGCTGCTCGCGCTCGCGCTGTGGGTCATGATGAGACTCGAGCCCGTGATCGGCGTGCGGCAGAACGGGCCATTCCTCGTATTCGGCCAAACCGCGATGTTCTTCTATATTGCGCACCGCCTCGTGCTCGAGGTGCCAGCGACGTACTTCGGCCTGCGGGAGTTCGGCGACTTGACGACGACCTACGTCGTAGCGGGCGCGATGCTGCTTTGGCTCTACCCCGCGTGCCGTTGGTACCGCTCGCTCAAGGCCGCGCATCCGATGTCGTTCCTGAGGTATTTCTAGCCGCCCCGCCGGCCACCGCGCCGGGCACCGTGCTCAAGCGGCTGGCGCCGAGTGGTGTCGGCTACGCAAAGAAGCGCGCGAGGAGCGGCCGGTAGCTGTCCATGTCTACGAGGAACGAGTCGTGGCCTTGGAGCGAGTTCAGCTCGACGAACTCGATCTCGCGGCCCGGGGACGCGAGCCCTTCGGCGAGCTCGCGCTGCTGGTAGATCGGGAACAGGAAGTCCGTCGTCACGCCGACGATCAGCGCGCGCTTCACCTGGACCTTCGCAAGGCCGGCCGCGACCGACGAGCCGTGCTCGGCCACGTCGAACAGGTCGCTCGCGCGCGAGAGGTACAGATAGCAGTTCGGGTCGAACTGGCCCGTGAACTTGTTAGCGTGGTGCTCGAGGTACGCTTCGATCTCGAACACGGTGCCGAAACCGTCGCTGTTCGGATCGGGCGTCGTCGTGCGCTCGCGGCCGAAACGCCGCCGCCACTCCTCCGCCGACCGGTACGTGATCATGCCGAGCTTGCGCGCGAGCCGCATGCCGGTCAGCGGCACCGAGTCGCGCGGGTAGTTGCCGTGGTCCCAGGCCGGATCCTTGCGGATGATCTCGCGCTGCAGCGCGCGCAGCGCGATTGCGAACGGCAGCGAGCGCGGCCCCGACGACATGCTCACGAAACCGTCGGACATGCCAGGGAACATGATCTCGAACGCGAGCGCGCTCATGCCGCCCATCGACGGCCCGACGGTCGCCTTGAGGCGGCTCACGCCAAGGTGCTTGATGACCTCGAAGCCGCCGCGCGCGACGTCCTCGAGCGAGAGCACCGGGAATTTGAGCCGATAGATCTCGCCGGTCCGCGGGTCGACGGACGCAGGCCCGGTCGAGCCGAAGCAGCTGCCGAGCGAATTCACGCAGACGACGAAGTAGCGGCGCGTGTCGAGCGGCCGCCCGGGCCCGATCATCTCCTCCCACCAGCCCGGCGTCCGGTCCTCGGCGCTCGACGCGGCGTGGGCGGGCGGCGACATGCCCGTGAAGATCAGGACCGCGTTGTCGCGCGCCTGGTTGAGCTTGCCCCAGGTCTCGTAGGCGATCGTGGGGCTCAGCAGCGAGCCGCCGCGATGCATCGGAAACTCGCCCGCTACGACGACGTGTTTGCGCGCCTTCGTCACCCGCTCTCCAAGGGTCGGCCCAAAGAAGTAGCCGAGTGTAAGACCGGCCCCCGGGCGGTTTCGGAACTAATCGTTATGACAATATTCGCGCTTAGTCGGCGCGCGACAGAGCACCCCGGTCGAGGTCCGTCCGCCCGCCCGACGTACTGGGTCGAGTCCTTAGGAATCCGCCGGCGCCGCGCCCGAACTATCATTGCCCACCGCTGTCCACCGCCGAGAGCCGCAGAAAGACAAAGAACGAACCGTGGTAACGCACTACCTCTTCGTCGCGATTCGCAACCTCCGCGCGGCGCCGCTCGCGTTCGCGCTGAACGTGCTCACGCTCGCGCTCGGCATCGCGTGCTTCGTGATGACCTACGCGTTCGTCACGTTCTGGGGCGCAGCGGAGAAACATTTCGCGAACGCCAACCGCATCGCGGTGCTCACGATGAGCTTCAAGCTCAAGGACGACAGCTTCAAGCTCGACGGCGAGACGACGACGCCCGAATTCGTAGCGAAGTATCTCAGGGAGGACTTCCCGGCGATCGAAAAGGTCGCGCGCGCCTCGGTCATGGGCGAGAAGACGATGGTGTCGAGCGGCGAGCGCGCGCTGCGCTCAGCCGCCGTCGCGGCCGACGCCGAGTTTCTCGATCTGTTCGATTTGCCGTTCACCGCGGGCGACGCGCGCACGGCGCTCCGCGATCCGAAGAGCGTGGTACTCACGAAGGCATACGCGACGCAACTCTTCGGCCGCGAGCCCGCGCTCGGCCGCCATCTGCTGCTCGGCAACCTCGTCGACACGACGGTGACGGGCGTCATCGACGCGATCCCCGAGCCTTCGCACCTCGGCCGGTCCCAGTCCGCCGCGCTCAGCAAGTTCGACCTGCTCGCGTCGTACGACGTGCTCGAGACGATCGAGGAGAGCAAGGCGCCGCGAGGCGCGCAGCCGACGCCGGACAACTGGCTCGCGGAGCAAGCGATCACCTACATGCTGCTGCCGGCCGACGGCAGCTTCACGCTCGACGCATTGCGCGCGCAGCTGCCCGAGTTCACGCGCCGCCACGTGCCGGCCGAGCTCAGCGCGTTCGCGACGCTCAAGCACGGGGCGATCGACGTGCGCCACATGCTCGGCGACGCGCTCAACGGCGGCGTGTTCCTGTCCGGAGTCGGCATGACGGTGCAGAACATGCTGCTCACGCTCGGCGCGCTCGTGCTCGCGGTCGCGTGCGTGAACTACGCGAACCTCGCGACCGCGCGCGCGGCGCGGCGCACGCGCGAGATTGGCCTGCGCAAGGCCCTCGGCGCGCAGCGGACTCAGGTCGCTCTGCAAAGCCTGGTCGAGGCGGGCGTCCTAACGGTATCCGCGGTCGCAGTCGCGTTCGCGCTTGTTCAGGCCGCGATGCCGTTGGTGCCATCGGTCCTCGGAGTCGATCTCAGCGAGACGTTGTACGAGGGCGTGCGCTTCTGGGTGTTCCTCGCCGCCGTGATCGCGGTCGTGACGCTCGCCGCTGGCGCGTATCCGGCGCTCGCGCTCGCGCACGTGCGGCCCGTTGGCGCGTTGCGAGCGTCACGCGACCAGCTCGGCTCGAAGTGGCTCTCGACCGCTCTGATCGGCGCCCAGTTCGCGGTCGCGAGCTTCCTGTTGATCGTCGTGACCGTCACCGCATTCCAAAACGAGCACTTGAAGCGGACCGGCCTAGGGACCGTAGCCGATCCGCTCGTGCTCATCGAGAACACGAGCACCACCACGAAGGTCGACTCCGCGACGCTGCGCGCAGAGCTCGCGCGCGTGCCCCAGGTGAGGGGCGTTACGGAGATCGTGGCACCTCCGTGGGTGAACCTATCCGGGACGCTCTTGAGCTCGACGGCGGACCAGAACGCGCCGACGAAGGTCGTGGCGACCGAGGCCGTCGGGCTCGACTTCTTCCCCGTGTTCGGCATCGGCCTCGTCGCGGGGCGGACTTTCGACCGCGACCACGGCGACGAGAAGCGCTCCGAGCCGCGGCCGGACGGCGCTGGCGCCGATTCCGGACCTCGCGAGCCGCAGCCGATCGTCGTCGACCGCGACTTCGTGAAGGAGTTCGGCTTCGCGTCGCCCGAGGCCGCCGTCGACCAGCTCGTCTATTCGCCGGGGAGCGGACCGGCGCAGCCGCTCCAGATCGTCGGCGTCGTCGAGACTCACCGCTTCAGCTTCTTCGGCTTCGTGAAGAACAGCGCCACGACCTATCAGCTCAGCCCGAAGCTCGACTACCAGGTCGTGCGCGTGAGCCGCGACGACGTCGCGCGCGGACTCGACGGAATCGACAGCACCTGGCATCGGCTCGCGCCGAACGTCGCGATCAGCCGCCGCTTCCTCGACGACTACTTCAACGAGGTCTACGAAGCGTACATGCGCCTCGGCCAGGTGCTCACCGGACTCGCGCTGCTCGCGTTCGCGATCTCGCTCACGGGCTTGTTCGGCATGGCCACGCTGATCGCCGGCCGCCGCATGCGCGAGGTCGGCGTGCGCAAGGCACACGGCGCGACCGGCGCGCGGATGATCGCGATGCTGCTCGCGAGCTTCTCGAAGCCCGTCGTGCTCGCGAACCTGATCGCGTGGCCGCTGGCCTACATCGCCGCGCGCGCGTATCTCGACACGTTCCAGGCGCCGATTCGGCTGACGCCGTTGCCGTTCTTGCTGTCGCTCGCGATCACGCTCGTGATCGCGTGGCTCGCGGTCGGGTCGCAGACGCTGCGCGCGTCGCGCGCGCGGCCCGCGGAGGTGCTGCGCTACGAGTGAGCCGCGGGGACGCCCGCGAGCGCTATAAGCCCGCGCCGATCGCGAGCCCGAGAATTCCTGCGCCGATCGTCATTCCGAGCCCGCCGAATTTGAAGCGCGGCGTCTCGAGCAGCTTGATGTACCTGCCGTTGACGTCCTCGTATTTCGCGAACACCTTCTCGTACTCGTCGTGGAACGCCATCGACTTCTGCGTCTCCAAGGCCAACACTTGGTCCTTGAGGTCGATCACACCCTCATAGAGCGTCTCGTTCTTCTTGTAGTCGTCGATTTGCGCCTTGTAGGTATTCATCGTCGTCTGCTGGATCACGAACGTCTCGGCCGCGGCAAGCGGGACGCACAGATACGGGAGCGTGACACGCTCGCGGTCGTCGAAGATGTCGGTGGCACCGAAGTTCTTGGCGGCCGCGATTCCGGGGAATGCCGCGGCGAACGCCTTCACCTCTTGATCCGAGGTTCGCAGTCGCCGCACGCTGAGCCGAGCCTCGTCGTTGGCCTTCTGCAGCCGCGCGATCTCCTGCTTGTTCCCCGCTATCTCCGTCTGCTGCTGTTCGATCTTCACGTTGAGCTGACGTTTCTCCTCGTCCAGAGCCGCAATCTTCATTTCGAGTGCCGCATGATCCGCGCGCAACTCGTCCCTCTCTGCTGTCACGCGGAGTATTTCCTTCTGATCGACGAACCGCGCCGAGATGGCCGCGAGCGCGATCATGGCCAGGACCGCGACGATGGCAGCCGCCACCGCGAAATGCTTGAGCATGGCTACCTCAACTATCGGACGACCGGACCTCGAGCGTTCCCGGCGCGCAGATCAAGCCGAGCGAGCGGCCTACGCGGCCGACCAACGTTTCGTCGCCTTGGACGTGTTCGAAGCTCACCTTACGGCCGCCGACGACAGGGTCCTTCAAACGAATGTAGGCGGGGCCGTTTTTTTCGATGCCGAGAATCACCGCCTTGATCATGCTACCGGCTTCGATATCCAGCTCGTCGATCACCAGCATGTTCGCGTCGAAGAGATCCTCGATCTCTCGCTCGGTCATCTCGGGTGGCATGCGTTCCTCGCGGAGTTCGTTGGGTTGTCGGCGCCGGAAGTCTGCGGGTCGCGGCCACGAAGACTCGCGGGAACTAACTTCCTGCAACAAGGACTGTTGTGGCGTCTAGTTATTTTGCAGCGAATATAGACTCGCCGCCCGCGTCCGTCCAGCAGCGGTCCGATACGCGCCTCGAAAGGCACGCGAGCGTCGACAGAGCCGCCGCGGCCGGCGCGTCGATCCCGCGTCGCGTCTATTCGCTGCGCTTGCGGTGCCTGAGCAGGCGGCGCTTGCTCTTTTTCTGCCGCGGCGTGAGCGTGTTGCGCCGGCCCGCGAACGGATTCTCGCCGGTGCGCAGCTCGACGCGGACCGGGGTCCCTGTCAGCTTGAACGCTGCGCGGAACGAGTTCTCGAGGTAACGCTTGTAGTGGTCCGGCAGCCGCTCGGCCTGGCCGCCGTGCACGACGATCAGCGGCGGATAACGGCCGCCCTGGTGCGCGTAGCGGAGCCGGACCGCGCGGCCGCGCACGAGCGGGGGCGGGTTCGCGAGCGTCGCGTCCTCGAGCACGCGGTTCAGGCGCGGCGTCGCGAACTCCGCGCCGGCCGAGCGGTACGCCTTGAGCGCCGCGTCGATCACCTCGGCGATCCCGCTGCCGTGCAACGCCGACGTGTAATGCACGGTCGCGTACGGGACGAAATCGAGGCGCCGGTCGACTTGACGCTCGACATCGCGGCGCTGGCCGGCCGTGAGCCCGTCCCACTTGTTGATCGCGATTACGAGCGCGCGGCCGCGCTCGGCCGCGATCCCGATCAGGTGCAGGTCTTGCTCCGTAACACCGGCGCGCGCGTCGAGCACCGCGATCACCGCGCCCGCGTCCTCGATCGCCTGCAGGCTCTGCACGATGCTGTACTTCTCGACGGCCTCGCTGACGCGCGCGCGGCGCCGAATCCCGGCCGTGTCGATCAGCACGAACTTGCGGCCGTCGCGCTCGCACGGCACGAGGATGCTGTCGCGCGTCGTGCCGGGCTCCTCCGACGTGATCAGACGATTCGCGCCGAGCAACCGATTGATCAGCGTCGACTTGCCGACGTTCGGCCGGCCGATGACCGCGAGCTTCGGACCGTGCTCGTCCGTGAGCGCCGCAGCCTCCGCCGCCGCTGCCGCCCCGCGCTCAAGCAGCGGCAATACGACGGCCTCGAGCAGCTCGTCGACGCCGTGGCCGTGCAGCGCGCTCACGCCGAACGCTGGGCCCAACCCAAGCTCGTGAAACTCCGCGGCCGCGATCTCGCCTAGAACCCCCTCGGCCTTGTTGACGGCTATTGCGGCGACCTTGTCCGTCTCGCGCCGCAGGCGCTCGGCGATCCGTATGTCCTCGCCCGTCACGCCGGTCTTGTGATCGACGACAAGCACGACCGCGTTCGCTTCCTCGATTGCGAGATCGACCTGCTCCGCGACGAGCGCCGTGATTTCGCCGGGAGCCGCGCCGACCGCGAGCCCGCCCGTGTCGATCACGATGAAGCGCCGCTCGTCGTCGAATGAGCCGATCCCGTAACGCCGGTCGCGCGTGAGGCCCGGGAAATCCGCGACGAGCGCGTCGCGCGTGCGGGTCAGCCGATTGAACAGCGTGGATTTGCCGACGTTCGGCCGGCCAACGAGCGCCACGGCGGGAAGCATCGGCGCGCTCAGGCCACGCTAGGTCTTGGGAGCTCGGATGGTGTACGCCGCGACCGTGCCGTCGTCGCCCTGCACGAAGATATTCTCGCCGACGACGAGCGGCGCCGCGGTGATCCGGCCTTTCGCCGCGTGCTCGCGCGCGACGAAGTGCCCGTCGCCCGTGTCGAGCCAGTGCAGGTACCCATCGTAGTCGCCGACGACGACGGTGCTGCCGAACCGCGTCGGGGCCGTCACGTCGCGGAGGCGCAACGCCTCCTGCCGCCAAGTCTGGGCGCCGGCGCGCCGATCGAGCGCGATCACGGCGTCGACGTCGTTCGTCACGTAGACGGTCGTGAAGTCCGCGCTCAAGCCCGAATACGACGACATCTCCTGCTGCCAGAGCACGACGCCGGTGGCGACGTCGATGCCGACGACGCGGCCGTGGTAGCCGACGACATAGACCTCGGTCGCGACGATTTGCAGTCCCTGGCTCACATCGACGAGCCGCTCGAGCTCGGTGCGACCCTGTGGGTTTGCGATCGCGATCTCCCAAGCCTGATCGCCGTTCGCGAGCTCGTACGCGCCGACGCGGCCGTTGTTGAAGCCCGCGACGACGACGTTGCCAGCGACGCGCGGCGGGCTGTTACCGCGCAGCGTGATGTTCGGCAGGTTCTGCTCGACGGTCCAGACGGTGCCGCCGTCGCGCTCCGCGAAGCCGCGCAGCCGACCGTCAACGGTGCGAACGACGATCACACCCGCGCCGATCGCCGGCGACGCGAGCACTTCGCTGCCGATGGGCTGACGCCAGCGCTCCATGCCGTTGGCCGCGTCGAGCGCGATCAAGTCGCCGTCCGAGGTGCCGAACGCCAGCAGCCCGTCGCCGTAGCCCGGGCCGGCCGACAGCGGGAGGTTCGTCTTGATCCCCCAGACTTCTTTGCCCGTCGTCGCGTCGAAGGACGCGATGCGGCCGTCGACCGAGCCCGCGAAGATCCGCGCGCCGTCAGACGCCGGGCGCAGGCCGAGCCGCAGCCGCTCCGAGCCGCCGCCGACCTTGTGGCTCCAAACCTTGTGCACGTCGAGCGTGCGCTTGATCTCGACGAGCTTCGCGGGCGGCTCGGCCTTTTCTTTCTTGCTCGTGCAGCCGAGCACGAAAGTTACGAGCGCGAGCGTTGCGAGCAACCAGGTCGACGGAATGCGGCGGCGAATGCTCACGCGCCTTCTCCGGACGGACGCGGCGCGGGCACGGCGGCCTTCGGCTCGGCCCCGGCGGGCCCAGCGGACGGCGCCGTCGTGGGCGCCTCGGGCGCGGCCGCCGCGGGCGGCGGCGCCGGAGTGCCCGGAAGGTCGTTGAGCTTCATTTGCAGGAAGTTGCGGTCGAGCAGCTCCGCGCCGTCCGCGACCATCGCGGCGAGATACGCCCTCCGCGCCTCCTCGACGTTACCGCGCGCGGCCTCGATGTCGCCCTTGACCTCGTTGATCCGGCCCGCGAACTTGCCGGGCTTCGCGACGTCGAGCGCCTTCAGCGCGTCGTCGTACTTCTCGCGATACGCGAGCACGCGTGCGAGCCGGGTGCGGGCGACCATCGCGAGCTCCGGATCCCCCGTGTGCTCCATCACGTACTTGAGCTCGTCCGACGCGCGCTCGGGCGCGCTCACGACGAGCGTCCCTGCCAGGAGCAGACCGGCTTGCGAGGTGTACGCGCTCGCTGCGAACTCCGAGCGCATGCGCGTGAGCACGGTCGTCGCCTGCACGACGTCCTTGCTGGCGGCCGCCTGCTTGACAGTTTGATAGAGCGTGCCGGCCTCCTCAGCGCGGCGGTCGCGATACGAGGTGTATTGATTCCAGCCGAACAGGAGCAGCGCGCCGAGCGCGACGCCGCCGATCAGAAACCAGCCGTTCTCGCGCCAAAACAGCCTGAGCTGCTCGACTCGTTCGTTGTCCGTGAGATTCTCGTCCACATGCCCTCCGGGCGCGTAAGGCCCGCTATTCTAGTCCGAGCGCGCGGGCCCGAGCAGGCCGGCGCACTCCTCGGTCGTGACGAGCCGCTGCGGCTCGTCGACACGCAGCGGCTTCACGCTGATCCGGCCCGCCGCAACCTCGGCCTCGCCCACGATCAGCGCGAACCGCGCCCCGCTTTTGTCTGCCCGGCGCAGCTGGGCCTTGAAGCCGGCGGCCGGCGAGCCGATCGCGATCTTGAGACCCGGCACGCGGTCGCGCAGCTCCTCGACCACCTTGAACCCATAGCGGCTCGCCTCCTCGCCGGCCGCGACGAGAAAAGCGTCGACCGGCGGCTCGGTGGAGTCGGCGCCGTCTGCGCGCGCGAGCTCGACGACGCGCTCGATGCCGAGCGCGAAGCCGACGGCGGGCGTGTCTCGGCCGCCGAGCTGCGCGACGAGACCGTCGTAGCGTCCACCGGCACAGATCGTGCTCTGCGCGCCGAGCCGATCCGTAACCCACTCGAACACGGTGCGCGTGTAGTAGTCGAGGCCGCGCACGAGCCGCGGGTTCAGCTTGAACGTGACACCGACGTCGGCGAGCAGCTGCTCGACCCGCGCGAAGTGCGCGCGCGACTCGTCGTCGAGATAGTCGCTGAGCAGCGGCGCGCGCTCGATCAGCCCTCGAAGCGCCGGATTCTTGCTGTCGAGGATACGGAGTGGATTGCGCTCGAGCCGCTGCACGCTGTCCTCGTCGAGGGCGCTGCGGTGCGCGCCGAAGTAGTCGGTCAGCGTCTTCTTGTAGCCCGCGCGCGATTGCGATGTGCCGATCGAATTGAGCTCGAGCGTCACGCTCGTGATCCCGAGTTTCTTCCAGAGACGCGCCGTGAGCGCGATGAGCTCGGCGTCGATCTCGGGCTCGGCGAAGCCGAGCGCCTCGACGCTGAGCTGGTGGAACTGCCGGTAGCGCCCCTTCTGCGGCTTCTCGCGGCGAAACATCGGGCCGCTGCACCAGAGCTTCTGCTGCTGGTTGTGGAGCAGGCCGTTGCCGAGCGCCGCGCGCACGACGCCGGCTGTCGCCTCGGGCCGCAGCGTGACGCGCTCGCCGTCGCGATCGTCGAAGGTGTACATCTCTTTCGAGACGATGTCGGTGAGCTCGCCGATCGAGCGGCTGAACAGCTCGGTGCGCTCGAGCACGGGCAGGCGAATCCGCTGATAGCCGTACGCCGCGAACAGCTCCGCCGCCGCGCCCTCGACTCGGTCCCAAAGAGGCGCGTCGACGGGCAACACGTCGTTCATACCGCGAACCGGCTGGATCAAGTCGGCCATGTCGCGCTCAGTCCGTTGCGACGTCGACCGAGAAGCGCGCGTACTCGCCTGGACCGCCCTTGACCGGGATCTTGAAGTCTTCGCCGTCGACGACGACCTTCACGCCGCCCGCGTTGCCGAGCACCACCGCGAACGGCGGCTCGCCGCGCATCTCCGCTCGCCGCCCGGCGGTGCCGAGCCCGTAGTAGAGACGTGTGCCGCGCGCGTCGTTCACCTCGGCCCAGCTCTCCTGCTCGAACGTGAGCTCGAGCGCGACGATGAACGAGGCTGCAGCCGCGGAGGCATTCGTCGCGCTTGCGAACGGCGCGGTCGAGACGGGGGAGATCGGGCCAGGGCGCGGCACCGACGGCCGAGCCGTCGGCGTGGGCGCGGGTGCGGCTTGTGCAGCTGGGTTCGGTTCGGTCTGCGCCGCGGCACCGCCCGCCGCCGCGAGCTCCGCGGCCGGCGCTCGTGTCGACGCCGCGGCAGGCGGACTCGCGACGGGCTCGGCCGGCGCCGTCGCGGTCGGCTTCGCGCTTTCCGGCTTCGCTTGCGGCGCCGGCCCGCGGAAGCTGCCGATGTCGAACCCGCCGCCGCCGAGCCACCACGCGGCGAGCCCTGCGACCACGACCAATAGCGCGAGCGCCGCGATGATCCAAACCGTGATCTGACGCTGGTCGCGCAGCTTGATCGTCTTGCTCGGTCGGATCTGTACTTCTTGCAGCGACGTCTGCTTGTAGTACTGCGCGAGCAGGTCGCGATAGTCGAGCCCGACCCGCTGGCCGTACTGGCGCAGGTAGCCCTTGACGAACACGGGCACGCCGATGCGGTCGAAGCGGTCGTTCTCGAGCGCGTCGAGCTGCTTAATCTCGATCCGCAGCTCGGTAGCGATCTGCTCGAGCGTGAGGCCATGAGCCGCGCGCGCGGTCTTCAGCATTTCGCCGACGCTGCGCTCTGCGGGCGAGCTCGCGTCGGCGGCAACCGGCGCCTCCGCTTTATCGTCCATTGGTCCGCTGGTACTGCTGCAACTGCTGGAACTCGGCCGAGTTCGCGAAGCCTTCGCGGAGCTGTGCGGCGCAACGGTTCGCCGCGTCGTGGTTGTTCAAGTGATCCTCGATGTTGAAACACATCCAGAGGACTTGCGCGGTCGCCGGCTTCACGTCGCGATAGCGAGAGAGGAACGCGCGGGCCTGCAGGTAGTTTTTGTCCTGATAGGACATGTCGAGCATGCTCTCCAGCGCGTCCGCGTACATCGGATTGCGCGTCAGCGCGGCGCGGAAGTTCTCGCCGGCCTTCACGCGGTCGCCCGCGCTCAGCGCGCAGGTTCCCGCGTTCGTGTACGCCACCTCGGGCGTCTGATACTTCAGATTCGCCGTCGCCCGCTTGAAGTACGGCTCGGCGTCAGACCAACGATTGTGCTTGCACAAGAACACGGCGTAGCTATTCGCAGCCGCGGAGTTGTCGGGCTCGAGCTGCGTCGCCTTCTTGTAGTGGGGCTCGGCGTCCTCGGCGCTGCCGAGCAGGTCGTACGCGAGCGCGAGCATGCTCTGCGCGTCGGCGAGCTTCGGGTCCTGCTTGATCGCACGCTGCAAGCGCTCGATCGCGAGCTCCGGTCGCCCCTGGTTGATGTAGCCGGCGGCGAGATTGACGTTCGCGACGGCCGCCTCGTGCTCCGTCGGGGGCTTCACGCCGCCAGTGACCTCCTTGTGGCAGGCCGCCGCCAGAAGCACGAGCACCGCGCACATCGCCGACATCCTCACCACGTTCATGGACCGCTCGCCCCCACCACCCGGTCGCCCAGACGCACGCGCTGCCGGTCACGCACGCGGCCCGCGAGCTGCCCGCAAGCAGCCGCGATGTCGTCGCCGCGCGGCCGGCGAATCGTCGCAATCAGGCCGGAGTCGCGCAGCGTGCGCCAGAACGCGTCGATCGCGGCCGGCGTCGAGCAACGAAACTCCGACTCTGGAAACGCATTGAACGGGATCAGATTGACCTTCGCGGGCCGCCCCCTCAAGAGCCGTACGAGCTGGCGCGCCTGCGCGACGGAGTCGTTCACGCCGTCGAGCAGCACGTACTCGAACGTGATGTCGCGGCTCGCGAGGTTCTCCGCGTAGCGCCAGCACGCGGCGAGCAGCTCGTCGATCGGATGGATCTTGTTGATCGGCACGAGCTTGTCGCGCAAATCGTCGGTCGGCGCGTGCAACGAGACCGCGAGCGCGACGTTGCAGTCCGCCGCGAGTTTCTCGATCTGCGGCACGATGCCGGCGGTGCTGATCGTGACCCGGCGCCGCGACAGGCCATACGCGAGGTCGTCGAGCAGGAGCTGCACGACCGGCAGCACGCTGCGGTAATTCGCGAGCGGCTCGCCCATGCCCATGAACACGACGTTCGTGAGCGGTTCCGGCCCGAGCTCGCGCGACGCGAGCACGACCTGACCCAAGATCTCGGCCGCCGTGAGGTTGCGGTTGAAGCCCTGGTAGCCGGTCGCGCAGAACGCGCAATCGAGCGCGCAGCCGGCCTGCGACGAGATGCAGAGCGTGCCGCGGTTCGGCTCGGGGATGTACACGGTCTCGACGGCTTGCCCCGCGCCGACGTCGAGAAGCCACTTGCGCGTGCCGTCCGCGGAACGCTCTTGCTTGAGCACCGGCGGCAGCTCCGCGCGCGCGATTTCCTCGAGCTGCGCGCGCAGCGCCGAGCTCAAATCGGTCATCGCGTCGAAGTCGGTCACGTGGCGCTGGTAGAGCCAACGCATCACTTGGCGCGCGCGATAGGCCTTCTCGCCGAGCGACTCGAAGAGCTCGACGAGCGTCTCGGCGGGCATGGCGAGCAAGTCGAGCTTGCTCGGCACGCGTGCCTCGACGCCGGTGTTTAGCGCGTCCGCGGACAAAGCTCCGCCTCGCTGAAAAAGAACGCGATCTCGACCGGCGCGGTCGTCGGGCCGTCGGAGCCGTGCACGACGTTCTCTTCGATCGACGCTGCGAAATCCGCGCGGATCGTGCCGGGCGCGGCCTTCTTCGGATCGGTCGCGCCCATGAGGTCGCGGTTCAACTTGATCGCGTTCTCACCCTCGAGCACCTGGACCAAGATCGGCCCCGACGTCATGTACCTCACGAGGTCCTTGTAGAACGGCCGCTCGCGATGCACCGCGTAAAAGCCCTCGGCCTGATCGAGCCGCAGACGGATCATCTTCGCCGCGACGATCTTCAGGCCCGCCTTTTCGAAGCGCCGATAGACCTCGCCGATCAGATTTTTCGCGACGCCGTCCGGCTTGATGATGGAGAAAGTGCGCTCGAGAGCCATTGTTCACCTAGATCCACATGGAAGAAAAAACTTCGCGGTCCGGGCCGCATCACACCGTGAAGCTTTCACCGCAGCCACACTCGCCCTTGACGTTCGGGTTGCGGAACTTGAACGCCTCGTTCAAGCCGTCCTTGACGAAGTCGACCTCTGTGCCATCGATGAGGCTCAGGCTCGTCGGGTCGATGATGAGTTTGACGCCATCGCGATCGAACACGACGTCGTCGGTAGCAATCGCGTCCGCGTAATCGATCGTGTACGCGTAACCCGAGCAGCCGCTCTTGCGCACGCCGATCCGCAGCCCGACACCGCGGCCGCGCTTCTCGAGAAAACTCTTCACGCGCGTCGCCGCGCTGTTCGTCAATGAAATCGCCATAAGTCTCAATCCTTCGTTACGTCCATGTTCAGCGCGCGGCCGCACGCGGCCAACGCATCCTCGACCCTGAGCAGCTTGCCGCGCTTCTCGGCCGGCACGCCGAGCTCGCGCTCGATCGCCCGCATATCGAGGCGCGCGCTGTCGCTCGCAAGCCGGCCTTCGAGCCATTCCGCTGCAAGGCTCGCGGCCGCGACCGTGTGCGGACAGCCGAACGCCGCGAAGCGCGCGGCGCGCACGACGCCGTCGATCACCTGCAGTTGAAAGCGGACCCAGACCTGCAGCGTTCGGTCCTCGGCCTCGCCCGACACCAGACCCGGCAACCCCGCTCGCAGTTCCCCGGCCGTTCGCGGTGAGTCGAAGCGCCGCACGACCTCCGGGGTATATTCCATAGAGCGGTCAAGAGTTTAGCGCAAATCCTTCGACTCAGGCAGGGCTCAAGTCCTGCACCACTCGGGCGCCCCGGCCCCGAGCGCGCGCAGCCGTGCGACCTCGGCCGCGACGCGCTCGGCGGCGCGCTCGATCTCGGCCTCTGTCGTGAACCGGCCGACGCTGAAGCGCAGCGAGCTCGCCGCGAGCACGTCGCTGCGCCCCATCCCGGTCAACACGTGCGAGGCCTCGGGGCTGTCGGCGGCGCAGGCCGAGCCGGCCGAGACCGCCAGATCTCGGAGCGCGAGCCGCAAGCTCTCGCCTTCTACGCCCGGGAACGTGACGTTGAGCAGATGCGGTGCGCGCCGGTCGGGATCGCCGTTCGGGCGCGCGGCCTGGATCGGCGCGAGCCGGCGCCAGAGCGTGTCGCGCAGCGCCGCGAGCCGGGGCCCCTCGCGCGCGGTGTCCGCGAGCGCGTACGCCTTGCCCATGCCGACGACTTGATGCGTCGCGAGCGTGCCGGCGCGCAGCCCGTGCTCCTGCTCGCCGCCGTGCATCTGCGGCGCGAGCGAAACGCCCGCCGCGACGTAGAGCGCGCCGACGCCCTTCGGCCCGCAGACCTTGTGCGCCGTGAGCGAGCAGACGGCAACCGCAGACGCGCCGAGGTCGAGCGGCACCTTGCCGACGCTCTGCGCGGCGTCGACGTGGAGCGGCACGCCGCGCGCCCGGCAGAGCGCGCCGATCGCGTCGATGTCTTGGATCACGCCGGTCTCGTTGTTCACGTGCATGATCGAGACGAGCGCCGTATCGACGCGCAATGCCCGCGCGACGTCGTCGGGCGCGACGCGGCCGAGCGCGTCGGCTGGAACGTAGGTCACGGCGACGCCAGCCTGCTCGAGAGCGCGTGCCGCATCGAGCACCGACTTGTGCTCGATCGTCGACGTGACGAGGTGCGCGCGCGCGCCGCGCCGCGCGAGCGAGCCCTTGAGCGCGAGGTTGTTCGCCTCGGTGGCGCCCGACGTGAAGAAGATCCGTTCGGGCGCCGCGCCGACGCGCGCCGCGACGTCGGCGCGCGCGGCTTCGACCAGCGCACGCGCGCGCCTGCCGGCGGCGTGCTGCGACGACGGATTGCCGAACTCGTGCAAGAGGCAGTCGCTCATCGCGGCCGCGACAGCCGGATCGAGCGGCGACGTCGCCGCGTAGTCGAGATAGATCTCCGCGCTCACGGCTCCTGCTTCTCCCATGCACGAGCCGGCGCGAGCGACGTCAGCATTCCGCGCAGCAGCCTGACCTCGTTCTGATCGAGCTCGGCGCGCTGGAAAATTCGGCGCAGCTTGAGCTTCACCTGCCGCTGATGCTCCGGATGGAGGAAGCCTGAGGCCGTTAGCAGGCGCTCGAGATGCTCGTGCAGAGCGTCGAGATCGGCCGCCGTCGCGAGCGGCTCGTCGCGCTGCGGACCGGCCGGCGCGGGCCGGTTCGGCGCCGCCATCCGGAGCTCGTAGCAGATCACCTGCGCCGCCATCGCGAGGTTCAGCGAGCTGAACTCGGGCGCCGTCGGGATGTGGACGAGCTGCTGGCAGCGCGCGAGGTCCTCGTTCGTGAGACCCGACTGCTCGTTACCGAGCAGGATCGCGACACGGTTGCCTAAGAGCTTCGTCCAGATCGTCTCGGCACATTCGCGCGGATTCACCACGGGCACCGCGACGCTCCGCAGCCGCGCGCTCGCGCCGACCACCCAACCGCAGTCCGAGATCGCGTCATCGAGCGCGGGATGCACGCGCGCGTTCGCGAGCACTGCGTCCGCGCCGGCCGCGCGCGCGGTCGCAGCCTCGCTCGGGAATTCGGCGCGCGGGCGCACGAGCGCGAGCTCCGTGAGCCCCATCGTGCGCATCGCGCGCGCGGTCGCGCCGATGTTGCCGGGGTGCGAAGTCTCGACGAGCACGACGCGGACGGGGATTTGCACGGGCTTGCGCTCTCGATGCGCGTGGGGCGATGAATCGTGGCGTTCGTTTCTCCGCGGCGTGTTTGCCACGGCACGGCGACTATTCTACGCTGCGCGCCGCAATGCACGGCATGGTAAACATCGCAGTCCGCGCCGCACGGCGCGCCGGCGAGCTGATGGTGCGTCAGCTCAACCGGCTCGAGGCGCTCAGGGTCACGGAGAAGAGCCGCAACGAGTTCGTGACCCAGGTCGACGAGGCGGCCGAAGCCGCGATCATCGAGGTCATCAAGGACCACTACCCCGAGCACGCGATCCTCGCCGAGGAGAGCGGCGCGAGCGGCGACCACGAGTACCAGTGGATCATCGACCCGCTCGACGGCACGACGAACTACGTGCACGGCTTCCCGGTGTTCTCGGTGTCGATCGCGGTCGCGCGCGCGGGCGAGCTCGAGCACGGTGTCGTCTACGACCCGCTGCGGCAGGAGATCTTCAGCGCGAGCCGTGGCCAGGGCGCACAGCTCGATGGCCACAAGATCCGCGTGAGTAAGCGCACGACGCTGCGGCCGGCGCTGATCGCGACGGGTTTGCCCTATCGCGCGAACTTGAAGCACCTCGACCGCTATCTGGAAATGCTGCGCGCGGTGATGCTCGAAACCGCGGGCATTCGCCGGCCGGGCTCGGCCGCTCTCGACCTCTGCTACGTCGCAGCCGGACGCGTCGACGGGTTCTGGGAGCTCGGCCTTTCGAAGTGGGACATGGCGGCCGGCGCACTGATCATCCGCGAGGCCGGCGGCCGGGTGAGCGACTTCCGCGGCACCGACGGCTTTCTCGACAGCGGCAACGTCGTCGCGGGCAACCCGAAGGTCTACGCGGCGCTGTCGAAGCTGCTCGCGCCGTTCACCGCGGGAGTCGAATAGCGCTAGCTCTCCCGTTTTCTCACGCAACGCTTGCCGCGTCGGCCGGGCGTGTCGCGGGAGGGGCGTGCGACATGCCCGGCCGACGCCGCGCAACGGGCTCGCGAGAAAACGGGAGGGCTAGCGCGCGGGCGCGGCCTTCGCGACCGGCGGCGCGCCGCCGCCGATCGAGAGCGACTTCAGGTGCGGCCGGCTGCCGTACAGGAAGTTCACCATCGCGCGCGTGACGGTGACCGACGTGAAGATCGAGGTCACGATGCCGAGCATCATCGTGATCGCGAAGCCCTTGACCGGGCCAGAGCCGAAGAAGAACAGCACGAAGCCGGCGATGAACGTCGTGATGTTCGCGTCCACGATCGTCGAGAACGCGCGATCGAAGCCCGCGCGAATGCTCGACTGCGGTGTATTGCCGTTGCGTAGCTCCTCGCGTATGCGCTCGAAGATCAGCACGTTCGCGTCGACGGCCATGCCGACCGTGAGCACGATGCCCGCGATGCCGGGCAGCGAGAGCTGGAACTGGAAGATCGACATGAGCGCGATCAGCATCAGCACGTTCGCGAGCAGCGCGATGTCGGCGATGATGCCGAACGCCCGATACCAGACCGCGATGAACAGCACGACGATCAAGTAGCCCGCGATCGTCGCGCGCACGCCGCGATCGATGTTGTCCTGGCCCAAGCTCGGGCCGATCGTCTTTTCCTCGACGGGCACGATCGGCGCCGCGAGCGAGCCCGCGCGCAGCAGCAGCGCGAGGTCCTGCGCCTCGAACGGCGTGAGCCCGGAGATCTGGAATCGGTTCGAGAACACGCCCTGGATCGTCGCGACGCTGATCACGGTCTCGGTACGATCGGGCTCGCCGAGGACCATCTTGCCGTCGCGCTCGACGAGCTTCGGCTTTTCTTCGATGAACAGCACGCCCATCGGCTTGCCGACGTTCGCCGAGGTCGTGTCGAGCATCTTTCGCCCGCCCTGCGCGTCGAGACGCACCTGGACGATCGGCTGACCATTCGAGTACGACGCGCTCGCGTCGACCATTTGGTCACCCGAGGCGATCAGGTCACGCCGCAGCAGGTACGGCCGGCCATCCTTCATCTTCTTGAGCTCGAGGCCCAGCGGCGCGCGGCCGCGGCGATCGGCTTCTGCCGCATCGTTCTCCGTGTCGACGAGGTGCCATTCGATCGTCGCGGTAGAGCCGAGGACGCGCTTCGCCTGGGCCGGATCTTGCACGCCCGGCAACTGAACCAGAATCCTGTCGAGGCCCTGCCGCTGCACGACCGCCTCGGCCACGCCGAGCGCGTTCACGCGATTGCGCAGCGTGAGCGTGTTCTGCTGGATCGCGAAATCCTGGCGCTCGCGCACCGCGCCCTCGGACAGACGAATCTTGAAGCCCTGGCGGCCGTCGATGTCGGCTTGATCGATGATCAGCCGGCTCGTCGCCTTGCCGAGCTGGAGCAGCTGATCGCCGGTGTTGAGCTTTTTGATGATCGCGTCCGCCCGCGTGAAGTCGGCGGCCTCGATGATCGCGACTTGGAGCGTCTCGCCAACGACGCGCGTGTCGTTGCGGATCTTCGCCTCGCGCAGCTGCGTGCGAACGTCCGACTCGTACGTCGACAGGTATTGCCGGATCGCGGCGTTCAAGTCGACTTGATACAGGAAATGCACACCGCCGCGAAGGTCGAGGCCGAGCGCCATCGGCTTCAAGCCGATCGCGCGCAGCCACGACGGTGTGCGCGACTGCAGCGTAAGCGCGACCACGTGGTTCGGCATCGCCTTCTCGAGAGTGGTGTTGCCGCGTAGCTGATCCTCGACGTTCGGGAACAGGATCAGCGCGGCGTTCTTCTCGATCCCCGCCGACTTGTAAGGGATGCTCGCGGCCTTCAGCGCGTCCGTCGTCTGTGCGAGCGCGGCCGCGTCCATCGCGACGCCGTCGGCGCGCGATACTTGCACGGCCTCGTCCTCGCCGAACAAGTTCGGCAGCGCGAGCACCGCGGAGACAAACACGACCGCGAAAACCAGGGCGTTCTTCCAGAGCGGGAAGCGGTTCATAGGCGTGACCGGTTAGGCGTTCCTGATCGTGTCTTTCGGGAGGACCTTCGAGATCGAGCTCTTCTGCACCTTGATCGCGACGCCGTCGGCGATCTCGACGGTCACGAATTGCTCGCCGAGCTCCGTGACCTTACCGAGCACGCCGCCGCCTGTGACGATCTCGTTGCCGACCGCGAGCGAGTCGACCATCGCGCGGTGGTCCTTCTGTTGCTTCTGCTGCGGGCGGATCAGCAAAAAGTAAAAGATGCCGATGAAGGCCGCCGGCAGCAGGAAGAGGCTCAGCCCGCTGGTGGCGGAGCTGCCGCCGGCTTGCGCGTACGCATCGGAAATAAAGAAGCTCAGTAGCGAATCCATATCCGTCCAAAGCTTGGGATTTCGGGCGGCCGCGGTCGCCGCGGCGCGCCATTATGGCATAGCCCCGCCGCGAGGCGTGCGGCGCGGCGTCAAACCGACGCGTCGGTGTCCGCGACGTCGGCCGCGAACGCCGCAAACCGCCCGCCCTCGATCGCGGCCCGCATCCGCGCCATGAGGTCGAGGTAGAAATGCAGGTTGTGGTGCGTCGCGAGCCGGGCGCCGAGGATCTCGTTGCACTGCTGCAGATGGCGCAGGTACGAGCGCGAATAGTTGCGACAGGCGTAGCACTCGCACGCAGGGTCGAGCGGGCCCAGATCCGTCTGGAAGCGGCTGTTGCGGATGTTGAGCGTGCCCTCGCTCGTGAACAGCTGCCCGTTACGCGCGTGGCGAGTCGGAATCACGCAGTCGAACATGTCGATGCCGCGCGCGACCGACGTCACCAGATCGGCCGGCGTGCCGACGCCCATGAGATAACGCGGCGCGTCGCTCGGCAGCATCGGCTCGAGTCCGTCGAGCACCGCGAGCCGCTCCTCCTCGTGCTCGCCGACCGCGAGCCCGCCGACGGCGTAGCCGCCGAAGCCGATCTCGCTCAGGGCGGCGAGCGACTCGATGCGGAGATCGGCGTAGACGCCGCCCTGCACGATCCCGAACAACGCCGCGTCGCTGTCGGTACCGGCCTTCGCCGCGTCGAACGCCGTGCGGCTGCGCCGCGCCCAGCGTGCCGAGCGCTCCATCGAGTCGCGCGCGACCCGGTGCTCGGCGGGATACTCCGTGCACTCGTCGAAGACCATCACGACGTCGGCGCCGAGCGCGTGCTGCATCTCGATCGAGCGCTCGGGCGTGAGCTCGATCAGGTCGCCGTCGATCGGCGAGCGAAACTCGACGCCGCGCTCGTTGATCTTGCGCAGCGTCTGCAGGCTCCAGACTTGAAAGCCGCCCGAGTCGGTGAGCAGCGGCCGGCGCCAGTGCATGAAGCGGTGCAGACCGCCGTGCGCGCGGATCACGTCGATGCCGGGCCGGAGCAACAAATGGAACGTGTTGCCGAGGATGATCTCTGCGCCGAGTTGCTCGAGCTCCTCCGGGGTCATCGCTTTGACGGTGCCGTAGGTGCCGACCGGCATGAACGCGGGCGTCTCGATCGTGCCGCGTCGAAACGTGATCCGGCCACGCCGAGCCGCACCGTCGCGGCCGAGCAGATCAAAGCGCATCGTCGCCCCCGGGTGTCACGAGCATCGCATCGCCATAGCTGAAGAATCGGTAGCGCGCGGCGACCGCGTGCCGATACGCCGCGAGCGTCGCGTCGCGGCCCGCGAACGCCGCGACGAGCATGAGCAGCGACGACTCCGGCAAGTGGAAGTTCGTGACGAGCGCGTCGACGACCCGGAATCGAAAACCCGGATAGATGAACAGCGCGCTCTCGCCCTCGAACGGCGCGAGCTCGCCGCCTCGTGCCGCCGTCTCGAGCGCGCGCATACTCGTCGTGCCGACCGCGACCACGCGCCCGCCACGCGCGCGGCAGCGCGCGACGGCCGCGCACAACTCGGCGGATACGCTGAGCCATTCCGCATGCAGCGCGTGCTCCTCGACGCGCTCGGCACGAACGGGTGCGAACGTGCCCGCGCCGACGTGCAGCGTGAGGAACGCGCGCTCGACGTCGCGCGCCTCGAGCGCCGCGAACAGGGCCGCGTCGAAATGCAGCCCCGCCGTCGGCGCCGCGACCGCGCCCGGCGCGCGCGCGAACACTGTCTGGTAGCGCTCACGGTCGCTCGTCTCGGGCGCGCGCTCGATGTACGGAGGCAGCGGCACCTCGCCATGCTCGCGCCACAGCGCCGCGGCGTCGTGGTCGAGCGTGAGTTCGACGAAGCCCTCGTCGCGCTTGTCGACGCGCGCGCGAGCGCCGCCCGCGAGCTCGATCTCCTCGCCGGGCTTCGGCATGTGGCTCGCGCGCAGCTGGGCGAGCACGCGGCGCCGTGCGAGCACGCGCTCGAGCAGGAGCTCGACGCGCCCGCCGCTCGGCGTGCGCTTGCCGGACAGGCGCGCGGGCAGCACGCGCGTGTCGTTGAGCACGAGCAGGTCGCCCGCGCGCAGCAGCGCGGGCAGGTCGGCGAAGCGGCGGTCCTCGACGGCGCCCCTCGCGCCGTCGAGCACGAGCAGCCGGCTCGCGCCGCGCTGCTCGAGCGGAGCTTGCGCGATCAGCTCGCGAGGGAGGTCGTAGTGGAAGTCGCTCCGCAACATCGGAGCGAAATTCTACGCGACGGGACCGGAGGGAGCCCGGCGCGTCGCCGCCGCGCCGGGTTGCGCGCACCGACGCGCGCACCCGGCACAGCGCGGGTCAGCCCGGGGCTTCCGTGGGGAGCTTGACGTCGAGCGTCTGCTTCGCCCTGTTGCGCATGATCGAGATCTTCAACGGTTCGCCCTTCTGGAAGCTGCCGAGGATTCGGATCGCGTGCTCGGGGGACGACGGCTCTCGACCCCCGATGTCGAGGATCACGTCGCCGTCCTTGAGCTGGAGCGTCGTGTCCTCGGGCGCGTGCACGACGAGCAGCCCCTTGCTGGTGCCGAAGTACGAGCCGAGGCCCGGCGTCAACGCGACGAGCTGCATCTGGGACCACGGGTTCGTGGTGTAAGAGAACCAGAAGTTCCCCGGGCCCTGGGATGCGTACGGACCGGGCGCGCCCCGCGTGCCCGGGGGCCGCGGCGGGTTCACCCAGACGTTCGCGGACATCGGCCGCGTCTTGACCGTGACGTCACGCTCCGCACCCGCCTCGTTCACGACGTGCAGCTTCACCGACTCGCCCGGATCGACGTTCGCCATCTGCGCGAGCAAGAGCTCGGTCGGCGACTGCTTGCCGCCCCCCGTGTTCCGCGTATCCGTGAGATGCGCGCCTTCGATCTCGGTTACCGTGTCGCCGATCTTGAGGCCGGCCTCCGCGGCCGGGCCGTTCGGCGTCACGCTCGCGACGCGCACACCGCGCTCGACGTCCTCGGTGGCGAAGCCGAGCATCGCGCGCTGGCCCGCGTAGTAGTAGCGGAAGTTCCGCGACATATCGCGAACGAACGGCTGCGCGAGCTCGCCCGACAAGCGCGCGACCTCGCGCGCGGCCTGCTCGAGGTCTCTGCGCGCCTGCTCGAGGTCGCGCTCGAGGCTCTTCTCTTGCTTCGCCGCATCGGCTTCTTGCTTCTGCGCTTGTTGCTTCAGTTGCTGTTGCTGCTGTTTGTCGCTCGGTGCTTGGGCGAACACGCTCGTGCTCGCGAAGCCGAGCAGCAGAGCCGTCACGCCAAGAGTCTTGATCCTGTTTCGCATGGTCGTTCCTCGTAAGTGTCCCGCGACGATCGCGGGTCGTTCCTAGTCCTCGTCAAAATCCCGTCGGCTGTGCCTGCGCGTAGCGCACGTGCACGAGCGCATTCATGAGCTCCACTCGCTCGCCCCACAGCGCCGTGCGCTCCGGCTGCGCCACGCCGCGCGCGTTGCCGTAAGTCAGCTGCTCGTCGATCAGCGCGATCCGCTCCTCGAGCCCCACGATCGTCGTCGCCGTCTCGCCCGACATCATCGGCCGCTGATGCGGGACCCGCCGGAGCATCCGATCGAGCCGCGCGGACTCTTGCACGAGCGCCGGATACGAGGCGGGAGTGATTCGCGCGCCGGGCACGAGCGGATCGAAAAACGTCGGCGAGCCGATGATCGACGAGTCCGGCGCCGTCGTCGTCTGTAGCGCGGGCTGCTGGTCTGACGGTTGGAAACCGCCGCGCGGCCGCGACGGCGTGGCGATCACGAGCACCGCGGCGACGGCGACCGCGGCCGCGACACCGACGCCGGCCGCTCGCACGCGCCACGTGTAACCGCGAGCGCGCGTCTCGCGCTCGCTGGCTTCGATCCGCGCCCAGGCACCGTCGGGCGGTGCGAGCTCGGGGAGCGCCTGCAGCGCGTGCCGCGTCTCGCGCAGCCGCTCGACCTCGCGCGCGTACGCGGCGTCGCCCACGATCGCGGCGCGGGCCTCGGCGTCGACGGGCTCGCCGTCGCGGACGCTCAGCAAGTCTTCAGTACTGGGGTGCATAACTCGTTCGTCCCGACTTTCTCGGGTTCGCCTCCTAGCAAGAGCCGGAGTCTTTCGTGCGCGCGCGCGAGCTGCGATTTCGAGAAGCTCGCCGTGCGGCCCATCATCCGGCCGATCTCTCCGTGTGTATGACCTTCGACGTCGTGCAGCCAGACGACGATGCGGGCGGTGTCCGAGAGCTCGTCGAGCGCGCGCTCGAGCGCGATCTGATCGTCGACACCGGCCGCCTTCGTCGGCAGCAGCGCGACCTTGTCGTCGCCGTCGTCCATGCGCCGCGACACCCAGCTCGAGCGCAGGTGCATCAAGCATTTGTTGATCGCGATCCGCTTCACCCAGAAACCGAACTCTGCCTCGCCGCGATACGTGGCGACTTTGCGGATCACCTCGACGAACGTGTCCTGGAGCACGTCCTCGGCGAGCGCGCGCGACGCGAGCATCCGGCGCGCGAGGGTGAGCACGCTCGTCGAAAAGAGCCCGTAGATCTCCGCATGTGCGCTGCGATCGCCGTGCTGCGCGCGGGCAAGCACGGAGGAGTCGAGTTGTGGGAGCGGTTTCGGCATGGCGTTACTGCCGAGTTTAGATGCGGTGGCCGGCGGAAGGGTCGCGGCCGGCGTCGTCCGACGCCCGACGCGGCCTGCGTTATGTGATGGCGAGACGGCGACCAGGCGCGCCGCGCAGACCGTGGCGCGGCGCGGAGGCTGCTGGCAAACTGTGCGCCCTGCCGCGTCGAGGTTCAGCTCGTCGCGGCGCTCGCCCCCGGCCGGGATGGCGGAATTGGTAGACGCGACGGACTCAAAATCCGTTTCTGGAGACAGAGTGTGGGTTCAAGTCCCTCTCCCGGCACCAGCAGCCTCTATGGGACCAAAGGGACTCGATCAGTTCGCGGCCGGCACCCGCACGGACCTAAACATCCATCCGAAGAACACCGACGCTGCTAACGCGCCTATCAGCTCGGCGATCACGAACGCGGGCACGCTCGCGGGCGCGACGCCGGCGAACGTATCGCTGATCGAGCGCGCGAGCGCGACGGCCGGGTTCGCGAAGGACGTTGACGCCGTGAACCAGTACGCGGCAGCGATGTAGAGCCCAATCGCGAGCGGCAGCGCGTGGGGCCGCGAGCTCCGGACGCCGAGGATGACGCCGACGAGCCCGAACGTAGCGATCGTCTCGGACAACCACTGACCCGGACCGGACCGAAGGCGCGTCGCGATCTGCACGGCCGGCATGCCGAACATCGCATGCGCGGCGATCACACCGACGAGCGCGCCGACGA
>Ga0307497_10000024_pt1 | contig 27793 bp, 23 predicted proteins | sample 10_S_MG_FD_201366 | JGI IMG/M metagenome (GOLD analysis project Ga0307497, IMG submission 201366) | Soil microbial communities from Populus trichocarpa stands in riparian zone in the Pacific Northwest, United States - 10_S | ecosystem: Environmental > Terrestrial > Soil > Riparian zone > Trees...
GACGGCGACGCTGCAGACCGCGGCGCTGGCGATGGGCCTGCAGCAGGCGCTGCCGGCCATGCAGCGGATGGGTCACTCGCTCGGCCTCGACGAGCTGTCTTTGCAGACCACCGAGACGGACCCGGGTGCGCTGATGGCCGGAAAATATCTGAGCCCCAAGGTCTACGTTCGCTACACGTACGGGCTGTTCAATAGAATAGGCGGGTTGCTGCTGCGCTTTAAGGTCAGCGACAAAGTCAGCATCGAGACGCGCTCGGGAGATCAGGAATCGATGGACGTGATTTACACCGTAGAGAAGGACTAGGCCCGCCGATGTCGAACTCGTCGTTTCCTCTGCAGGTGTCGCCGACGATCCCGCAGCCGCTGCGCCGGCTCGCCGATCTCGCCGAGAACTTCTGGTTCAGCTGGTATCCCGAGACCGGGCAGCTGTTCCGCAAGCTCGACTCCGTGCTCTGGCGGAAAGTGGAGGGTAACCCGAAGCTGTTCCTACGCTGCGTCGACCAGGGCATCCTCGAGCGCGCCGCCGACGACGGCGAGTACGTCAAGGGCGACGAGGTGCTCCGCGCGTTCGACGCTTACCTGCGCACGCCGAGCACCGCGAAGCTCGATGAGCTCGCGCCGGGCGACCTCGTCGCCTATTTCTGCGCCGAGTTCGGGCTCCACGAGAGCTTCCCGATCTACTCGGGAGGCTTGGGCGTGCTCGCGGGCGATCACTGCAAAGCCGCGAGCGACCTCTCGCTGCCGTTCCTCGCGGTCGGCTTGCTCTATCGGCAGGGCTACTTCAACCAGCGGATCGACCGCAACGGCCAGCAGATCCCGGACTACGCGCCGATCGAGCCGCGCTCGACGCCGCTCACGATCGCTCAGGGCGGCGCGGGCCAGGAGCTCCGCGTGAGCTGCCCGTTCCCGGGCCGCGAGGTCGCGCTGCGCGTCTGGAAGGCCGCGGTCGGCCGCGTGACGGTGCTCTTGCTCGACACCGACGTCGAGGAGAACAGCGCCGAGGACCGGCGGATCACGCACGTGCTCTATGGCGGTGACCGCGAGCACCGGCTGCAGCAGGAAGTCGTGCTCGGAGTCGGCGGCGTGCGCGCGCTGCGCGCGCTCGGGCACGCACCGACCGTCTGGCACATCAACGAGGGGCACGCGGCGTTCTCGGTGCTCGAGCGGCTGCGCGAGCATACGAGCCGCGGGCTGCCGTTCGCCGCGGCGCTCGAGACGACCGCCGCGAGCACCGTGTTCACGACGCACACGCCGGTGAGCGCGGGCCACGACGTGTTCCAGCCCGAGCGCGTCGCGCGCCAGTTCGAGAGCTATCCGACCGCGCTCGGGCTCACGGCCGAGGAGATGCTCGACCTCGGCCGCACGGCCGAGCAACGCGACGCGTTCAACATGACGCTGCTGGCGATCCGCGGCGCGGCCGCGATCAACGGCGTGAGCAAGATCCACGGCCAGGTGTCGTCGCGGCTCTGCCAGGCGAGCTGGCCCGACGTGCCGCCGAGCGAGAACCCGGTCGGCTACGTGACCAACGGCGTGCACGTGCCGACGTTCTTGCGCGCGGCCTGGAGCGCGCTGCTCGACAGGCATCTCGCGCCCGATTGGCGCGCGCGGATCATGGACCGCACGTTGATCGCGAAGATCCTCGAGATCCCGGACGCGCAGTTCTGGCAGACGAACCAGAAGGTCAAGAGCCAAATGTTGCGAGTGGTGCGCGAGCGGCTCGAGCGCCAGCACAAGCGCAACGGCTTGAGCGAGGCGCACATCCATCGAATGCTCAAGCTCGTCGACCCCGCCGATCCGAACGTGCTCACGATCGGCTTCGCGCGCCGCTTCGCGACTTACAAGCGCGCGACGCTGCTGATGACGGACCTGCGCTGGCTCGAGCAGCTCGTCCGGATCGAAGGCCGGCCCGTGCTGTTCCTGTTCGCGGGCAAGGCGCACCCGGCCGACGAGCCCGCGCAATGGATGATCCGCGAGATCCAGCGGGTCTCGAGCCAGCCGCCGTTCATCGGCAAGATCCTGCTGCTCGAGGGCTACGACATGGGGATCAGCCGGCTCCTCGTGTCGGGCGTCGACGTCTGGCTCAACACGCCCGTGCATCCGTTCGAGGCGAGCGGCACGTCGGGCATGAAGGCCGCGATCAACGGCACCGTGAACCTGAGCGTGCTCGACGGCTGGTGGGCCGAGGCCTACCAAAGCCGGCTCGAGCGCCGCAACGGCTGGGGCATCCCGCCCTCCGTCGACACGCAGGACGCGGTCGATCGAGACCGGCAGGACGCCGTCACGCTTTACGAGATCCTCCAAGACGAAGTGATCCCGCTCTACTACGCGCGCGACGAGAAGCTCGGTTACTCGCCGGAATGGGTCGCGCTCTGCAAGCGCTCGATGGCCTCGATCCTGCCCGTGTTCAACAGCGAGCGCGTGTTGCGCGACTACCTGCAGTCGTTCTACGCGCCGGCCGCGCGTCAGGGCCGGACGCTCGCTGCCGACGACTTCAAGATCGCGCGCGAGCTCGCGGTGTGGAAGGCGAAGGTCCGGGCCGCCTGGCCCGGCGTCGCGCTCAGCCGTGCGGGCGAGGCGCCGATCGAGGCGCAGTTCCGTGAGACGGTGACTCTCGAGGTCGAGGTCGTGCTCAATGGCCTCGCGCCGAGCGACGTGCGCGTAGAGTGCGTCGTGCGTCGCGCGCTCGCGTCCGAGCTCGAGGTGCCGCTGCCGGGCTACGCGGATAGCCGCCAGCCGCGGCCCGGCGTGAATTTCGTCGACGGCGAGGGCGTGCTGCTCGAGCGCTTCACGCCCGTCGCGGGCGACGGCGGGGTTGGCCGTTACCGCCTCGAGTTCGAGCCGCCATGGGCGGGCTCGCTGCGTTACGAGATTCGCGCGCTGCCGCAGCATCCCAATCTCACTCACCCGTACGAGCTCGGCCTGATGCGCAGGCTCTAGCACGCGAAATCCACATGGCGAAGAAATGGGTGCTCGAGGCGGGCGACCGTTTTCCTCAAGGCGCGACGGTGCGGCCCGGCGGTGTGAACTTCTCGCTGCTCAGCCGGCGTGCGACGCGCGTGTGGTTGCGCCTCTATCGCGACGCGACGGACCCGAGGCCGCTCGTCGAGATCGAGCTCGACCCGCGCGAGAACCGCACCTACGCCTGGTGGCACGTGTTCGTCGCGGGCGCGCAGGCCGGCTGGTACTACACGTGGCGCGCCGACGGCCCGTCGGAGCCCGCGGAGGGCCTGCGCTTCGATCCGCAGCGCGAGCTGCTCGACCCGTGGGCGCGGCTCGTGAGCGACGCGCTCTGGCATCGGGCGGACGCGATGCGCGGGGTCGGCGGCGGTGCGATCCGCGCGCAGATCGCCGCGACGGACGACTACGACTGGGACGGCGACGCGCCGCTCAAGCGCTCGCTGAGCGACACGGTCGTCTACGAGATGCACGTCGCCGGCTTCACGCGCCATCCGTCCTCGGGCGTCAAGGCGCCCGGCACCTACGCCGGCGTGAGCGAAAAGATTCCGCACCTCGCCGCGCTCGGGGTCAGCGACGTCGAGCTCCTGCCGGTATTCGCTTTCGATCCGCAGGACGTACCAACCGGCGGCGCCGCGTTCGGGCTCAGCAACTACTGGGGGTACAGCCCGGTCGCGTTCTTCGCGCCGCATCCGCGTTTCGCGACGAAGGACCCGCGGCGCGAGTTCCGCGACATGGTCAAGGCGCTGCACAAGGCCGGGATAGGCGTGATCCTCGACGTCGTGCTGAACCACACGTCCGAGAACGGCGCCGACGGTCCCGTGATCGGCTTCAAGGGGCTCGTGAACGACGAGTTCTATCTGCTCGACGCCGAGGACCGGACGCGCTATCTCGATTTCAGCGGCTGCGGCAATACGGTGCGCTGCAACGACCCGCTCGTCGGGCAGTATCTCCTCGAGTGCCTCACGTTCTGGGTGCGCGAGATGCACGTCGACGGTTTTCGATTCGATCTCGCGAGCGTGCTCGCGCGCGGGCAGGACGGCGAGCCCATGCCCGCGCCGCCCGTGGTCGCGACGATCGAGTTCGCCGAGGCGCTCGCCGACACGCGGCTGATCGCGGAAGCCTGGGACGCGGCCGGCTTTTACCAAGTGGGCAACTGGCCCGGCTTCCGCTGGGCAGAGTGGAACGGCCGCTACCGAGACACGTTGCGCCGCTTCCTACGAGGCGAGGGCGGGCTGCTCGGCGAGGTCGCGACGCGGATCGCCGGGAGCAGCGACTTCTACGCGCTCGCGGGCAAGGTGCCCGGCAACGGCGTCAACTTCGTCACCTGCCACGACGGCTTCACGCTCTGGGATCTCGTGAGCTACAACGAGAAGCACAACGAGGCGAACGCCGAGGGGAACCGCGACGGGCGTGACGACAACTTCAGTTGGAACACCGGCGTCGAGGGCGATACCGACGATCCGATCGTGCTGAGCTTGCGTGGGCAGCGGGCGCGCAACGCGCTCGCGCTCCTGTTGCTGAGCCAAGGCGTGCCCATGCTGCTCGCGGGCGACGAGGTGCTGCGCACGCAGCGCGGCAACAACAACGCGTACTGCCAAGACAACGACTTGAGCTGGCTCGACTGGTCGTTCTCGCCGGCGGCGCGGCAGATGCTGCGTTTCACGCGCGAGCTCATCGCACTGCGCAAGCGGCACCCATCGCTGCGCCGGCCGCGCTTCTTCGCTCCCGACGGCGACGAGATCCGCTGGTACGGCGAGACGCTCGAGGTCCCGAGCTGGGACGACCCCCAGGCGCGCGTGCTGTGCTTCACGCTGTCCGGGCTCACGCCCGACGAGCCCCCGCTGCACGTGCTGATCAACATGGCCTCGACGCTGCGGACTTTGCCGCTGCCGTCCGCGCTGCCGCGCGAATGGCGGCGGATCGCCGACACGACGCTGCCCGCGCCCGACGACGTGACACCGGCCGGCGTGCGGCTGCGCGACGCGCAGTACCGGCTTCCGGGTCACGGGGTCGCGATCTTCGAAGCGCGCTAGCGCCGCGCGCTGCGTCCACCGACAAAGCCGCTCATTCCGAACGCGGTTGACGCGAATCGCCCGCTCGTGGTCTAGTCCGACACGCCTTTTCGGGCTCTTCGGGGGAGGGGAACGTGGATTGGTATCTGGGGGTTCTGAAGAAATACGTCGTGTTCGGAGGGCGCGCGCGACGTAAAGAGTACTGGATGTTCTTCTTGTTCAACCTGCTGATCAGCATCGGGCTCGGGATCATCGACGCCTTCGCTGGACTGACGATCTCCGAGGCGGGTGTCGGTATACTCGGCGCTCTCTACTCGCTTGCCGTCCTGCTGCCGACGATCGCGGTCAGTGTTCGGCGCCTGCACGACACGGATAGAAGCGGCTGGTGGTGCCTGATCGCGTTCGTTCCGCTCGCCGGCATCATCGTGCTGCTGATCTTCTTCCTGCTCGACGGGACGCCGGGCGACAACCGCTTCGGGCCGAGTCCGAAAGCGGCCTGACGCGTCGGTAACGAGCGCGGTCGCGGAGGCGGCCGCGCAAGCGCGGTCACGCGGGGACGAGCACGATCCCTGCGAGCGGGGGCAGCGTGACGACGATCGACTGCGCGTGGCCCATGCACGGCACGTCCTCGATCGCCGCGATCGTGTTGCCGACGTTCGAGCCGCCGTAGTAGCTCGAGTCGGAGTTCAAGACTTCACGATACGGGCCGCGCGCCGGCACGCCGACGCGATAGCCCGTGCGCGGCACCGGCGTGAAGTTCAGCAGCACGATCGCGTGCGCGTCACCGTCCTTGCGCACGAAGCTCAGCACCGAGTTCTGTTGGTCCTGCCACGACAGCCACGCGAACCCGTCGCCGTCGTGGTCGCGTCGATGCAGGGCCGGCGTCGCGCGGTACACGCGGTTCAGATCGCGCACGAGCGCGCGCACCCCCGCGTGCCGCGGCTCGGCCGCGAGATGCCACGGCAGCGACTCGGCGTGATTCCACTCGCGCGGTTGGCCGAACTCCCCACCCATGAACAGCAGCTTCTTGCCCGGATACGTCCACTGAAACGTGAGCAATAGGCGCAGGTTCGCGAACCGCTGCCAATTGTCGCCCGGCATCTTGTCGAGCAGCGATCGCTTGCCGTGCACGACCTCGTCGTGCGACAGCGGCGATACGAAGTTCTCGGTGAACACGTAGATCGGGCCGAACGTGAGCAGGTTGTGATGGAACTGGCGGTGCACGGGGTCCTTCGTCATGAAGCTCAACGTGTCGTGCATCCAGCCCATGTTCCATTTGAACGTGAAGCCCAAGCCGCCGCCGTAGGTAGGACGCGAGACTTGCGGCCACGCGGTCGACTCCTCGGCGATCGTGAGCGTCCCCGCGCACTCGCCGTGCGTGACCTCGTTCAGCCGCTTCAGGAACGCGATCGCTTCGAGGTTCTCGTTGCCGCCGAACTGATTCGGCGTCCATTGATGCGGCCGCCGCGAGTAGTCGAGGTAGAGCATCGACGCGACCGCGTCGACGCGCAGACCGTCGAAATGAAAATCGTCGAGCCAGCAGACGGCGCTCGACAGCAGGAAGCTCTGCACCTCGTGGCGCGAGTAATTGAACACGAGCGTGTCCCAGTCGGGGTGCTCACCCTTCTGCTTGTCGCCGTACTCGTAGAGCGGTGTACCGTCGAAGCGCGCGAGCGCGTGCGCGTCTTTAGGGAAGTGGCCCGGCACCCAGTCGAGCAGCACGCCTATCCCGCGCTCGTGCAACGCCGCGACGAGCTCGCGGAGCTCGTCGGGCAACCCGTGGCGGCGCGTGGGCGCGAAGTAGCCGGTGCACTGATAACCCCAAGACTCATCGAGCGGATGCTCGGTCAGCGGCAGGAGCTCGACGTGCGTGAAGCCCAGGTCCGCGACGTAGTTGCCGAGCTCGCGCGCGATCTCGCGATAGCTCAGGAAACGGCCGGCGGGGCCGCGGCGCCACGAGCCCAAATGCAGCTCGTAGATCGAGATCGGCTCGCGGAGCCAGTCGCGCTGCGCGCGCTGCTGCATCCACTCCGAGTCAGTCCACTTGAACTCGCTCTTCGGCGCCGTGACGGCCGCCGTCGCGGGGCGATGCTCGAACAACGCACCGAACGGGTCGGTCTTCAGGAACAGCTCGCGCGACTCGCGGCCGAGGACCTCGTATTTGTAGAGCTCGCCCGTGCGCAGCTCGGGAAGGAACAGCTCCCAGATGCCGGAGTCGCCGCGCACGGACATCGGGTGGTGACGGCCATCCCAGTGGTTGAACGTGCCGACAACGCTCACGCGCTCCGCGTTCGGCGCCCAGACCGCGAAGCGGATGCCGCGCACGCCCTCGATCGTGAGCTCGTGCGCGCCGAGGAAGCGATGCGCGTGCACGTGGCTGCCGTGCGCGAAGCGCGCGAGATCGAACGCGTCGATCTGCAGCGGGAACGAATACGGGTCGTAGTGCTCGTGCCACGCGTCGTCGAAGCCCTGCCACCGCACGCGATACGGCGTCGCGAGCGCGCGACGCGGGCCGACCCACTCGAACAGCGCGGTGCCGGGGACGCGGTCGAGCTCAGTCTCCGGGGACACGAGCTGCACGCGCTTCGCATTCGGCAGCAGCACACGCACGATGATCGCGTCCGCCACCGACGCCGCGTGCACGCCGAGCACGAGGCGCGGATCGTGAAGCCTACCGGCGAGCAGTCGTTCGACGTCCGGATGCCGCAAGTCGGTGCGCGCGGCGTTGCCGTGTGGGCTCCGAGTCACGTGTTCAACGGCGCGTGCGAAGCGTTAGACACGCCACGTCCTCTAGTAGTAGCTTTGCTAACGATGAGACCGATTTCACGCCGGCGAATGGTTAGTCAGCTCACGCGCAGCACGGTCGCTGTCGTGATGGCTGGGGGACGCGGGCAACGGCTCATGCAGTTGACCGACAATCGCGCGAAGCCCGCGACGCCTTTCGGCGGCAAGTACCGGATCATCGACTTCTCGCTATCCAATTGCGTCAACTCGGGGATTCGGCAGATTTTCATATTGACGCAGTATAAGGCCCACTCGCTGATTCAGCATGTGCAGCGCGGCTGGGGCTACCTGCACGGTGAGCTCGGCGAGTTCATCGACATCGTTCCCGCGCAGCAGCAGCTCGGCGAGGTTTGGTATCGCGGCACCGCGGACGCCGTCTTCCAGAACCTCGACATCATCGAGCAGCACCGCCCCGAGACAGTGCTGGTCCTCGCGGGCGATCACGTCTACAAGATGGATTACGGTCCGATGATCGCTTTCCATAAGGAGAGCGGGGCCGACGTCACGATCGGCGGCGTGCAGGTGCCGCTCTCGCAAGCGAGCGACTTCGGCGTGATGTCGCTCGGCGCCGATCACCGTGTCGTGAGCTTCGACGAGAAACCGAAGGATCCGCAACCGATGCCGGGCCGCGAAGGCGTCGCGCTCGTGTCGATGGGTATCTACGTGATCGGGCCGGAGTTCCTGCGCACGACGCTCGAGCGCGACGCGGCGAATCCGCACTCGGCGCACGACTTCGGTCGCAACGTCATCCCCGAAGCCGTCGCGACGCGGCGCGTGTTCGCGTATCCGTTCGAGGACGTCGAGACGAAGGCGCAGCGCTACTGGCGCGACGTCGGGACGGTCGACGCGTACTACAGCGCGAACATGGAGCTCATCTACGTGAGCCCCGAGCTCAACCTCTACGACGAGGCGTGGCCGATCTGGACGTACCAGGAGCAGGTGCCCGGCGCGAAGTTCATCTTGGACGAGGAGCACCGGCGAGGGCTCGCGGTCAACTCGATGGTAGCGGGCGGCTGCATCGTGTCGGGCGCGCTCGTGCGCGAGTCGCTGCTGTTCAAGAACGTAATGGTCGACGAGCAGACGGAAGTACGCCGCTCGGTCGTGCTGCCGGATGTGCAGATCGGACGCAGCTGCAACATCTCGAACGCGATCATCGACGAGGGGTGCGACATTCCGCACGGGATGGAGATCGGGCGCGATCGCGAGGCGGACAAGCGCAGCTTCCACGTTACCGACAACGGCATCGTTCTCGTCACGCGCAACATGCTCGCGGCGTTGAGACGCGGATCGGTTTGAGGGTGCGGCGCGTCGCGTTTCGTACCCGGCGTTCGCGACTTGCTGCATGACTAGCGTTCTTGGCGCGCGGCGGGCGGGGGTGCTGCTGCATCCGACGTCGTTGCCGGGGGCCGGGCCGAACGGCACGCTCGGCGGCGAGGCGTGGCGGTTCGTCGATTGGCTCGCGGCCGGCGGGTTCAGCGTCTGGCAGACACTGCCGATCGGGCCCGCGGATTCGTATGGATCGCCGTACCTCCAGCGCTCCGCGTACGCGGGGTATCCGCGCTTGCTCGACGCGGAACACCTGCGCTCGCTTCGCGAGCTGCCGCGCGGGTTCGATGCGGGCGCGGCCGGCGCAGCGCGGCAGGACGCGTATCGGTCGTTCGCGCGTGAGGCGAGCGGCGAGCAGCGGCACGCGTTCGCGCGGTTCGTGGGGCGCGAGCGGCGCCGGCTCCTGCCGTACGGGCTGTTCGAGCTCTGCAGCGAGCGCTTCGCGCAGGCGCCGTGGTGGGAGTGGCCCGAGGCGTTTCACTCGCGCCGCGCCGACGCGCTGCTCGAGTTTCTCGCCGAGGACAAAGACGCGTTCCGCGCGATCGTCTTCGAACAGTATCTGTTCGAGCTCGAGTGGAACGCGCTCAAGCGCTACGCGAACGACCGCGGCGTGTATCTGTTCGGCGATCTGCCGTTCTACGTCGATCTCAACAGCGTCGAGGTGTGGTGGCGCCGCGAGCTGTTCGCGCTCGATCCGGGCGGCAAGCCGCGCGACGTGGCCGGCGTGCCGCCGGACTACTTCAACGAGGACGGCCAGCTCTGGGGCAACCCGCTCTACGACTGGGACGCGATGGAGCGGCGCGACTTCGACTGGTGGGTCGCGCGGATCGAGACGCAGCTCGAGCGCTTCGATCTCCTTAGGCTCGATCACTTCCGCGCGCTCGAATCGTACTGGGCCGTGCCCGCGGACGCGAAGACCGCGCGCGGCGGCGAGTGGCGCAAGGGCCGCGGCGCCGAGCTGCTGACGGCGCTGCGCGCGAAGCACGGCGACCTGCCGCTCGTCGCCGAGGATCTCGGCATCATCACCGATGAGGTCCGCGCACTGCGTGACCGTTTCGAGCTGCCGTGCATGGTCGTCGCGCAGTTCGCGTTCGACGGGCACGCGGACAATCCGCATCTGCCCGCGAACCACGTGCGCAATTCGGTCGCGTACACGGGCACGCACGACAACGACACGACGGTGGGTTGGTACGCGGCCCTCGACGAGCCCGCGCGAGCGGAAGTGAGTCGCGCGCTGAAGCTCGACGCGCCGCCGGCGGTGCCCGAGTTCCTGATCGACGCGGTCTACGACTCGGCGTCGCAGCTCGCCGTGATCCCGATGCAGGACCTGCTCGGCCTGGGCTCGGAGAGCCGCATGAACGTGCCGGGCAAAGCGATCGGCAACTGGCGCTGGCGCTTCGACTGGAGTCAAGTAGACGCCGGCTTGACCGCGCGCTCGCGCGCGCGTGCGGAACGCTCGGGACGGCTCGTTCCGCGGGCGGCCCGCGGCTAACCTCGCTCGCTGCCGCGACCGTGAGCGCTCAACGGATAGCGCCGCTCGCCCCGACCACTGCGCGCGCCATGCGCTTGAGCTCGAGCAGCCAATGCGGGCAGCGCTGCTTGTCGTCGTAGAGGATCTCGCAGTCGTCGCACCGCACGCACTCCGCGAGAATGATCTTGCGCTTGCGGATCGCGCCCCACTCGCAAGTCTTCTCGCAGAGCTGGCACTGGCTGCACTCGGACCAGCGCTTGATCTTGAACACGGTGAGCATCGACAGGAGCCCGAGCGCGGCGCCGAGCGGGCACAGGAACCGGCAATAGAGATTGCGCACGAACACGCTCGCGACGAGCAGCACGCCGAGCATCACCCAGAGCAACGTCGTGCCTTCGCGCGTGAACATCCAGAACGGTTCGATGTAACGGTAGAACGTGATTTCGCGCGTCGCGAGCCAGTAGCCGACGGCCGCGACGAGGATTCCGTACTTGATGTAGCTCGCGCGCCGCTCGAGCACGGCCGGCACGGTGACGCGCCAGCGCGCGGGCACGATCGCGTCGATGAGCTGCGTGAACGCGCCGAACGCGCAGACGCGCCCGCAGTAGATCCGACCCCAGAGCACGGTCGTGACCACGGCGAAGATCGCGAACGCGTACCACGCGAGGCTGTACGCGAACGGTGGCAGCCCGCCCGCGAACGTGCCGACTTTCGTAACCGCCAGGAGCTCGCTGATGCTCCCGAACACGTTCACGATCGACAAGAGCTGGCTCTTGTAGAAGCCCAGGTAGAGCACGGACGCGACGAGCGTGACGAGCCTGAGGCGCACGCTCTTCAAGAAGAAGCTCACCATCACGAGCGCCGCGAACGCGGCGAACAACGCGACGTCGAGCGCCTGGCCTTTCGCGAGCTCGAGCAGCGTCGGCGGCGCGTCCTCTTCGTCGTCGAGGCCGACCGCGAGCACGTCGTTCGCTGCGGGCGCGTCGGCCGTGTCCGCGGGTCGCGCACCGGCGTCGTCCGCGGGCTGCGCGCCGGAGACGCTCGCGAGCAGCAGTGAGAGCGCGAGCACCCCGAGCGTCGCGGCGCCGAGCCGCCGCAGCCGTGCAGCGGTCATTGCGACGGTGGTTGCGATGGCGTCGACGGCGGCGCGATGTACGCGCGTGCGATGCGCCGCGAGCTGTTGCGGATCGCGCGCGCCGAGCTCGTGATCGTGATCGTCGCGCGCGCAACCGCGTCGACGTCGGCTCCGACCTTGAACGGGTCGCGCACGCTCTTGCCCTTGAACTGGGCCGCGAACTCGGGCGGCTCGACGGAGAAGTACCCGTACGGCTCGTGATTCTCCGCGACGATCACGCCCGAGAGCACACCGTCCGCGCTCATGCCGACGAGCATCTTGATCGGCCCGTCGAAGCCGCGCTCGAGCGGTTCGAGCTCGGTGGTCCAGTACGCGTAGCCGAGCAGCTTCGGCTCTTGGCCCGAGACGGCCGCGGCGAACGCCTTGTACGCCGGCGGGCTGCCGCTCTTCGCCGAGAAGGTCGCCGCGTCGGGGAACAGCTGCTCGAGCTGCGCGAGCAGGCCGGGCTCGTCGACGACTTGGCCGTCGGCGAGCGGGAACGTGAGCAGGGCCAGCACGACGGCCGTTGTGGTGAGAATGGCCGCGACTCGCGACACGGAACTCTCCAGCGAAGGGTTCCGAATTATCCAGGCCGCCGCGCGAGCCGGTCAAATGATGCGCAGCGCGCGACGCGGCGCGGCTGCTGCGGGTGCAGTCACTGCGACCACCACCTGTTCTAAGCGCGGCGCTCGCGTGTCAAACTCGCGGCCATGCGTGCGTTGCCGATCATTTCATTGACCGCCGGGCTGCTGCTCGTCGTCACGTGCGCGGTCCCCGTCGGCGCGCAAACCGCGCAATCCGCCGCGCTCGAGAAGAAGCTGCTCGCGGCCAAAACGCTCAAGTGCAGGTTCTCGACGCTAGCGACCGGCGATTGGGTGGAAGGCGGCAAACCGAGGCTGACCGTCGCGCCGGCGAAGGTCGACGTCGCGTTCTCGTCGATCGACATCGACGAGGGCACCGCGGAGGCCGACGGCGGCTACGGCAACTCGTTCATCTCGGTGAAGTACTCGCACGGCTATCTGCACTTCATGCAGATCAGCGACGCGGGTCCGCTGTACCTCACGACCGTGCTCGCGACCGAGACGACGCCCGGCCACTTCAAGGCAATCCACACGCGCCACGAGTGGACGGCGGCGTCGATCCCGGGGTTCACGTCGCGCCCGGAGATGTACGTCGGCGAGTGCGTCGCTAGCCGCTGAGCCCTCGGTAGAGGCTCTCGTACGGCTTCGCCTGCTTCCGCCACGAGAAATCCGCCGCCATCGCGTTGCCGATCACGCGCGTCCATGCGGGCGGATCGTCGAACCACGCGAGCGCGCGGCGCACGCCCCAGAGCAACCCGCTGACGTCCGCGTCGCGGAACACGGCGCCGTTGCCGACGCCCGTCAGCGGATCGAAGTGCCGGATCGTATCGGCGAGCCCGCCGGTCGCGCGCACGACCGGAATCGTGCCGTAGCGCAGCGCGTACATCTGCGTGAGGCCGCACGGCTCGTAGCGCGACGGCACCAACGCGATGTCGGTGCCGGCGAAGATCCGGTGCGCGAGCGCCTCGTCGTAGCCTTCCACGAACGCGACGCGCTGCGGGTTTGCGGCCGCGAGCGCACGCAGCTGCGCCGCAACGGCCGCGTCGCCGCTGCCGAGGCATACGAAGCTCGCGCGAGTCGTCGCGAGGATCGTCGGCAGCGCCGCCGCGACGAGGTCGATACCCTTCTGCGCGACGAGCCGGCTCACGACGCCGAGCAGCGGCGCGTTGAGATCCGGGAGCAAGCCGACGCGCTGCGCGAGCGCGCCCTTGATGGCGTACTTCGGCGCTAGGTTCAACGCGTCGTAGCGCGCGTCGAGGTACGGATCGGTCGCCGGGCTCCAGACGTCGTAGTCGACGCCGTTCAAGATCCCGACGACGCCATCGGCGCGCTCGTCGAGCACGTCCTCGAGCCCCATGCCGAACGCGGGCGTGCGGATCTCCTCGGCGTAAGTAGGGCTCACGGTCGTGACCGCGTCTGCCGCGCGCAGCCCCGCGCGCAGGAAGTTGATCGAGTCGCCGGCGAGCGCGTCGGGCGCGATCGAGCCGCGAATCGCGTCGGCGTCGTAGCTCGTGAGGACTTCGTCGGGAAAGAACCCCTGGTAGCCGATGTTGTGCAGCGTGAGCACCGTCGGAATCGGTTGGGTGGGGGCGCGGCTGCGCTGCACGACCGGCACGAGCGCGGCGTGCCAGTCGTGGCAGTGCAGCACGTCGGGCCTCCAGCCGAGCGCGTCGCCGAGCTCGATCGCGGCCTCGGCGAGACGGATGAAGCGGCCCGCGTCGCGCTCGTCGCCGCGGTAGATCGCGCCGGGCGTGAGCTCTGCGAGGTCGAGGAGGTAGACGGTCGGGCCGGCAGCGCGGCGGCCTTTGGCCGAGCGCGCGCCGGTGGTCCTCCCCGCGGTTCCGACCGACGCTTCCGCGGAAGGGTGCGCTTTGCCCGCGGTCGCGGCCCGCCCGGGGGCGATCGCGCCGAGCTCGAAATAGCGATATGTGCCGGCCACGCCGTCGAAAGGTCTCGCCGCGACACCGCCCGGTGGCAGGTGCGCGTATTTCGGCAGCAAGACGCGAACGTCGTGCCCGCGCGCCGCGAGCGCGCCGCTCAAGCCCGTGACCGCGTCCGCGAGCCCACCCGTCTTCGCGAACGGGGCGAACTCCGAGCAGACCATGAGGACGTTCATTGCGACCGAAGGCTCATCGAGCCCGGTGGTTCTCAAAACCTATTTGCGCAGCTCCACCGGCACGAACGAGCGCTTCACGGGGCCCGTGTAGATCTGCCGCGGACGGTCGATCCGGCCAGAGCCGCCGATCCGCACCTCGCGCCAGTGCGCGATCCAACCGGGCAGTCGGCCGATCGCGAACATCACGGTGAACATGTTCGTCGGGATACCGAGCGCGCGCATGATGATGCCGCTGTAGTAGTCGACGTTCGGATAGAGCTTGCGTGAGACGAAGTACTCGTCGCGCAGCGCGACTTCCTCGAGCTGCATCGCGAGGTCGAGCAGCGCGTCCTTCACGCCGAGCTTCTTGAGCAGCGCGTGGCACGCCTCCTTGATGATCTTCGCGCGCGGGTCGAAGTTCTTGTAGACGCGGTGGCCGAAGCCCATGAGCCGCGAGTGCGCGTCCTTGTCCTTGACCTTCGCGATGAAGGTCTCGAGCTTCTCGCCGCTGTCCTTGAGCGTGGTGAGCATGTCCATGACGGCGACGTTCGCGCCGCCGTGCAGCGGGCCCCAGAGCGCGCAGACGCCGGCCGCGACCGAGGCGTAGAGGTTCGCCTGCGACGAGCCGACCATCCGCACCGTCGACGTCGAGCAGTTCTGCTCGTGGTCGGCGTGCAGCAGCAGCAGCTGGTCGAGCGCCCGCACGACGACCTCGTCCGGCTGATAGAGCCGATGCGGGTTCGAGAACATCATGTGCAGCAGGTTCGCCGTGTAGCGGAGCTCCGTGCGCGGGTAGTTCACGGGCTTGCCGATCGACTTCCTGAAACTTGCGGCCGCGATGGTCCGGACCTTGCTCATGAGGCGCGCCGCGGGCTCCATGAAGTGGTCGCTGTCCTCGGGCTGCATGAACACGGGCTGGAAGCAGCCGACCGCGTTGATCATCGCGGACAGGATCGCCATCGGCGGCGCGTCGCCCGGGAAGCCGCTGAAGGCCTGGAGCATGTCCTCGTGGATGTACTCGTGCTCGCCGAGCAAGCGCCTGAAGTCCGCGAGCTGGGTCGCGGTCGGCAGCTCGCCGAAGATCAGGAGATAGGCCGTCTCGACGAAGCTCGAGCGCTCGGCGAGCTCTTCGACCGGGTAGCCGCGATAGCGGAGGATGCCTTTCTCGCCGTCGATGAACGTGATCTTGCTCGTGCAAGCGCCCGTGTTGGCGTAGCCGTTGTCGAGGGTGATGAGCCCCGACTTCGCGCGCAGGGCCGAGATGTCGACCGCCGTCTCGGCTTCGGTGCCGACCATGACGGGGAGCTCGTAGCTCTTGCCGTCGTAGGCCAAAGTTGCGTTCTTCGCCATGAGGAGCCTCCGAATATCGCGGCGGTATTCTACGCCGCACCCGCTCGCGAAACGCGAGCGTTGCTCACGTTTGCCGTGCTCGAGGAGCGACTCGCGGGTCGTCCGATCGGCGGGAAAAAGTGCTTGCAATCTGGAACTGGCGTCTTATATTTACGCCCTCTTTCGTCTTGGGCAGAAGGTCTGTCCATCCCGGTAACAACGGAATTGCCGGGCAAGAACAAGCAAAGGGCCCCGTGCCCGTGGACCCCAACGTCAGGTGAAGAAACTGATGTCTCTGGAGGAGGAACCTCCGAGTCCGGCCTCCGCCGCCCCGTCCCCGGTACTCACGTCCTCGCTGCAACTTCCACGACTCAACGGTCATGGCCTCGGCTCGCCGGTGCAGCTCGCGCGCGCCGCGGGCGCGCGCTTCGTCATCGGCCCCGCGAGCAGCGAATTCCGCAAGCGTCATTTCCCGGGCGTCAAAGCCGCGGAGTGGAACGACTGGCGCTGGCAAAACCGCAACCGCATCCGCAGCCTCGAGCAGGTCGGGCGGATGCTCGAGATCACGACCGATGAGAAAGCCGCGATCGAGCGCCACGAGGGTCCGTTGCCCGTCGGCGTGACACCGTATTACATGAGCCTCATCGACCCGCGTAATCCCGCGCAGGGATTGCGCCGGACGACGATCCCGACGCTCGCCGAGTTCGAGCGCGGCCCGGGCGAGGAGGACGACCCGCTCGGCGAGGACGGCCACAGCCCGACGCCGGGCCTCGTGCACCGCTACCCCGACCGCGTGCTGCTGCTCGTCACGAATTTCTGCTCGGTTTATTGCCGCTACTGCACGCGGGCCCGGCTCGTCGGCGCGAGCGGCGAGCGCGCGCTGCGCAAGGCCGACATCGACAAGGCGATCGAGTACATCGCGAATACGCCGGCGATTCGCGACTGCTTGATCTCGGGCGGCGACCCGCTCTCGCTCGACGAGGACCGGCTCGAGTACGTGCTCTCGCGCCTGCGCGCGATCAAGCACCTCGAGTTCATCCGCATCGGTTCGAAGCAGCCGGTCGTGCAGCCGATGCGCGTGACACCGACGCTCACGAAGATGCTGCGCCGCTACCACCCGCTCTGGATGAGCCTGCACTTTACTCATCCGGACGAGATCACGCCCGAGGTCGCCGAGGCGTGTGGCCGGCTCGCCGACGCGGGCATTCCGCTCGGCAGCCAGACGGTGCTGCTCAAAGGCGTGAACGACGACGTCGCGACGCTCAAGAAGCTGTTCCACGAGCTCCTGAAGATCCGCGTCCGGCCGTACTACCTCTATCAATGCGACCCGATCAGCGGCTCGGCGCACTTCCGGACGCCGGTCGAGAAGGGGCTCGAGCTGATCTCGCAGCTGCGCGGGCACACGACGGGCTATGCCGTGCCGAACTTCGTCGTCGACGCACCGGGCGGCGGTGGCAAGATCGCGATGCTGCCCGACGCCGTGATCGGCCGCGACGGCAACGACTTGCTGCTGCGCAACTTCCGCGGGGAAGTGTGCCGCTACCCGGATCCCGCCGGAACGCTAGGCGCGGGCTGACGCGCGCGCGCGGCGAGGGGGGCAGCTTGCGAATCGGGTTCACCTACGACCTGAAGGCCGACTATCTGGCCATTGGATTCAGCGAGCACGCCGTCGCCGAGTTCGACACCGAGGTCACGATCGACGCGATCGCGGAGGCGCTCGAATCGCTCGGCCACGAGGTCGTGCGGATCGGCCACGTGAAGGCGCTCGCGGCCCGGCTCGTCGCGGGCGAGCGCTGGGACCTCGTGTTCAACATCGCCGAGGGCGTCGCCGGCTTCGGCCGCGAGTCGCAGGTTCCGGCGTTGCTCGAGGCCTACGAGACCCCGTACACGTTCTCGGACCCGCTCGTCTGCGCGCTCACGCTGCACAAGGGCATGGCGAAGCAGGTCGCGCGCGGCTGCGGCGTGCCGACGCCGGACTTCGCCGTCGTGACGACGGCGGCCGAGGCGGCCGCCATCGACTTGCCGCTGCCGCTGTTCGTGAAGCCGGTCGCGGAGGGCACGAGCAAGGGCGTCACGGCGAAGTCGCTCGTGACGACGCGCGCGGCGCTCGTCGAGGTTTGCACCGAGCTGCTCGCCGAATATCGCGAGCCCGTGCTCGTCGAGGACTTTTTGAGCGGCCGCGAATTCACGGTCGGCATCCTCGGGACTGGCGACGGCGCGCGCGCGCTCGCGACGCTCGAGGTCGTGCTACGCGAGGGCGCCGACGCGGCCGTCTACTCGTATCGCAACAAAGCGGAGTGGCGCGAGCTCGTCGAGTATCGGCTGCTCGACGCGGGCGCGCTGCGCCGCGACGTCGAGGACGTCGCGCTCGCGACCTGGCGCGGCTTGGGGTGTCGCGACGCGGGCCGCGTCGACGTGCGGCTCGACGGGGAGGGCAAGGCGCAGCTGCTCGAGGTCAACGCGCTCGCGGGCCTAACGCCGGGGCACTCCGACCTGCCGATCATGGCCGCGCTCAAGGGTATCGAGTTCAAGGCCCTGATAGCCGAGATCCTGCGCTGTACCGCGGCGCGGCTCGCCGCCGATTCCGCGCGCGCGGCCGCGGCATAAGAGTCGGCGGCGGCCGGCTCGGCCGTGGAGCGAGCGATGCCGAAACCACTAGCCATACTCCACGACGCGCACGCGGTGCTCGGTCCGCCGGATCAGAGCGACACACTGCTCGAGGCGCAAGCGATCGCCGCGGCCGTGCGCGGGCTCGGCTTCGCAGCGGCGATCGTGCCGGTCGGACTCGACCTCGCAGCGCTCGAGCGGACGCTCGCGGAGCTTGCACCGGCGGTCGTGTTCAACCTCGTCGAGTCCCTCGAGGGCAGCGGCCGGCTGGTCGAGCGCGTGCCCGCGTTGCTCGAATCGCTCGAGCTTCCGTTCACGGGGTGCTCGGCCGGCGCGATCGGCCTCACCTCCGACAAGCCCCTCGCGAAGCGGCTGCTGACCCAAGCCGGGATCGCGACGCCGCAAATGCTCGGCGCGGGTACCACGGGCGGCAAATGGATCGTGAAGTCGGTTTGGGAGCACGCGTCGCTCGGGCTCGACGACGACTCGATCGTGGACGCGGCGAGCGTGGCCCGAACGATCGAGCGCCGGCGAACCGAGCACGGCGGCGAATGGTTCGCCGAGCAGTTCGTGACGGGCCGCGAGCTCAACGTCGCGCTGCTCGGTCAGCGCGCGGGGCCGCGCGTGCTGCCGGTCGCCGAGATCCGTTTCGAAGGCTTCCCCGCCGCCAAGCCGCGGATCGTCGGCTATGCCGCGAAATGGCACACCGAGAGCTTCGAGTATCGCCACACGCTGCGCTCGTTCGCGGTCGAGTCCGCTCTCGCCGCGCGGGTCGGTCGGCTCGCGCTCGATTGCTGGGAGCTGTTCCGCCTCGACGGCTACGCGCGCGTCGACTTCCGCGTCGACGAGCGCGCGGAGCCGTGGGTGCTCGAGGTGAACGCGAACCCGTGCCTGTCGCCCGACGCGGGCTACGCGGCTGCGCTCGCCGAGGCCGGCATCGAGTACGAGGCCGCGATCGACGATCTGCTCCGCGCCGCGTTCGACCGGCAGTCGAGCTCGCGGACGCGCGCGCGATGAGCCCAGCCACCGGTAGGCCAGTTGCCGTGCGCGTGCGGACGCACGCGCGGCCGTCGGATCTGGCGTCCCTGCGCCGGCTCGTCGCTGCGACGCGCGTGTTTTATCCCGAGGAGCGAGCGATCGCGCTCGGTCTGCTGCAGGAGCGGCTCGAGCACGGACCGAAGAGCGGCTACGAGTTCATCTTCGCGGAACGGCGCGGCGAGCTCGCCGGCTATTGCGCGTGGGGGGCCGTGCCGCTCACGAAGGGCAGCTACGACCTCTACTGGATCGTGGTCGCGCCCGAGGCGCAGGGGCTCGGGATCGGGCGCCGCCTCATACAGCTCGCCGAGCGAGCCGTCGCTCGCCGCGGCGGCGGGCGGCTGTACATCGAGACGTCTTCGCGTGCCGCGTACGCGCGCACGCGTCGGTTCTATCGGGCAGCCGGCTACCGTCGCGCCGCGCGGCTGCCGGACTTCTACGCGCCGGGGGACCACAAGGTCGTCTTCTGTAAGACGATCGCCGGTCTCGCGCGGCGGAGGCCCGGGCGGGCGGCTCGTGGCGGACGCGCATATTCATCGAGGGAATCGCGGTAACTACTGGATTCTAAAGATATTCCCCGTCTTGACACCCGTCCGGAACAGCCTATAGTTGCGCAGCTCGGGGGGCTGTTGGTTTCTGCTGCGGCAGGTTCGGCGACTACCGCGGCCGTGAACGGGCGGAGGTCCGGGCATGAGAACGAGACGAGTCAAGGAGGGTTACGATGCGTAAGCCCAAAGAGCAGGAAGAAGAAGGTCACGAAGCCCAGTTCTTCGAAGACTTCGAGTCCGACGATCCGTTAGACGACGACGATTCCGAGGACGGCGATTCGCGCAAGCCAAAGAAGCCAGCCAGACAACGCGTCGAGCTGCGCACCGAACAACAGAACTTGCGGCGCCAATTGTCCGACTGGGACGACTACGGACAAGACGACTTCGATACGAAACTGTAGTCGAGCAGCGTGTCGGCCGTCGGGCTGACCCCACCTTCAAAGAGATTCAGGAAGCCCCGCGGCCCCATGGCTCGGACCGCGGCGGCTCGTTGCGCTCAGGAGACCGCGGGCGCCCGCTCCGCTGGTCTAGAATGACGCGCGTTCCTCGCAGACTCGATTCCTACGATACCGTGAGCGCCCGCCGCACCCACCGCGACCCACCCGCGCGGCCCGTCGACCCGGGCCTGGGGCTGGTCGTCGATCCGCAACCCGACGACGAGACGTGTGGGTCTGCGTGCCTGCACGGGATCTATCGTCACTACGGCGACCACGTCCCGCTCGCGACGGTCGCGGCAGCTCTGCAGCGGCTCGACAGCGGCGGTACGCTCGAAGTGTTCCTCGCGAACCACGCGCTAGAACGCGGCTACAAGGTCACGCTGCTGACCTACAACCTCGAGCTCTTCGATCCGACTTGGTTCGCGTTGCCGGCCGAGGAGATCCGCGCGCGGCTCAAGGCCCAGGCGGCCGTTAAGAAGTGGCCGCGCTTGCAGGCCGCCACGACGGGCTACGACGAGTTCTTGAGCCGGGGCGGCACGCTCGGCCTCCGCGACCTCGAGCCGTCGCTGCTGCGCAAGTATTTGCAGCGCGGGATCCCGCTGATCACCGGCTTGAGCGCGACCTATCTCTACCGCGACATGCGCGATATCCCCGAGACGAATCAAGACGACGACATCCGCGGCGAGCCGGTCGGCCATTTCGTCGTGCTGACCGGCTACAGCAAGCATCCGCGCGAGGTGATGATCGCCGATCCGCTGCAGACGAATCCGCTCGTCGGCTCGCGCTACTACGCGGTGAGCGCGCACCGGCTGATCGGAGCGATCCTGCTCGGCGCGGTCACCTACGACGCGAACCTCGTGATCATCGAGCCGAAGGGCGCCGCCCGATGACTGCGCTGCTGGTCGTCGATCATCCCGAGCAGTGGCCGTTGCGGATCCCCGGGGCGGAGGTGATCAGCGCCGACGACTATCTGCGCGATAGCCGCTTCAGTGAGCTACGCCAGGCCCGCGTCTACAACCTCTGCGACTCCTACGGCTATCAGACCGCGGGCTATTACGTGTCGCTCCTCGCGGCCGCGCGCGGCCACCGCATGATGCCTTCCGTCGCGACGATCCAGGATATGAAGTCGCGCGCGCTGCTGCGCGCCGACGACGAGCTCGAGGAGCTGATCCAGCGCTCGCTGCACACGATTCAGTCGAAACGCTTCGAGCTCAGCGTCTACTTCGGCTGCAATCTCGCCGAGCGGCATTCGGACCTGAGCCGCGCGATCTTCAATCTGTTCCCGGTGCCGCTGATGCGCGCGTCGTTCTCGAAGTCGACCACGAGCGGCAAGTGGCGCCCGTCGAGCATCACGCCGATTCCAGTGGGCGACCTGCCGCCGAGCCACGGCGAGTTCGTGCGTGACGTCATCGTGAATCACTTTGCGCGGCGCGGGCCGGCCGGACGTTCCGGCCGCAGCGTGCGATACGAGCACGACCTCGCGATCCTCGCGAACGACAGCGAGCGTTCGCCGCCGTCGAATCGCGAAGCGCTCAAGAAGTTCGAGCGCGCGGCGCGTGGCCAGGGCTTCGACGTCGAGTTCCTCAGCCGCAACGACTTCGGCCGGATCGCGGAGTTCGACGCGCTGTTCATCCGCGAGACCACCTACGTGAACCATCACACCTATCGATTCGCGAGCCGGGCCCGCACGGAAGGGCTCGTCGTGATGGACGATCCCGAGTCGATCATCCGCTGCGGCAACAAGGTGTACATGTTCGAGCTCGCGAAGCGGCTCGGCCTCGCCGTCCCGCCGACGCTGGTCGTGAGCAGCAGCGCGCGCACCGACGGGATCATTCGCGAGCTCGGCTTGCCGTGCGTGCTGAAGCAGCCCGACAGCGCGTTCTCCGAGGGCGTATTCCGCGCCGACACGCGCGAGGAGCTGTCCACGGGCCTTCAGCGCCTCTTGTCGCGCAGCGACCTCGTGATCGTGCAGTCGTTCATGCCGACGGAGTTCGATTGGCGCGTCGGCGTGCTCGACCGCCAACCGCTGTTCGTCTGCCGGTATTACATGGCCGACGGCCACTGGCAGATCTACGACCATGGCGAGCGGCGCAAGGAGGGCGAGCACGAGACGATCGCCGTGCAGCACGCGCCCCGCGAAGTACTCCAGCTCGCGCTCGCGACCGCGAACGCGATCGGCGACGGGTTTTACGGGGTGGACATCAAGACCGTGAACGGCCGGCACGTGCTCATGGAGATCAACGACAACCCGAACGTCGACCGCGGGATCGAGGACGCCGTGCTCGGGGACGAGCTCTACGAGCGGGTCATGAAGGTGTTCAAGGCGCGAGTCGATGCCGAAAAGCAGTTCAAGCCAGTCGCCTGACGCCACATCGTCCGCGGACGAGCTCCCGGAGACGTTGCACCTCTTCGACGCGCACGGCGTCGAGGTCGAGTACATGCTCGTCGACGCCGAGACGCTCGACGTCGCGCCCGCCGCGGATCGTCTGCTCGAGGCGGCCGCGGGCGAGCTCGTCGAGGAGTTCGCGAACGGCGACGTCGCGTGGAACAACGAGCTCGCGCTGCACGTGATCGAGCTCAAGTGCAACGGCCCCCGCCGGAGCCTCGCGGGCCTGGGCCAGGCGTTCGCGGACAACGTCGTGCTCGCGAACGCGAAGCTCGACTCCGCGGGCCAGCGGCTGATGCCGACCGCGATGCATCCGTGGATGGATCCGGCCGACGTCGTGCTCTGGCCACACGGCACGCGCGAGGTCTACGCGGCGTTCGACCGGATCTTCTCGTGCAAGGGGCACGGCTGGGCGAATCTGCAGAGCATGCAGATCAACCTGCCGTTCGCGGGCGACGAGGAGTTCGCGCGGCTGCACTCGGCCGTCCGCTTCCTGCTGCCGATCCTGCCGGGGCTCGCGGCGAGCTCGCCGATCATCGACGGGCTGCCGAACGGGATCCTCGACAACCGGCTCGTCGTCTATCGCGCCAACTGCGCGCGGATCCCGTCAGTGACGGGCGACGTCGTGCCCGAGGCCGTCGGCTCGATCGGCGAGTACCACGAGCGCGTGCTCGAGCCGCTGTACCGCGACCTCGAGCCGCACGATCCGGAGGGAGTGCTGCGCCACGAGTGGATCAACGCGCGCGGCGCGATCGCGCGCTTCGAGCGCAACACGATCGAGATTCGCGTGCTCGACGTGCAAGAGACGCCGCTCATGGACGTCGCGTACGCGGCGTTGATCGTCGAGGTGCTCGAGGTGCTCTGCGAGGAGCGTTGGGCCGATCGCCGCTCGCTCGATAAATGGCAGACGCGCGAGCTCGGCGCGCTGCTCGAGCTGTGCCAGCGGCGCGGCGAGGAAGCCGGGATCACGGAGCGGCGCTTCTTGAGCGCGCTCGGCTTCAAGGGTGGCAGCACCGACGTCAAGGGGCTCTGGACGCACCTGATCGACGTGGCCGGCGCGCGCGGCTCGCTCGACCGCGACACGGAGCGGCTGCTCGAGCACTATCTGCGCCACGGCACGCTCGCGACGCGCATCACGAAGGCCGTCGGCGTGCTGCCGACGCGCGCGAGGATCAAGCGCGTGTACGAGGAGCTCTGCGACGCGCTCGCGGGCGGCGCGCCGTTCGCGCCGCCGCCGGCGCGGCGCTAAGATGCCAGCTCGCCCTCGCCGACGTACTCTTCCGCCATTCGCCACGGGTAATTCAATGACCGCAGAACACTCGCTCCGCAACGAAGTCATCACGGCCGTGTTCGTCGACTTCGAGAACCTCGCGCTCGGCGCGGAAGAGGACAAGAAGGGCCGCTTCGAGATCGAGCTCGTGCTCAAGCGCCTGCTCGAGCGCGGCCGAATCGTGTTCAAGCGCGCGTATTGCGACTGGACCCGTTATCAGAACTTCATGACGGAGTTCCACAAGCAGGGCTTCGAGATGGTCGACATTCCGCGCTCGAAGATCTCCGGCAAGAACAGCGCCGACATCCGGATGGTCGTCGACGCGATCGACCTCTGCTACTCGAAGACCCACATCGACACGTTCGCGCTGATCACGGGCGACAGCGACTTCTCGCCGCTCGTCTCGAAGCTCAAGGAGAACGACAAGCGCGTGGTCGGCTGCGGCGTCCGCAAGTCGACGTCGGATCTGCTCGCGAACAACTGCGACGAGTTCATCTTCTATGACGATCTGATCCGCGTGCAGAAGCAGACGCGGCAGAAGCAGGCGCAAGCGCCCGACGGCAAGGCGCCCGCGTCGGACGGCAAGAAGCAGGAAGCGTTCGAGCGCGTGCTCGCGACCGTGGCCTCGCTCGAGAGCGACTACGATCCTGTCTGGGGCTCGCAGGTGAAGCAGAGCGTCAAGCGCGTCTACCCGGGCTTCAACGAGAGCTACTACGGCTATCGGAGCTTCTCGGAGCTGCTCGAGGACACGGCGAAGGCCGGGCTGATCGCGATCGAGCTCGACGGGCCGAGCGGCAACTACCGAGTGCGTTCGGTGTAATCGCGTCGTCGGGCGCGCGCTACCACGCTGAGTCCCGCGCATCCGCGCGGAAGTTCAAAACCAGAGCCATTTGTCGTTGCGTGGCGACTCGAGTTGCACGCGCATGAACCTTCACAGGCGTCGCTGGAACTGAGTGCGCACGGATTCACTCAATTCGAGGCGGCTCATATGGACGGACGAAATCTTTCGCGAGCGCTCACGCGCGGCGCGACGCTGATCGGGTGTGTACTCGCGGTGTCGTGCGGCGGCGGCGGCGGCGGTTACGGTGGCGGCGGAGGTGGCGGCGGCGGCGGTGGTGGCACCACGCCGACGGCCACGTTCAGCTCGATCCAGGCGAACGTGTTCACGCCGACTTGCGCGACCTGTCACTCGGGTGCGACCGCGCCGCACGGTCTGCGGCTCGACGCCGCCAACAGCTACGCGCTGCTCGTCGGCGTGGCGAGCGACGAGCAGCCGGCGATCCTGCGCGTCAAGGCGGGCGATCCCACGAACAGCTACTTGGTCCAGAAGATCTCAGGCACGGCCGCGACCGGCGAACGCATGCCCGCGGGCCTGCCGGCGCTTCCGCAGGCGACGATCGATGCGATCAAGCAGTGGATCACCGACGGTGCGATCAACGACACCGCGCCTGCCGCCACGCCGATTCGCGTGACGTCGCTGACGCCGCAGCCGGGCTCGAACCAAAATTCGCTGCCCGCGTCGATCACGGTCGCATTCGACCGCGAGCTCAACGCGACGACCGTCGATACGACGACGTTCACGCTCGAGCGCAGCGGTGGCGACGGCGTGTTCGGCAACGGCAACGACGTAGCGTTCGTCAACGCGGTGACCGTGTCGGTCCCCGCGGCGAACCCGCAGACGGCCGTCATGAGCCTCGCGGGCATCGCATCAGTCGACGACACGTACCGCATCACGCTGCACGGATCCGGCGCTACGAAGATCTTGGACCTCGCCGGCAACGCGCTCGACGGCGAGTACGCGGGCGCGTTCCCGTCGGGCAACGGCACTCAAGGCGGCGACTTCGTCGCGACGTTCACGGTGAGCTCGCTCCAGCCGACGCTGCAGTCGATCCAGGACCACGTGTTCACGCCGATCTGCAGCGGCTGTCATAACGGCGGCAGCGGAGCGCTCCCCGGCAGCATGAACCTCACGAGCTCGACCGCGAGCCGCACGGCGCTCGTCAGCGTCGCGAGCGTCGAGGTCAGCACCGTGATGCGCGTGGCGCCCGGCAACGCTAACAACAGCTATCTGATCCAAAAGCTCGAGGGCACTCAGACCAGCGGGGCGCGAATGCCGTTCGGCGGCACACCGCTCGATACGGCGACGATCGCCGTGATTCGCCAGTGGATCAACGCAGGGGCCCCGTAGTGAAGGTTTCGGCATTTGTTTCGAGCGGCCTTTCGACTCTGCTTCTTCTCGGTACGCTCGCGGGATTTCTCGCGAGCCGCCGGGCAGAGGCGGAGCCGTATCTCGCGGTCGAGAGCGGTCTCAAGTGCGCGAACTGCCACGTGAACCCGGCGGGTGGCGGCAAGCGCACGCCGTTCGGCGAGCTCTGGGCGCGGAATCAGATTTCGGCGCAAGCGGTGAAGCTGAGCGCCGAGTCCAAGCCCTGGACCGGTGACGTTACGAAGTGGTTCGCGGTCGGCACGGACGTACGCGGTGGCTACGACTCCGTCTCGGTTCCTGGCCAGTCGAAGGAGTCCGACTCCGGGCTCACGCGCGCGACGGCGTACCTCGACTTCATCGCGCTGCCGAACCTGTTGTCGGTCTATGTCGACGAGAAGGTTGCGCCCGACAACACGGAGACTCGCGAGGCGTACGTGCTGCTCACGCCCAAGAACGGCCGCTACACGATCAAGGCTGGGCAGATGTTCATCCCGTTTGGGCTCCGTCTGCAGGACGACGACGCGTTCGTGAGACAGGCATCGGGCGTGAACTTCCGCAACCACGACGACGGCGTCGAGCTCGGCCTCGAGCTGCCGAAGTGGACGGCGCAGCTCGCGGTGACTTCGGGCGCCGAGGGCAACGGCTCGTCCGACCGCACGAGCCTCACGGCGGCATACGTGCAGCCGCGCTGGCGCGTCGGCGCGAGCTACAACCTGAACCCGGATCCGCTCGGCGACCGCGACATGGGTGCCGTATTCGCCGGGCTGAAGACCGGTCCGGTCGCGTGGCTCGCCGAGCTCGATTTGATCACCGACAAGTCATCCTCCGGCGACACCCATTCCTACGCGACCCTGGTCGAGGGCAACTGGCGCGTGATGAAGGGTCACAACCTCAAGTTCACGTACGAGTTCCTCGACCCGAATCGGAATCAAGGCCAAGACGGGCAGGAGCGGTACAGCGCCGTCTGGGAGTACTCGCCCCTGCAGTTCGTCCAGTCGCGCCTTGGCCTCAGACGTTACAACGGCCCGTCGAATGTGCCGATCGAGAACCGCGACGAGGCGTTCGCCGAGCTGCACGTCTACTTCTAGCCGGCGGTTCTAAGCATTGCGTCACAGCGTGCGCCATGCCGGCGGCGCATGCTGACTGAGCCACGGAGGGCGACTCCCCGAGGGTTCAGGGATGACGCAGCAAGGCTCGAAGCTCGTCAAGGACGGCGTGCAGGTGATCCAGGGCACACCGACGGAGCCGATTGTGCGCGCGACGCTGTTCCTCCGGCTCTGGCGCGTCCCGGGCCCGAAGAAGACCGAGGTCACGCGCGCGACGCTGTCGATGGTCCGCCCCGGCCACGGCGACTACGTGATCAAGGAACTGATCCCCGACATGGAGCTCGGCCCCCAGGCCGCGCTCGACAAAGCCGTCGCGATCGCCAAGCGCGGCGACGTCACCACGATCTACCTCAACGCCGACCTCGCCCACCTCCCCAAGCTCCACCGCGCCGCCGGCTGACCCGCCGCCCCTTCGTTCGTGTCGCCGCCGGCCGAGCCCGGTGCTTGCCGTCGTCTCAGGCTCGGCCCGGCGTTCGCGACGCCGCATGCGTCTCCCGGCGGACGCCAAGACGCCATCCCTGGGGCTCG